>Ga0194123_10000358_pt1 | contig 87514 bp, 89 predicted proteins | sample TA2MahsurfametaG_5_FD_155479 | JGI IMG/M metagenome (GOLD analysis project Ga0194123, IMG submission 155479) | Freshwater microbial communities from Lake Tanganyika, Tanzania - TA2015023 Mahale A surface | ecosystem: Environmental > Aquatic > Freshwater > Lake | place: Tanzania: Lake Tanganyika... | reverse complement strand
TTAGACATTTCTTTTAATTTTTCGTTATTTAACATGATCATTTTCCCTATGAATCAAGAGTTTATCAGATTTAAACGCACATCTTAAGTCCATTTGAAACACAGAACGTTTGTATGTCTATTTTTAACTCATTGATTTTAAACGAATTAATAGGTTGGCACACTAATTGCTTAAATTCATATGTGAACATTCATTAATACAGAGTCACATTATTTTCAGGAAGTTTTACCTTAAAAGGAGAATTAAACATGGTTAAATCACTCATTTCACTCGCAGTATTGGGAACACTGGTTACTCCAGCTGTATACGCTGCAGAAGAAGCCAAGACAGAGATGAAAGAAGAATCCAACTGGTCGTTGACGACCAATATGGGTTTTGTAACAGATTACCGCGCTCGTGGTATATCTCAAACATGGCGCAAAGAAGCGATCCAAGGTGGCTTTGATCTCACCCATAGCAGTGGCTTTTATTTAGGCGGGTTTGGCTCTAACGTCACACCTAATACCTACCCTAAGGCTAACGTAGAATTAGACCTCTATGCTGGTTACAACGGTGAAATTAAAGCTGTCGAGGGTTTGGGTTACACAGTAGGTGCGATTGGCTACTTCTATCCAAACGGTAGCTGGGATAAGTACACCCTATCGAATGGTGTTGGCGGCAATAATGTTAAACAAACACCAGGGGGGGGTCGTTGGGACACCTACGAAGCCAATGCCGGTATTTCATATAAATGGTTAAGTGCTAAAGCTTCAGTGACTTTAGGTGACTGGTATGGCGCCGAGCGAAAAACAGGCTGGACGAAAAGTACTCGAGGTACAACCTACCTAGAATTAAATGCCGCCATCCCGACTCCATTAGATGGCTTGACTTTGATTGGCCACGTCGGTCGCCTGGATGTAAACGGAGAATTGAATCTTGCCTTTTCGGCTGATGGAGTCAACCTTGCAAGCACATCTACAACAAATGCCACAAAACCAGACAACACCGATTATAAAGTGGGTTTAAGCTACGCCTTCAAAGTACTTAATGCGGATGGTTGGAATGCTGGTTTATATTGGATCGGTAACAATAATGATAACTACTGGGGTAGCCGCGGTTATGGCGGAACCAGCTTTAACGGGGCTGGGTCAGCGACTGTGGCTGAAAGTAAGAATCTTAATAGAGATGCTGCGGTGTTTACATTGGGCCGTACATTCTAATCTATTAAAAATCATGGCGGGTGAAAGCCCGCCTTTATTGATGTCTATCTAGGAGGTATACATGAAATTTATAATAGCCATCATCAAGCCGTTTAAGCTCGATGAAGTTCGTGAAGCGCTATCCGGTATTGGCGTTCAGGGTATTACAGTGACGGAAGTCAAAGGTTTCGGTCGTCAAAAAGGCCATACGGAACTTTACCGTGGCGCTGAATATGTCATCGATTTTTTACCTAAAGTCAAAATCGAGGCAGCCATTCCAAATAAATTACTCAAACGTGCAGTGGAGGCCATTCAAAAATCAGCGCTCACTGGCAAAATCGGTGACGGTAAAATTTTTGTGATGGAACTCGAGGAAGTTTATCGTATAAGAACTGGTGAAACTGGGGAGGACGCTCTTTAATCAGAGGATCAAATTATGAAAAAATTATTATTTACATTATCTCTTATGTGCATGCTTTGCTTGAGCCTATTCAATATCAATATAGGTTTTGCAACTGAGCATCTAGATTCAATCAGTGCTTTATCTGCAACCGATACCATTATGCTTGCAGAAGCGTCTTCAGATGCAACAACAGCTGCCCCAGCCGAAGCCGCAGAGCCTGCGCCTACATTAAGCGAGGGTAATTCAGCTTTCATGATTATTGCGACTGTGCTTGTCATCATGATGTCGATTCCCGGTTTGGCATTATTTTATGGTGGTCTTGTACGATCTAAAAATATGCTATCGATTTTGATGCAAGTGTTTGTGACATTTTCATTAATCTCCATTATCTGGGTTGCTTTTGGTTATTCACTTGCTTTCTCTGATGGGGGTGCTTATAACGACTATATTGGGGGTTTGAGCAAAATTTTCTTAAAAGGTATTGGATCAGACACACTCTCTGGAACGATTCCAGAATTTGTTTTCACAACTTTCCAATTAACTTTTGCAACCCTCACTCCAGCATTGATCGTCGGCGCATTTGCAGAACGTATTAAATTTTCATCATTGCTCGTGTTTATGGCGTTATGGGTCACGGCAGTCTACCTTCCGATTGCCCACATGGTTTGGGGTGGTGGTGTACTTGCAACCTTAGGAGCAAAAGACTTTGCAGGTGGAACAGTCGTTCACATTAACGCAGGTATTGCGGCACTCGTAGGCGCTATTGTCATTGGCAAAAGAATTGGCTACGGAAAAGAAGCAATGCCGCCTCATAATTTAGTCATGACCATGATCGGAGCTTCATTGCTCTGGGTGGGTTGGTTTGGCTTTAATGTGGGTAGTGAGCTTGCAGCTGATGGTACAGCAGGTTTAGTTTTAATTAATACGCAAATTGCGACCGCAGCGGCAGTCCTTGGATGGATATTTATTGAATGGTTAACGCGAGGTAAACCCTCCATGCTCGGCGGTGCATCAGGGGCTGTGGCAGGACTGGTAGCAATTACCCCTGCATGTGCTTTTGTGGGTCCGATGGGCGCCATTGCACTTGGTTTTATTGCAAGTATTCTCTGCTTCTACGCGGTCACAGGACTTAAAAATGCATTAGGCTATGACGACTCGCTTGACGTATTTGGTGTTCACGGCGTAGGTGGTATTGTAGGTGCAATCGGTACAGGTATTTTTATGTCACCTGATTTAGGCGGGGTTGGATTTGCTGAAGGTGTGACAATATCAGACCAAGTCTATATTCAGGCGATAGCCGTCGGCGTGACTATTCTTTGGTCAGGCATTGTAAGTTATGTACTTTTTAAAGTGATCGAAGCAACGATGGGATTACGTGTGAAGGCTGACGCTGAAAGAGAAGGTTTAGATACATCAAGCCATGGTGAGACAGCGTATCATAACTAATATATCCTGAAGTAGTGACTACTCTCGGGCGCTTTTTAAGCGCCCTTTTTTTATGCATGAAATGAATATGCTTAAAGTTATAATAAGGCTCATGTTTAAAAAATTTTCTTTTTTCAATCGCGCATTTCTGAAGAATGCTTTATCACTCATCTTAAGCCACAAGCTTTTTTTCAATGACGGACACATTCCTCCGAAGAATCATAAAATTCCCAATCATTTTTTTGGGTTAAGCCTCACCATCGAAGATTTAATTGAGGATCCCTTAGGTGTCGTTGAGATGTGTCGCCAGCATAAAATTCAAGATGTCACGCTGCTTATTCCATCAAATCGTATCGGTGAATTTAGTCCTACCTTTATGGATGATTTAATGGGGCACGATATTAAATTTAATCTGAAATTAGTGCTCGTCGATCAAGAAGATATTTATCTTCAATGGCGAGAGCTTTTAGATCTCACATTACTGGGCTATCAAAAACATATTGCATCGATTGAAATTGAGATGACAAGTTTTAGTCAAGAAGCGCTTCACGCATTTTTAAACATCTGGGCTACGACTTTTAACATGGCAAGACTTAAAAAAATTAAAGTGGCAGGGCCTTCTATTCCCTCATTTAGCCCGTTCTTTAACGATATGGTATTCAAGCTTTTAAAAGACAAATATCAGCTCCCTGACATTCATACGATTAATTTAACGAATGAAATGGATAAGGAGCCTGAACTCATTTATTCGAATTTCTTAATTCCCAAATTAGGTAAATTTTTTAAATTCAATCTCATTAAAAAATTAGCACTTATCCAAAGAATCGCTGAAAGCTTTAATATCAAAACTATTTATGGTGCCATTGAGTTAAAACGTCATGAGATTACGTCATATACTCTTCGCGCAATTTCTTTGCTCATTGCTTGTGGGCGCCTGACTAAACTTTATCTACCTTATCGAAATGCTGAAGGGGTTTTGTTTCTGGTTGATCGTATGGAAGGCATGACTTATATGGGCGCTTTATTTAACGATATGCTCTTTGAAATCCATCACTTTAAAAATGATAAAGAGCAAATGCACGCCATTTGGGCACGAGATGATAAAACATTAAATCCAGAGAATTTTTACCATATTGAGGATATCTATGCCGCAAAAATCTATGGCAGCCATGGAGATATAATCGATCTCACGCAATTTAAAATTACAGATACCCCTATCTACCTTGTGTGGCGATCTATGGATCCCATTATCTTTATTGATACGCCCAAAGTCTTGGATTTTAATGCCACTAATATCATGGTTCTATCATGAAAATCATGAGGTCTAATTCATCACTTGTTCCGTGTGTAAAGCGTGTGGCCGTAATATAGTGCTCTCAATGCATCTTTGAATGCAGTCGATTAACTTTTTTAAGGAGAAATACTATGTGGACAACTCCAGCAGCTACAGAAATGCGTTTTGGCTTTGAAGTAACTATGTACGTAATGAACAAGTAATTGTTTGTTATTTAAAGTTACTTAAAAAAGGAAGCTTTCAAAGCTTCCTTTTTTATTTAGAAGCTTCCTCAATGGGATTTCGTTTCATCACAAATTCTTGGGTGGCTTTTGGGAATACATAATCCCTAGGCAAAAGAGTCCAGATCTTACCTTGTTGCTTCATAGATCCTGCTTTACGTCCTGCCTCAACGCCTCTTCCCCAATAAAAATCAGCACGCACACCACCTCGAATAGCACCTCCTGTATCTTGAGCTACCATCAGTCGTTCGAGTGGCTCATTCGTACTAGGTTGTGTCGTCGATAAGAAAATAGGAGCACCTAAAGGAACAAATTTTGGATCAATCGCGACACTCCGCTCAGCTTCAATCGATACACCTAAGGCGCCAATCGGACCTGGTAAATCATTAGGCAGTTTTCTAAAGAAGACATAGCTCGCATTCATATTTAAAAACTCTCGTAACTTAGTAATATTTTTTCGAGCCCAGTTTTTAATGCCTTCCATGGAGGCTTCAGTCATAGTGATCTCTTTCTTTTGAACCAGAGTGGAACCAATTGCTTTGAACGGATAACCATTTTGATCGGCATATCCAATTTGCATGGCCTCTCCATTATCCAACTGAATAATGCCCGATCCTTGAATCTCTAAAAAGAAAGCTTCGACTGGATCTTCGACCCATACAATTTCATTGCCTGCCAAAGGTGAGCCTTGTCCATCAATCTCAGCCCTTGATAAATAAGGTATTAATTTATTTCCCGCTAATTTACCGCGTAAGCGTTTTGATTTTAATTCTGGATAGACTTCACTTAAATCGACCGTGATCAAATCTTTAGGTGTTGTATAAAGTGGGACTTTGTAATGTGATGTTTTAACTTTGCTACCCTTCAAGATGGGTTGGTAGTATCCGGTAATCGTGCCAGTATCTGAGCCATCCATATTAGTAGCGCTATAGAGATTAAAATATTTTTTAAAATAATTTTTAATATTTTCATCACTCGGGTCTTTAATATCCTCTGCGAGATCGCAGACTTTTTTCCAAGTATCTTTTTGTTTCAAAACAGAGCAACTTCTAAGCCATGCTGTCCAAGTAAGGAGTACATTATCACTTTCAAATGAGGATTCAATCGCACTCCAATCTGATTTTTTTAAAAGGCCATAATCTGGGATTTTTGCGAGATCTTCTTTTTCAGTTTTAATTTTTGGACAATCACAATTTGATTTTGCATTCGATGTTTTATCCGCCTTTTGTGCCACCTCTGCACATGAGACAAGGAATAAAGTAAGTAACAATAAAATAAAACGTTTCATTCAGTGAAGCGTCCTTGGCATCGATAAAATAAACAAAGGAATTTCTGCATCGAATGATGTCCCATCTTCAGTGACCATCTGATAAGTGCCATGCATCGAACCTACAGGGGTATTGATTTCAGTACCACTTGTATACGTATAAGATTCATGTGGTTGAATAAGCGGTTGTTCACCGACCACACCTAAACCCTTTACTTCGAAAGATTCTTCATTCGCATCAGTAATAATCCAATGACGACTCACAAGCTGAGCAGGTATCAAGCCATCATTACTGATCGTCACTGTGTAACTAAAAAAATAACGATTATGTTCGACACTTGATTTTTCATCTATAAATTGAGTTTCCACACTGATACGAATCGCATGTAATTTTGTGGATCCCATAAAGTTAGGAAATCATACCTTGTGTGGGAGAGCTCGGTGATGCTGAATATAATTTTTTAGCCATGCGTCCAGCTAAAAATGCTTCACGTCCTGCTTCAATGGCTTTTTTCATGGCGCTCGCCATCATGATTGGATCATGAGCACTTGCAATCGCCGTATTCATAAGCACACCTTCGCAACCTAACTCCATGGCGATCGCAGCATCAGATGCGGTGCCGACACCTGCATCCACGAGCACAGGAACTTTCGCATGCTCAATAATAATTTGTAAATTCCATGGATTTAAAATCCCCATTCCTGAACCAATAAGAGAGGCTAAGGGCATAATGGCACAGCAGCCAATATTTTCTAGTTCTCTCGCCACAATCGGATCATCTGATGTATACACCATCACATCAAATCCTTCTTTAATTAAAACTTCAGCAGCTTTTAAAGTTTCTATCACATTAGGATAAAGTGTTTTAGGGTCACCCAATACTTCTAATTTCACGAGCTTATGGCCATCTAATAATTCACGCGCTAAACGAAGTGTACGCACCGCATCATCGACTGAATAACATCCTGCTGTATTAGGCAAATAAGTAAAACGACTAGGCGGCACAAAATCAAGAAGCGAGGGTTCTCCCTCATTTTGACCAATGTTAGTGCGGCGAATCGCCACTGTAATAATTTCAGCACCACTCGCATCAATTGCGAGTCTTGTTTGTTCAAAGTCTTTATATTTACCAGTACCGACTAACAACCTTGATTGGTAGAGTTTTCCTGCAATAAGAAGTTGATCTTTGTTTTGTGTCATCTAACCACCACCTACCGCACCCACAATTTCTAATTGGTCACCATCTTGGAGTGTGATGTTTTGAAATTCAGATTTTGAAATAATCATGCCGTTTTTTTCTATGGCAATGCGTTTACCTAAGAGATTAAGTTTTATAACTAAACCTTCGACTGTCATCGTACTGTCATCAAAAGATTTTATATTACCGTTGATTCTAAGTTGCATAGTTGTAAATTTTTTTAATGAATTTTGAATTTTTATTTAAATTAAACGTCTTAATTATGTGAAACACAATTTCACAAAATGTTTGTTTAATCCCAAAAGGAAACTTTATATGCAAAATTATAATACAGATTCAACGAAGCCTTTGCCAAAAGGCAACAGTGAGACAGGTGAGGCTCTCCCTCCGGAATATCAAGAGACTCCAATTCAATTGAGCGAATCAGAAAAAGAAAGTATTCGTCGCAGACGTTGGCTTGAATCAATCTCAGATTGCGTTTAAGTAAGCTTGCGCTGAAACAGCTTGAGCGCGAGTTCGTAACCCAAAAACGCCAACTCGGGATCGTAACGCTCACCCTCATCACGCATAAAAGCATGCTGGCCATTAAACTCATGCCACGTGAATGTGAGTTTTGCATCAAGCATTTTTTCATACACCGTTTTACGACCTGCATCTGGGATATGGTTATCCTGCTTACCCCAAATCATAAGAAGCTCACCTTTGATCTCTTGTAAGCGCTCCATCGAATGTTGATTGGGTTTATTTGGAATGACAGTAGTATGTAAATCTGTCGCATAAAAACAAGCAGTTGCTTCAATTTCTGGCTGGAGGGCCGCTCTAAAAGCTAAATGTCCACCAATACAAAATCCCATTGCACCCATATGACCTGAAAACCATGGTTGCTTTTTGACCCAAGCAATCATGGCTTGATTATCTGTGTCATAACCTTCCACATCTTTTGCTGACTTATCTGCGTTGCCTTTATCACGCCCTGCATCGTCGTAAGCTAATACGGTGCCAATCGGATTTAACTCATGAAATACCTCAGGCACCAAAACAGTGAATCCATGACCGGCGATAATTTTAGCTGCGCGCTCAATAGGTCCTGTTTGCTGAAAAATTTCTGAGTAAAAAAGAATTGCGGGTGTTTTTTTAGGTGTTACGGGCTTATGCACATAGGTGCGCATAATGCCTGTAGGGGTATTTAAATCAACGAATTCTGACTGAATTAACATGATTTATCCTAGTGAATAAGGGATTTATATAAAGACGGAAGCCCTTATTTTACTTGATTCAAAGCGAGTTAAAAGTGAAATTTAGTATTCTGAACTACGGCCTGTGGAGTAATTTAAAGGGGCATCATTTTGCCATTCGCCACAATCGATACATTGATGATCTTCCATAGTGGGACAATATTGCAAATGAGTGGAATGACATTTAAAGCAAGCCATGTCTTTATGATGACGATCATGAATTTCTGAAGATACTTTAGTACTTCCTAAACCATACTTATTATCCATAAGACCCTCCCTTAAAAAATCAAATGGGTTGAAGCTTTAATGTACGCTTCGTTTTGAGGAAGCGCAAGACGCTATTTTAATTTTTGTAGACGACATTTTTGATAGGCTAAAACATCGCCTTCTTTAATATAAGTTTCTGGGTCATTGATTTCTAATGTTGTACTCTCATTGTTATAGGTATTCTTTAAAGTCTCTACTTGTTTCAAGCCAAATTCACGATTTGGCAAAATAAGCCACATCTCTTTACCCCCTTCAAGCGACTTCACATAAAACTTTTTATTTTTTTCACACTGATAGAGGAAAGCATCTTTGGGTGCAGTCGATTGTTCACGATACTCGCCATTCAACATCGGTATACTCACTTCAGGGATTTTCATGCTGCCACAACTCGAAATGAAAAATAGCATACTTAGCAGTATCAATTTTTTAAGACTTTGCTTCATTGCGCTTCTTTCAATAAGGATTCATCTAATTGACTTAACAATGTTTCAATGGCCTGAGCTTGATTTGCATCATGATTGAGTTTTGCTAACTTTAACAAATAAAGCTGCGCTTGTGCGTGACGTGGATTTTTTTTAACGACCTCGTTCAAAACTTTTTGAGCTGTCTCATAATCTTTTAATTCAAAACGCGCAATCGCATCGGAAAAAAGTGCCTCACTCGATTGCGGCTCACTCTTAACCCAAAGTGCTGCGATTTCTTTTAAACGATCCCACTGAGCTTCACGCATCGCGTCATAGGCTTGCATAAAATAAGGTCGTTTTTCAAAAGGCGCATCCCAAAATGGCAATTCAGTTTGGGCGGTCAACTGTATCTCTTTTCCTTGGCTCAATAAATGCTTGATCCACTCGACAGGAATACTGTAGAAGTAAGCATAACGACCAGGGCTTTTAAAAGTAGTGAGTCCGATGAGGCGGCCCTCATCATCAAATAGCCCACCACCCGATGCCCCCATCGCAAATCCCGCAGAGGACTGAATAATATTTTCATTATCTAATGCATACAATGCTTTGATCTGCCCAAAGGAAATGATGGGCTTCACAGCATTACCACCAAAACTTTTGGAAAAGACTGATTGTTCATAGTTGAGTTTTTTTGTATCGCCCAAAGTAATCGGTTTCACATCTAAAAATTTAAATTGAAGAATACATAAGTCATGACGCCAGTCTGCTTTCATGCTAATGGGGGAAAATGCTTCTCCTAATTTACCAATTTGAACGCCCCGTGCATTTGCCACGACATGACAATTGGTCGCGACTTGATTATCAGCTACGACAATACCTGAGCCCACACCATGATTACCTTTTGAATCGATGACATGAACTTTCACGACAGAAGGTGATACGGCAAAAGTTGCCTCATCCGAGGGCGTTGCAAAAACAATCTGAGAAAATAAAATGAAAAGAAAAGTTAATAATCTACACATGACTGACAGGACCTTTAAATGAATGTCATGCATAGATAAGGAACTAAGGGGCTTAGTTCCTTAAAGATAAATTGTTAGCCACATTTACTATCGCCACAACTTAAACATGTAAGACATCCATCCATCATAATGACTGCTTTAGTTTGGCATTTGCTACAAAGTTGTGAGCCTTTTGGATATCCTGTGCTGTCCATTTCTTCAGCATGTTTTTCCATGTATTCCGCACGTTTTTCTTCCATCAATTTTTTTTGATGTTCGTCAGGCAATGCTTTTTTAAGCATACCGATATCGATTAAATGTTGCTCAACCACTTCACCGATTTCAGCCACTAAACTGGGTACATACTTGCCCCCTTTTTTAAAGTAGCCGCCATTAGGGTCAAATACACTATGAAGTTCTTCCACTAAGAATGTCACGTCACCACCTTTTCTGAATACTGCGGACATGACGCGCGTCAAACCTACGATCCATTGGAAGTGATCCATATTTTTTGAATTAATAAAAATCTCAAACGGGCGACGGTGCTCTTGAGGTGTGCCTTCGTTCATGATGATGTCATTGATCGTGATATAAAGTGCATGCTCAGTGACAGGTGTTTTTACTTTATAAGTAGAACCTGTAATTTTTTCAGGGCGGCCTAAGGGTTCACCTAATTGCACAATGTTTTGATTTTCTTTTTGAGTTAAAGCATTCACTTTATCTTCTTCAGAAAGAACGCTGTAACCTACGATCTTTTTTTCAATTTTAATTGCCATCATTTTCCTTAAATGTCTTTTATTAGAACTTACCGTAATAACCTTCTTTGAGGGCGTCATAAAGATTAGCTGCTGAATGGGTTTCACCATCATATTCAATTTCTTCGTTACCCTTCACTTCAACTTGAGAGCCATCATCTAAAGTAAATTTATATGTCGTGTTCTCTAAATCTTTTTCTGTGACCAACACACCTTGGAAAGCCTCTGGATTAAATCTAAATGTCGTACAACCCTTAAGACCTTTGTCGTATGCATATAAATAAATATTTTTAAAATCTTCGTAATCGTAATCCGTTGGTACATTGATCGTTTTAGAAATTGAACTATCAATCCACTTTTGTGAAGCCGCTTGAATGTCTACGTGTGCTTTCGCTTGAATTGTTGAAGAATCTAAAAAGTAATCCGGTAATTTTTCATCTTCATTTTCTGAAAATGGCATCGCTTTTGGATTAATTAATTCACGATAGGCTAGTAATTCATACGAATACACATCTACTTTTTCTTTTGATTTCTTACCTTCACGAATCACGTTACGGCTGTAGTGATGTGCAAAAGAAGGCTCAACCCCATTACTTGCATTATTCGCAAGGGATAATGAAATTGTACCTGTCGGTGCAATGGAACTATGGTGTGTAAAACGTACGCCTTTTTTTGCAATCTTATTACGTAAGCCTTCAGGGAATTGCTGCATGTAACGGCTATATTTACCGAGCAGAACTTTACCTTTCACTTTAGCGCCTACTTTAATACCGTCAGCTGCCATCTCAGGACGTTTTGCTAACATATCAGCGGTCACCACAAATTCTTCTTCCATGATCGGTGCTGCACCTTTTTCTTCCGCTAAATCAATGCCTGTTTCCCAACCCACCTCAGCTAGAATGCGACTTACTTCTTCAGTGAATTTAAGTGAATCTTCATCACCGTATTTCATCTTAAGCATCGTGAGGGAAGAACCTAAACCTAAGTAACCCATGCCGTGACGGCGCTTACGTATAATTTCTTTACGTTGCTCTTCGAGCGGTAAGCCATTAATTTCAACCACGTTATCTAAGATACGCGTAAAGATTGCGATCACTTCTTTATATTCAGCCCAATCGAAAAAAGCTTCGTCAGTGAAAGGTTTCTTCACAAATTTGGTGAGGTTCACAGAACCTAATAAACAAGCACCGTAAGGAGGTAGTGGTTGCTCACCACAAGGGTTAGTTGCACGAATGTTTTCGCAGAACCAATTATTATTCATTTCATTTACACGATCGATCAAAATAAAACCGGGCTCAGCAAAATCGTAAGTCGATGACATGATGATGTCCCACAAACGTCTTGCTTTAATCGTTTTGTAAACTCGGCAGGCGACTTTACCTGCATCAATGCCTTCAGTTTTAGTGAGATATTTACCTTTCACAGGCCACTCTCTCCAAACCACTTGGCTTTCATCATTCACATTTAAACCATCAACAATCGATTCTTTTTCAGTGACAGGGAATGCTACTTTCCAATCGCTGTCAGCTTTGACTGCTTCCATAAATTCTTTAGTGATTAAGCATGAAAGATTGAATTGACGGAGTCGACCGTTTTCACGTTTCGCTTTAATAAAGTCAGTCACATCCGGGTGTGCAATATCAAACGTCGCCATTTGTGCGCCACGACGACCGCCCGCTGATGATACGGTGAAACACATCTTGTCGTAGATATCCATAAACGAAAGTGGGCCACTTGTATAAGCACCCGCACCTGCGACAAAAGCACCTTTAGGTCTTAATGTCGAGAATTCATAACCAATACCACAACCTGCTTTTAAAGTAAGTCCTGCTTCATGCACTTTATCTAAAATGCCAGACATACTATCTTCCACAATGCCTGATACCGTACAGTTAATCGTGGAAGTGGCTGGCTTATGTTCTAGGGCACCTGCATTAGAAGTAATACGACCTGCTGGAATAGCACCGCGTCTTAATGCCCATAGGAATTTTTCATACCATTCTTCTCTTTTAGCTGGAATTTCAACGTCTGCTAAAGCTCTCGCCACACGTATAAAGGAATCATCGATATCTTTATCAACGTGCTCGCCCTGTTTTGACTTCAAACGATACTTTTTGTCCCAGATATCGAGTGAAACATCTTGAATCGGTATTTCGTGGTTTTGATGGTCACTTAATGCGGACTTTGGACGAACAGCTTTGAGCATGGATTTCCCCTGAATTATTCTTTTTTATAAGTTTTATTACTAATTTGACTGCTAGATGGTATTTTTGCTTAAAACCACAAGATATAGTGGTTTTGTGAACATATTATCCATGGTCTAGTAGTCCGTCAATTGAAATATATGCACAAATTTAGAGCAAAAGTTAACCCCTATTTTTCGAGGTTAATTTTTAAAACTTAAGCAAGACCTTTCTTGAAAAATAAATTAAACACAAGTTCATCAAGATGGTTTATGCGAAAATATCCCCATGATTCGCTTTTTCTATAGTCTTTTAGTCTATTTTCTTCTCCCGTTCACCGTAATTAAGCTGATTTATAGGAGTTTTAAGCAGCCTGACTACTTAAAACATTGGAGTGAGCGCTATGGTTTTTATAGCACTTCTACAAAAAAAATCTGGGGAAAACGAAAAACATTCTGGATTCATGCAGTTTCTGTAGGTGAAACCAAAGCAGCGATCCCATTCATCAAACTTTTTTTAAAAAAATATCCGCACTATCATTTACTTATGACGCATGGGACTCCCACAGGTCGTGCGACATCCATCGACATTCAAAATGTTCGCGTCACACGCATCTATCTTCCTTTTGATACAGTAGATGCCACGCAAAGATTTTTAAATACATTTAAACCTGAATTAGGTTTCTTAATTGAAACAGAACTTTGGTTTAATTTAATTCATCAAGCACATAAAAAATCTATTCCACTTTATTTAGTCAATGCACGCTTATCTGAAAAATCATTTCAACTTTATAAAAAAATTTCGCTACTTATCAAACCATCCTTACAAGAATTAAAAGGTGTATTAGCACAAACCACCAATGATGCAAAGCGCTTTGGATCTCTTGGTGCAAAAGTTGTTGAAGTGATAGGTAATTTAAAATTTGATGTTGAACCACCCCGTGATACAAATATAAAAAGTGCAGCACTTAAAAAACATTTGCGCTTAAAAAATCAATCCGTACTTTTGATTGCAAGTTCAAGACAAGATGAAGAAGAAATGATTTTACAAAGTTTATTAAAACTTCAAATCAAAAATCTCGTCACGATTTTTGTACCTCGTCATCCGCAACGTTTTAAGGAGGTTGAATGGATGTTAAAAAAATATCGTGTTTCTTTTATCAAACGAAGTGATACAAAAATAACTGCAAAACCTTATCAATTTATTTTAGGTGACTCTATGGGTGAGATATATAGCTATTACAGCTTAGCGAATATCGCACTGATGGGTGGCACAATACTTCCTTATGGCGGACAGAATCTTATTGAGTCGATGGCGATGAAAGTGCCTGTGATTTTAGGTCTCCATACATATAACTTTCATGATATATCGAATGAAGCGATTCGATTAGGTGCGGGCATTAGAATTCAAACATTAGATCAATTAGAAAAAGTATTACCTGAGATGCTTAAATCATCTTCTCAATTAAAAATGAAAAAAGCTTGTGATGACATGATAAAAAAATATCAAGGCGCGACATTAAAGATTTTAAATAAAATTATATCTAGGATTTGATAAGTTTGACTATCGCTTTAAAGTGATCGCCTTCAGCGACTCGCAACCACTCAAATACGACTGATTCTGTATTTGTAATCACCACACCTTCGGATCTTAATCGATGAATCGCATTTTGATGATTTAAATTCGATCTTGAAAGTATCGCATCTTCCACCACAAAAACTTCTTTACCTGAAGATTTCAAAGCCAAAGCAGTTTGTAAAATACAAATGTGTGTTTCTAAACCACATAAAATAATTTGGGGTCTTGATTTAACTAAATGACTTTTAAAGTGAGGTGCATCAAGGCATGAGAATGCTTTTTTCTCAATCGGTGAGTTAGGTAGCAACGATTTTAATTTCTTCACTGTGGGGCCTAAGCCTTTAGGATATTGCTCAGTATAAAGACAAGGCACATCTAAAATTTTTGCAGCTTGAATAAGAATGCTTGATGCATCGATGACTTTTTTCATTTCACTTTTAGGCATGACATCTACAAGCTTGTCTTGGATATCAATGAAGACGACCTGACTTAAGAGTTGATCATTGATCATAATCACTAAAACACAAATGTATTTTCATGTTTCACTCGCAAGGGAGGCACTACCGTTTCAAATAAAATTTCTTCTTCAAAATCTTTGTTGCTTGTTTTTGTAATTAATGTTGCATGCATCGAAGGAGCTTCACCTAAAATAGCTAATAATCTTCCATTTATATTTAATTGATGTCGAATAGTTTCTGGCAATTGAGGTAAAGAGCCTGCAAAAAGAATGGCATCATAAGGTTGATTTTTTACCCAGCCTAATGAGCCGTCCCCTGTCACAAATGTAATATTGTTAATTTTTAATTTTTGACAATTTTGTTTAGCGAGTTTTGTAAAATAAGGATTGATATCAATCGATACCACGGTTTTAACTAAACTTGCCGTAAGTGCTGTGAGGTAACCACTACCAGAACCCACAACTAATACATGGTCTTTTTTTTGAAGCGATAAAGACTGAATGAGTCTTGCTTCTAATTTTGGTGCCAACATAAGCACGCCATCATGCAGAGGAATTTCAGTATCTGCAAAAGCGACACCTTGGTATGCAGTCGGTACAAATTTTTCGCGTGGTACCTGATGAAGGAGATTAAGCACTTCGGGGTCTAAGACTTCCCAAGTCCGAATTTGCTGCTCAATCATATTAAAACGATGTTGTTCGATGGTATTCATTGTCATCTTCACATTATAACCAAAGAAAAGTTCACCGTTTTGATTGTCATTAAATATAAATCTAACTTGCATTTCATGGGGGTTTCGCGTAATTTTATGGAGTGCTAGGGGTCCATCTTTAAGGTGGTGAGAAAAACCCTTTGAACCTGATGCGGGTAATACCGCCGTAGGGAATGCAGTCCTCTAAAAGACTCCTTACGGTATGACAAAAAAATTTAAGGAGTAACTCATGAACGCGACCGATAAACAATTACAAAAAAATATCGATCAATTTTTAAACGAAACAGCTTCGCTCGATCCTGAAGCGCTCAAACCTTTTGCAAAATCAAAAAAAGTCTATGTGACAGGTTCGCGTCCGGATTTAAAAGTACCCTTTAGAGAAATCTCTTTATCTGATACACCATCATCTTTTGGTGCGGAAAAAAATCCACCGGTGATGGTCTATGACACCTCAGGTCCTTATACCGACCCTAACTATCAAATTGATATTCGTAACGGACTTGGATCATTACGATCCAAATGGATTGAAGAAAGAAATGATACCGAATTTTTAGGCGGTCCAACTTCCCTTTACGGGCACGAGCGTAAAACAAATCCTGAACTCACTAAAATGCGTTTTAATTTATTAAGACAACCACGACGAGCTAAAGCAGGTAAAAATGTTTCACAGATGCATTATGCAAAACAAGGCATTGTGACGCCTGAGATGGAATACATTGCTATTCGTGAAAATCAAAGACGTGAAGGCATGTCCACATTTATACAAACACAACATCCAGGTCATGACTTTAATGCAGCAATTCCTAAACTCATCACGCCAGAATTCGTGAGAGATGAAGTGGCACGTGGTCGCGCGATTATTCCTGCCAACATTAATCATCCTGAAACAGAGCCGATGATTATTGGCCGAAATTTCTTAGTCAAAATTAATGCTAACATCGGTAATTCAGCATTAGGTTCTAGCATCAGTGAAGAAGTAGAAAAAATGGTGTGGGGTACACGCTGGGGTGCAGATACAGTCATGGATTTATCTACAGGTAAAAACATTCATGAGACACGCGAATGGATTATTCGTAATAGTCCGGTGCCCATTGGTACTGTACCTATTTATCAAGCACTCGAAAAAGTGGATGGTAAAGCGGAAGATCTCACTTGGGAAATTTTTAAAGACACACTGATTGAACAAGCAGAACAAGGTGTAGATTATTTTACGATTCATGCAGGTGTCAGATTAAGTTATATCCCAATGACTGCAAAACGTATGACCGGTATTGTGAGTCGCGGTGGATCAATTATGGCGAAATGGTGCCTAGCACATCATCAAGAATCTTTCCTCTACACACACTTCGAAGAAATTTGCGAAATTATGAAAGCTTATGATGTCAGTTTCAGTCTAGGTGATGGTTTAAGGCCGGGTTCAATCTATGATGCGAATGACGAAGCTCAATTTGCAGAACTCAAAACATTAGGTGAACTCACACAAATCGCATGGAAGCATGAGGTGCAATGTATGATCGAAGGTCCAGGTCATGTGCCGATGCATCTTATTAAAGAAAACATGGATCTTCAGCTTGAGCATTGTGGCGAAGCTCCCTTCTACACATTAGGACCTCTCACCACAGATATTGCGCCAGGTTATGATCACATCACATCAGGTATCGGTGCTGCCATGATTGGTTGGTATGGTTGTGCGATGTTATGTTACGTCACGCCTAAAGAACATCTCGGCTTACCTGATAAAGAAGATGTGAGAGTCGGTATCATCACTTACAAGATTGCAGCGCACGCTGCCGATCTTGCTAAAGGTCATCCAGGCGCACAAATTCGTGACAACGCACTATCCAAAGCACGTTTTGAATTCCGCTGGGAAGACCAATTTAATTTAGGTTTGGATCCTGAAAAAGCAAAAGAATTCCACGATGAAACCTTGCCACAGGAAGGCGCTAAACAAGCACATTTCTGTTCAATGTGCGGTCCTCATTTCTGCTCTATGAAAATTACTCAAGATGTCAGAGACTATGCAGCATCCAAAGGTATGAAGGAAGATGAAGCTTTGAAAAAAGGCATGGAAGAAAAATCAATTGAGTTCATTAAAAAGGGTGTTGAAATCTATCAAAAAACATAAATGGATCTCTTACTTTATTTTTCGAGTTTCATTTTAGGGCTTATCGAGGGAGCCACCGAATTTTTACCTGTGAGTTCTACAGGTCATTTAATTATTGCAGCTGAACTTTTAAAATTTAACCAAACGTCTGCAAATGTTTTTGAGATCTTTATTCAATTAGGGTCGATACTGGCAATTGTCGTCGAATATCGTAAAACACTTTTCAAAGTTGTAAGTAATGCGCTTCATGATCAAACTTCACAAAACTTTGTCTTACGTCTCTTCATTGCATTTTTGCCGGCAGCGATTCTAGGTCTTTTATTTCATAAAGCCATTAAGGCTTATTTATTTTCACCAATTTATGTATCGCTCGCTCTCATCTTAGGTGGTGTTGTCATGATAGCGATTGAAAAACATCCCTCAAGAGCCAATACAAAAGATACAAATGATATCAGCATGATGCAAGCTTTTAAAATTGGTTGTGCGCAATGTTTATCTTTGATTCCTGGGATATCAAGAGCGGCAGCAACCATCATGGGTGGTATGCTAACAGGGCTAAATCGCAAGACAGCCACTGAATTTTCTTTTTATTTAGCTATTCCTGTTATAGCAGCAGCATCCGTATTTGATTTACTCAAAAATTTACAAGATTTAACCATGCAAGATTTACCTATTTTTGCGATTGGTTTTGTTACTGCATTTTTAAGTGCTTATGCTGTCATTAAACTTTTTATTCGTTTTGTAGCCACACACACCTTTATTGTTTTTGCTTGGTATCGCATTATTTTAGGTATCCTCGTTTTTATTTATTTTAGTGGGTGATTATGTCTAACCACCAAGCGCTCATTCAAAAACTTCACAGCATAGCTAAAAAGGCAGAACGTCAATCTGTCAACATTCAAGAAGGTTTATCAATTCTCAATCATTTTGGATTTTCATTGATCAGTTTTTTATTAGCGCTACCTTTCATGCAGCCCTTTCCAGTGGCCCCAATCAGCGTATTAGGCGGGGTTACTTTTGCTGCCTTTGGCTGGCAAATTTTAAAGGGGTATACCATTCCTCATTTACCACAAAAAGTAAACGAGATTGTTCTAAGTGCTGACAATTGGCGACGTATTACAAATGGTGCCATTAAAATTATTCAATGGACTGAAAAATTTACGAAACCTCGCTTAGCTTTATTAATTCGTGGTTCACTAGGTATCCAAATTGAAGCGTTCATTCTCATTCTCTCAGGCGTACTCATGGCAGTGCCCTTTGGTATCCTCCCTTTAAATAATTTCTTCCCGGGCCTTGCCATTGTATTTTGTGCATTAGGCCAACTCCATAAAGATGGATTCTTTATTTTGATCGCATTCTTCTGGATTCTTTTTACCATTCTTTATTTTGCTGCATTTTTTATAGGTCTCTATCTTCTAGGGCTAGAAGGTATCCATAATTTTAGCCACTGGCTTCATCAACTCGTGTCATGAAATCATTGGCTGACCTTTTAATTGCTTGGCATGCCAAGTCAGGTCGGCATCATTTACCTTGGCAGCAATCCAAAGACCCTTACTCAGTTTGGGTTTCCGAAATCATGTTGCAACAAACTCAAGTTACAACCGTCATTGATTATTACCATCGCTTCATGAAAAAATTTCCGACGATTAAAGCACTAGCATATGCTGATGAAGAAGAAGTCATGAAGCTATGGAGTGGTTTAGGTTATTACCGACGAGCACGATTTTTACATGAAGGTGCACAAATGATTATGGAAGAGATGGGCGGTAATTTTCCATCTGAATTTGACATGATGTTGAAGATACCTGGTATTGGACGTTCAACTGCAGGTGCTATTGCTGCATTCTCATTTAATCAAAAGAAGGCGATTCTTGATGGCAATGTAAAGCGCGTCTTAAGTCGTTATTTTTTAATTAAGGAGTGGAGTGGCTTACCTAAAACAGAAAAAAAATTATGGAATTACGCAGAGTCAGTTCTTCCAAATAAGAATATCGATACTTATACACAAGCGCTTATGGATTTAGGGGCGACCTTGTGTAACAAAACCCCTAAATGCACTCTTTGTCCTCTAAAGAAAACATGCCTCGCATTTCAAGAAAATAAAGTTCATCTCATACCTGCTCCTCGGCCTCAAAAAAAGATACCTACACAATCCACTCATATGGTGATTATCAAACATCATGATGAAATTTTACTTGTTAAACGTCCTCAAGGTGGGATATGGGGAGGGCTTTGGTCACTCCCTCAGTTTGACAATACATCGACCACATCTAAAGCATGGGTTAAAAAATACTTTGAATTAGAAACGAATATGCTAGAAGAAAATTTAAAAGTTTCAACGACATTTACGCACTTCAAACTTGATATTACTTATAGCATCCTTGAAGCCAAATCACAGCGATCAAAAGTTCCACACACTTGGCTATCGCTCAATCATATTGAAGGAGCTGCGATTCCTGCCATCATTAACAAAATACTTTTAAAAATTTAACTTCATATCTCGATGCGGAATCTCCGCATCTAAATAAATATCGCTCGTGACTTCAAATCCAAATTTTTTATAAAAATCAATCGTATGACATTGTGCACTGATATAAATCGCATAGAGTTGATTAAGCTTGGCTAATGTCATAGCTGTTTCTATTAATTTACTTCCAATGCCCTCTCCACGATATTCTTTCAAGACAGCCATACGTCCTAATTGCATACAATTTTGAATCACAAAAGCTCTTGCACATCCAATAGCCTTTTTATCTTTAAATGCCAAGAAATGAATTGCATCTTTATCCATGCCATCCCACTCTAATTGTGAGATCACTTTTTGTTCCTCAATAAATACTTTTTCACGAATCATGGTGAGCAACTCATACTCATCTATCCATTTTACAATTTCAATGTTCAATTTATTTTCCATAAGTGAAACGCTTGCATCTTACTGCTGTTAGAGGCATGATGTACTTTCTTTATATTTACTTTTAAGGATTATATGAATAAATTTTTACCTGCTATTGCGCGTGTATTTCTTGCACAAATTTTTCTTGTATCCATTCTCATTTCACTTAACGGTATTATGAACACACCGGATGGTTATATTGCTTATCAAAACGGATTAATGAGTCACGGTCTTCCAGGTATTTTTGCACCGATCTCAGTTATTGTTCAACTCCTAGGTGGTTTAACTCTTTTTATAGGCTTTAAAACAAGATTAACTGCACTTGTGTTGACTATTTATACACTCATCAACGCATTATCTTATTTATATACCTTTACTATTGTGCCATCTCCTGTGAATCTCATCCCACTGCAACAAGCACTTCAATATTTAGCAATTACAGGTGGCTTGATTATTTTGGTGCAAAATCCAGTGACAACATTTGCACTTGATAACGTATCTCAAACAAAAAAAAATAAATAAATATGGTGGGTATTAAAAAAGCGGCGAATGGCTACTTTTTTAATGTCCTAATACAAATATTTTTATTAGTCATGGTTATCATTAAAATAAAGTTATTTGATATACTCAATATTTTAGAACGCGCTAAAATAAAGATACAGTTTTATGAAATTTTAGGAGCATAAAATGGCAATTGAATCGACCAAATATACAAAGACTGCGATCATCCTTCACTGGCTCATAGGTCTCGGCATTATTTTTATGTTCTTATTTGGCTGGTATATGGTTGATTTACCGAAAGATGCCCCTAAAGCTATGAGTTTTGATTTATTTGATTTAGGAATTTATACGTGGCGATTGAATGAGGAGGTCTCTCCTCGCGCCTTTTACTTTAATCTTCATAAATCCGTAGGTATCACAATCTTAGGCCTTATCATATTTAGAATTTTTTGGAGGCTGACACATCCAGCACCGGCCCTTATTAAAACAATGAAAGCTTGGGAGAAAAAATTAGCGCATACCACACATCATGCTCTATACCTTATGATGGTTTTAATACCTGCGTCAGGTGCAGCGATGGCGATCTACAGCAAGTACGGTATTAAGTGGTTTGGTATCCCATTAGCAGAGGGTTTGGGAAATGATACTATCAGAGATATCTTTAAAAATGCTCATATAAATATTGGTATTATTCTCCTAGTCTTTTTGGGACTTCATATTCTTGGTGCGCTTAAACATACATTCGTGAATAAAGATGGTACTTTAAAACGTATGATGCTGAAGTAAACTTCTTAAAGTTTGTATTATTAGTAAATAATTCAATCATTTTTTTTAAAACATGAATTATACCTTCATCCTTTGGATCAATTTTCGACAGAATTACCGTAACTCTCAAAAAAATAAATGACATAACACCCTTCACAGCGCTTAACTCATGACTGACACACCTATCGCTAATGAACTCCTATTGTCATACAAGCTAGCTCGCTATCATGTCTATGGATCACCGAGCTTTATTTTAAGGATAGGCTACTTCAGTCCTGAACTTCATGATATATATAAAACTTCTCCCAAGAAGATAGCTGCATTCATCACAGCTTTCAACCCCGCAAGTATTGAACTCTCAAATCAAAAAAATAAAGAACGCAATCAACAGCTCGAGGAAAAAATTAAAACGCTCCATCTTTGTTACCTTCATGGCGAAGGAAAATGCGATGAAAATGAAAGATCAGGCGAAGAGAGTTTTTTAGTTTTTGAGATTGATCAAACAGAAGCGATTCGATTAGGAAAGGAATTTGGCCAAAATGCGATTGTCTGGATTCCTGAAAACTGCACTCCAGAATTACTACTTCTCAGATAAATATTTATTGATACCTTAAAGCATCGATCGGATTAAGCTTTGCAGCTTTACTTGCGGGATAATACCCAAAAAATACACCTACACTGGCTGCGACTGAAAATGCTAATACGATAGATTGTATCGAAATAATAATTTCAGCGCCCACGATTTTCTTCACGATTAATGCGCCCCCTAATCCTAACACCACACCGATCACACATCCCACGATAGAAATCACGCAAGCTTCTAAAAGAAACTGTAGAAGAATATCTTGCTCTCGAGCACCAATTGCCATGCGAATGCCAATCTCACGAGTTCTCTCTGTCACGGATACGAGCATAATATTCATAATACCTATACCACCAACTAAGAGTGAAATAGACGCGATGGCGCCCAAAAGAATCGACATAGTTTTAGTTGTTTCACTTGCGGTCTTCGCCATAGCAGTTAAGTTTCTCACTGAAAAATCATTATCTAGATCTTCACGGATATTATGACGCTGCCTCAAGAGGTCAGTAATTGTGTCTTCAACTAAGCCCATATATTTCTCTGATTTTGTTTGCGCCATAATCATTCGAACACTCCCCGGAATTTGATTACCCAATAACTTTCTTTGGGCAGTCGAAATGGGAACAATTATCACATCGTCCTGGTCTCGCCCATCAAAGCTTTGCCCCTTATTTTCAAGTAAACCAACTACTGTGAAAGGATTTTTTTGTACACGAATCGTTTGGCCAACAGGATCAACTTCAGCAAATAAATTTTCGGCAACTGTTTTACCAATTAATGCAACACGACTTGCAGATCTAATATCATCATCACTAAATATTTCACCTTTTTCTGTATACCATTTACGAATTAAAAAATAAGAAGGGGTAGTACCAATAATAGAGGTATTCCAATTATTTCCTCCGAAAATTACTTGAGCGTTACCGGTGCTGATAGGGGCAATCATTTCGATATCTTCTAAATCTTTAATTGCATTCGCATCTCCTATACTAAGTGCTGATGAATTTCCGGAGCTGCTCCTTGATCCTTGGGTACTTGAGAAACCTGATAGAATTACAATTAAATTAGTCCCCATAGAGTCAATAGATCTTTTAATAGATTGCTGCGCACCCTCACCAATTGCCATCATAAGAACGACAGCCCCGACTCCGATTACCATACCTAACATGGTAAGAAAAGTTCGTAGGCGATTAGCGCCCATCGAATGCCAAGCTTCACTTAACATCGAAAAGAGCATTACTTTGTCACCTTAGATTTTTTAGTCTTATGATCTTCTAAAATCTTACCATCTAAAAAACGTATCTGTCTTGATGCATGGTCTGCAATATCGTTTTCATGGGTGACAAGAATAATCGTATTGCCAATCTGATTCAGTTCATCAAAGATTTTCATAATTTCATCACTCGTTTTGCTATCAAGATTACCTGTAGGCTCGTCTGCTAGGATGATTTTAGGCTGATTCACAAGTGCACGAGCAATCGCTACACGTTGTTGTTCCCCACCAGAGATTTGATTTGGTCTTGATTTAAAGTATTGTCCTAGCCCCATTCTCTCTAAAATTTTTTTTGCAACTTTAATTCTTAAATCTTTTTGATCTCTGGCATACACTAAAGGCAATGCCACGTTATCAACAAGCGAAGATCTCGCCAATAAATTAAAGCCTTGAAATACAAAACCAATCGTTTTATTTCTGAGTGTTGCAAGTTCATTATTATCCAATTGGTTCACATCATGGCTATCGAGAAAATAAGAGCCAGTAGTCGGTCGATCAAGACAACCTAAGATATTCATGAATGTCGATTTGCCCGATCCTGAGGGTCCCATGATCGCAACATACTCGCCCTCGTCAATCGCGAGATTGATGTTTTTTAAAACGGGAAAACTACCAGCTGTAGTTTGATAATCTTTATAAAGTCCCTTAATTTTTATTACGGGTTGCGCCATCATTAAAATATGCGAGGTGGTCGATTTGGCCCTTGAGCTCCTGCACGCGGTTTCTGATCTCCCTCAAGATCTCCGGTAATTATAAGATCATTTTCTTTAATCTCTGAACTTATAACTTCAGTCAATTTTCCATTGGTAATACCTGTATTGACTGTAATCAAGAGGGGTTTATTGTCTCGAAGCGTATAAATTTTTCCTGATCCATAACCTTCCTTCTTTGTTCTGTCTCCATTTGGAAAGGTCTCATTTTTTTTAGCTATAAGATTAAAATTTTCATTTTTTGGCTTATATCTCAACGCAGCATTGGGAACTAAAAGGACTTTTTCATGGCGCGCATAATTAATGGTCACGAAAGCAGTCATCCCTGGAAGTAATAATTGGTCTTGATTTTCTACTAAAATTACAATGTTATAAGTAACCACATTTGCTGTATTGACTGGATTTAAACGAATTTGTTTGACTACACCTACAAAATTATTATTAGGATATGCGTCTACCGTAAATTTTACTGATTGCCCGACTTGAATTTTTGCAATATCAGCTTCTGCAAAGCTTGTATCGATTTCCATTTTAGATAGATTTTCTGCAATTTTAAATAAAATGGGCGTTTGAAGGCTTGCAACCACAGTTTGCCCAACATCGACCACACGATCAAGGACTATGCCTGATACTGGGGATTTAATAATGGAAAATCGATAATTGGTTTGATCAAGATTTAATTTAGCCTTGGCAGAGATTAAAAGTGCCTCCGATGATTTTAAGGCTTGCACTGCTTGATCGAGATCTTGTTTAGAAACATATTCTTTTTCAAATAATGTGCGCATTCTTGTCTCATTGGCCTTTGCCAACTCGACGGATGCTTCGTAATTTTGGACATTGCCTTTTGACTGTTCAATTTGAGCTTTAAATAAATTATCCTCTAGCTCTAAAAGTATTTGGCCTTCTTTCACTTGATCATTAAAATCTGCATAGATATTTTTTACAAGGCCTGAGACTTGGGTACCCACATTCACGATGGCAACTGGATTGATCGTGCCATTGGCTGTCACATTTTGCTCAATATCTCCTAATGTCACTCTTTCTAGTCGATATAAATCTTCGGGCTTCTTTTTATTGGACAACTTATAAACATAAGTTGCTCCAAAGATAAATGCTAGAATTAAGGCAATATTAATCAAATGATAAAAAATTCTTTTCATAATCTAATTTCGCTTTGCCTCAGGTAATTTTTGGATCATTGCATTATCAAGGACACCTATAGATTGAGCAAGCGTTGTGCGTGCAATATTCCAATTTAAAATAGACTGAATTTTTTGTTGATTAGCACTTGCAAGTGCACTTTGAGCATTTAGTGTATCAATAATATTTCCAACGCCTTCTTTATAACGGCCAAAGGCTACGCGAGACGACTCTTCAGCACTAGTCAATAATATGCGTGAAGCCTTGATCGCTTCATTGGCTGTTTTAAGATTTTGATAAGCGGTCCATACATCGAGAGAAACTTGGAGTCTCAATTGATCTCGTTTAGAGGCTTTAAGTTCCGCAGTTGCTTCTGCGGATCGAATCAGATAAGTTGGTTTATAGCCTTCAAAAAAAGGGATGGTCACCGATATACCAACTTGTGAAGCGTTTATATCCCTAAGAAAAATTGTCTCACTATCATACTGATTGGAGGCTTCAATTCTCACTTTAGGTTTTGCCTCTGCTTTTGCTGATTCAATTTTAGCTAGGGAGGCCTTTAACTCTGACTCCGTCGCAATTAAGTCAGGCCTCTGGATTATGGCCTGTTCTATCAATGCTTGGATATCCTGATCAATAAATTCGGGCAAGACAGCCATGTCATTATCAATAATTTCAATAGGTGTTCCAGGTGAGACCCCCATGATAGTGGCTAAATTTCCATAAGCAATTCGAAGCAACCCTTCATTCGTGAGTCGAGTCAAAGTGGCATTAGCAAATGAAGTGTTAACTTGAAGTTTATCCGCAGGGGTGGCAATACCTGCTATATATTTGGCTTCTGCTGCTTTAAAACTTTCCTCAAAAAGTCTTTCTGACTCAATGGATGCTTTTAAAATTGCTTTATTTGCATGGACTTGATAAAAGGCATTCACTGCATTGAGTAATACCCTCTGAACGATGGCATCTTGGGTGGCGCTTGCTGCTTTTAAAAGTTGATTAGCGCTCTCTAAGTTAGCATCTCGACCGCCAAAATCATATAAAAGATAAGATGCTACGATTTGATTTTGGGTATTTCTAAAATTATTTTGTCTAACTTGGCCCTCTCTGGTTTGACTGCGAATCTGATTTTCTGTGAAAGCCACTGTATCTCTTAGCGAAGGGAAGAATAAAGATCGAGCTACCCCTACCTCCGCTGCCTGAATTTTTGCATTGGCATAAACCTCCTTTGTATTTGGATTATGACAAAGAGCTGCTTCGGTCACTTCAATCAAAGACAAAGGTCTGTTGTAAGCCTTGGTTTGGCATGGGTCCAAAATAGTAGGATCAATGTAGCCTTTCGGTATTTGCTGAATTTGTTCTGGATCTTTATCAGAATAAAAAATTGAGTCGGCAGCGTAACTTAAGGTGAATAAATTAAAAACAATAAAGATAAAAATTCTAATCAACATGTGAAAATTTTAGCATGCTGCGAGATCAAATCTTATGAAAGATGAGGAAATAAGGTTAAAATTTAATAAGTTATCTACTGTCATTTTTAGTTAATAATTGCTTTTCTAAAAACATTCGTATCTTTAATGACGTATAATTTTCAGATGCGTAACCTATTTTTATTGATTTTCTTAGGGCTTTTTTCAAATAGCGTTTGGTGTGCTCCTAAATATACATTGCAAGATCTAATTGATATTGCAAAAAGAGAAAATCCTATCTTAGATGTTTTAAAAGCTAAGGAAGATGTTGCGAGATCAAATGTAATCACAGCTGAATCTTATCTTAATCCATCAATTACAATCGGTTCAGGTCCCTCTCGTTTTAGGGCACCAAATTCCAATACAAATCAACGCCGTAATTTTGATGTAAATTTATCGCAACCTCTAGAATTTCCGAATGTACGAAGCGCAAAGAAAGCCGTAGCTGAGTCGCGAGTCAATTATGCATCATCAGTCACTGAGGCCACCCTGATTAATTTATCCTTACAGATTAAAAAAGCTTTTTATGATGTCCTTCAAAATGAAGCTATTTTAAAAATTGCGGAGGGGGATCGAGATGCTTTAAAAAATATTCAAGAAAAAGTCGCTTTAAGAGTTGAAGTAGGTGAAGCACCCCGATATGAAGTCATTAAGGCAGACACTGAATTAGTCGCAGCGCAAAGAGATGCAGATGCCGCGAGACTTAGAATCTATGAAAGTAAACTCTATTTAAGAGGCCTGGTGAGTAAGTCCTTAACTGATGCTTTTGATTTAACAGGCACCCTCCCATCGAGTGATATCAATTTAAATGCAGATACCTTAAAAAATGAAATCATAAAAAGCCCTAGGTTAAAACAAATTAAAGCTTCTGCAGATATTGCCGAAAATCAATTGCGTTTAGAGGAAAAGCTGATTAATCCCGGAATCACCCTTAGCGCTGGGGTTGACCAAGATCCTGATATCGCCAATTATCGTTTTGGTGTTAGTATCCCTATTCCGATTTGGAATCAAAGACAAGGGCAAATTGGAGAGGCTGCTGCTGGTTATCGTGAACTTCAAGCGCAGTATACCGATCAGGAATTAGCGCTGAAGCGTGACATTGAATCAGCTTTTCAGCGTTATCTCATCGCGCAACAACAGGTCAAAACATTCGAGTCAGGTCTGCTATCACAAGCCGAATCTGTTTTAAAAGTGGCTGAGTCTGCTTATCGATATGGCGAACGGGGTATTCTTGAATACCTTGACGCGCAGAGAACTTTTCGACTGGTGAGAAAAGATTATCTTACATCAAAATATGATTACATCGTCGCGATCTTAGAAATTGAGCAGTTACTCGGTATGGATATTCTGGAGAATAAAATTTAAATGAAAAAAAGTTTCACACACCTATGCTTACTATTACTTTCACTCAGTCTTTTAGTTGCCTGCACAAAACTTGGGGAGAAAGATAAAGAAAAAAAACTAGATCCCCTCGAGATCGTCATTACCCCTGATATCCTAAAGCAAATAAAAACTGAAGTCATAGGTTATCAAGAGATCAGCGAAACACTTATGATCCCAGGACGTTTAGAAACTCAAAATCGAAGACTCGCCAAGATTGGCTCTCCTATCACTGGCAGAGTGACCGATTTATACGTAAGCCTTGGCGACGTTGTGAAAAAAGGCCAAGTACTTGCTCGTGTAAATAGTATTGAACTCACCCAAACACAGCTGACTTTGATCAAATCCACACAACTTATTGGATTAAAAACTAAGGCAGTCGAGCGCGCTAAATTATTATTCGAAGCCGATGTCATCAGTAAGGCTGAAATGCTCCGTATTGAAAACGAATTGGAAGCAGTCGAGGCAGATTTTAGAGCCAGTCGTGACCAACTTTTAGTGCTTGGTATGAGTGAAAAAGCGGTTAAAAAAATAATTACTTCGGGGCAAATAAATTCCTTTGGGGACATCACCAGTCAATTTGATGGCATTATTATTTCTCGAGCCATAAATGTAGGCCAAATTGTTGACACGCATGATAATTTATTTCATATCGCAGATCTTTCTAAGTTATGGGCTGTAGCCAATATTCCAGAACAACAAGCATCCTTTATTCAAAAGGATGAATTAGTCACGATTGAAATTCCTGCGCTAGATAATAAACAGATAGAAGCCAAAATTATTTTTGAGGACAGCATTGTGGATCCTCAAACGCGAACCGTCATGGTGCGCGCTGAATTAGATAACTTTAATTTAATATTTAAACCTGACATGCTGACATCGATGTTTATTCGTTCAAAGAAAATATCCAAACTTGCTATTCCTATTTCATCTGTAGTGAGAGAAAACGATCGAAAGTATGTCTTTGTCCAAAATACACCTAAAACCTTTAGATTAAGAGAAGTTGAACTTGGTATGAGAGATGGAAACCTGATGAGTGTAACAAACGGCCTTTCTGAAGGTGAGACTTTAGTCACAGACGGTGCTTTTCATCTTAACAGCGAACGTAAGAAAAAAGAGCTTGAATAAGGATGATTGAAAAAATAATTCGAGGTTCACTCCAAGAAAGACTCGTTGTTTTAGTCTTTGCCATTGCGCTTTTGTTTGCTGGTTTTTTTGGCGTTAAAAAACTCACTATCGACGCCTTTCCTGATGTCACAAATATTCAAGTCCAAATTGCAACTCCTGCCCCTGGAAAATCACCAGAAGAAATAGAGCGCTTTATCACTATTCCGATTGAAATTGCCATGACAGGTTTGCCTGGTCTCACTGACATGCGTTCACTTAACAAAAATTCACTGTCTCTCATCACACTTGTATTTACCGATAACACAAGCGTCTACTTCGCAAGACAATTGGTCATGGAAAGACTTTTGGAGGTTAATGAAAAAATGCCTGATGGTATTGCTCCAGTGCTAGGTCCAGTATCTACAGGGTTAGGAGAAATTTTTCAATACACACTTGAAAAGCCAAGTGACGAAAATAAAAAAATTTCTGAGGAAGAGTTAACCGAAAGAAGAACTCTGCAAGATTGGGTAGTCAGGCCTTTTTTAAGAAGCGTGCCTGGCGTAGCTGAAATTAATTCATATGGAGGCTTCGTTAAACAATATCAAGCACTCGTTGATCCTGATCGACTTAACCATTACGGGATAAAACTCCATGAAGTCTATACCGCCTTAGCTAAAAATAACACTAATACTGGCGCTGGCGTCCTTCCGCAATTTGATGAACAATTTTTGATCCGTGGTGTAGGTCTCATTAAAAACTTAGATGACATTCGCTCCATCGTTTTAAAAGAGCGTAATGGTATTCCTGTTTATATGAAAGATGTGGCTGAAGTCAGACTTGGCCATGAAGTTCGTGTGGGATCACTTGTTAAAAACGGGGACACAGAATCAGTTGGGGCTATTGTCATGATGCTACGTGGAGGCAATGCTAAAGAGGTTGTGACACGCGTTAAAACGAAAGTCAATGAAATTAATGAAAAAAAATTATTACCAGGTGGTCTTCAAATTAAATCTTTTTATGATCGCAGTGTTTTAGTCGACTCCGCTTTATTGACCGTTGTTAAAGTTTTAATTGAGGGTGTGATTTTAGTGATCGGCATTCTTTTCGTTTTCTTAGGCGATGTGCGATCAAGTTTAATCGTCGTGATGACATTAGTCCTTACGCCACTTGTAACATTTATTGCGATGAATTATTTTGGCATATCCGCTAATCTCATGTCATTGGGTGGCTTAACGATCGCTATTGGTCTTATGGTCGATGGTGCTGTTGTGGTGGTTGAGAATACCTTTCATAGACTGGGACACAGTAAATCTGACAGTAGAATACACACAATTTTAGAAGCAGCTACTGAAGTCGGTACACCTGTTTTTTTTGGTGTAGGTATTATCATTTTAGTATTTCTACCACTTATGACGTTGACAGGCATGGAAGGTAAAATGTTTAGTCCCCTTGCCATCACCATAGCCATAGCACTTCTTATCTCATTGATACTTTCGTTTACCTTAACGCCAGTCCTTTGCTCTTACTTTTTAAAAGGCGGTAGTAGTGAGGATACAAAAATTATCAAGCTCATTAAAGCGCCATATGAAAAACTCCTAAATCTTTGTTTAAATAATGAGAAAAAAACAATTTTAATTGCGACAGCAGTATTTATTTTTTCTATTATCGTTCTACCCTTCTTAGGCACATCTTTTATTCCAGAAATGAAAGAGGGAACGCTTGTTGCTAACATGACACGTATGCCGAATATTTCAATAGATGAATCTATTGAAATGGAAAAAAAAGCAACCAAAGCAATCACTGAAGTGCCAGGTGTTTTAAGTGTGGTCTCAAATATTGGTCGTGGTGAAAGCCCTGCGGATCCTCAATCACAAAATGAATCTCAAGCGGTAATTAGTCTAAAAGATAAAGATACTTGGCCTGATGGTTGGACTCAAGAGACGATCGCTCAAGAAATTAATAATAAATTAAAATCCTTGCTTGGTGTCCAAACTGTGATGATGCAGCCAATTTCTGCAAGGGTAGCAGAATTGTCAACAGGTGTTCGCGCAGATGTTGCAATCAAAATTTTCGGGGAGGATATCAAACTTTTAAAAATAAAAGCAGATGAGGTTGCCCGATTAGCGAGAGGTATCAAGGGAGCTACTGACATTAAAATTGAAAAAGTATTGGGTCAAGTGTATCTAAATATTAATCTAGATCGGCAAGCAATTGCCCGCTATGGATTCAATGCATCTGATATTAATGAGTTAATCGAAACTGCAATTGGTGGAAAAATTTCAACACGTATCTTTGAGGGACAAAGGAGTTTCTCTGCAGCGGTTCGATTTCCCGAAGATCAGCGTAATGATGTAGAAACAATAAGTAATACCATGCTGATATCGCCTAATGGATCAAAAATTGCTTTGAAAGACTTGGCTAGCATTGAAATTAAAGATGGTCCAGCTCAAATCAGTCGTGAATCTGCGAAACGAAGAATTGTTATTGCAATGAATTTGAAAGGTCGAGATCTTGGTGGATTTGTTGCAGAATTACAAACAAAACTCGATGCTCAAATCAAGCTACCAGAAGGCTATTATTTTGTTTACGGGGGTCAATTTGAAAATATGCAACGTGCATTAAATCATCTGGCTATCATTGTACCCGTCACGATTCTTGCTATCTTTTTCTTGCTCTTTATACTATTCAATTCCATTCGCGATGCCACTTTGATTATTACGGTTCTTCCTTTTGCGACAATTGGCGGTGTATTGGGTTTAGCGGTCACAGGCGAATATCTCTCCGTCCCTGCTTCTGTTGGTTTTATTGCGCTATGCGGTATTGCCGTTCTCAATGGGGTAGTCTTAATCACTTATATTAAACAATTAAAATCAGAAGGTATGTCGCAATTCGATGCTATTCGAGAGGGTTGTAAACAACGCTTAAGGCCTGTCCTGATGACAGCAACAGTCGCTCTTCTTGCCTTGGTACCATTCTTATTTGCCACTGGTCCCGGTTCTGAAGTGCAAAAACCTCTTGCGATTGTAGTGATTGGTGGTCTCATTACCTCAACGGTTTTAACTTTACTTGTGTTACCAACCCTTTACAAAAAGTTTGCAGAGGCCCCGATTGAAGCAAAAATAATAGGATAAAATATTATGAAAGAAATTAAAGCCGTCATTCCACCTCATCGATTACCAAAAATTCGCTCAGCAATGAGAAATCTTAAAAATTTTCCTGGCATGACTGTCATTAAAGTGGACGGTTGTGGGCACGACTTAAAAAAAATTACAGATGATTTGAGAGAAGAACTCAGCGACTACACGCCTAAAATATTCATTCAAATGATTACGCCTGATAATTTAGTAGAGGGTATATTACAAATTATCGTGGAGAGTGCACATACTGGGCATCAAGGAGATGGTTTAGTTTGGGTCACGCCCATTGAACGTATGATTCGCCTCTCAGAAAAAATTATTGTCGAAAAGGGTTAGTTTTTTATAGAATTGAACTTAAGATCTTAAATACTCATCTTAAGAATGAGCTATAGGAGAGATATATTATGAAGATGCTATCGATGGCTTTTATGTTTTTAGCTTTAGGCTTTGCAAATGCTCATGAATTTTCAGATATGGCTACGGTGAAACGAGTCACTCCTCGTTACATTGAAATTAATCGTCCTATCTCTTCATGCCAAACTTCTACTGAAACTGCTCCCCCAAAAGAAAAAGGTATTGCTGGTGCGATTATTGGTGGTGTGGCAGGCGGTCTATTAGGCAGTCGTGTCGGTAAAGGTAATGGTAAAGTCGCTGCCGGTGCTGTAGGGGCAGCAGTAGGTGCTGTTGTGGGTGACCGTGTGCAAAATGCCGATAATAATGACACAAATAATGTTGAACGTTGTACGCAACGTGATAATTACCAAAGGGTTCAAGAGGGTTACATTACGACTTTTTCCTACAATGGTCACGAGTTCGAAGAAGAAACTCAAACTAAATATCGTGTTGGACAAAAAGTATCCGTTCAAGTGAATGCCATTATTGATCAAACTAACTAAGGAATTTTTTTAAGATGAAACGTATCTTTTATTTTCTTGTTACCAACCTTGCTATTATTTTTGTACTATCGATCACCATGCGATTACTTGGTCTCGAACCCTTCCTTAATGCGAATGGACTTAATCTTAGTAGTCTTTTAGTTTTTGCAGCGGCGATGGGCTTTGGAGGTGCTTTCATTTCGCTAGCCATTTCAAAGTGGTCAGCCAAACAAATGTCGGGTGCTGTCACCATCGACAATCCCAAAACACCTGATGAAATTTGGCTGATGGATATCGTCAAAAAACAATCTAGTACCGTGGGTATACAAATGCCAGAAGTAGCAATTTTCAATTCTCCTGTTGTGAATGCATTTGCAACAGGTATGAGTCGAGATAGTTCGCTCGTCGCAGTTTCCTCTGGCTTACTTGAAATGATGACGAAAGACGAAGCTGAAGCGGTGATTGGTCATGAAATATCGCATATTGCGAATGGCGATATGGTCACATTGACACTCATACAAGGGGTTGTGAATACGTTTGTCTTGTTCTTCTCACGCGTTATTGGCTATACAGTAGATAAAGTCATTTTTAAAACAAGACAAGGTACAGGTCCTGCATTTTTTATCACGATGATTATCTCGGAATTACTTTTGGGTGTTCTAGCCTCAATCATTGTCATGTGGTTTTCACGTCAACGCGAATATCGAGCTGATAGGGGCGGTGGTCAACTCGCAGGAAAACAAAAAATGATTGCAGCTCTCAAACGACTCAAGGCGCAATATGAATCTAGCGCTTTACCAAAATCAATCGCAGCACTAGGTATTTCAGGTGAACAAGGCATGGGCCTTAAGGAATTATTTTCGACTCATCCAAGTTTAGATGATCGTATTGCTAGACTTCAACAAAATCCAAATTAAATTTTATTTGACATGAAATTGCTGACTGTATTCACGCACAGTCGCAAGCATCACATCCACGTTTTCGGGTGGTGTATCTTCTGTAATACCATGGCCTAAATTAAAAATATGGCCAGTGCCCGCACCGTAACTATCTAATATACGTTTGACTTCTTTTTCAATCGCTTCAGGTTTAGATAACAAAATCGCAGGATCTAAATTGCCTTGAAGTGCTACTTTTTGACCCACTTTTTGGCGTGCGATTCCAATATCAGTTTGCCAATCAAGTCCTAATGCATCAGATCCTGCTATGACTTGATCTTCTAACCAAAGACCGCCGCCTTTTGTAAATATGATCGATGGAATTTTTTTGCTACTCATCATTTTTAAATTAGATAAAATCACTTTCATATAAGGCAATGAAAATTCTAAATAGCCTTGATGAGATAAAGCACCCCCCCATGAATCAAAAATCATAATGGTATCGACACCTGCTTCAATTTGCCGTTGTAAATATTGTGTTACAGCTTCTGTCGTTGTTTTTAAAATGTGATGAAGTAAATCAGGGCGGCTATACGCCATTTGTTTAATCGTTAAAAAGTCGGTGCCACCTTGGCCTTCGACCATATAAGTTGCCAACGTCCAAGGGCTTCCGGAAAATCCAATGAGAGGAACGCGTCCTTGTAATACACTTTTAATTTGTGAGACTGCATCGATTACATACTTCAAATCTTTTTCGATATCAGGTATTTTTAATTTCTGAATATCCGATTCATCACGTAATGGTCTTTCAAACTTCGGGCCTTCGCCGGCTGCAAAGTATAAACCTAATCCCATCGCATCAGGCACAGTCAAAATATCTGAAAATAAAATCGAAGCATCAAGAAGTGGATAACGATCAAGCGGTTGTAATGTGACTTCGGTCGCTAGATTTGGATTTTTACAAAGACTTAAAAAGTCGCCAGCTTTCTGCCGTGTGGCACGGTACTCCGGTAAATAGCGTCCTGCTTGACGCATCATCCATACAGGTGTGTAGGGTGTCGGTTTTCGATGCAGCGCTTTTAAGAAGTTATCGTTTTTGAGTTGTGTCATAGATAGTTTTAAAACTTAAAGAAGTTTTAAAAATTAACGAGGGAGGCTAGAGGTTCCCATCAAGAATTCATCGACTGCGCGAGCACACTGACGACCTTCTCGAATCGCCCATACTACGAGCGACTGACCGCGACGGATATCGCCTGCTGCAAAAATTTTTGCTTTCGATGTAATGTAAGCGTCCTTACCTTCGGTGGTAGCTTTGACATTACCACGTTGATCTTTATCTACACCAAAGAGATCGAGCATTTTTTGTTGTGGGCTCACAAAACCCATCGCGAGTAATACAAGATCGGCTTTCAATGTAAATTCTGAATTGGGCACTTCCATCATCTTGCCGTCTTTCCATTCAACACGCGCTGCAATGATTTCTTTCACCTTGCCATTTTCGCCTACAAAACTTTTTGTGGTGACGGACCAATCGCGCTCACAACCTTCTTCGTGAGAACTTGATGTGCGAAGTTTGAGGGGCCAATTAGGCCATACCAATTCTTTATTTTCTTTAGCTGGAGGTTGTGGCATCAATTCAAACTGCGTCACTGATGCCGCATGATGACGATTCGATGTGCCCACACAGTCAGACCCTGTATCACCACCACCAATCACGACCACATGCTTACCTGTAGCTAAAACTTGATTTTGTAATTTGTCACCTGCGACCACTTTATTTTGTTGTGGCAAGAAATCCATCGCAAACATGACCCCATGGAGTTCACGACCAGGAACTGGCAAATCACGAGGGTGTTCTGCACCACCAGCGAGAATCACAGCTTCAAAGTTACTTGTGAGCTCTTCAGATTTTACATTTTCACCTATGTTTTGATTGACTTTGAAAAGAACGCCTTCGGCTTCCATTTGTTTTACACGACGATCAATGTGTGACTTTTCCATTTTGAAATCTGGAATACCGTAACGCAAAAGACCGCCAATACGATCATTTTTTTCATAAACAGTAACAGAGTGCCCAACACGCGCTAATTGTTGAGCCGCGGCCAAGCCTGCTGGGCCAGAACCCACAATCGCAATTTTTTTGTTTGTTTTACTCGTTGGAACTAAAGGTTTTACCCAATTGTTTTCCCAAGCTTTATCGATAATCGCATGTTCAATGGATTTAATACCAACAGCATCATCATTTATATTGAGTGTACATGCTGCTTCACATGGTGCAGGACAGATACGACCTGTAAATTCTGGGAAGTTATTTGTGGAATGCAATACTTCAATCGCTTCTTCCCAATTTTGGTTATAAACCAAATCATTCCAGTCAGGAATAATGTTATTGATGGGGCAGCCTGATGTGCAGAATGGAATACCACAATCCATGCAACGTGCACCTTGTTTCTTAGCTTCATCGTCAGTGAGATGCAGTACAAACTCTTTGTAATTTTTTAAACGTTCTTGTGGTGGTATGTTTTGTTCGCTGATGCGATCAAATTCCATGAAGCCTGTGACTTTACCCATTATGCAGCTTCCTTTGTCAGTGACGCATGAAGTTCATTTAATGCGCGTTTATATTCGTTTGGCATGACTTTAATAAATTGTGTCCTTGCTTTATCCCAATTATCTAAAATATACTTCGCGCGTTCGCTATTCGTGTATTTAAAATGGTTTTCAATAAGTGTTTTTAAAGTTACTTCGTCCGGTTTATTTAAATGTTGAGGCACTTTAGCTTGTACTTCTATGGTTTCCACTTTTTCTAATGACACCATTGATGGATTGCAACGTTTATGAAATAAACCATCTTCGTCATACACATAAGCAACCCCACCTGACATACCTGCTGCAAAATTTTGTCCGGTGTTGCCCAGAACAACCACTGTACCACCTGTCATATATTCGCAACCATGGTTACCCACACCTTCAACGACTGCAGAGGCGCCTGAGTTTCTCACACAGAATCTTTCTCCTGCCACACCACTGAAATAACTTTCTCCTGTCGTAGCACCATACATCACAGTATTGCCTACTATAATATTTTCATGTGACTTCGCTTTAAACGCTTGAGGCGGTTTGATGACAACTCTGCCACCACATAACCCTTTAGCTACATAGTCATTACCTTCGCCAATAAGTTCCATGGAAATACCTTGCGCTAAAAATGCTGCAAAGCTTTGTCCAGCGGTTCCATTTAAAGTAATTTGAATCGTATCTTGCGGTAAACCCTCATGGCTAAAACGTTTTGCAATTTCGTGGGACAACATTGTACCTACTGTTCGATTTGTATTGACGATTGGCATGTTGATCGATACTTTTTCACGTTTCTCTAATGCAGGTTTTGCTTGCTTAATAAGTTCGTTATCAAGCGCATGTTCTAGGCCGTGCGATTGTTCTTCACTGTGCCGACGTGACACTTCTTTTTCGATCGCTGGTTGATAGAAAATTCTACTGAAATCAAGTCCATGAATTTTCCAGTGTTCAATACCTGCTTGTGTATCCAATAAATCGGCACGACCGATTAAATCATCAAATTTACAAATGCCCAAAGATGCCATCAATTCACGAACTTCTTCAGCAACGAAGAAGAAATAATTCACCACATGTTCAGGTTGCCCTGTAAAACGTTTGCGCAAATCTGGATCTTGCGTTGCAACACCCACTGGGCATGTATTCAAATGACACTTACGCATCATGATGCAACCCTCGACGACAAGGGGGGCTGTCGCAAAGCCGAATTCATCTGCACCAAGGAGCGCACCAATCACTACATCGCGTCCTGTTTTCATTTGTCCATCGACCTGCACAATGACACGTCCACGTAAACGATTTAAGACTAAAGTTTGTTGAGTTTCAGCTAAACCAATTTCCCAAGGTGTTCCTGCATGTTTAATCGATGAAATAGGCGAAGCACCTGTGCCACCGTCATGACCTGCGATCACAATGTGATCGGATTTAGCTTTTGCCACACCCGCAGCCACTGTTCCTACACCCGTTTCTGATACAAGTTTTACTGAGATACTTGCACTTGGATTTGCATTTTTTAAATCATGAATCAGTTGTGCTAAATCTTCGATCGAATAAATGTCATGATGTGGTGGTGGAGAAATAAGTCCCACACCTGGTACTGAGAAACGAAGTTTTGCAATATAAGGGCTTACCTTATGGCCAGGCAATTGACCACCTTCACCAGGTTTTGCACCTTGTGCCATCTTGATTTGAATTTGATCGGCTGAACTTAAATATTCTGCTGTCACACCAAAGCGACCGGACGCCACTTGTTTTATGCGTGAACGAAGTGAGTCACCTTTTTTAAGTTTAATATCACTTTCGATTAAATTAAGTCCGATGACGTTGGCAACCGTATTATCTTTGTCTAGCGGAAAGAAACGTTTCGCATCTTCACCACCTTCGCCCGTATTCGATTTGCCACCGATACGATTCATTGCTATCGCTAGTGTTGTATGTGCTTCGGTTGAAATAGATCCTAATGACATCGCACCTGTTGCAAAGCGTTTCACAATTTCTTTAGCGGGCTCAACTTCATCAATCGAAATCGCTTTGTCATTCGTTTTTAATTTAAATAATCCACGTAACGTCATTTGACGTTTCGTTTGATCATTAATTAAAGCGGCATATTCTTTATACGTGTTGTATTGATTAGTGCGTGTCGCGTGTTGTAATTTTGCAATCGAATCTGGCGTCCACATGTGCTCTTCGCCACGGACTCTAAATGCATACTCACCACCTGCATCTAATGCATGTGCTAATACAGGATCGGATCCAAATGCAGATTGATGAATGCGCATCGTTTCTTCCGCAATTTCTTCAATGCCGATACCTTCAACCTTAGTAGCGGTGCCTTTGAAATAAGTATTTATAAGTTGGGAGTTAAGGCCTACTGCTTCAAAAATTTGTGCGCCACAATAAGACTGATAAGTCGAGATCCCCATCTTAGACATGACTTTATAAAGACCTTTGCTAATCGACTTAATAAAATTTTTATGGGCGAGGCTATGATCCGTTGATATGACGTTCATTGACTCATAGGCTAGCCATGGACAAATCGCTTCAGCCCCATAGCCACCGAGAAGTGCGAAGTGATGTACTTCTCGCGCAGAACCAGTATCTACTACCAACCCTGTATTAGTGCGCAAACCTTCACCCACTAAATATTGATGAGTAGCTGATGTGGCTAACAATGCTGGGATTGCCATACGATCTTTTGATTGGTTACGATCAGATAAGATGAGAATGTTGTAACCATCTTTCACTGCTTTGTGAGCGTCTTGGCGAAGTGTGTCAAGTGCTTTTTTCATGCCATAGGCGTCGTCTTTTTTAAGGCCCTTTACATCGTATGTAATATCGAGGACCAGTGATTTGTAGGCATCTTTTGTGAGTTTCGAAATATTTTTTAATTGGTCTAGATCATCCAACGTTAAAACGGGCTGACTTATCTCAAGACGCATCGTTGGTTTTGTTTCATCGACAGCTAATAAATTAGGTTTGGGTCCAATGAATGTCACAAGCGACATCACTAATTCTTCACGAATAGGATCGATGGGTGGATTAGTGACTTGCGCAAATAATTGTTTGAAATAGTTATAAATAAGTTTTGGTTTCTTTGAGAGTACAGGAAGTGCTGCATCATTACCCATCGAACCTGAATTCTCTTCACCATCCTCCACCATCGGTTGAAGAATAAATTTGATATCTTCTTGTGTGAAACCAAAACTTTGTTGTGTGTCGAGAAGTGTCGCTTTAAGTTCAGTCTTGCTATTTATTTTTGGAAAGTCACCTAAGAAATAGCGTGAACTATCAATCCACTGACGATAAGGTTTATGTATTGCGAGTTCTTTTTTTACTTCTTCATCGTCAATGATACGACCTGATTCAGTATCAATGAGAAGCATTTTGCCTGGTTGTAAACGCCACTTCTTTATAATTTTTTCTTGTGGAAATTGAAGTACACCCATTTCAGATGCCATCATCACCACACCATCATTCGTCATTAAATACCGTGCGGGACGTAATCCATTTCGATCTAATGTGGCACCAATCATACGACCATCGGTAAATGCCACTGCTGCTGGACCATCCCATGGTTCCATCAATGCAGCGTGATATTCATAGAATGCGCGGCGGTTTTCATCCATCATCGGGTTCCCTGACCATGCTTCAGGAATTAACATCATCATTGCATGTGGAAGACTATAGCCACCTGCTACTAACAACTCCAAACAATTATCAAAACATGCGGAGTCTGATTGGCCCTCGACAATGAGTGGCCATAATTTTTCTAGATCATCACCAAGTAGCGCAGATTGCATGCTTTCGTGTCGTGCATGCATCCAATTCACATTGCCTTGTACCGTATTAATTTCACCGTTGTGCGCAATCATTCTAAATGGATGCGCTAAATCCCATGCAGGGAATGTGTTCGTTGAGAAACGTTGATGGACAAGCGCTAATGCCGATGTCACACGCTCATCTTTTAAATCTGGGTAGTAAGTATCCACTTCATTTGCAAGCAGCATACCCTTATACACAATCGTGCGGCTTGAAAGAGATGGAATATAAAACTGCGCAGGATCATCGAGCCCTAATTTTTTAATGCTATGTTCAATACGTTTACGAATGACAAAAAGTTTTCGTTCGAAATGGTTTTGATCTTTAATTTCTTTGCCCTGGCTAATGATGACTTGTTTAATTTTTGGCTCTAACGCTTTCGCAGCCTCTGCGATATTTGCATTGTTAGTCGGTACATCTCGCCAAGCTAAAAATGTTTGACCTTCTTCCTTGATAACGTCGATGATGATCTTTTCACATTGATTTCGATGCTGAGTGGATTGTGGAAAAAAAATAAGGCCACATGCGTATTGCCCTATAGCAGGCAAATCAATCGATAGTTTTTTAGCTTCATCTCGAATGAGGCCGTCTGGCATTTGAATGAGGATGCCGGCACCATCACCTAATTTCGGGTCATAGCCTGTCGCGCCTCGATGCGTTAAGTTCGTCAGGATCTGAAGACCTTGCGCCACAATGGTGTGACTTTTTGTGCCATGAATGTTAGCCACAAAGCCGACGCCACAGGCGTCATGCTCATTTTTAGGGTTATAGAGACCTTGTTGCTCAGGTCTTTCGAATTGAGTCATAAACTACATTAAAAAGATTAAACGGAACCTTTAATCATAAAGCCTAACGCCTTGTAATTCAACAATTATTGAGCTTATTTAAGGACTTGAAAGACTTCTTTTGCGGCTTCAATCGTTTGATGAATGTCCACGTCTGTGTGGGCATTTGACACAAAACCTGCCTCAAATGCAGATGGGCCAAAGTAGAAACCGGAGGTAAGCATATGATGGAAGAATTGATTGAATTGCTCTTTATTACTTTTCATAATTTCATCAAAGCTTGTTGGAGCCTTTTCACTGAAATAAATACCGAACATACCGCCAACTGATTGCGCGCTGAATTTCACATGTAAGTCACGTGCAGCTTTTGTTAAGCCGTCCACGAGTGCCTTGGTTTTTTTGGTTAATGCCTCATAGAAATGTGGGGCTTGAATTAATTTCAAAGTAGCTAATCCTGCCGCCACTGCTACAGGGTTTCCAGACAATGTGCCTGCTTGATAGACAGGACCTAAAGGTGCTAAACATTGCATAATGTCGCGACGTCCGCCAAAGGCTCCCACGGGTAAACCGCCACCAATCACTTTACCTAGCGTCGTTAAATCAGGAGTGATGCCATAGAGCGCTTGAGCGCCACCTAAATGCACTCTGAAGCCTGTCATCACTTCATCAAAAATAAGCACAGCCCCATATTTAGTGCATAACTCACGAAGTGTTTTTAAGAATTCGATTGTAGGAATAATAAAATTCATATTACCAACCACGGGCTCAATAATGACAGCTGCAATGGTGTCACCTTTTTCTTTAAAGAGTGTTTTGAGTGCTTCTACATCGTTATAAGGAAGCGTCAATGTATACTTTGCCACATCCTCTGGAACGCCGGCGGAACTTGGTTCTCCAAAGGTTAAGAGCCCTGAACCTGCTTTCACTAATAACGCATCGGCGTGACCGTGATAACAACCTTCAAATTTAACGAGCGTGTCACGTTTCGTAAATCCACGTGAAACTCGAATCGCACTCATGGTAGCTTCTGTGCCTGAACTTACCAATCTCACTTGTTCAATACTAGGAACGAGCTTCACGAGAAGTTCCGCCATCTCGAGCTCGCGTTTTGTGGGTGCGCCAAATGACAAACTATCGAATGAGGCTTCTTGAACGGCTTTAAGCACTTGAGGGTGCGCGTGACCCAAAATCATCGGACCCCAGGAATTAATATAGTCAATATATTCACGGCCATCTTCATCCCATAACTTACTGCCTAAACCTTTTTTGAAAAAAATCGGCGTGCCACCTACAGACTTAAATGCGCGGACAGGGGAATTCACACCACCTGGAATGATTTTTTGTGAAAGTTCAAATAGCGTTTTATTCTGACTCATATCGATTTAATGAAACATCTTAGAGAATGTTTCTGCGGTTTCCTTAATGGTTTTAGCCTCAAAAAGACTATTAATGACAGCGATCGCGTCGATTCCCGTCTTAATCACATCATGAGCATTATTCATGGTGATGCCCCCAATTGCAACGATGGGGATTTGAATCTGAGATTTAGCCTCTCTTAAAAGTTCAAAACTGGCTCTCGGTGCATGGGGTTTTGTGAGGGTTTCGAACATCGCACCAAAAGCCACATAACTTGCACCCTCATTTTGAGCCTGTTTTGCACGGTTCAGTTGGTCATAACATGAGCCTCCAATGATGGCATCTTCGCCTAAAATGCGCCTAACATCTGCGATATTGTCGTCTTTTTCACCTAAATGAACACCATCTGCCTGCAAAACACGACACATGTCTACATCGTCATTGACAATACAAGGTATCTTATATTCACGACAAAGACGTAAAATAGCAGCACATTGATGCATTTTAGCTTCACGATTGTGGATTTTGCTGCGATATTGCACCATAAAAGCACCACCTTCAATGGCCAATTGAGTCTTTTGAATAAGGGTATTTAAGTCCGCTATATCGGGAGTGATGGCGTACAAACCTTTAATGATGAATGAATCGCGCATATTCCAATTCATCGTCATGGGCCCAAAAAAGTCGATCTGGAATAAATTGGCCCATGCCTGGCTTAAATCCGTGTTTTAAAGACTGCCAAGTAAAGCGTTGTCCTTCTTGAATCGCTTCTTCTAAGGTGGATCCTAATGCCATACAACCTGCAATCGCTGACGCTAAAGTGCAGCCTGAACCATGATAGCTTCCTGCCAATCTTTCCCAGTTGTAGCTCCTCACTTTGCCATGCTCGTTATATAAGGTGTTGATGACTTCGGTCGTTACTTCATGTGTGCCGGTAATTAAAGCCAATTGGCAACCCGTATTAAGAAGTCGCTCTGCACATTCATCTAAACTTGCTTCACCAAAGTCATCATGATCTCTAAATGCTAAACGTCTTGCTTCAATGCTATTCGGTGTAATAAGTGTTGCCTGAGATAACAACAAATCTGACATCGCATTAATCATTTCATTGGTCACCAATGCATCACCTCGGCCTGAGGCTAATACAGGATCAATGATGAGTGGAATAGTCGGATAATCCGCCACAATTTCTGCAATCATTGCAATCGTTTCTACATTGCCCAATAAACCGCATTTAAATGCAGCGACTTGCATATCTTCTAATAAGCTACGTGCTTGGTCATTCACCCAGTCCGCATCAAAAGCCATCATACTTTCAACACCTGAAGTATCTTGAACGGTAATCGCCGTTGTCACAGACAAAGGATGACAGCCTAAGCTAGCAAGGGTTAAAACGTCAGCCTGAAGTCCAGCACCGCCCGTCGGATCGGTTGCTGAAAATGTCATGACGCATGGAGGATTTTTTTTCATGATTTAATGTTTTTTAAAACGCATAATTTCAGTAGTATTATGAATTAATTAATAACTCAAAAGTTTAATCAACAAAATTATTTTTTAAGGAATAGTTCATGTTCAATATCAAGCCCAATCGCCGCGGTCTTATTCAATTGTTGTTCATCAGCCTTAGCATTGCCACGGTGATAAATGGCATTATATTTACATTCAACATCAATCAATCATTCACTCAACCCATTAAACCTGAATATCCTTTGTTGCCTTCATCTTGGATGATTGGTCTTATTTGGACAGTGCTGATTGGTTTTATGGCTTATACACAATGGCTGCTTATCAAGAAAACACGTGACCGTGCATTGCTTTCAATAGTGCCGATTTTATTTTTAAACTGTGTACTCTACCCTTTATACAGTCAAGGATTTACAAATGACTTCAATCAATTGATTGGAAATTTATTTACAATTGCTTTTGCAGCTTTCATCACCGGCAGAATTCGGAGCATCACAAAGCTTGGCTCTAATTTAATGTTGATGGTCACACTCTGGTCACTCTTTGCTACTTTTGCCACATCAAAATTAATTTAACCGTTGGAGCGGATGACGGGAATCGAACCCGCATGTTGAGCTTGGGAAGCTCACATTCTGCCATTGAATTACATCCGCTTTAAAAAATTAAATATTGTTTAAGCTAAAGTTAATTATAATTCTGACATAATCTCTATTAAGAAAGGCTTATTAAAATGCAATCTAAAAATATCTTAATGTTTCTAAGTGTGGTATTTATATCTGCTTGTAGTTCTATGACTTACACCACAAAACAAGAAACCACTGAAAAAAATAAGCCTTTAGTCACTGAAATTAAATGTATTCTTATCGATGCATGTAATGCAAAAGCAAAAGAGTTATGTGAGGATGGTTATAATGTAATTAGCACCTCGGAGTCTGTGCCTTATGTACTAAATAAAATGGAAGTATCTTGCAAAACTAAAGCGCCTCCAGTAGTTGAGAAAAAAGAAGAGACAAAAATAGATGATGCCATCCTTGAAATAGAAAAAGAAATGAAAGAAATGAGTGAGAAGAAATAAAATTCAAATTAAGTAGTGCCCGTTTATAAGGTCCAAGTCTCGATGTTATAATGAGGCCTTCTTAGATTATTTCATTCAAAAAAACCATGTTAAAAATTACTGCTATTTACGCTGCTACCCTTACCTTTGTATACGTTAAATTAACATTAAATGTCATTAACTTAAGGCGGCAAAATGAAGTGTCTTTAGGCGATGGCGGTCGAGACGATTTGCAACAAGCAATCCGTTCGCATGGTAATTTTGCAGAGTATGTGCCCTTAGGTCTTATCCTCTTAGGATGTCTAGAAGTAAACCATATTCACTGGACAATCGTTTTACTGTTAGGTGGCTTATTTACTGCGGGTCGACTTTATTATGCAAAAGCTTTTCTAGAGGCAACGCCTAATATAGAACTTAGGGTTCAGGGTATGAAGTACACGCTCTGGGGCTTGCAAGCACTTGCTGCGACAAATGTGATCACCCTGATCATTCAAAAAATTCTTTAATATATAAGCTTTTCTTTTATGAGTGCTTTCATGACTATAGATGCCGAAACTTTACATGACATAATCAAACAAGATGATTTACTTTTAATTGATGTAAGAAATGATGACGAAGTTGCAAAAGGCATTATCCAGGGGGCAAAACATATCCCCCTTGCTAACCTTCCTCAAGCATTTGATAAGCTTCCTAAAAAATCTAGTATTGTTTTTTATTGTCATAGCGGTATTCGTTCAGCGCACGCAGCATCTTATCTTGCCGAACATGATTATCACAATGTATATAACTTAGCAGGTGGTGTCATTGCTTGGGCTAATACTGGCTATACTTTTTCAGCACTCAAATAATATGCATTATGATCACGAAGTCGATGCAACAGGGCTTAAATGTCCGTTGCCTATTTTGCGATGTAAAAAAGGTTTAAATGAAATTCAATCTGATCAGGTTTTAAAAATTATCGCAACAGATCCTGGGAGTAAGAAAGATTTTGATGCATTTTGTCGCCAGACAGGGCACGAACTTTTGTCTCTTGAAGATGATGATGGCGTCATTACCTTCTTTATCAAAAAACGTCGTTTAAGCTAATTTTTTTAGCTGTGCTTCTAACTTTTCAAAAGTCTCTGTAAATTCTTCTAAACGTTTTTTTTCTTGAACGATTACTGCTTCAGGCGCTTTATCAATAAAGCTAGCATTTTCTAACTTTCCTTGAGCTTTCTGTATTTCAATTTGAATACGATTCAGTTCTTTTATAATTCTTTCTTTTTCTTCTGCTACGTCCACTTCAACTTTAAGCATTAACTTAAAATCTTTCACTAACATGACGGGTGCATCCATCGCTGGAAGTTCATCCACAATCTCGACGTTAGTTAATTTAGCGAGCGCTTTAAGATAAGCTGCATATAGCTCAAGTGATTTTTTATCGCCGGAAATAATAAGTGGAATTTTCTGTGCTGGAGAAATGTTCATTTCGCCGCGAAGTTTTCGGCATACATCAATCATCTCTTTTAAAATTGACATCCATTGAATACTTTCTTGATCTATTTTCTTGCTATCACTTTGAGGATATGCCTCCAGCATAATGGAAGGTCCCGACCTTCCATTCATAGGCCCTATTGTTTGCCAGATTTCTTCGGTAATGAAAGGCATCACTGGGTGTATTAATCTTAAGATAGTTTCAAGAACACGCAAAAGTGTTCTACGTGTCGCTCTTTGTTCAGCTTCATTGCCGATTTGCAATTGAACTTTAGCCACTTCAAGATACCAATCACAAAATTCATCCCATACAAATTGATAAAGCTCTTGGGATAACAAATCAAATCGATAATCTACAAATGCTTTTTCAATCGCCGCTTCTCTTTCTTGCAATAAGCTCACGATCCAACGATCAACTTTTGAAAATTCTAAATAGCCATCCGCACATTCGCCAAAATCATTTTCTTTGCCTTCGCAATTCATCAATACAAATCGCGTCGCATTCCATAATTTATTACAAAAGTTTCGATAGCCTTCACAGCGCTGAAGATCAAATTTAATATCACGTCCAGGACTCGCTAAACTGGCATAAGTAAAACGGAGAGCATCAGTGCCAAAAGCGGCTATGCCTTCTGGAAATTCTTTACGTGTTTTTTTAGTAATCGATTCGGCTTGCTTTGGATTCATAAGCCCCGTCGTTCTTTTTTCTATGAGCGCTTCTAATGAGATGCCGTCAATTAAATCAATAGGGTCCAAAACATTGCCTTTTGATTTACTCATCTTCTGGCCTTCTGCATCACGAATCAATCCGTGCACATACACATGCTTAAAGGGAATTTTTCCAGTGATATGTTTTGTCATCATCACCATCCGCGCTACCCAGAAAAAGATAATATCGAAACCTGTCACTAACACTGTGGAAGGCAAATAAAGATCGAGCGCTGGATTTGATACTTTCGGATAGTCAGGCGTCCAATCAAGCGTTGAAAAAGGCCAAAGTGCTGATGAATACCAGGTATCTAAAACATCTGGGTCACGTTTTAAATGCCCTTGGTAACCTTCTTTTAAAGCGAGCGCTTTAGCTTCTTCTTCATTATGCGCGACCCATACTTGGCCTTGTTCACCATACCAAGCTGGTATTTGATGGCCCCACCAAAGTTGTCTTGAAATGCACCAATCTTGAATATTGTTTAACCACTGGTTATAAGTATTCACCCAATTATCAGGAAAGAATTTAATCTCACCCGCTTTTACTACATCGAGAGCTTTTTCTGTAATACTTTTTCCATCATGGCCTTTTTTTGTCATGGCAACAAACCATTGATCTGTGAGCATCGGTTCGATCACTACATCTGTTCTATCGCCACGCGGAATTTTCAGTTTATGTTTTTCTGTTTTAACAAGAAAATTTTGCGTATCTAAATCCTCTACAATTTTTTTGCGCGCAGCAAATCGCTCTAAACCTTGATAAATTTTTGGTGCTGAGTCATTAATATATCCATCAAGTGTCAACACACTTATCATGGGAAGCTTATGACGCATGCCTACAGCATAATCATTAAAGTCATGAGCTGGCGTTACCTTCACAACACCTGTCCCAAATGTTTGATCTACATAATCATCTGCAATGATTGGAATTTGGCGATCACACAGAGGTAGCTTCACCATTTGACCAACTAATTTTTCATAGCGCGCATCCTCGGGATGAACCATAATCGCCACATCACCCAACATCGTTTCAGGTCTTGTGGTAGCAACCGTTAAGTGGCCCTCGCCGGATGCAAGTGGATATTGAATATGCCACAAGAATCCATCCTCTTCTTCTTGAACGACTTCTAAATCAGATACAGCTGTTTGTAATTGAATGTCCCAATTTACCAAACGTTTGCCTCGGTAGATAAGACCTTCTTTATATAAACTTACAAATGTTTCGGTGACTGTTTTTGATAAATCTTCGTCCATCGTGAAACGCTCGCGTGACCAGTCAAGTGAGGTACCCAGACGACGCATCTGTTGTGTGATTGTGCCACCTGAATAATCTTTCCATTCCCATACTTTTTCTAAAAACTTTTCTCGGCCTAGGTCATGTCTTGAAATACCTTCTTTATCAAGCTGTCTTTCAACTACGATTTGTGTGGCAATACCTGCATGATCAGTTCCAGGCTGCCATAGCGTATTGTCACCTTTCATGCGGTGATACCGCGTTAATGCATCCATAAGTGTTTGGTTAAATCCATGCCCCATATGCAACGTGCCTGTTACGTTGGGTGGCGGCAATAAAATACAAAATGAATGATTATTTTTTGTATCCAAACCTGCTTGATAAAATCCTTTTGATTCCCAAAAGTCATACCATCGACTTTCTATATCTTTGGGGCTAAAAGGTTTTAAGAGATTATTTTCCATGAATAAAACACATAGAGGATTTGTTAAAGATTCATTTTAACATAGGGATAAGTGATATCAGGCCTCATGGCAGATGTCTGCCATAAAAAATCACTTAGAGCATACGGGGCAGGAAGGATCTTTTTTAAGTTGAATATTTTTCCATTGCATCGATTTTACATCTAGCAATAGTAAGCGACCCTCTAAAGACTCACCGATGCCTAAAATAATTTTCATTACTTCAGCGGCCTGCGAAGTACCAATCATACCAACAGTAGGAGAAAAAACACCATTGTCAGCACAGCGTGTTTCATTGCGATCACCTGTATCAGGGAATAAACAATGATAACAAGGGCTCTTATCATGCCTCATATCAAAGACACTGATCTGACCCTCAAATCCTACAGCAGCACCTGAAACTAAAGGCTTTTTTAACTCCACTGCAATTCGATTAAGTGCATAACGTGTAGCAAAATTATCTGAGCCATCAATAATGACATCGACATCTTTTGCAATCACTTTCATGCTTGCTTCAGTTTGTTTATTTGTCACTGCAATCACTTCTATATCTGGATTAAGTAATTGAATAAATTGTTTTGCGGAAAAAGCTTTATTAATACCTACGGATTGTGTGTCATGAATGATTTGTCTTTGAAGGTTACTTAAATCAACATCATCAAAATCACATATCGTCATTTTTCCGATACCCGCAGCAGCACAATATATGGCAATAGGTGCACCTAAACCGCCTGCACCTACTATGAGAATATGACTGTGAAGAAGTTTTTCTTGTCCTTGGTACTCAATATCAGGCAATAAAATATGACGGCTATATCGGAGAAGTTGCTGATCGTCCATGAATGCGTTAAATATAAATTAAAGTTGAAATGACTATATCGTCAATTAACTATGGATTCAATGCATTTAAAAACTGGGGTGGCTGATGGGGCTCGAACCCACGACAACAGGAATCACAATCCTGGACTCTACCAACTGAGCTACAGCCACCAATGAACTATGAAATTGGCCTGCCCGACAGGAATCGAACCTGTAACCCCCAACTTAGAAGGTTGGTGCTCTATCCAGTTGAGCTACGGGCAGCTTAACAACACAAAGCGTGTTACAGAAAATCCTTTTTTCTATAGTAAGTAAGATGCTAAATCTGGTCGGGGTGGAGAGATTCGAACTCCCGACATCCTGCTCCCAAAGCAGGCGCGCTACCAGGCTACGCTACACCCCGAGGGCGAGAATATAGCCTAATTAAGGGTTTAGGTCAAATCAAAGGGGCGACTTGGGCCCAATGATTTCTTCTATTTACGCAGGTTTAGCGGCGTTTTTTATAGCCTGACTTACCCTTCTTACCTTTGCATGCATTGAGCTCGTCTTTGGTCAATGTCCCGTCATGATCTTTATCCATAACATCAAAATCTTCCTTGCAAACAGCTTTGGCTTCCTCACGATCAAGCGTTCCATCACCATCAACATCTGCCTCATCAAATGATTTTTTTGTATGCATCTTACAATGCTCGCCCGTACCATCATGGTCTGCAAAAACAGATGTATTGAATCCAAAAATTAATACCATTGAAACTAACCAAAAACTTTTTTTCATCATTTTTAACTACCTTAAAAAAATAATCTAAATTAATCATACTCTTCGACGACTCTTCTTACAAAAGATTCAGTCCTTATGAAACATAGTTAAAAGTCCAATATGTTAAAATGTTGTTTTTATATTCATAGATCAATCCATGTCAGCCAAGATAATTGATGGAAAAACAATTGCTGAAAATCTTCTTCAAGTTCTTAAACAAGAAATTGATGTGAGATTAAAAAAAGGCATTCGAAATCCCAGTTTAGCGGTCATTCTTTTGGGTTCTGATCCTGCATCATCTATCTATGTAAGGAATAAACGTTTGGCTTGTGAAAAAATTGGCGTGAAATCGATTGCTTATGATTTGCCTAATACAACCTCTGAAAAAGAACTTATCACACTTATTGAAACATTAAATAATGATGCCAATATTGATGGTATCTTAGTTCAGTCGCCCTTGCCTGATCACATCAATAATGATGTCATTTTTGAGACTATTTCGCCGCGTAAAGATGTGGATGGATTCCATCCCAGAAATATTGGTCTTTTAGCCGTAAGACAACCTCAATTAAGATCATGCACACCCTTCGGTGTGATGAAGCTTATCGAGGCCACTCAGCTCCCAACAAGAGGACTTGATGCAATCGTGGTCGGTGCGTCTAATCATGTCGGTCGGCCTATGGGTCTAGAACTTCTTTTAGCTGGCTGTACCGTAACAATATGTCATAGCCGTACTAAACTTCTTCAGCAGAAAATCGAATTAGCAGATATTGTTGTAGCAGCAGTGGGAATACCTGGGCTTATAAAAGGTAGCTGGATTAAGCCTGGTGCCATAGTAATTGATATTGGTATCAGTAGGCTTGATGACGGAAAAATAGTAGGAGATGTTGAGTTTGATATCGCTAAAACAAGAGCTGGTTTTATTACACCTGTTCCAGGAGGAGTGGGACCTATGACAGTAGCTACGTTAATGGAAAATACGCTTCTCGCACAAAAATTGTCTGCCCCATAAATAGTCAGAAAATATCTCAATTACATCTTGCTTTCATAGTCGATCAGTGTAAACTTTCGCGATTATTTTCATTTGTTTTTACTTTAGGATTAAAAAATGGCAGCTAAGAAAGTAGTGGTTAAAAAAGCAGCTCCTAAAAAGGTAGTGGCTAAGAAAGTGGTAGCTAAGAAAAAACCAGCAGCTAAAAAAGTAGTGGTTAAAAAAGCAGCTCCTAAAAAGGTAGTGGCTAAGAAAGTGGTAGCTAAGAAAAAACCAGCAGCTAAAAAAGTAGTGGTTAAAAAAGCAGCTCCTAAAAAGGTAGTGGCTAAGAAAGTGGTAGCTAAGAAAAAACCAGCAGCTAAAAAAGTAGTGGTTAAAAAAGCAGCTCCTAAAAAGGTAGTGGCTAAGAAAGTGGTAGCTAAGAAAAAACCAGCAGCTAAAAAAGTAGTGGCCAAGAAAGTAATGGCACAGAAAGTTGTTGCTAAGAAGCCTATACCTGCAAAAATTATTTCGCTTAAATCTAAAGTCATTGGCTCATCTCAAAAAGGTCTAAAACAATTTAGAGCTTATGAGGCTAAAAAAGGTGAAAGCTATATGAGCAAAAGCCAACTGAATCATTTTCGCACCATTCTTCACGAATGGAAAACAGAATTAAGTCAAGACATCGATCGCACGGTTCATACGATGCAAGATGAACTTACTTCATACGCAGATCCAAATGATCGCGCAAGCCAAGAATCTGATATGGCTCTAGAACTCAGGAACCGCGATCGTGAACGTAAGCTCATCAAAAAAATAGATGAGACTTTAAGAAATATCGAAAGCCAAGATTATGGTTATTGCACTGGCTGTGGTGAAGAAATTGGTTTGAAACGTTTAGAAGCGCGTCCAACAGCAACGCTTTGCATTGATTGTAAAACGCTTGATGAAATCCGTGAAAAACAAATGGCGGGCTAATCAATTAATTGAAATAAAAAAACCCGAAAGATCTCGGGTTTTTTGTTGTCTTACATCTCTTTAAAACAATTAGTCTTCTTTTTTGCTTTCAGATTTTTCTTCAGCAGATGGGGGTTCGATCAATGCTTTTGCACTTACACGAACACGGCCCTTATCATCTACTTCAATGACTTGCACTTTAACTTTCTGTCCTTCAGACAAGAAGTCAGTCACTGCATTGACACGTTGATGTGCAATTTGTGAAATATGAAGCAAGCCATCCTTACCAGGAAGCAGAGATACAATGGCACCAAAGTCTAACATTTTAATCACAGTACCTTCGTAGATTTGACCTACTTCAATTTCTGCTGTGATTTCTAAAATACGACGTTTAGCTTCTTCACCTTGTAAACCATCGACACTAGCAATCTTGATCGTACCGTCATCCTCAATATCGATCGTTGCACCTGTTTCTTCAGTTAAGGCTTTAATCACTGATCCACCTTTACCAATCACTTCACGAATTTTATCTGGATGAATTTTCACAGTAATAATTCTTGGTGCAAATGAAGATAACTCTTTTCGGCTACCTTTCATTTCTTTTTTCATGATCGCTAAAATATGTTCACGTCCCTCTTTAGCCTGGCTTAATGCCACTTGCATAATTTCAGTCGTGATACCTGTGATCTTAATGTCCATTTGAAGTGCTGTAATACCATCTTCGGTGCCCGCTACTTTAAAGTCCATATCACCTAAGTGATCTTCATCACCTAAGATATCTGTCAGAACAGCAACACGATTACCTTCTTTAATGAGACCCATCGCAATACCGGCAACGTGCGCTTTAATTGGAACGCCAGCGTCCATTAAAGCTAGACAGCCGCCACAGACTGATGCCATAGAACTTGAACCATTGGATTCTGTAATTTCAGAAACAATCCGCATTGTGTAACTAAAATCTTCTTTAGAAGGTAATACAGCAATCAATGCTCGCTTAGCGAGTCGACCGTGGCCAATTTCACGACGCTTAGGTGTACCTATACGTCCTGTTTCGCCAGTTGCATATGGAGGCATATTATAGTGAAGCATGAAGCGGTCTGAGAACTCACCTTGAAGTGCGTCAATTGATTGTTCATCACGGCCTGTGCCTAATGTTGCCACTACAAGCGCTTGCGTTTCACCACGCGTGAATAATGCTGAACCATGTGTTCTTGGAAGAACGCCCGTTCTAATTGCAATCGGTCTTACAGTACGAGTATCTCGACCATCAATACGTGGCTCACCATCTAAAATTTGTGTGCGCACTGTTTTTGCTTCTAAATTAAAAAATTCATTTTTAATTTTGTTTGCTTCGATCGTATCTGTATCTTCAGTAATCAATTCAGCGAATACTTTGTTTTTAATTTCTTCTAGTTTTGCAGAGCGATCGCCTTTTAATTTAATTTGAAATGCATCATGAACATCTTTCGCAGCTAAGTCATGAATCTTTTTAATGAGCGCTTTATCTGGCTCTGGAGCAACCCAATTCCAAGGCTCTTTACCTACTTCTTTAGCTAATTCATTAATCACTTTAATTACAGCTTGCATTTCTTTATGGCCATGAAGTACCGCACCTAACATCACGCTTTCAGGTAATTCTTTAGCTTCTGATTCCACCATCAATACCGCTGAATCTGTCGCCGCAACCACGAGGTCAAGTTCACTGTCTTTTAATTGTGAAGCTGTGGGATTAGTGATGTATTCTTCATTAATGTAACCTACACGCGCCGCGCCAATCGGTCCATAAAATGGAATACCTGAAATTGCGAGTGCCGCTGAAGCGCCAATGATTGCTGGAATATCAGAATCAATCTCGTTATCATATGAAACGACCATCGCCACGATTTGAATTTCGTTGTAAAAACTTTCTGGAAATAAAGGGCGTAATGGACGATCAATTAAACGTGAAGTAAGTGTCTCTTTTTCACTTGGACGTCCTTCTCTTTTAAAAAAACCCCCAGGAATTTTACCTGCCGCGTATGTTTTTTCTTGATAATCAACTGTAAGCGGGAAGAAATCTTGGCCTTCTTTAACATCGTGCTTGCCTACAACTGTCACTAGCACTGCTGTATCACCATAACTTACTAATACTGCACCATCTGCTTGTCTTGCTATTTCACCTGTTTCAAGTGTTAAGGTGTGCGCACCAAATTGAATACTTTTCTTAATTGCTTTAAACATAATTTACCCTTTTCTTTTTTCATCCGTTATTCACTTCTTAATAACGAATACATTAACTACGATTTAACATCCAATAAAAAAGCCGACGCATCTTCCTTTAAAGAAGGATTGCAATCGGCTTCAAAACTTACGAATCAATAAATCTCTTAAACTAATTAATTTAAATAGTTAAAAAATTATTTACGTAAACCAAGACGCTCAATCAATGATTGATAGCGACCTAAATTCTTACCTTTAAGGTAATCTAATAATTTTCTGCGTTGACTTACAAGTGCTAAAAGTCCACGACGTGAGTGGTGATCTTTTGCATTGGTTTTGAAATGTTCTGTTAAATAACCAATACGACTTGTGATAAGTGCAACTTGCACTTCTGGGGATCCTGTATCGTTCTTTGCCTGTTGATATTCACTTACAACTTTGGCTCTTTCTGCTGCTGTTGATGCCATTTAATCTTCTCTCCTCATTCAGAACCGCGTATTTTAATTGTATTCTTTTGATTTAACAATATGTTTTTTATAATATATTTGCGATTAAGCGCTTAGGAAAAAGGCGTCCTTTGAGGTCGGGCTGGCCTACGCCTACAAATTGACCTGTAGCACTATATAAGCGCAATTTTTTCTCATTTTTACAAATAAAATCAATACCTTGCCCTTTTTTAATCGCTTCTGTTTCGGCCACAGTTAATTCGACCGATAATAAATCTTCAAGTAAAGCATCGATAGGCATAAGTACTTTTTCTCGAGACGCCATAGACATACCTTCAAGTGCCTCCATCGAGAACGCATCTGATAATTGAAAATTACCCGTTTGAGTCCTTACTAAACCCTTTAAATGGGCACCACATCCCAATGTCTGCCCAATATCTTCTGCCAAAGTTCTAATGTAAGTACCTTTACTACAAAGAACTTCAATGGTGATGATGCTCTCTTCAATTTTTATAAGTTTGATGTCGTAAATTTTGATTTGTCGAGATTTCCGCTCAATTTCAATCCCCTCTCTTGCATACTCATAAAGAGGTTTTCCTTCAAATTTTAACGCAGAAAACATAGGTGGTAATTGTGTAATATCACCTATAAATTTTTTTAATATGTCTTTTAATTGGGCTTCATTTAATACAACTTCTTTTTCTGAAACCACTTCTCCTTCTTGGTCTCCTGTCGAAGTAGTTATACCTAATTGTATCGTTGCGATATAACTTTTATTAGCATCAAGAAGACGATGAGAGAATTTTGTAGCTTCGCCTAAACAAATAGGCAAAAGTCCTGAAGCCATTGGATCAAGGCTACCTGTGTGTCCTGCTTTTTTTGCATTAAACAGCCATTGAATTTTTTTTAACGCTTGATTTGAAGAAAACCCAAGCGGCTTATCGAGTAGAAAAACGCCATCAATCTCGCGCCTCAAAGACTTCTTTTGCATGGAAATAAATTACTGAGGAGGAAGTGCGTCTTTAATGAGTTGTGAAATTTTCATACCCTCATCAATGGACGTATCATAAACAAAATGAAGTTGCGGTATGCCGCGAGTTGCCATGCGCTTTGATAATTGCACACGCAGATATCCTCTGGAGCGCTCAAGGCCCTGCATGATCAAAGGATCATTAGTGGGGGATATAAAATATATTTTAGCGTGGAGTAAATCAGGGGTGACTTGTACTTCTGTAATCGTCAGCATTCCTACTGCAGGATCTTTAAGTTCTGACTGAATAAGCTCTGCGAGTTCTCGCTTAATTTGCTCTGAAATGCGATCACTTCTCGCATAAGATCGATTCACCATGGTTAAAGCTTACGCGCAACCTCAACCACTTCGAATACTTCGAGCATATCGCCCACTTCAATTTCATTAAAGTTTTGAATAGAGAGTCCGCACTCAAAATTATTTTTAACTTCTTTCACATCATCTTTAAAACGTTTCAATGAATCGAGTTCGCCAGAATGAATCACAATGTTATTTCTTAAGACGCGTACCATTGAGTTTCTTCGAATCACACCATCTTGAACGTAACAACCGGCGATCGAACCCACTTTAGAAATTTTGAATACTTCTCGAATTTCAACTATACCAATGACGCTTTCTTTTTGCTCAGGTGATAATAATCCACCAAGCGCTGCTTTCACTTGATCCATAACTTCATAAATAATGCTGTAATAGCGAACATCGACTTCAAGTGAGTCGATGAGTTTACGAGCACCTGCTTCTGCTCTTACATTAAAGGCAATCAAAATCGCTTTTGAGGCACTGGCTAAGTTCACATCAGATTCAGTGACGGCACCCACACCCATGTGAATCACATTGACTTTAACTTCATCGGTCGATAATTTTTGGAGTGATGTGGATAACGCTTCGTAAGAACCTTGCACATCGGATTTAATAATGAGTGGTAACACTTTGACGCTACCCTCAGCCATTTGATCAAATATATTTTCAAGTTTGGCAGCTTGTTGTGTTGCTAATTTCACATCTCTGAATTTACCTTGACGGAATAAAGCAATTTCTCGCGCTTTACGTTCATCATTTAATACCAAGACCTCTTCGCCTGCATTCGGCACATCTGCGAGACCTAATACTTCAACAGGAATCGAAGGTCCTGCTTCCTTAATTTCTTTACCTGTTTCATCGAGCATCGCACGGATACGACCAAAAGCTGATCCCGCTAATAATGTATCGCCCCGTTTTAATATACCTGATTGAATAAGAATAGTTGCCACAGGACCACGACCTTTATCCAAACGGCCTTCAATCACGATGCCTTTAGCTGGGGTATTTTTAGGCGCTTTGAGCTCTAATACTTCAGCTTGAAGAAGGACTGACTCAAGCAATTTATCAATACCTTGTCCTGATTTTGCAGAGACTTCCACGAACATGGTGTCACCACCAAAATCTTCAGGCACCACTTCTTGCGCAACAAGCTCCATCTTTACCCGCTCAGGGGCTGCTTCAGGCTTATCAATTTTATTAATTGCAACTACAAGCGGCACATTGCCTGCTTTTGCATGGTGAATCGCTTCAATGGTTTGTGGCATAACGCCATCATCTGCTGCCACTACCAAAATCACAATATCGGTAGCTTTTGCACCGCGAGCGCGCATGGCCGTAAAAGCTTCATGGCCTGGTGTGTCTAAAAAAGTCACCATACCACGAGGTGTTTCCACGTGATATGCACCAATATGTTGTGTAATACCGCCTGCTTCGCCAGAAGCCACGCGTGTTGTTCTAATGTAATCAAGGAGTGATGTTTTACCATGATCCACGTGACCCATGACAGTTACCACTGGAGGACGCATTTCTAAAATAGCCTCTAGTGTTGAGTCTTGATCAATCAGCGCTTCAGGATCGTTATCTAAAGCTGCAATCGCGTTGTGGCCCATTTCACCGACCACAATCATTCCAGTATCTTGATCAAGAATTTGATTGATTGTAACCATCATGCCCATATTCATGAGCACCTTAATCACTTCGGTAGCTTTCACTGACATCTTATGGGCTAAGTCAGCCACTGATATCGTTTCTGGTACGTGAATATCGCGAACGATCGGTTCGGTGGGCGCCACAAATGTGGACTCTTCATTCTCTTCGCGATGTTTTGATTTTAATTTAGGTGAACGCCATCCTGAAGCAGCGCTAGAATCACCACGGCCTTTCAGTGTACGTTTTTTAAATTCGCGATCAGACCAATCCTTCTCGCTCTTATCAATTTGTTTGTCTTTACCTTCGACTTTAACGCCAGCTTTAGAAGCAGGGCGATGCAATGTGCCCTCACTTAATTTAGCCGCTGGTGCTTCATTTACTTTTGCAACCGCTTCTTGTTTTTTTCTAACATCTTCAGCTTGCGCTGCAGCAAGGGCTGCATGACGCTTGGCTTCATCCTCCCTCATCGATAATTGATCTTCATCAAGCACATGATCTTTTGCTTGAGATTTCTCAACTGACTCAATAGGCTTAGGCGCTTCAATAGCTGTATCCACAGGCTGTCCATCTTCACGTCTTACCAGAACACGTTTTTTACGGACTTCAACTTGAATGGTACGAGCGCGTCCTGTGCTATCTGTTTTTTTAATCTCTTTGTTTTGCTTATGCGTTAAAGTGATTTTATTTTTTGGCGCTTGAGATTGACCATGTTCCTTACGAAGATATTCAAGCAATGCTGATTTATCTATTTCGGTTAATGAATCTTCTGCTGCTGATTTATTTACGCCAGCACTTTTGAGCTGTTCGATTAATAAATCAATAGGTAATCCTAATTCCTCAGCAAATTTAGTGACAGTTGATTGTCCCATTTAATACCTCATATTATTCATCGAAGGATGCACATGCCTTTAAACAAACCAAGGCGCTCTCGCAGTCATAATTAACTGTTTCGCACGCTCTTCATCCATTGAAGTCATTTCAACCAATTCATCTACAGCAAGATCTGCAAGATCTTCCATTTTTGAAATACCTTTAGATGCAAGGAGATTTGCCGTAGCGTCATCCATACCTTCCATCGTAAGTAAGTCTTCAGCTGCCTCTTCAACTTTTTCTTCTTTGGCAATTGCTTCAGTAAGAAGAGCAGCTCTTGCACGTGAACGAAGTTCATTCACTGTGTCTTCATCGAATGCTTCGATCTCAATCATTTCTTGTAATGGTACATAAGCAATTTCTTCTAATGTACTAAATCCTTCTTGCACAAGAATATCAGCCACATCTTCATCCACATCAAGTTTTGCCATGAATAATTGACTTGTACTTGCATATTCCTCTTCATTTTTCTTAGAAGATTCTTCTTCCGTCAGAATATTAATATTCCAACCTGTGAGTTCAGTTGCAAGACGAACGTTTTGTCCATTTCGACCAATCGCTTGCGCTAAATTTTCTTCATTCACGACAACATCCATGCTGTGTTTTTCTTCATCAACTACAATGCTTGAAACTTCAGCAGGTGCCATGGCATTAATCACAAACTGTGCTGGCTCCATAGACCATAAAACAATATCAACACGCTCCCCTGCAAGTTCGCCCGTCACTGCTTGAACTCTTGATCCACGCATACCGACACATGTGCCTACCGGATCAATTCTTTGATCGTTTGCTTTTACGGCAATTTTTGAACGCAAGCCTGGATCACGTGACGCAGATTTAATTTCTAGTAAACCTTCTTCAATTTCAGGTACTTCAAGCTCAAATAAACGAATAAGAAATTCAGGTACTGTTCTGGATAAAATCAATTGTGGTCCACGGTGACTTCTTTCAACGCTTGTAAGATAAGCTCTCACGCGGTCACCGATTCGTAAATTTTCTTTAGGGATCATTTGATCGCGCGGAAGCACTGCTTCAATACGGCCCACTTCAATAATGCCATTGCCGCGATCCATACGCTTAATCACACCTGTCACTAATTTTTCATCCCGGCCTAAAAAGTCTTCTAAAATTTGCTCTCTTTCAGCTTCGCGGACTTTTTGTAAGATCACTTGTTTTGCTGCTTGTGCGCCAATGCGACCAAATTCAATAGACTCCAAAGGTACTTCAATCGTATCATTTTCAGCTTTGCCTTCTGCACGAGGATCAGTCAGAGAGATCTGAGCATCTTCATTTTCAATAAGCGCATCATTCAAAATCGTCCAACGTCTAAAAGATTTATATTCGCCCGTATCGCGATTGATTTCGACGCGCACATCAATATCTTCTGTATTTTTTTTCTTTGTAGCAGAAGCCAAAGCTGATTCAAGAGCTTCAAAGACCACTTCTTTGTTCACATTTTTTTCATGGGCTAAAGCATCTACTAATAATAAAATCTCGCGACTCATTTCAATCTCCGCAAATCATTCTCTAACGTTTAAATTCTGGGCTCAATCGCGCTTTATCAATATTTGATAGAGCAAAACGATAAAGCTCACCCTCGCACATCAAAAGTACAGTATCTTTTTCCGTCCCATCAATAGTGCCTAAAAAATTTTTACGCACATCTAGAGGCATTCTTAACTTCACGGAAGCTCGCTCACCTTTAAAGCGTTCAAAATCAGCTAATTTCTTTAATACGCGATCCATACCAGGGGATGACACCTCAAGTCGGTCGTAATCTAAATCCTGCTCTACCTTAAATACGTGCCCTAGGTGGTTGCTTACTAAAGTGCAATCATCAATTGTCACAGAATCAAGCTTGTCAATATAAACACGTAAAAGCTTTCCTCGATTTGAAATTTCTAAATCGACCAACTCGTATCCGAGCTGTTGTACGGTTTTTTCAATTAATGTTTCAAGCTTTTCCATTTAAGGCTGATTTCCTAAAATTACCAAGTTGCAGAAACAAAAAATGGGCCTAAAGCCCATCATTATTTTCATACGGAATTATATCAATAAATTCAGATAATTGAAATCAAAACTTCATTAAAAATCAATGCGATCCATCACACTAAAGCACTTTAATCTTGGCAAATTTTCGTTTGCCTACTTGAGCTACAAATTCACTATTTTTAGAAATCATTTTTTTGCCATCTTCAAGGCGCTCACCGTCAATTTTAATGCCACCCCCCTCAATAAGACGCATACCTTCTGAAGTGCTGGCCACAAGAGCCGCCTCTTTAAGAATCTGTAAAATACCTATCGTATCAGTTTGAATAGCGATGTTTACCTCAGGCACATTTTCTGGAATACCCCCTTTAGCGCGAGTTTGAAAATTATCGAGCGCTTCGGTAGCAGCCTTTTTAGAATGAAAGCGCGCCACAATTTCTTGAGCAAAAGTAACTTTGATATCACGAGGGTTTTGACCTGCCTTTACGTTTGCTTTGCATTTTTGAATCTCATCCAAAGTTGCAAAAGAAAGTAACTCAATATATCGCCACATTAATTCATCTGAAATTGACATAATTTTTGCAAAAATTATCTCAGGTGCTTCATTAATCCCAATGTAATTACCTAGCGATTTAGACATTTTTTGCAGGCCATCTAAGCCTTCGAGAAGCGGCATCGTAATCACACATTGCGAAGATTGGCCTGATTGTTTTTGTAATTCGCGACCCATTAATAAATTAAATTTTTGATCAGTACCACCTAATTCCACATCTGCTTTTAATGCCACAGAGTCATAACCTTGAAGAAGGGGATATAAAAATTCATGAATAGCGATAGGCTGGTTTGCTTTATATCGTCTACTAAAATCATCACGCTCTAGCATTCTTGCGACTGTATGGCTTGCTGCTAACTTCAACATACCAGCAGCACCCAAATCGGTGAGCCATGTTGAATTAAAAACGACTTCGGTTTGATCACGTTTTAATATTTTAAAAACTTGCTCGGCATAACTCTCAGCATTTTTTTTAACTTCATCTTGAGACAAAGGGGGTCGTGTCGCACTTTTACCTGTAGGATCCCCAATCATCCCTGTGAAGTCGCCAATTAAAAATAAAACATGGTGGCCTAAATCCTGAAATTGTCTAAGTTTATTTAATAGAACGGTATGGCCTAAATGAAGATCGGGGGCCGTAGGATCGAAGCCAGCTTTTACTCTTAAAGGTTTTCCTTTTTTGAGTTTTTCAAGAAGTTCTTCTTCTATAAGAATTTCTTCAGCGCCTCTTTTAATGAGCGCTAATGCTTGATTGATTTCAGTAGCCACAAATATTCCCGAATGGTTTTATTGAAGTTTCATAATTGCCATCATTTTAGCCTAAATTATTTTACCAATATGGAAAATAGCGGAAATAAACCATTTACAATCTCACACATGAATGAATTATTTATAGGTCTTATGTCCGGCACCAGCCTTGATGGCATGGATGCAGTGCTCGTCAATTTTGGTGAAAAATCTCAAGACATCAAAATTATGGGTCATAGCTATGTTCCCTATGAGGATAAACTCAAAATGGCTTTATTAGAACTACATTCACCAAATACTAATGAGCTTGAAGAAAGTCTCGTCATAGCCAATATAGTGAGCAAAAAAGCCTATGAAGCAATTGAAACTTTGCTTAATAAAACAAATATCTTATCCAAAGATATCAGAGCCATTGGATTTCATGGGCAAACCATTCGTCATCAACCTCAAAAAGGCTTCACCTTGCAAATTGGAAATCCTGCACTTTTAGCTGAGCTTTCCAATATTGATGTAATTGCTGATTTTAGAAGTCGAGATGTTGCAGCAAGTGGACAAGGTGCTCCATTGGTACCCGCATTTCATCAAGAAATGTTTTCACATCCAACCACTTATCGTGCCATTCTTAATATTGGCGGAATTGCTAATATCACTCTATTAAATCCTAAAACTACTGTGACAGGTTTTGATACGGGCCCTGGTAATATTTTATTAGATCACTGGAGCAAGACGCATCGAAATCAAGCATTTGATGAGAATGGTGCGTGGGCTAAAGAGGGTAAAATTATTGAAATACTCCTTGGTGCTTTTTTTAAAGACACTTATTTTGAAAAAGCTGCACCCAAAAGTACCGGCCGTGATCACTTTAATGAAGTATGGCTTAATAAACACTTAGAAAAATCTTACTCAAAACAAGATATCCAGAGAACACTTTTGGAACTCACGGCATTAAGTATTGCAAAAGCAATAGATTCGCATGATACAAATATCACTGAAATATATTTATGTGGTGGTGGTGCGTTAAATAGTTTCTTGGTTGAACGATTAAAAACATTAATGCCAAAAATTAAAATTCAACCCACAGATCTGCTTGGTATACCTACACAATATGTTGAAGCCGCAGCATTCGCATGGCTTGCAAAACAAATGTTATTTTCAAAACCTGGTAACTTACCCGAAGTCACTGGGGCTAGAGGCTTGCGCATTTTAGGTGCACTCTATCCCGCATAAAGATAGCGCTAGCAAAAGTATCGTGAAAAGTTATAATTCATTTAATAATTAATTTTATTTTTCAAAAATGAAATCAACTAAAGTCACATTAAACTTTAATCAAGAATCAACATCCTTAGAATTGCCTTTGGTAAAAAGCACTATGGGTAACGACGCCATTGATATCCGACAATTAGGTGCTCATCAAATATTTAGTTATGACCCTGGTTTTATGTCGACTGCTTCTTGCAGCTCTGAAATTACTTTTATTGATGGAGAGAAAGGTCTTCTTCTTTACCGCGGCTACCCTATTGAGCAACTCGCAGAACAATATAATTTTTTAGATGTTGCTTACCTATTAATGCATGGTGAATTACCCAAGCCTCAAGAAAAAGAAACATTTTCAACAACCATTAATCGTCACACCATGCTGCACGATCAACTCAATAATATTTTCCGTGGATTTAGACGTGATGCTCATCCTATGGCAGTCATGGTAGGGGTTGTAGGCTCAATGTCTGCATTTTATTTTGATGCCATGGATGTGATGAATCCTGAACATCGCCAAATATCCGCGCATCAGCTATTAGCTAAAGTACCTACTATCGCGGCATGGAGTTATAAATATAGCTTAGGCCAACCTTTTATTTACCCTAAAAATGATTTGGGTTATGCAGAAAACTTTATGCATATGATGTTTGCAACACCATGTGAAGAATACAAACCTAATCCAGTACTTGCTAGAGCTTTTGATCGCATTTTAATTCTTCATGCAGATCATGAACAAAATGCATCCACTTCTACAGTAAGGCTTGCGGGCTCATCAGGTGCTAATCCTTTTGCATGTATTGCTGCAGGCATTGCATCTCTTTGGGGCCCAGCACACGGCGGCGCGAACGAAGCTACTTTAAAAATGCTCGAAGAAATTGGGGATGAAAGTAGAATTGGCGCATTCATTAAGCGCGCAAAAGATAGAGATGATTCTTTCCGTATGATGGGATTTGGCCATCGCATTTATCGCAATAAAGATCCTCGTGCAGAAATCATGCGTAAGACTTGCTATGAAGTCCTTGATGAACTTGGCTTGAGAGATGATCCTATTTTCAAACTTGCCATGAAATTAGAACAAATTGCACTTGAGGATGAATACTTCATTGAGAAAAAACTATACCCAAATGTAGATTTTTACTCTGGCATTGTGATGCGCGCTATGGGCATTCCTAATTCGATGTTTACTGCGGTGTTTGCGCTTGCGAGAATGTCAGGTTGGGTTGCTCAATGGAATGAAATGCTAGGTCAACCTGGAAGTAAAATTGGCCGACCACGCCAAGTTTACACAGGTAAACCTCGACGTGACGTCCCTAAAAATTAAATCCGTTTTAAGCTGAGAAAGAAGAACCGCAACCACAAGTTGTTTGTGCGTTTGGATTCTTAATGACAAATTGTGAGCCTTGAACGCTATCTTGATAATCAATTTCAGCGCCCATTAAATATTGCAGGCTCATGGGATCAATCAACAACGTGACAGAATCTTTTGTTACTTGCGTGTCGTCCTCGTTGATTGCTTCTTCAAATGTAAATCCATACTGAAAACCCGAACATCCGCCACCACTCACAAATACTCGAAGTTTGAGCTCTGGTTGACCTTCTTCTTCAATTAATTCCTTTACTTTCTTTACAGCATTATCTGTAAAAATAAGTGGGGTTGGCATTTCCATTTCTTTTGATTCAACGATTTGATTCATAATATTTACTCCTGATTATTTCTTTTTTTGTGACTGATAATCTTTAACAACTTCTTTAAGTCGTCCATACACTTTAGCACCTGAATGAATTTCTATCACCTTATATTCGATGTTACCCATAATTCTGGCATTCCCATGAAGCTCTATGTACTCGGCACATACAATATTACCATTCACATCTCCGCCAATAATGGCTGTATGGGCTGATATATTTCCTTTAATGCGACTTTTATTACCCATAATAAGAGTCCCTGCCGTACCTGGAAGTTCAGTGAGATTCCCATAAATAGCACCATCTACACGAATGCCACCTGAATAAGTCACATTGCCACGCACCGTAACATCTTTATCAACGAGTGTATCAATTGTGTGCGCTTTATTTTTTTTATTAAAAAACATGAAATATCCTTTATCGTTTCTTGCCTACAATTTTTTCGTAAAAAAGAATGTCTTCTTTTAGCTTGGCATTTTCTTCTTGGAGCTTAGTAATATCGCCTGATACTTTATCGCCTGAAATCGATTTCAATTGAAGCTCAATTTTTTGATGTAATAACTGGCCTTGTATTGATTGATTTTCAGCTTCCAGTGCTTGAATTTTTGAAATAAACCCAATCACTGAGCCACCGTTTAACTCCCAATAAGTAAACCCTGCGCCGCCTATAAATGAGAGTGCAGCGATTATCAAATAGGTATGCCAAGACGCACCTGCTTTAATGCGCATTCTCCGACGTGTTACGCCAAAATATTTTGTATAGGTTCGCTTAACTTTTCTCATAGAAACAACACTTTATGGCATCAAAGGCACAAGATCAAGTCCAGAAATCTCTTGAAAATCAAACATAAGATTCATATTTTGCACAGCCTGTCCTGCCGCACCTTTCACAAGATTATCGATGACAGATAACACAACAACCTTATGACTTCCATGCGGCTGATGGATACTGATGCGACATTGATTTGAGCCTCTTACAGATCTTGTTTCGGGATGAGCGCCTTTTGGCATGACATCCACAAAGGACTCATGCTTATATCTCGATTCAAAAAGTGCTTGTAAGTCTATATTTTTAGTCAGCGTTGCGTAAAGTGTTGCATGTATACCTCTAATCATAGGTGTTAAATGTGGCACAAAGGTTAAATGCACCGCCTGATTCGCAACGCCCGTAAGTCCTTGCGTGATTTCGGGTAAATGTCTATGCCCTTCAACACCGTATGCTTTAAAGTTATCAGACGCTTCCGCCATCAATGCATTCACTTCAGCTTTTCTGCCCGCACCTGACACGCCTGATTTAGCGTCTGCGATGAGATCATCAAGGTTAATCACACCAGATTCAATCAAAGGAATAAATCCCAATTGAATCGCTGTGGGATAACAACCCGGATTAGCTACAAGTGAAGCTTTTTTAATTTTTTCTCTATTAATTTCTGGCAAACCATAAACAGCATCTTTAAGTAGATCGCTACATGAATGCGACATTTTGTACCATTTTTCCCAGACGTGCGCGTCTTTTAGCCTAAAATCTGCTGCCAAATCAATCACTTTGACCCCAGCTTTAAGAAGTGCGGGCACTTCTTGCATGGCAATCCCATTAGGTGTTGCAAAAAACACGAGATCACAATTTACCAAATCAGCAGTCTTTGGATCTTCAAATTTAAGATCGATTAATCCTCTTAAATTCGGAAATAAGGTCGCGATGGATAGGCCAGCTTCTGCTCTGGAGGTCACAGTTTGAATAGTCACATGAGGATGTTTAACTAAAATTCTTAATAGCTCAACGCCGGTATAACCGGTCGCACCCACCACGCCTACTTTAATCTTTGAAAGATTACTCATCACATACGCACCTCTAATTTAAAAGAAGTCTTAACCCTTAAAACCCCATACTAACAAAATTTATTTAACTCTATATAACAAAAAAGCCGCTTGTAAGCGGCCTTTTTGCTCTTTGGAACTTGAAACAATTAACGTTTCGAGAATTGTTTACGTCTACGAGCTTTACGAAGACCCACTTTTTTACGCTCAACTTCGCGTGCATCACGTGTTACAAAGCCAGCTTGTGAAAGCGTACTCTTTAAATTTGTATCATAGTCAATAAGTGCGCGTGTAATACCATGACGCACTGCGCCTGCTTGACCAGACTCACCACCACCAATGACATTCACATGAATATCAAATGTATTTAACGTATTCGTTAAATCAAGTGGTTGGCGGAAAATCATACGAGAGGTATAACGTGTAAAATATTCATCTGCAGGTTTGTCGTTCACTGTAATCACACCTTTACCTGGCTTAATGAATACACGAGCTATCGAGCTTTTTCTGCGACCCGTTCCGTAATTGTATTTACCTATCATAGTATTTCCTTAACTATATGCTTAATGGTTGTGGTTGTTGTGCCACATGATCGTGAGTTGCGCCTGAATAGACTTTCATCTTTTTAATCATGGCATAACCCAAAGGTCCTTTTGGTAGCATTCCCTTCACTGCCTTTTCTAAAGCACGGCCAGGAAAACGGTCTTGCATGTTAGAGAAGTTCGTTGTTGAAATACCGCCTGGATAACCTGAGTGGCGATGGTAAACCTTATCATCACCTTTGTTACCCGTTACTTTAATCTTTTCCGCGTTGATCACTACAATGTAATCGCCTGTATCTACGTGCGGTGTATAAATGGCTTTATGTTTACCACGTAATCGATGTGCAATCGCACTTGCTAATCTACCCAACACTAAATCAGTTCCGTCTACAACGAACCAATCGCGTTTTACTTCGTGGGATTTTGCTGAAAATGTCTTCATTTCAATACCAACTTTAGCGCTATAAATTTAAAAAAAGAGATGAATTCTATGTCAAAACTGCCTGTTTTGTCAATTTTATTAATGATTTAGTTCGCATAGAGATAGTGAAAAAAAACACCTAAAAAGACAAGCCCACCCAGGTAATTATTGCTCAAAAATGCATCAAAACAAGCTTTTGGGTTGAGCGTCCTGATTTGACGATAAAGAACTCCAATAAAAATAAGACTCAACATCATAAATATATAAAAAGGCCAGCCAAAATTCTCTAGCTTTCCAATCCAAATCAAGCATCCCATCATACAGGTATAACAGAACATAATGGCTTCTTTCACGTAATTTCCAAACCAAATAGCCGAAGAGCGAATGCCAATTTTTAAATCATCATTTTTGTCTGTCACCGCATAAAGCGTATCGTAAGCAATCGCCCAAAATACATTCGCAAAAAATAAAAGCCATATCGTTAAAGTTAGGGAAATATCATTTGCAACAAAAGCGATGGGAATACCCATACCAAAACTTAAACCTAAATAGGCTTGAGGCATGATAAAAAATCTTTTAGTTAGGGGATAAGTGAGTGCTAAGAATAAAGCTATCAGAGAAAAATAAAATGATTGTTCATTTAAAAATAAAACACATGTCAATGCACCCAATAACAAAATAATCAGTAAAAAAAATGCATTCCTAACCGAGATAGATTGATTCGCTAAAGGGCGTAATTTTGTGCGTGTGACAAAAGAATCAAATTTGTGATCAAGGATATCATTCGCCACACAGCCAGCTGATCGCATTAAGATTGTACCTAAAACAAAAATGGTGAGATGCTGCTTACTCGGATGGCCATGGCTTGCTATGAGAAGTGCCCATAAGGTTGGCCACAATAACAAAAAAATGCCAATGGGTTTATCAAGACGCATAAGATGAAAGTAAGAACGCATCTTTAAAATTAAATCGGATTATTCGAGTTTGAATGAAATAGGCACAAGCACATTAAAATTTTTACCGCGCAAATTATCTGGTGGAGCCGGAAATGGCGAAGCTTTTTTTATCATTTCGAGCGCTTCGTTATCTAAAACTTCATAAGTACTGCTCTTTTTAATCTTGACACTAATCACTAAGCCTTTACTATCAATTTCAAGATCTGCAATAACAGTCCCTTGCCAACCTCTCATTTGAGCAATTTTTGGATATTGCTTATATTTTGCAATCGCATTTGCAAGCAAACTACTATAACTCTCTATAGACTGAGTCACTTGTTCTTGGGCTAAAACATTAGGAATTTTTGAAATAACCTCTGCGGGCTCAGGTGGTGCCACTTCTTTAGGCGCAGGTTGAGCAACTATTGTTGCATTTTTATCAATAATTGGTGTAATTTTTTTCTCTATTTTCTGAATAGGCTCCACTTTTTTTATTGGTTTAGGCTTTATAGGCTCTGGTGGTTCAATTTTTTCGATTGGCTGTTGAATTGGCAAACTTGAGATCGTAACACTCATCTCTTGAGGTATTAATATTAATAATGGTTTATCGAATTCGGGTAAACCTACCATCAAAATGATATGAATAGCGATTGAAACTCCAATAGCTTTTGGCAAATCGATATGAAAGGAAATATGTCTCGACAAAGTCACAATTATTGGAAAATACTTTGAAAAAAATAAAAAGGAAATTATAGCTTAAATGAGAATGATTATCATCATCAAGCTGATATGATCTTAGTTATTGTTTGAAAAGTTTTGGCAAAAAGGCTTCAGTTAAAGAAAGAATCTTTCCGTCTTTTCCGTCTTTTTCCCATTTCGATTTTCTAATCCATAAAATTTCTTCATGGATATAGCCAAGTGATTTTAAACGTCTATATAAAATATCATCTGAATCACATAATCGATACAAAAGTGAATGTCTAAAAATTTTGGGGTCTTTAAATAAAATATTTGCGAGCGATTGTTGACCAAGTTCTTTTAAACAACTCCAAGCACTATCAAGATCAATCATTTTTACTCGTGTCTGAGCAAATATCATAGGCTTATCAAAACTTTTGATAATTACTTCACGAATATAATCTGTTTCTTTTTCTGAGGCCAAACCTTCATAAATGACATCAACTTTGACATCGTTAAACTCTTTTTTTAATCGGTCTGTTAAAGAACCTTCTTCGGTTATCCACGAAAACTCATGTCCTTGAATTGCAGGTGATCTTAGCCATGACATGGTTATACTTTCACTCTTTGATTTGCATGGCTTAGCCAGCGTTTTAGATGAAGATGAGAAGCTTCAGGATAATCTTCCAATAATTGGTCCGCTATCGTTTTAGCTTCTTCTAATAATTTAAAATCACGATTGAGATTAGCAATGCGCAATATAGGTACCCCACTTTGTCTTACCCCTAAAAATTCTCCGGGGCCTCTTATGTTTAAATCTTCTTGAGCAATGATAAAACCATCAGTATTTTCAAAAATCACTTTGAGTCTTTGTCGTGCTAGCTCTGATAATTTTTTTTGAAACAATAAAATGCATGTACTTTTAAGTGAACCTCGCCCCACGCGACCACGTAATTGATGTAATTGTGAAAGTCCCATACGCTCTGCATTTTCAATCACCATCAAAGTCGCATTAGGCACATCAACACCTACTTCAATTACTGTGGTCGCCACTAATAATTGAATATCACCTTTCACAAAATCAGACATGATTTTTTGTTTTTCTAAGGATTTCATTCGTCCATGAACTAACCCTACCTTTAAGTCTTTAAAATGAGATTGCATATTTAGATAGGTTTCTTCAGCTGTTTGAAGTTGTAATACTTCACTTTCTTCAATTAAAGGGCATACCCAATAGACTTGAGCACCGGCATGACATACCTCATGCACTCTTTTTAAAATCTCGTCGCGTCGATCCTCTGAAAAAAGTTTTGTCACAATAGTTTCACGCCCTTTAGGCAATTCATCAATCACCGAAACATCAAGATCTGCAAAATAACTCATAGAAAGCGTCCTGGGAATGGGTGTTGCACTCATCATGAGCTGATGAGGCTCAATCACTTTATTTAATTCACCTTTTTTTCTTAAGGCTAATCTTTGTTCAACCCCAAATCGATGTTGTTCATCAATAATACTTAAACCTAATTTATTAAATACTACATGTTCTTGAAAAAGGGCATGGGTACCTACCACAATCTTTGCCTCACCCGATTGCGTCATCTCCAAGGAAATCTCTCGATCTTTTTTCGATTGACTACCTGTGAGCCATGCGACTTTTATTTCTAAAGGGCTCAACCATGCATAAAGTTTTCGGTAATGTTGTTCCGCTAAAATTTCCGTAGGCGCCATAAAAGCAACCTGACTTCCATTCTCAATCACTTGCAGAGCGGCGATTGTTGCTACTACTGTTTTACCACTGCCTACATCACCTTGTAATAATCTTTGCATAGGATAGTTTTTCTCAAGGTCATTTTTAATTTCTTGAATGACTTTTTTCTGCGCATTCGTTAAATCAAATTCAAGATAATCAATAAAAATATTCGTGAGTTTATTGGTGGCTTTAAACGGACTAGCGGTCAGTGCGCGTCTAATTAAATAATTAGATCTTAAAGATAATTGTTGCGCTAAAAATTCATCAAAGATGATTCTTTGGTATGACATGCTAGAGAATGCCTCATGTTTTGTAGCCTCTTTAAAATCTTTTGGGTGATGAATGCTTTTTAAACTCTCATAAAGATCTGGTAAGTGTAATTTTTCGTAAACCGACGGTAAAAATAAATCTTTTAAATAATTTTTTAAATCAAAGTGATGAAATACTTTATCAATTGCATCCTTGACTGTTTTTTGCCCCACGCCTGCAACCAATGAATAAATCGGCGTAAGTGTATCTGGCAATATATCGCCCTTTCTTGTTAATTTACATTGAGGATGAATCATCTCGAATGCGAATAAATTATGCCGAGCCTCCCCTAAAATACGAATGCGATTACCCACTTCAAACATCTTCATTTGACTTGGATAGAAATGTAAAAATCTAAGCTGCAAGCTACCAGATGTGTCTTTGACTTGTACGATAAGCATTTTTTTGGGCTTATAGACAATTTCTGCCCGAATAACTTCTGCTTCTATTTGAGAAAGTACGCCCATTTCAATATCACGAATGGGCGTCACAATTGTTTCGTCAATATAACGAATAGGTAAATGCATCACTAAACTAAATACATCTTCAAGGCCCAATTTTTTGAGCTTATTTAATACTGAAGGTATAAAAAGCTTAAGCTCGGCTAGAGAAGTCAGATTGAAATACTCTTAAATAAAAATAATTTAAAAAACAACAACGCCGTCAGCTTCGATAAGCGCATTTCGAGGAAGCGATGCAACACCTACCGCGGCTCTAGCTGGGTAAGGTTTTGTAAAGTATTCGCCCATGATGGTGTTGACCAAAGCAAAATGAGACAAATCAGTTAAGTAAATATTAATTTTAACGATGTCGCTTAGGTGAGCGCCAGATGCTTCAACGACTGATTTTAAATTTTTAAATACCTGACGAATTTGTGCTTCAATGCCATCAACTAATTGCATTGATTGAGGATCAAGTGCAATTTGACCAGACAAATAAATAGTATTGCCTGTTTTAACAGCCTGGGAATAAGCCCCTATCGCTTCTGGAGCGTTTTTAGTTTGAATAATTTCTTTTGTCATTTCTTCAATCTTTCTTTTGTAATAAATTACTTAAAAGGTTTTCATTTTGACACGACTGATTCTTGAAATATTAGTAATTTTTCTTAAGTTTCGCATCAGATCTGCCAAGTGAATTCGATTATGCACTTGCACAATAAAGTTCACATTTACAAAATGTCCGCCATCCGACTCTTCAACGTTCACATTATCAATATTTGAATCTGATTCTGCAATCACGGAAGAAATCTGAGCAAGCATCCCACGCTCATTTAATACCATAATTTGTAAATTGACCTTGAATAATCGATCTGGATTTGGATCCCATTCAACATCAAGCCATTTATCAGGATCAAGTTTAAATTTTCTAATCCCTAAACAATCATGAGTATGAACCACAAGGCCTTTATCTTTATTGATAAATCCTAAAATAGGGTCGCCTGGAATAGGGTGACAGCAACTTGCCAATTGAATCGCCATGCTCTCGGAGCCTTTAATGGTGATCACATCGAGTTGCTTATGTTTACCTTTTTCATGACTCATGCCATCCATAAAACTAATAAGTTGATGGGCCACCATGACACTCATACGTCTGCCCAAACCAATTTCCGCCAAAATATCTTCTTTATTTTTAACGCCATAATCTTTGATTAATTTTTTCCAATGAGGCTCTTTAATAGATGATGGGCTGATATGAAGCGCTTTGAGTGCTTGGTTAAGCATACCTTCGCCAAGCCTTGAAGATTCTTCTGATTCAATAGATTTTAAATATTGTCGAATATGTGATCTTGCTTTTCCAGTAATAACAAAATTTAACCATGCAGGATTAGGTTTAGCTAACGGTGCTGTGATAATTTCAATGTGATCGCCGTTATGCACTTCTGCACGAAGCGGAACGAGTTCTTGATTATATTTTGCTGCTACACAACAATTACCTACATCGCTATGCACTGCATAAGCAAAATCAACTGCTGTCGAGCCTTTAGGAAGCGCTAAAATTTTCCCTTTAGGCGTAAATACATAAACTTCATCTGGAAAAAGATCGACTTTTAAATGTTCTAAGAATTCGAGTGAATCCGAACTATCTGATTGAATCTCTAGAAGACGTTTTAACCATTGATGTGTTTGTTGTTGTAGTTCAGTGAGATGTGCATCTTTTGTTTTATAAAGCCAATGTGCTGCAACACCTGCCTCTGCAAGTTTATGCATTTTTTCACTGCGAATTTGTACCTCGATGGGTGTCCCAAAAGGTCCAAACAAACTTGTATGCAATGATTGGTATCCATTAGCTTTTGGAATCGCAATGTAATCTTTAAATTTACCTGGAAGAGGTTTATAAAGTGCATGTAATGCGCCTAATGCTGTGTAGGCGTCGTTTGCTTCTTTCACGATAATTCTGAATGCATAGATGTCATTGATCTGTGCAAATGACATACCCTTTTCACTCATCTTCTTATAAATACTATAAGTATTTTTTTCGCGGCCTGTCACTTCCGCTTCCATTTTCATCTCAGTGAGTTTTTGTTGAATAGCCGCCGTAATTTTTTCAACCACTTCACGACGATTTCCTCGAGAGGCTTTCATGGCCTTTTGAATCGCGCGATAGCGCATTGGATATAGATGTTTAAAACTTAATTCTTCAAGTTCTTGATAGATGGTATTTAAGCCCAATCGATTTGCAATGGGTGCATAAATATCATGCGTTTCTTGTGCAATACGTTTTTGTTTTTCAGGCCTGAGCACATCTAAGGTTTGCATATTATGAAGACGATCAGCGAGCTTCACTAAAATGACACGGACATCATTCGACATCGCCAATAACATTTTTCTGAAATTTTCGGCTTGCGCTTCTGTAGCATCTTGAAATTCAATTTTATCAAGCTTGGATAAACCGTCGACCAATACGGATACTTGTTTGCCAAACTTCTTTTCAATTTCTTTTGTTGTAACGGTTGTATCTTCAACGACATCATGAAGCAGTGCGGCAAGTATTGTCGGAGCGTCAAGATGAAGTCTGGCTAAGGTACATGCCACAGCCACTGGATGCATGATATAAGGCTCACCACTGCGTCGAGATTGGCCATGATGTGCTTCTTCGCTAAATCGATAGGCATCCCATATTTTATGGATGTCCTTGGTTTTTAAGTAGGTCTTAAGAAGGATTGTGAGTTCAGAGTCTTCGTTATCGACAGGCAGTAACGGGAACGGCGGTGTTTTTTGAGCATCCGCTTTATTAAAATGAGCGGTACTAGCCATGGTCTTTACTCTTTTGGGGGCATTAAGCCCTAATTTTTAGAATTAGTACGTTGTTTTTCTATTTAAGATATCAAGACCAACTTTACCTGCTGCAATTTCTCTTAGTGCTAATACCGTAGGTTTATCCCTTAGGCCATGGGTGCTCACTAATGCTTCAGCACCGTTGGCTAATTGTCTTGCGCGGTATGCGGCAGCTAATGTAAGTTTAAAGCGATTAGGAATCATCTCTAAACAATCGTCTACTGTAATTCGTGCCATGTTATTTCTCCAAATTTCAAGTCAATTTTTTAATTAAGTGGCTATGTCGTGTAAGCTGAATATGACACATTAATCGAGTGGATCGAATAATGGCCATAAGATCATGAAGAGCTTCTTCAAAGTCATCATTGATTGTAACATAATCAAACTCATCTACATGGCTCATCTCTTCTCGAGCAATCTTGAGTCTCTTCACAATCGTCTCATCACTATCATGTCCGCGGTTATTTAATCTTTCAGCCAATGTTTCAACAGAGGGTGGCAATACAAAAATTGAAACGGCCTCTTTAAACTGGGCTTTCAATGCTTGCGCACCTTGCCAATCAATTTCTAAAATCACGTCTTTCTTTTGATCAAGAATAGACTGGACTGATTTTTTACTCGTACCATACATACCGCCATGACATTCAGCAGATTCTAAAAATTCACCCTTTTTCTTCAAATCTAAAAAGGTGCTTTCATCGACAAAATAATAGTCCACACCATTCACTTCACCCGGACGGGGTTTTCGCGTGGTGTGAGATACCGAAGCCTGAAGATCTTTATCTTTATTTAATAGGGCTTTTACGAGTGTCGTCTTACCGGCACCGGAAGCTGCTGTAATGATAAATAAATGGGCTTGGCTCATATATATTCTTTAATCATTATTATTCAATATTCTGAATTTGTTCGCGCATTTGCTCAATCAAAACTTTTAAATCCACTGATATTTGTGAAGTTTTAGGTGAAATCGATTTTGAACCTAAAGTATTGGCTTCCCGATTCAGTTCTTGCATCATAAAGTCTAGTTTTTTACCAATTGCGCCATCTGTTTTAAGTAAGCGCCTTACTTCGTCGATATGGGATATAATACGGTTAAGCTCTTCATCAATATCCATCTTTTGCATAAAAATAAGAAACTCTTGTTTTAGTCGATCATCATCAATTGCGATCAATGCATCCTTAAATTTATTTTCAATTTTAGTTTGATATTCTTTGATTAAAATGGGCAAGATTTCTTTAGCTTCATCTACAAGGATTTCAATATCTTTTAATTTATCCGATAAAATCTTTTGTAACTTTTCACCTTCGCGCGCTCTAGATGCCTGAATTTCGATCAGCGCTTCTTTAAGATTTTTTTTTAGATCTTGCTCAAGCAAGTTTATATTGACCGATTGGTCGTGCATGATTTCAGTTGTTTTTAAAATATCGAGCGCACTAATCGGTTGAACATGAGGAAAATATTTTGCAATTTCATCCACTGAAGTTACGAGCTGTTTTAACTTAATGGTATCTACATTTTTAACATCAAGTGCATGCGTTTTAGATTTGAAACAAATTCTGCAATCTACTTTGCCTCTTTTAATTTCTGCGGATATCAGATCGCGAATCAAGGGCTCAAAAGACCTTAAGGATTCGTCTAATTTAACTTGGAGCTCTAAATATCGATTATTTAAAGACCGAAATTCAAGGAGCAAAATACCCTGTTCTGTATCTGCTTCTTTAAAAGAAAAACCGGTCATACTTAAAGCCATAAGGTATCCAATTCAATGTTTAAGCGTCATTTTATCAATCTATAGTTGCATTTGCGACTAAAACCTTTAAATGACAAGATATCAATCAATTAAAGCTAGCTTATAATGAGGACTTCTATTGAGGAATGATGATCATGAGATTAAATCAACGCGCTCACAACCAATTAAGACCCGTTGAAATTATTAGGCATTACACAAAACATGCTGAAGGTTCTGTCTTAATTAAATTTGGTGATACCCATGTCTTATGCACTGCAAGTATCGATGAAAAAGTACCCTCTTTTTTAAAAGGCCAAAATCAAGGTTGGATTACAGCAGAATATGGGATGCTTCCAAGATCAACAGGATCGAGAATGGATCGGGAAGCTGCGCGAGGAAAACAATCAGGTCGCACTCAAGAAATTCAACGTCTTATTGGACGAAGCTTAAGAGCCATTATCGATTTAAAAAAACTTGGTGAACGCACCATTCAAATTGATTGTGATGTAATTCAAGCTGATGGTGGTACCCGCACTGCAAGTATCACAGGGGCTTATGTTGCAGTTCACGATGCAATTTCACATTTAATAAATCAAAAACTTATTTCCGAATCCCCATTGATTGATGCAGTAGCAGCTATTTCTGTGGGTCTCCATGAAGGAAAGACTTTATTAGATTTAGATTATTCCGAAGATTCAAATTGCGACACAGATATGAATATTGTCATGACAGGCTCAGGTGGTTTTGTGGAAATTCAAGGCACTGCTGAAGGCACGCCTTTTTCTCGCGAGATGATGGATCAAATGTCTGATCTTGCAGCAGAGGGCATTAAAGAACTTTTTCAATTACAAAAAAACGTTTTAAAGTAATTTCATGAAGAAACAAATCGTCATTGCAACAAGCAATGCCAAAAAACTCATCGAAATTCAGTCGATTTTAAATGATATGAATGTCCAGATACTTCCTCAATCACACTTTAAAATTGAAGCATGTGAAGAGCCTTTTCATACATTCGTTGAAAATGCACTTATTAAAGCAAGACATGCAAGCCGTTTATCAAAACTCCCTGCGATTGCAGATGATTCAGGTATTTGTGTCGATGCACTTGATGGTAAACCTGGTGTTTTATCCGCTCGATATGCAGGAGAGCCTTCATCGGATGAAAAAAATAATGAAAAACTTTTAAAAAGCCTAGAAAATGAATCAAATCGGAAAGCGCATTACATTTGTATCATTGTATTTGTAAAACATGAAATGGATCCGGAGCCCATCATTGTCGAGGGTATTTGGCATGGAGAAATTCTGAGAGCGCCAAGAGGTTCAGGTGGTTTTGGTTATGACCCTTTATTTTTAGATCATATGACTGAAAAAGCTGTGGCAGAATTACCTTCAGATATAAAAAATAGAATTAGTCATCGTGGACAAGCATTACAAAAACTTAAATTAAAACTAAATCAGATTTATGGGTAAATCAAAAAACAAATGGCCTACTTGGGTGCGTGACGACAAAACAGTCGTTTCATGTACAGAAAAAATTAAGGTCATGAAAGAAAACTTTGATGAGTTAAAGCAACTTTCTCAAGATGCTATTGAAGATGGTCTTTTAATGGAAGTCTCAGAACAACAAATGAAAGAAGCACTTCATCAAATGGTTGATGATCTTATTAATCCTTATTTAAAAAATAAATAAATCATCTATGAGTCAAACTTCAAGACTCCCCTTCCCACCGCCATTATCGCTTTATATTCACATTCCTTGGTGTGTAAAAAAATGTCCCTATTGTGATTTCAATTCACATGAACATAAAGGAATACAAAGTTTTACTGACATGGAATCTATGTATGTGGATACCCTCATTAAAGATCTTGAATACTCGCTGCCTAAAATTTGGGGTAGAAAAATTCATTCAATTTTTTTAGGGGGCGGAACGCCAAGTCTTTTTAGCGGAAAAGCTATACATAAAATTTTAAGTCAAGTGCGCGCGCTCACACCCCTCTTATATGATGCTGAAATTACACTTGAGGCCAATCCAGGTACGATTGATACCAATCACTTTGGGGATTATAAAGATGCAGGTGTTACAAGAGTTTCGCTTGGGATTCAATCATTTAATGATGCGCATCTCAAATCATTAGGTCGCATTCATGATAGTGAAGATGCTAAAAAAGGCATTGAAATTGCGATGCATCATTTTGATAAGGTGAATTTAGATTTAATGTACGCATTACCTCATCAAACATTAAATGAAGCGATGGATGATGCTAAAACAGCAACCTCTTTCAATATACAGCATTTATCTTTTTATCATTTAACCATTGAACCAAATACTTTCTTTTTTAAGCACCCCCCACAATTACCACTAGATGATGAGAGTGCAGTCATGCAAGAAACTATTGAAATTATATTAAGTGAATATGGTTATGAGCATTATGAAACATCTGCTTTTGCAAAACCTAAATCACAATGCCAACATAATTTGAATTATTGGCAATTTGGAGATTACTTAGGTATAGGCGCAGGTGCTCATAGTAAACTTACATTTCATGACAAAATGACACGTGAATGTCGCTACAAAAATCCGAAGCAATATATGGAAAAAGTAAATTCACAAAATATGATTGAGTCAGAAACAATCATTCATGAAAATGATTTGGCTTTCGAATTTATGATGAATCATTTACGCCTAATTGATGGATTTACTATTCAAAGTTTTGAAGAAAAAACTGGATTAACTATTTCATCTATTGAAAAGGAACTTAAAACTGCGGCAGATAAAAAACTGATTAGCATCAATCAAGATATGGTTAAGCCAACAGTACTGGGTCAACAATTCTTAAATGACCTGCTGGGCATTTTTTTAAAGTAGAATGAAGGTATGAAATTTGCAAAAATAAATCACGAACTGACTGTCTCTGATCAAATCACGATCGAAGACTTAAAAGAAATTCATGCGCAAGGCTACAAAACTATATTTTGTAATCGGCCTGACCAAGAGTCTGAAGGCCAGTTAGCTTTTTCACTCATCGAAAAAGAAGCTCAAAATTTAGGTATTAAAGCAATTTATCAGCCAGTGATAGGTGGACAAATTTCAGATGTTGACATTGCACAATTTGACGCTTATTTTAAGGCAGCTCAAAAACCTATTTTTGCTTATTGTCGAACAGGCACCCGTTGTTCAACACTCTGGGCCCTCTCCCATGTAAGCACATTACCTATTGATGATATATTGAGCAAGGCCCAAAATGCAGGCTATGACTTATCTTCATTAAGAGATCGTCTCAACCAGCTTAAATAAGCATGAGCGTATCTAAACAGTATCTTAGTATTCATGATCACAGTCGGGAATTAAGTGGTCTTAAATATATTTATTCTGTTATATCAAGACGTGCTGGTGGATTATCTATTGGTATAAATCTGAATGTAAATAATGCTTGTAATTGGCAATGTATTTATTGTGAGATTCCAAATCTTACGCGTGGCTCACCTCCGCCCATTGAGTTAGACGTGCTTGAAAATGAATTACGTCTTTTTCTTCATGACATTATTCATGGTGATTACATGCAGAAAAATGTAGCAATTGAAGATCGTCATTTAAAAGACATTGCTTTTTCAGGCAATGGTGAACCAACAAGTGCTGCAGAATTTCCGCAAGTTATCTTAATTGTCAAAAAAATACTTCAAGAATTTGATTTGCTTCAAAAAATTAAAATTAGATTGATTACTAATGGAAGTTTGATGCATGAAGCTTCAGTATTAAAAAGTATTGAAATGCTTGAAGAAATAAATGGTGAAGTTTGGTTTAAAGTTGATGCTGCGACTGAAGAAACTATTAAAACTGTTAATCAAGTTAATCTTAAACCCAATCAAATATTAGAGCGACTTCTAAATACTGCAAATATTTGCCCAACTTTTGTTCAGACTTGTATTTTTATGATCAATGGGAAAAGTCCCGATGATAAAGATATTGATGCTTATATAGAATTAATTAACAAAGCAAAAAAAATTATTAAAGGTGTTCATCTTTATGGCTTAGCAAGGCCTTCATTACAGCCTAGGGCGGGAGATTTAGGACGTATTAGTGAGGAAGAGCTTAAAAATATTGCTAAAAAATTAATTGGCCTTAATATACCGACCACGGTCAGTTATTAACTCGATTAAGATCTTATCGCAAAGTTGTGCAATCATTTACCATCACAAAATTATTTGAAGATTTTAGTATGAATAGCTACTTGAGTTTAATAGGGTTTTAAATAAGGAAAACATCATGATTGAATGGACTTTTATTATTAAAACAACCATTGCAATGATTGCAATTGTTGATCCTCCTGGTTGCTTGCCAATTTATTTAAGTTTAACTGGGCAGCATAAAAAAATTAATAAAAAAAATGTGGCAAAAATGACAGCTTTAACTGTATTCATTATTCTTGTTGTTTCACTCTTTCTCGGGGATAAAATTTTAAATATCTTTGGCATTACTATGCCAAGCTTTCAAATTTGCGGCGGTATTCTTCTATTAATTATGGCTATTTATATGATGTTAGGTCGTAATCAAATTATGGAATCTACACAAAATAATAAGTCAGAAAGAGAATTAATTGCTTTTGTACCACTCAGCATTCCGCTTTTGGCAGGTCCTGGTGCGATAAGTAATATGATTATTGCCGCGCATCAGGCTCCTAACCTTATAAATCAAACCTTTCTGATTCTGCCATGTATTTTTGTATCTTTATCAATTTGGCTGACTTTAAATTTTGCTGAAAATATTTCTAAGGTGATTGGCGTGATTGGCACAAAAATTATTACGCGCATCATGGGATTACTTTTAGGATCTATGGCGATTGAATTTATTACGCGAGGCGTACTCGATATTATTGCGTAATGCGTTATGAAACAAATTCGTAAAATTAAATTACGCTCTCAAACACATTACGCACTTTTTCGTGCTGACTTACCTTTTAAACCTAAAGTTGAAAAAGACAAAACAAAGTTTAAAAGACAGCCTAAACATAAAGCTAAATTCGATTAACTATTTTTTCTTTTTGTCTTTTTTGCGACTGCATGACATCCAACAAACCATCTTGCCATCTTTGAAACTATAACGACCAATAATAAATAAAATAGTCGCTAAAAAAACTTGCTGAAATAGGAAGATAGGCACATTGAAAGTTGTTATCCCATCATAAACACAGTGGTATTGAAATGCTGCTGTAGGCACATAGGAAAAAGACAAAGCAAAAATTAATAGGGCTAATACATTGTAAGTACATTGTTTCATTTTTAAGTCCTTAATATTTAAATATCTTCATAATGTTTAAATTGCAAATCTAATATATAGTATTTTGAACAATAATAAAATGTAATAAAACGCGGATGTCGAAAAATCATCACTCAGAAACACACTTCACTTCTTCGGAAATAGTTAGGGATGTTGTCATTGGTATGTCAGATGGACTTACAGTTCCATTCGCTTTAGCTGCAGGCTTATCCGCAGCTATCCATTCATCAGCTATCATTGTGACAGCTGGATTAGCAGAGATTGCTGCAGGTGCCATTGCCATGGGTCTTGGTGGATATCTTGCTGGCAAAACAGATATTGAACATTATGACTCTGAGTTAAAACGTGAAGTCTATGAAATTAAACATATACGTGAGCGTGAAATTTCGGAAGTTCAGGAAATACTTTCAGAATATGGACTTAAAGGAAATACACTCAAAAGTGTTGTTAAATCTATTACTTCTAATCGTGAACGCTGGATTAAATTTATGATGAAATTTGAATTAAATTTAGAAAGGCCGAACCCCAAAAGAGCTTTGATTAGTGCCACGACTATTTCATTAGCCTACATTATTGGTGGCCTCATTCCTTTAATGCCTTATATATTTATATCTGATATTGGACCAGCCCTAAGAATGTCTGTGTTTGCGACAAGTATTGCATTGATTCTCTTTGGTTGGATCAAAGGTCGTTTTACAGGTGTGAATCAGGGACGCTCAGCAATGCAAACACTTATCATTGGCGCTTTGGCATCCTCAGCTGCATTTGGTTTAGCTCATTTATTTTCCTAAAAGTTTCATATCTATTTAAATTTTTAAAACTCATCTTAATCCCCTGATTTGATTGTAAAATGAACTCTTAATAGAAACATTTGTTTCAGTAGCTTATTTCTAAGATTGGGGCTTTCCTTGCAGCAGCATTTTTTGTTATCTCGATTTATTTTACTTGTTAGTTTCCTTCTACTTTCATTAAATGGTTGTCATAAACCTCAAGATCAAGATACTGGTATGCCGCCTAATTTTGTTTTGCCAGTGACTATGCTTGAAGTTTCGCCTACAAGTGTTCCTATTACAGCTGAAGCTGTGGGCCAAACAGAAGGAGCTAAAGAAGTTGAAATTAGGCCACGTGTTGGTGGTATTTTATTAAAACGAAAATATAATGAAGGTTCTGCAGTAAAAGCTGGTCAAACTTTGTTCGTGATTGATCCTGAACCATATAAAATTGCCTTAAATCAAGCACGCGCTCAATACAATCAAACTCTTGCTCGAGCTGAACAAGCAAAGCGTGAAAAAAAACGTTTAGAAAGTTTAATCGAGTCTCAATCAATTAGTCAGCGTGAATTTGATAATGCAGCATCCGATGAATCTATTAGCGTTGCAGCCCTTGCTCAGAGTCGTGCAAATTTAAAACAAGCCGAACTAAATCTTTCTTATACAAATGTAACAGCTCCTGTAAATGGCATCTCAGGTCGTTTTCAGTTCTCCGAAGGTGCCCTCGTTTCTGCGAATACAAGTTTGCTCACTACACTTGCCCAGGTAAATCCTATATGGGCTCGCTTTAGTTTTTCAGATAATGAACTTAAAAAACTAGGCGGTGCATTAAATGAAAAAAATATAGAGGAAGTTTCTATTATCCTGGCTGATGGAAATGAGTACTCTAAAAAAGGAAAAATAAATTTTGCAGCAAGTGAAATTAATCCAGCACTTGGAACACTAGAACTTCGTGCAACATTTGAAAATAATGAACATCAAATTTTGCCAGGTCAATTCGTTCGTGTGCGTGTAACCACTGGTAAAAAAGATGGTATGTTTGTATTACCTCAATTAGCCGTTCTTAATTCCGATCAAGGTAAATTTGTATTTATCGTGAATGAAAAAAATCAAGCTACGCCTCGCCCTGTGATCACGGGTGAATGGAAAGGAAAAGACTGGGTTATTTTAGGAGGACTTCAAGCTGGCGATAAAGTCATTATCGACAATCTTATTAAAGTGCGTCCTGGCATGCCTGTCACTAGCATGCCTAACCTCAAAAAATAATGAGTAAATTTTTTATTACGCGGCCTATTTTTGCTGCGGTAATCTCAATCATTATTGTTCTAGCTGGTATTGCGGCTGCCTTTAAATTATCGATTGCACAATATCCACAAATTGCTCCCCCTACAGTCGTTATTACCGCAAACTATCCTGGTGCAAGTGCCGAAACACTCTCTAAAACATTAGCGGGGCCTATTGAAGAACAATTAAGTGGCGTTGAAGGTCTTCTTTATTTTAATTCTAGCACCGATTCTAGCGGTACCCTTAATATCACCGCGACTTTTGAAATTGGCACTAACATTGATCAGGCTACCTTCAATGTAAGTAATCGTGTCAACATCGCTTCTCCTCGCTTACCAGAAATGGTAAGGCGCACAGGTATCATTGTGCAAAAAAAATCAAATGACATTCTTTTGGTAGTCATGCTCACGTCAAAAGATAAACAATTTGATCCACTTTATTTAAGTAACTATGCAACGCTAAACGTATTAGATGAAATCAAACGCGTCAAAGGTGTGGGTGATGCTAACATTTTTGGAGCTCGCGATTACTCTATGCGAATCTGGCTAAAACCAGATCGAATGGCACAGCTTGGAATTACGACCAGTGATATCGCAGCTGCGATTCAAAGCCAAAATGCACAATATGCGGCAGGTAAAATTGGTCAAGAACCCTCAGTCACTAATCAACAGCTTATATATACAGTGAATGCAAAAGGTCGATTGTTAGATCCTGACCAATTTGGAAATATTATCGTAAGAGCTGGCGGGCCTGATGGCATTCTTTATCTCAAGGACATTGCACGCATCGAATTGGGTGCACAAACCTATGATATTAATACCACATTGAATGGCAAACCCGGCGTAGGCATTCCTATTTTTCTTCAAACAGGTGCTAACGCTCTTGATACAGCCAAAGGCATTAAAGAAAAGATGGCAGAACTCAAAGAGCGCTTTCCTAAGGGTATGGATTTTGAAATTCCTTATGACACAAGTAATTTTGTAAAAGCATCTATGAAAGAAGTATTCAAAACCTTGGGTGAAGCAATGCTTCTTGTGGTGCTTGTCGTATTTTTATTTTTACAAGATTGGCGTGCCACTTTAATTCCTATCATTGCAGTACCAATATCGCTTATCGGTACCTTTGCAGGCTTATATCTTTTTGGTTTCTCCATAAACATACTGACACTTTTTGCTATGGTCTTATCTATTGGTATTGTCGTCGATGATGCCATTGTCGTTTTAGAAAATATTGAGCGTTTGATGTCGGAGGAAAAACTTTCTCCAATTAAAGCTGCCATTAAATCTATGAAACAAGTGTCTGCTGCAGTAATTGCAATTGTATTGGTGTTGTGTGCCGTCTTTGTACCAGTTGCATTTATGGGTGGTATCGCAGGAGAGCTTTATCGTCAGTTTGCAGTGACAGTAGCTATTGCTGTGGTAATATCCGGTATTGTAGCACTTACCCTCACTCCTGCATTATGTGCGATTATTTTAAATCCAAACAATATTCATTCTAAATTTTTAGATCACTTCAATAAAGGATTTAATCGTTTAACTCAATTTTATATTCAGATTGTTAATGGCACACTTCACCATCGTCTTATAGGTGGTATTTTTTTTGGTGGTATTATCATCGTATCAATTTTCCTTTTTGAATTTACACCTTCAAGCTTCATACCCTCTGAGGATCAAGGATATGTAATTACTGCAGTTAGGCTTCCTGACGGAGCTACTATCAGTCGCACCTCTAAAACAACGGAGGCTGTTAGATCTGCAATTGCTAAAGACCCAGCAAGTACCTTCCAATTCGCAGTGAATGGTTATGATCTTATTGGTGGGGGTAACAAATCAAACTCAGCCACTATGTTTGTAAGATTAAAAGATTGGGCAGAGCGAAAAAGCTCTGCAAGTGATATTGTCAAAAAAATTTTTGGTATTGGTATGATGCAGCCTGATGGCCTTGCCATTGCATTTAATCCCCCGTCCATTCGTGGATTAGGTACTTCTGGCAGCATGGAAATCTATATCCAAAGCCGCAGCGATACAAATATATTACGTTTATTTGCAGCAGTAAATTTATTTGTTGAAGCACTTAATAAAGAACCTCGCCTTACAGGTATTAATACTTTTTTTAGGCCATCTGTACCACAAATCTTTATCGAAGTAGACGAAGCTAAAGCCTTGAGTTTAGGTATTCCTATCTCAAGTATTTATGACACACTGCAAAGCACTATAGGGTCACTTTATGTCAATGACTTTAATAAATCAGGTAGGACTTATCGTGTTCAACTTCAAGCTGATGCACCTTATCGAATGAAGCCTGATGATCTTGGTAAAATCTATGTTCGCTCAAATATGGGTACTATGATTCCCCTCTCAGCAATCAGTACAGTAAATAGTGTTGTTGGTGCTGAACAACTTGAACGTTTTAACGGCCTTCTGTCGGCAAAGGTGCTTGCTAGCGGCGCCTTTGGTGTAAGCTCAGGTGACGCAATTAAACTCGTTGAAAAAATTGCGCAAGAGAGTTTACCTGATGGCTATCAAATGGCTTGGATAGGACAAGCTTATCAGGAAAAACGTGCAGGCAATGCAGCACTCTTTGCATTTGGTTTCGCTATTATTATGGTGTTCTTGATTTTAGCTGCACAATTTGAAACATGGGCATTACCCCTTGCAGTGATAATGGCGGTACCATTTGCAATCACTGGGGCTTTCATTGCCATCATGATTCGCGGCATGCCTAATGATATTTATTTTCAGATTGGCTTAATTACTTTAATTGGTCTTGCTGCTAAAAATGCAATTTTAATTGTTGAATTCGCAAGCCAAAAAATGGAAGAGGGTATGCCTCTGATGGAAGCTGCTGTTGAAGCTGCTCGTCTTCGATTCAGGCCTATTGTGATGACATCTATGGCATTCGTTTTTGGTATTGTACCTCTTGTCTTTGCCACAGGGGCGGGTGCAGCCGCACGACAATCTATGGGCACTGGTGTATTTGGTGGCATGATTTTGGTGACCTTAATAGCTACTATTTTTATTCCGCTCTTCTTTGTATGGCTTAGTGGTGGTCATATTCGTCATCATGGCCATATTGATGAAGAGAAAAAATAAAGAATGATACTTCGTCTTTTTTTACTTTTTATTTTTTCAAATTTAATCAGTTGCGCATTGGTTGGTCCAGATTACAAACGCCCA
>Ga0194123_10000354_pt1 | contig 87907 bp, 67 predicted proteins | sample TA2MahsurfametaG_5_FD_155479 | JGI IMG/M metagenome (GOLD analysis project Ga0194123, IMG submission 155479) | Freshwater microbial communities from Lake Tanganyika, Tanzania - TA2015023 Mahale A surface | ecosystem: Environmental > Aquatic > Freshwater > Lake | place: Tanzania: Lake Tanganyika... | reverse complement strand
GTGGCAGATCCTGTTCAACGTGGCGGGTCATACCGGATTCGAGTTCCACCCGAAATGGGTGATGAACACGCCGCTGAGGTTCCTCCTGAACACTCCGACCAACCACGTCATGCATCATGAGAAGATGCGCGGGAACTATGGGCTGTATTTCAACGTGTGGGACCGTCTGATGGGAACGAACCATCCCGACTATGAATCCCGGTTCCGCGAGGTGACCTCGAGGTCGGTACAGCCTGGTTGACCCCACACCGATCCTGCCGTGTCCGTCACCGTTCGCGGTCGATGTGGAAATGGTGAAGGACGCGTCGGAACAGCGGGGAGACCATGATCCCTGCGGCGGTGACGAAGACGACGCCCGAGAAGAGGGCGTAGGCGGAGGCGAAGAGCTTCGCGGTGTCCGTCTCCAATGGTGCCACGGGACCCATCCCGGTGAGGATCATCGCGGCGTTGTAGAGGGCGTCGATCCAGCTCAGACCCGCCAGGTGGTGGTAGCCCACGGTTCCGATGCCGAGCGAGATCAGGATAAGGATGGTCGAGGCCTCGAGGGCTCTCAGCAGCCAGAGTCCAAGGATGTGGTGGGGAACCTTCTTCCCGGGATGAGGTTGGTGGTTCATGGGTCGAGCATGGTGGGAAACCTCCAGGCGGCCAAGGTGGTGGCGATCTGGATTCCGAAGGCCCCCTGCCAGTTGGAGAACGCTCCTTGGGTCAATCCGTCCGGACCGCCTCGCCTTCGACCCCTGGCTTGGGTCGCCGTTGAGCCTCGAGTTCCACATTCAGCTCGGCATGACCGTCGATCTCGAAGTGTTCGACCTCAATCAGGACATCCCTGTCTCCCGGGGCCTCGAAACCAGCCTCGTTGCGCTCCGGGCCATGCCATGTCCAGTTCTCGATGAGGGTCCGCCCCTCCACCTGAACGCGGATGCCGTCATCGCTGGAGGTGCGGAGAATCCACCTTCCCTTTGGCAGCGGAAGCCGAGTGGTTGCAATCATGCCGAAGCGTTCGCCGCCGGGACCCGATCGGGTGACCTCCTCCGAGAGTCCGAGATCTCGGGGTCCCCGCCCGCCATACGGAAACCTGAGGGAGTCGAGTCGGGCGTGGGTCGCGTCGGGCTTCGAGGCAAGGGCCCGCCAATCGAGGAGGTGGGTTCGGGGATCGGGCCCGTTCCGCCATGAGAAGAACGTGGCATTCCATTCCGTCCGCAGATGGGTTCCGCGGAGGATCCGCTTGAAACCCTGACCCGTCAGTTCGATCTCGTATTCGGTCACGCCCGGTGGTGTGCGCAGCGTGACGCGTTGTCCGGTTTCACCGGGGATGGCGGTGAGGGTGACGTCGGCATTGGAACGAAGCACACGGGCCTCGAGGTTCGTGACTCCAAGGACGTCCCACGCGGGCCCCCCGGGTTGGGATGGACGGGCGATGACGATGGGAGATTCGTGATCCCAAGGCCCCCATTCATCGATGAGGATCCGACGCCGTCCTCGCAGGTGGGTCCTGGCCCCGAGCGGACGCGTTGTCCCCGGGATCTCAAGGCGGGCTCGGCCGGCGGTGGGCATGTCATAGACCTTGCTCCCCGTCCGTCTCGAGGCGGTTCGATCGAGACGCCACAACGCGTAAGGCGGAAGGGGAGCGGAATCCCGCAAGACCGTCCCGGGAGGCAGCACGAACTCAACGGCGTTGGATCCCTCGAGCCGCGTCGGATTCGCAAACCAGGCGTTGTTGTTGAGATGTGAGCCTCCTGGCGTATCCCGAAGCTGGAGAAGGACCAGTGGCTCGTTCGGTCCCCGGACGTCGAAGGGAGGCGTCGAGGTGATGAGGAAGGAATTGCGGGCGATGATGTTCCCGGAGACACCGGAATCGTGCGCCACAACACCCGGAAGACCCAGGAGTTGGGTGTCGTCATCCCACCAGAGATGGATCGCAGCCCGGTTGTCGATGAACCGGTTGCCAGCGATCAGGTTCGACGAGGCGTGTTCCATGTTGATGGCACCCCGTTCGAGTCCGTACCCCAGCCCTCCATTGCCCTCAAAGTTGTTGTCGGCAATCAGGGTCCGGGTGGAGTACCCGCCCCAGAAACCACAGATCCCGTTCTCAACGATGCGGTTGGCGACGAGGCTATTGCCGTGGCTGAAGGTCATCTCGATGCCATGGGCGGAGGCGTATGAGAAGTCGTTCAGAAAAAGGATGTTGGAATTGCAGCCTCGGGTGGCATGAGCTTGGACCACATCGGCTGGAGCCCGGATCACCGGTTCCGGCGAACCCGGTGGAGTCCCCTGTTGAAGGCGTTCACGTTCCTGTCGCATCCAGCGCTCCCCAATGGCGTCGTGACCTGCAAACCCGAAGAACCCGTCGCCGCCGTGGGTGACGGAGTTCAGTGCGAACACATTCCCATGGCACTGCTCGAAGCACAGGATACCCGCCGAGTCCTGGCCCCGATTGTAGATGCCCTCCGAATGACCCCGGACGCAGAAATCGAGGGCGTTCCGTGCGATGACGTTCTGGCTGGAGCGCCAGAGGGCAACACCCCAGCCGGAGAGGAAGGAGGCATCGTTGTCGTAGAGGGACGAATCGTCGACGCGGTCGAGCAGGATCCCGTTCTGTGTGCGACGGATCCGGACCCCGCGGACGGTGATCCCACGTGAGGACTCGATGCAGATCGCTCCACCGTATTCGTCGCGCCACTTCCGGTCGTCGTTGTGATGAGGGAATAGCCAATCGGCCCCGTCCTCGGACTCGGGTGTCGATCGGAGACGCTGCCGGTAGTTGTCGGAGAAGTCCCCTCCCTCGACGACGAGTCCGTTGGCCCGGGAGGCGACGATCCCATTGAAGAAGCCGTGGATCCGCGCATTGCGGATCCGGACGTTGGACTGGCCCTCGATCCGGATGCCGATGCCGCGCAATTGATCCCCATCGGTTTCCCGTGGAGCGCCACGGAGCTCGGTCTCGTGAGCGAATTCAAGGGTCAGATAGCTGGCGCCGATCCGGACGACCCCGTTGCTGTTGGTGTCCCGAATGACCAGGGGAAACACCACGCGGCAGGAGTTGGTGATGACCGTATCGTCTCGGCTGACCACCAGAAGGGGCAGTCGCTCCACCCTCGGCGCGGCGGTGATCGACGCGGAAGCGAGGACGAGGCCCAGAAATTGAAAGACGCGCACGCGGGAGATTGGAATGTCTGGTGCGAGGCGTCGACGGGCGTTTGGTGGGGTTTCGGTCGCGCCAGCGCCATCAGCGGGGGTTCTGTAGGTCCTGTGGGTTCACCAGCTCCGGGGCTGGTCCCCGTGCTGCGGGTCTGGTTTTGTCGGTCCATGCATCCCCTTGCCCGAGTCCTCGTCGCCCTGTCCCTGGGATTGGTCCTCACACGTGCCGATGGTCCTGCGGACAACCGAATCGACCAGGTTCGCCGCATCCCACCCCCGGGCATCGCCATTCCAGAGGAGAGCCGTCGGGAGCTGGCCGCCGAGGTGGGGCGGCTTGGTGCCGAGATCGAGGGGCTGCGTCTCGCGTCCACCAACCGTCCCAGCCGACTGGCCCTGCTGCCGGATATCCAGATCTTCCACAAGGCCGTCGACTGGGCGCTCCGGTTCGATGAGTTCTACAAGACCAACGAGGTGGAAACAGCCCGCCTGGCCTTGCTGGAGGGCTTCCGACGTCTGGGTGCGCTGCGGGAGGACAAACCCTACTGGACCGAGGCCCGTGGTCCCGTGGTCCGTGGGTATCTCTCCAAGGTGGACGGATCGATCCAGCCCTATGGACTGGTGGTGCCGGAATCGTTCCGTCCGACGGGAGGGATTCAGCATCGGCTGGACATCTGGTTCCACGGTCGCGGCGAACAGTTGAGCGAGCTGGCGTTCGTGGGAGATCGGATGCGCAACACGGGGGAATTCGCCCCGCGTGACGCCTTCGTGCTCCATCCTTACGGCAGGTACTGCAATGGATCGCGGTTCGCCGGCGAGACCGATTTCTGGGAGGGGCTGGGCCAGGTGCGCGGGAACTATCCCGTCGACCCGAATCGGATCGTGGTCCGCGGCTTCTCCCTCGGGGGGGCCTCGTGCTGGCACATCGCCACCCACTTCGCGGCCGACTGGGCGGCCGCGGCCCCGGGTGCGGGTTTCAGCGAGACCGAGGAGTTCCTCCGGGTGTTCCAGAATGAATCCCTCAAGCCTGCCCCCTGGGAGCGAAAGCTCTGGGGGTTGTACGACGCGACGGCAGTCCCGCTGAATGGGTCCATGGTGCCGCTCGTGGCCTACAGCGGAGCGGACGATCGACAGATCCAGGCTGCCCAGGCCATGGAGAAGGCCATGGCCACGGAAGGGTTGGTCCTGACCCATCTGGTGGGTCCGGGGACAGGTCATCGATACGAGCCGAAGACGAAGGCGGAGCTGAACCGGCGTATCGACGCCATTGCGGTGGCGGGACGGGACCCGGTGCCCCAGGTGGTTCGATTTGAAACGGTGACCCTCCGGTACAACCGCATGGCGTGGGTGACGGTGGAGGCCCTCGGCCAGCATTGGGACCAGGCCCGGGTGGAGGCCCGGCTGGATCCGACACGGGGTTCGGTCCGACTCGAGACCCGCAATGTGACCGCCCTCACCCTGAATCTCGATGCGGGCCAATCCCCGTTCGACCCGCTCCGCAACGTGGTGATCGAGGTCGGAGGAGAGACCCTCGAGGCAGGGCGACCGCAGTCCGACCGGTCCTGGACCGCCTCGGTGTGGCGCGAGGGCGGGCGCTGGGTGCTCGGTTCGGCGTCGTCCAGTGGCCTCCGAAAGCGTCATGGCCTCCAGGGGCCCGTGGACGACGCCTTCATGGAGTCGTTCCTCTTCGTGCGTCCGACGGGTCAGGCTCTGAATCCGGTCGTGGGAGCGTGGGTGGACCGGGAGCTCAACCGGGCCATCGAACAGTGGCGTCGGCAGTACCGCGGCGAGGTCCGGATCAAGGATGACACGGCGGTGACGGAGTCCGACATGGCCCAGCATCATCTAGTGCTCTGGGGGGATCCGCAGAGCAACAAGGTTCTCGGTCAGGTGGCCGCAAACCTGGGCGGCATCCGCTGGGATACCACCGGTGTCCACACACCGGCTGCGGGATATCCGGTGGATCGGTTCGCCCCGATCCTCATTCGACCGAATCCGCTCCGCCCGGACCGTTATGTGGTGGTGAACAGCGGCTTCACCTTCCGCGAGTACGATCTGCTCAACAATGCGCGTCAGACCCCGAAGCTGCCGGATTGGGCGATCATCGACCTTGGACAGGCCCCCAATGCCCGGACGCCCGGCGGCATCGCTGCTGCAGGGTTCTATGATGAATCCTGGGCGTGGAAACCGTGAGCGTCCCCGTGGCTGTGGTGCCGTCCCGGGGCCGCGGTCGGATCAGTGTTTCCGGGAATAGGTTCTTGGACCGACCCAACGGGTATTGAACCGCTGGTGCAGGGCGTCGCTGGGGAATTCGGGCCGTATCTCGGACTCGTGGCGTTGGTCATCCATGCCGCGCCAGGGGAGCGGCTCGATCGTGGTCCCGGCGGCGACGTGGTAGTCGGCGTCCTTGTCCCAGCCGATTGTGAACAGGAAGTAGTCGCGCTGCATGCCCTTGGTCGGAGCCATCAGGGAATTCGTGAACTCGAGGCGGAGGGCATCCCCTCCAGCGATGATCGCCAGTCCTTCGTCGGCGGGACGGACCAGTTCGTTCACTGCGCCATAGCGCGTGGCCCATCCGGACGGAGTGATGTGCCAGGGCGGGGCTGCCTGGACCTCGTTGAAGACCGGGGTGAGGGGTTCGGACCAGGGCAGGTTGGCGAACCGGCTGTAGCCCCGCCAGGCGAGGTCCGCGGAGGCCATGGGCAGCTCCTGGGGTGTCACCGGGCTGGACTCCGTGAAGAGGGCGATCCGATCCCAGTGGATCTCGAAGGCCTGGGCGAGCCGGAGTCGTCGGACGCCCTCGGGAAGCTGTCCGGTGAGGTCCACCACGATCGTCTTGGTCTTGCCGGCGGGGGCTCCGACGGTGACCCGGACGGGGGACCAGCCGGAGGCGGTCTCCACCTCGAGGGTCGGGAACGGGAAGGGAAACTCCGGATTGTGGGAGCCCGCGATGTTGGCCATGCCGCCGCCGAAGCGGAGCCAGCCATTGAGGGCCAGAACGAGGGGGCCCTTCGACGGCAGAGGTCCGAAATCGAGCGTCACGGAGTAGGGTTCGGCGAGACCGCGGTAGTGGGTGCCGCGGAGGCGCACCGGGGAGACCTTGGCGCTGTCGACCGTCTGAAGCGCTGCGGTCACTTCCCTTCGTTCACCGGAACCTTCGAGGTCCGCCTTCAGCAAGGGGAGCGGTTGACCCAGTTGGATCAGTCCGTGCCGGGGGAAGGGACGACCGGGAACCAGCTTGCTCGTGGAGTGCACCTCGGTGCCGACGGGGTGATCGACCGCCACGAGCCGGGCCTGGTCGAGATAGAGGATCTCGCGGAGTTCCTCGGTGATCTGGAGTCGGAACCGTCCGTCGACAGGTTGGAGGCGGGTGCTGTCCCCGACCCAGACCCATTCCTCGGGATCCGCCTCGATGTAGCGTCGGAACGCCACCGGCAGTCCGACCGGGGACGCCCCGAGCAGGTCGGTGACAAAGCGGAACCCGGTGCCATCCCAGGCATACAAGTAGGGACAGGATCCGGTGGGCAGGACGAGTTCGAAAATGGTGAGCGGTTCCTGTCGGTTGGGCGTGACCTCGGTGGTGTCGAGCTTTGTGTCGAACCATCGGGTGCTGACGAGGTCGAGCTGCCTGCGCTTGCCGACCCCGATCTCGACCGGCAGCTGCTGTACAGTCCGGATCGTGTGCCAGCCGCCTGAGGCGAGTTCGATCTTCACCCCGAGGGCGCTGGCGTTGGATCGATTGCCGAGCAGTCGCAGCTTCAGGAGTTCGTTGGCATTCCCACCCTCGTTGCGCAGGAACCGCAGGCCGCCGGCCTCGAGCGCCACGATCAGATCGATGTCCCCGTCCTGGTCGAAGTCGGCCGCGGCGAGGTCGGAGACTGGACCGAGCTGGAGCCGGTCGAACCCGACATCGCTGTTCGCCTGATGGAAGCCGGCGCTGCCGCGGTTGCGCCAGAGGGTCAGTCCCTCCCCACCCCAGCCGATGAGGTCCAGCCAGCCGTCGTTGTCATAGTCGATCGCCCGGAGGTGGTTGAGACGGTTGCCCCGGGCGGGGAGGCGTCGGGGATCCCGGAGCGTGCTGAACTGGAGGTCCACCGTGGAGGCGGTGGCCAGGGCGACGTCGATGCGGAGGTCGTTGTTGAAGTCCCCGGTGGCCACGGCCTTGGCGACGCCCCATCCGGCGGGCTGGTTGGTGGCGCTGAGACCACCGCCCCGTTGATTGAGCAGAACCCAGGGCGGCTGGTTGCTCCGGGTCAGGATCACGTCGGGCAGATCGTCGTGGTTGAGGTCATCGACGGTGATCTGCAGGACCCCTGTCACGGCGAGGGGATCCGTTGCGCCAGTGGGTGTCTTGGACGCGCGGAAGAGTCCTGAACCCAGGTTGGTGTAGCTGAGGAGATTCCCTGTGGGGGAGGCCAGCAGGAGGCCGAGCTTGCCGGTGAAGTCGAGGTCGGCGAGGGCCCCTGCGATGCCCTCGGCCCTCGGTTGGGCCAGTCCGGAGAACGGGGTGGCGTCGGTGAAGTTCCCGTTCGTCGCGAAGCGTAGAACGGTCAGTCCCGCCGGCGAGACCAGCAGCGCATCCTCGAACCGGTCGTTCTGAAGGTCGCCGACGAGGATCTGGTCGACGCGGTTGGAGTCGCCGACGGGCAGGGCCATGCCGGACGCCGTGAAGACCCCGTTGGAATTCCAGTACAGCTGCGCCCCTTCGACGCCGACCAGCAGGAGGTCGTTCCAGCCGCGACGATCGATGTCGAGCACCCCGATCGGTCCCCTCAACTGGGGCCCCGCGGTCCCGAAGGCGGTGGCGGTCGTGTCGGCAAAGGTGATTGGGATGCCCTTGCCATCGGGCTGTTCGAGGGAGAAGGGCACCCGCATGGCGGTGTATTTGCTCTTCTCGAAGAGGGAGGCGTCATCGGCTCCGCCGACCTTGCCGGCGTTGATGCGCTGGTGTTCCTGGAGGGCCTGCTGCGCGGCGTCGCGCTGTCCCATCCGGAGGAGGGCCTGGCTGAGGAGGTAGTTGGCGGAGGGGTGGTTGGTCTCGAACTGGAGGACTTCTTGGAACTGGCCCACAGCGTCCTCGAATTTTCCCCAGCCCAGGAAGGCGCGTCCGAGCTGGAAGCTGACGGGGTTCTCGGTCGGGTCGGCGCTCTTGGCCTCGGTGAGGAATTGGACGGCGTTGGAGTACTGGTTCTGGCGGAGCTGAGCGCAGCCGAGCACATAGGCTGCCGCGCCGCTGCCGGGTTCATACCGCAGGACCTCGCGGGCGTGGCCTTCGGCCTGGATGGGCTGGTTGGCCCGGAGATAGGCGTTGGCGAGGTTGAGGTGGACGTCCGGGTTGGCGGGGTTGAGGACCAGGGCGCGCTGGAAGGCGTCGATGGACTTCGGGGCGTCGCCGCTGTTGAACAGGGTGCCCCCCGTCGCCATGGCATCGGCAAACGCTGCGTTGGCGTCGTCACCCCGACCCTGGGATCCGGACCACCACCAGGCGGCGGCGGCCATGAGGGCGACCAGCAGGACGATCGCAAGGACGGCGAGGATTCCCGTGAAACCGCGACGCGACGGGGACTGGCTCATAGGTTGGGCAGATCATAGTCCCGGACTTGGGTTCAGGCGCGGGAAATCTGGGCTTTGGACTGGAAGGTCCCGGATGGAGTTTGGAGACTGGGTCTCTCGGGACGCCTGCCGCGACCGGGAACGAGAACTATGACGGAACCCCTCCCATTGATCCTGCTGACGGGATTCCTCGGCGCCGGCAAGACCACGCTGCTGCTCCGATGGCTCTCGGAGGCCCCTTCCACGGGCCGGCGTCTGGGTGTGGTCATGAACGAGTTCGGTGCCGAGAGCGTTGATTCCCAGCTGATCCTCCGACCCGGACTCCCCCTCCAGCAGGTCTCGGGCGGATGCCTTTGCTGCGCGTCCGACAGCGAACTGGCCCACGCGGTCCAGCGCCTGGTCCAGGAGGGACGCTGCGACTACCTCGTCGTCGAGACCAGCGGGCTGGCGGATCCCGACAACGTGATCGACCAGCTGACCGACGAGGACCTGCTGCCGCAGGTTCGGCTTCAGTCGGTGGTGACCGTATTGGATGCGGACTGGTATGCCCATTCGACCGGGGGGCAGGCGGAGCGGGTGCTGTGCCGGAAGCAGCTGCAGTACGCCGATGTGATCTGCCTTTCGAAGTGTGACCGCGTGGACGAGGCGACCCGGGAGTTCGTGTCGGGCGAAGTCTCGAAGGTCAACGCCCGGGCGCGTCAGATCCGACTGCCGTACGGGTTGCCGGAGCCGGGGGAGATCCTGTCGGAAACACCGGCCCACCTGACCCTCGATCCGGCACCGTCCAGTGGGGAGTCCCATCTGCATTCGACCTACCACAGCCTCACCTGGCGGTTTCCAGTGCCGGTCGACCGGAGCCGCTTCGAGGCATTCCTGAGCGGCCTGGAGCCCCGGGAGGTGGTACGGGCTAAGGGGTTTGTGCGGTTCACGTCCTCACCGGGGACGCTGCATCTGTTCCAGACCCTCTGGGGGCATCATCTCATCGAGCCCTTCCCGAACGAGCCCGCACCGGAACCGGTGGCGGTGCTGATCGGACCCCATCTGGATGCGGAAGCGTACCGGGAACGGTTTCGTCGGCTGGCTTTTGGAACCGCCGCCGTGATTCGGCCGCAGTCGGGGGTGTGAGCGGCTGCGGAGGGGTCAGATCCCGATCGCAGCCCGGACCGCCTCGAAGGTGGCGGGACTGTTGATCGGGTGGAATCCGGACTCGCGGATGGCGGTGTCGGGATCCTTGAGGCCATGGCCGGTCATTGTCGCGGTGACCAGGGAGCCCTCGGGAATCTCCTGGGCGGCGACGGACTTGATCAGACCGGCCAGCGGGGCGGCGCAGGCGGGTTCGACCATGATGCCTTCGGTCCGGGCGAGGAGCTTGTAGGCGTGAAGGATCTCCTCGTCCGTGACACTCCGGATCGATCCTGCCGATTCCTTGGCGGCGTTGACCGCACCCTGCCAGCTGGCGGGGTTGCCGATGCGGATGGCGGTGGCGACGGTCTCGGGGTGTTCGACCGGATGGCCGAGGACGAGTGGGGCGGCGCCGGCGGCCTGCCAACCCATCATGCGGGGCAGGGTGTCGGAGAGTCCGGCCTCCTGGTATTCGCGGAATCCCTTCCAGTAGGCGGTGATGTTGCCGGCGTTGCCGACAGGCAGGAAATGGAAGTCCGGGGCGTCGCCGAGGGCGTCGCAGATCTCGAATGCCGCCGTCTTCTGCCCTTCGATGCGGACCGGGTTCACGGAGTTGACGACCTCGACGAGGCCCGTCTCACCGAGTTCCCGGACGATCCGCAGGGCGTCGTCGAAGTTGCCCTGGATGCTGACGGTCATGGCCCCGTAGAGGAGGGCCTGGGAGAGCTTGCCCAGGGAGATCTTGCCCTCGGGGATGAGGACGACGCACTTGAGTCCGGCCCGTGCGGCATAGGCGGCGGCGCTGGCACTGGTGTTGCCGGTGCTCGCGCAGACAACGACCTGGGCCCCGCGTTCCTTGGCCTTGGTGATGGCGAGGGTCATGCCCCTGTCCTTGAACGAGCAGGTGGGATTCATCGCCTCGTACTTGAGGCGGAGATCGAAGTGGCCGCCGATGGCGGCGACGAAGTTGGGAACCGGGATGAGGGGGGTGTTGCCCTCCTGGAGCGTCACCACGGGGGTTTCGGTGGTGACGGGCAGGAACGAGGCGTATCGGCGGATGATTCCAGGCCAGGCTGCAGGAGAGGCACTCATGGGCGAATGGAGCGGTGGTTGTAGCCGGACTGGCTTTGAAAGCACGCCGGAAAATGGGCGGAGAGGGGACTCACGCGGAGACGCGGCGGCGCGGAGGAAGAGAAAGAAAACGGGACAAGGAGTTCCGGGAATCCCCCGGGGCTAGATCCTCGGTGGAGTTCCACCGATCTCGAACCCTCATCGCCGCTTTTGGGACCCGGTTCTGGAATTCTCTCCGGAATCCCCTGTTTCTCTGGTGTTTGCTTTGCGTCCCGGTGTCTCCGTGTGGGTCCCTGCGCCCCCTCAGTCCGCGAGGAGGAAGCGGAGGTCGTCGAGGGTCAGGCTCTGGGCGAACTTCTCCTCGCCGAGGATGTCGTTCGCGAGCTGTGACTTCTGACGCTGCAGCGCCCGGATCTTCTCCTCGACCGAATCCTTGATGAGCAACCGGTAGGCGATGACCTTCTGGGTCTGCCCGATGCGGTGGCTGCGGTCGATCGCCTGGGCCTCGACGGCCGGATTCCACCAGGGATCGAACAGCACGACGTAGCTGGCCGCGGTGAGGTTGAGTCCGAACCCACCCGCCTTGAGCGAGATCAGGAACACGGCGGCGCCGTCGTGGTTCTGGAACTGGCGGACGAGCTCACCGCGCTTCTCGGTGCCACCGACGAGGTAGTATGTGGACCACCCGCGGGACTCGATGGAGTCCTTCAGAAGGTCGAGCATCTCAACGAACTGGGAGAAGACGAGGACCTTCTGACCCTCCTCCATCAGGGGCTCGAGCGTCTCGAGCAGCGCCTCGGCCTTGGCGCTCTCGGCCTTGGAATCCGGCTTCGCCAGCCTGGGGTGGCAGCAGATCTGGCGGAGGCGGAGGAGGGAGGTGAGGAAGTTGAACCGGTGCTTGGCAAGGGCGGCTGGTGTGTTCACCCGAAGCAGCATCGCCTGGGCGCGTTTCAGCTCGGCCTTGTAGAGCGTCCGCTGCTCGCCCTCGAGGTCGCAAAACAGGTCTTCCTCGATCCGGTCGGGGAGATCCCTGGCGACCTGCGACTTGGTGCGTCGCAACAGGAACGGGCGGACGCGTGCGGCGAGGCGTTGTCGGGCCAGGGGATCGCCCTTCGACTCGAACAGTCGGGTGAACTCGTTCCGACTGCCGAGGGCGCTGGGCATGGCGAAGCTCATGAGGCTCCAGAGATCGAGGAGCTTATTTTCGATGGGGGTGCCCGAGAGCACCAGTCGGTGGTGCGACTGGAGGCCTCGTGCGAGCTGGGCGGTGATACTGGTGGGATTCTTGATGTACTGGCCCTCGTCCAGGATCACGGCGCCGAACCGGATCTGGCTGAGGGCCTCGCCGACGGTCCGGAGCTGGTTGTAGTTGATGATGTGCAGGTCGGCGGTGCCGAGTTGTGCCGGGAGTTCCTTGACCTTCTCGCTCCGCCATACGGCGACCCGGAGGTGCGGCACGAACCGCTCGGCCTCGGCGCGCCAGTTGTCGGTGACCGACTTCGGGCAGATGACCAGGACCATGGTGGACGCCGCCTGGGTGTCCACTGTGACCTCCCCTTCGGCGGCTTTGGTACCCCGTTTCTTCCTGGTCTCAGCGGCCGCAGCGGGAGCCGGGGCGGGTCCGGTGATTTCCGGGACCTGGGCACTGAGGGTCTCCCGAAGCCATGCGATCCAGCCCAGAGTCTGGAGTGTCTTACCGAGACCCATGTCGTCGGCGAGGATGCCGCCGAAGCGGTTGGCGGCGAGGTAGCAGAGGAAGTGGAACCCGTCCTTCTGGTAGGGGCGGAGCTCGGCCTGGAGTGTCCTAGGGATCTCGGGGGTGACGCGGGCCTGGATCTCGTCGGCCCGACGTCGGATCGCCTCGAACGCCTCCTTGCCGACGAAGTCCTTCGCGGCGGAATCGGCCAGCTGCAGGGCATGGAACCGTTGGGACTCGCTGGTGAGTTCGTGGGGATTGATGCCGAGTTTCGCGAGCTGGGCGTCCTCCTCGGGGGAGAGCTTGAACTCGAGCTTCCGCCAGCCCTTCGAGCCGAGGCGTACCCATTTCCCCCGGGCATCGAGCAGCGACTTGATCTCCTCGGGCGTCAGCTGGGTGTCCGTGACGTCGAGGACCACCTTCAGGTCGAACCAATCCATGCCGGCCTCGACCACATCGAGGCGGAGTCGACCCGCGACGGTTCCATTCTGGAACGAACCCAGTTCACCCTTGAGCTCGAGTCTGACCTGGGGCGGCACCGACGAGAGCCAGGACATGAAGGCGTCGGGAAACTTGGCGGTGACGCGCATCAGCCAGCGTTGTCGTGCGAAGTCCCACTTGAAGCCGGCGGGTTCCAGAAGCCGGGTCACCTCGGGCAAACCGGACCGGTCGTAGGTCACCAGCCATTCCTCCGCCCCATTGGCTGTGCCGGCCTTGCCCCTGATCTTCGCATCGAGCCAGCTGCTGCCGTTCCACCGCTCGGCGTAGGTGCCGTCGGGGTTGAGGGCCAAGGCATCGAAGACCGCATATTCGGTGTCGTTGCCAAACGCGATGGTCCTAAGCTCGCCGTGCAGGACCGGCTGGAGCGACACGGTCTGGACGCGTTCGGCAATCCGCTGTGGCAGGGGAACACCCAGGTATTGCAGGAACCGGATTCCGGAGGGGGCTTCGAGGGAGGGGGCTGGGATGGGGGTCGCAACGGAGGGGTCGAGGACCCGATCCTCCACCGGGGGTCCCAACCAGACCTCCTGGGAGGTGAGGTACAGGGTGGGGCGGCCCTGCAGGACCGAGAGGGCCTTGGGGGCAGGGGATCCGTCGGGCTGGATCAGGCGCAGCTGGTAGTCGTCGGATTCGTCCGCGGCGGGGTCCAGCCGCCACTGGAGCGGTTGTCCGGGTCGCCCGAGGGGATCGCCGTCAGACCCGACGAGGAAGGGTTCGAGGGCGGGGAGCCTCAGGATCCGATTGAGGAGGCGTCGGGTCTGCTGGTCGTCATAGACAAGGTTGATCGGATACCCGTAGCGGGCCCGCTGGGCGAGCGGTTGCCAGAGGAGGGCGACATCGGGCGAGAGCTGGTCCCCCTGCTTCTCGTCGAACTCCCGGAACTTCCCGGATTTGATGGCGGACCAGTCGAGAGCCCCAGGCTTCCGGTATTCCACCACCGCTTCCTTTTCGGTGAACCGCATCCGCAGCTCGAGCTCGTCGGACTTCCCGGAGCCCTCCTCGGGTGGGGCGAGCTGGAGGTTGTTGAGGAGGGTGCGCCAGCGGTCGACGTCACGGCCGCGCCGCCACTGGATGAGCTGGAGTTGGAGGTCGGCGAACCGGGTGATGGGTCGGAGGAACTCCGGCCACCTGAGATCGCGCTCCTCGGCGGCGAGGGCCAGGTAGTTCCAGAACTCGATCTCGTCCCTGGGCGGGGCGGGCCAGAGATCCAGCTTTTCCCAGGTGTGTCCTCCGATGCGGAATCCAAGGGCGATGAGGTCGTCGCCGTTCAGATGGGGTTTCTCGCGCAGTCGGGCGAAGCGTTCCTCGACCTTCCGGACGAATTCGGCCTCGGGTCGGGACAAGGCTCGGCCCAAGGCTTCGGAGGTGTGCCGGGCGAGGACACCGGAGGCGATCGGTGTTGGAGTGGTGCCCGTCTTCGACCTCTTGCGCTTGTCCCTGGGGTCCGACTTGGCGACGGCCGCGGCGCGTTCCGAGAGCAGGGTCAGCATGGCGCCCGCGGCATGCTCGCATCCGCCGCCGGCGGGACACGTGCAGGTCTCCCACCAGGACTCGGTATCCGGGTCGAAGGAGAGCATGGTCTGCCACAGGGTGTCGCCCTGGATGTCCGCGACATACTCGAGGCCAGGCTGGGTGCATCGGAGATCCTGGATGGCGCCATCCGCCTGGAGAGATTCTCCGCGGTGGCGGGTGTCCTGGGGCAATTCCTTCAGGAACTGCTGGGCGGCGGGCTCGTTGAACTGGGGGAAGGCCTCGGAATCCATTCAGGAGCGCACCATACTCCGGGATCGTGGGGCGACAAGGGAGGCGGCGATTGGGGTACCAGTTTCGGCTGCAAAAACCTCTTGTGAAAAATTTTACACACAATGTAATCTCATCCTCCGCGGCGTTCTTCCGGCGTGGGGGAACGGTTTGTTCTTCCCGGCGGTCGACGCCGTGTTTCAGCCGCCATGCGATTTCAGCGATTCATTCTGGCCCTGCTCCTGACGTTGGTCCCCGCCTGCGTCGCCTGGGCCGCCGAGGATCACGGCCATGCCGCTTCGGCCTCCCATAAGGCCGAGCGCACCAGCGGGTTGCCCCCTGCAGCCCCGGTACTTTTCAAAGTCCCTCTTCCAGTCACCGATTCGGTGCTCCCGGTCACTAACTCGATGGTCCTTACCTGGGTGGTGGCCTTGGCGATTATCCTCGGGGCGCAGCTTGCCATGCGGAGGTCGGCGATGGTTCCCGCCGGCGCTCAGAATTTCTGGGAGTGGATGGTCGATGGGCTTGAGGGATTCCTGGCGGGCGTCATAGGGAAGCATCTGGTGGAGAAGACCTTCTGGTTCTTTGGATCCCTGTTCATCTTCATCGTGATAACCAATTGGTCGGGCCTATTCCCATTGGTCGGGACGGTGGGCTGGGGTTATGCCCAAGAAGGTCACGGGTTCCATGTGAGCGAACCGCTCCTCCGCGGCGCGCATGCGGACTTCAACATGACGTTCGCGATGTCGATGGTCTTCTTTGCGCTGTGGCTCATCTGGGCGATCCAAGAAAATGGAGTAGTGGGCTTCCTCAAGCATCTGTTTGCGCCGAAGGGTGCGACTTCGGGTCCGCTCTTGGCCCTGATGGTCGTGGTCTTCTTTGCGGTGGGCCTCCTCGAGGTGGTCTCGATCGTGTTCCGCCCGGTCTCGCTGAGCTTCCGGCTCTTCGGCAACATTTACGCGGGTGAAAACATGCTGGAGTCGATGACCCATCTGGGCGGGCCGATGCTTGGATGGCTGACGGCGTTGCCGTTCTATTTCATGGAGCTGATGGTAGGTCTCGTTCAGGGACTGGTCTTCATGCTCCTCACCGCGGTCTTCACCCTGCTGATCTGCACTCACGACGAGTCGCATGGGTCCCACGGTGACGAGGGGGGACATTCGGGACACTAAACACTTTCGGTCGTCAGACGGTGGCATGACTGCCGGGGCGATCGGGCAACACACAACACACAACACACAACGCGCAATACTATGATGCTCGCTGAAATCTCCGGAAATATCCATGTCGCTGCCGCGTGCCTTGGCGCCGCAATCGGCGTGGGCATGATCGGCAAGGGCGCTTCCGAGGCGGTTGGCCGGAATCCCGGCGCCGCCACTCAGATCCTCGTCCAGTCGATTCTGAGCACGGCCTTCGCCGAAGGCATCGTGTTCTTCGCCCTGTTCCTGTGGAACGGCAAGTGATCGAACCGTCCGGCGCGGGCCCCTAGGCCCGCGCCACCATTTTTTCAAGACCGCTGACTCGTCCGTATGAGCTTTTTCCTCGTGCTTGCCGCCGCTGCTGGCCCTATTGAGCAGATCGCCACCACCTTCGGAGCAAACTGGGCGGCCCTGATCTCGAACATCATCAGCTTCGTCCTTGTGTCGCTGCTGCTGAAGAAGTTCGCGTTTGGACCGATCCAAAAGGTGCTCAAGGAGCGCGCCGAGAAGATCGAGCAGGGGTTGGCCAATGCCGAGCGCATCAAGGCCGAACTTGCCGGTGCCGAGGCGAAGGCCCGAGAGGTCATCGGACAGGCCGGTGCCCAGGCGACCCGGATGATCGAGGAGGCCCGCGTCGCTGCCGCTGCCGAGGCGGAGAAGAGCCGTCAGCAGGCCATCACCGATGCCCAGGACATTCTGGCCAAGGCGAAGGTCGCGGGGGACAACGAGCTGGCCCGCATGAAGGCGGAGCTTCGCAAGGAGGTCACCCGTCTGGTGGTCGAGACCAGCGCCAAGGTTACAGCCGACGTGTTGACGGTCGACCAAAAGAAGCGTCTGGCGGACGACGCCAATCGTCTCCTGGCCAACAACTGATCCCTTCCGGGTTTCCCAGAGCGCATGAAGATCTCCAAGCAAGCCCGGCGTGACGGTCGGGATCTCTTCAAGGCCTGCCAAGTGGCCGGAGTCCTGGATCAAGGCCGCGTTCGCGATGCGGTCACTGCGGTGCTGAAGCGGAAGCCCCGGGGTTACCTGGCGATCGTCGAGCATTTCAAGCGGCTAGTGAAGCTGGACCTCGACCGCCGGACGGCCCGGGTCGAGAACGCCACGGAAACCACTCCGGAGCAGCAGGAGGCGATCCGCTTAAATCTCGAGCGTCAGTACGGGGCCGGTCTCCAACTTACCTTCTGGATCAATCCCGCTCTAATCGGCGGACTACGGGTCCAGGTCGGCAGCGATATCTATGACGGCTCCGTTGCGGGTCGCCTCGCCGCTCTGCAGTCCGCATCCGTCCTCTGATCGACACCCATTTCTCCCACTTTCAATCCAATTCAGTTCCGATGAGCAACATCCTCCAGGAAATCGAAGCACAAATCGCCGGTGTAAAGGCGACGGTCCAACGCCAGAATGTCGGGTTCGTCCGCGAAGTCTCCGACGGCGTCGCCAAGATCGAAGGTCTCACCGATGCGATGGCCAACGAGATGCTCGACTTCGGAAGCGGGGTCATCGGCCTCGCCCTCAACCTTGAGGAGACCGAGGTCGGCGCCATCATTCTTGGCGACTACCTGGGCGTCAAAGAAGGCGCCGAGGTCAAGACCACCGGCAAGCTCCTCTCCGTACCCGTTGGCAAGGGCCTCCTCGGCCGAGTCGTCGACACCCTCGGCCGCCCGGTCGATGGCAAGGGCGAGATCGTCGCCACCACGTCGTATCCGGTCGAGAAGATCGCCCCCGGCATCGTGAAGCGGCAGTCCGTGAACCAGCCGCTTCAGACCGGCATCATGGCCATCGACGCCATGATCCCGATCGGGCGTGGCCAGCGCGAGCTGATCATCGGCGACCGGTCCACCGGCAAGACCACGATCGGCGTGGACACGATGATCAACCAGGCCCGGATCAACAAACAGAACGCCAACGTCCCGGGGTTCCGTCCGGTCTACAACATCTACGTCGCCGTCGGCCAGAAGCAGTCCAACGTGGCCCGTGTCATCGCGGAGCTCGAAAAGGCGGGTGCGCTCGATTCCACCATCGTCGTGGTGGCCTCGGCCGACTCCTCTGCCGCCTCCCAGTACCTCGCTCCGTTCTCCGGTGCGGCGATGGGCGAGTGGTTCATGGACAACGGCATGGATGCCCTGATCATCTATGATGATCTCTCCAAGCAGGCGGTCGCCTACCGCCAGGTTTCCCTGGTGCTGAAGCGTCCGTCGGGCCGCGAAGCGTATCCGGGTGACGTCTTCTACCTGCATAGCCGTCTTCTCGAGCGCGCCGCACGCGTCAACGAGATGGCGGGCAACGGATCCCTCACGGCGCTTCCGATCATCGAGACCCAGGCGGGCGACGTCTCTGCGTACATTCCGACCAACGTCATCTCGATCACAGACGGCCAGATCTACCTCGAGACGGACCTGTTCTATCAGGGTGTCCGTCCCGCGATCTCGGTCGGTCTCTCGGTCTCCCGCGTCGGTTCGGCCGCGCAGATCAAGGCGATGAAGCAGGTTGCCGGCCGCATCAAGCTGGACCTCGCCCAGTTCCGTGAGCTGGCGGCGTTCGCCCAGTTCGGATCGGATCTCGATGCCAAGACCCAGGCGACGCTCGAACGCGGCAAGCGCATCGTCGAGCTGTTCAAGCAGAACCAGTACAACCCGCAGCCGGTCGAGCAGCAGGCATCGATCCTCTGGGCGATGCAGAACAACTTCCTCGACGACGTGGCGGTCGAGAAGGTGAAGGATTTCCAGACCAAGCTCATGGACTTCCTCGCGACGCGGAAGGCTGCGGTTCTGGACAAGGTCCGCAACGAAAAGGCCTTCAACGACGCCCTCGCGGCGGAGCTGAAGGCGGCCATCATCGAGTTCAAGCAGGGATACCGCTGACGGTCCCCAGGTTTCCTGACCCACCGCCCCGCATATGCCGAGCACCCGCGACCTCCGCCGCCGGATCAAGTCGGTCAAGAACACGGCGCAGATCACCAAGGCCATGCAGATGGTGGCCTCGGCGAAGATGCGCAAGGCCCAGCTTGCGGCGCTGGCGGGTCGTCCCTACGCGCAGCTGATGAACGAGGTCCTCGCCGCGGCCACGGCCGGGGCCGGGGAGTTCTCGCATCCGCTGCTGGAGAAGCGTCCCGTGAGGCGGAAGGCCCTCATCGTGATCACCACCGACAAGGGTCTTTGCGGTGCGCTGAACACCAACCTCCTGCGCGAGGCGGCGAAGTACGACGCGAAGGCGCTGTATGTTTCCGCCGGCCGCAAGGGTGCCCAGTTCATCGCCCGTGCGAAGCGGGAGCTGGCCGCGGAATTCACCTATCGCGACACCCCGGTGTTCGCCGAGGCCAGGACGATCTCCAAGTTCGTCCAGGACCTGTTCCTGGAGGGCAAGGTTGACCAGGTCGACGTCGCCTTCAGCAACTTCATCTCAACGCTGACCCAGAAGCCCGAGATCCGGACGCTGCTGCCGATCGGCGACATCAAGAAGCTCGAGGCTGACCTTTCGGGCGAGGGCAGCCACCAATCACTCGCACCCGCCGCGGGCAAGGAGTACGCGTTCGAGCCCAGCCCGGGTGCGGTGCTCGGCAACCTGTTGCCGCACTATCTCAACTACCAGGTCTTCCAGTTTCTCCAGGAGGCCAGGGCCTCGGAGCATTCGGCACGGATGGTCGCGATGAAGAACGCGACCGACAACGCCAAGCAGATCCTCAAGGATCTCACCCTCGAGTACAACAAGCTGCGCCAGGCCAGCATCACCAACGAGCTGCTCGAGATCACCACCGCCCAGATGGCCCTCGGCTGATCTCCACCCCTTTCCAGAATCTGAATTTACCCGTCGAGTCATGAACAAAGGCAAGATTGTCCAAATCATCGGTCCGGTCGTGGATATCGAGTTTCCCGATAAGCTCCCCGCGATCTACAACGCCCTCACCGTCGAGTTCACCGCGCCCGGCCAGGGTCCGTCGCGGCTGACCCTCGAGGTGCAGCAGCATCTCGGTGACAACTGGGTCCGTGCGGTCGCCATGAGCAGCACCGAGGGACTCAAGCGCGGGTTCGACGTCGTCGACGCCGGTGCTCCGATCTCCGTCCCCGTGGGTGAAGGCGTCATGGGCCGCGTGCTCGACGTCACCGGCCAGCCGGTGGATGAACTCGGAAATGTCAAGGCCGACAAGTACTATCCGATCCATCGTTCGGCACCGCCGCTGGTCGACCAGTCGACCAGCCCCCAGATCCTCCACACCGGCATCAAGGTCATCGACCTCATCTGCCCCTTCCTCAAGGGCGGCAAGGTTGGCGCGTTCGGTGGCGCAGGCGTCGGCAAGACCGTCGTCATCCTCGAGCTCATCAACAACATCGCCAAGCTGCACGGCGGCATCTCGATGTTCGCCGGCGTGGGTGAGCGCACCCGCGAGGGCAACGATCTCTACAACGAGATGATCGAGGCCGGCGTCATCAAGACCGTGAAGGACGAGAAGGGCCACCCGAAGAAGGGTGCCAACGGCATGCCGGTCATCGACGAGGGATCGAAGATCGGTCTGGTCTACGGCCAGATGAACGAGCCCCCGGGAGCCCGTCTCCGTGTGGCGCTGTCGGCGCTGGCCGTCACGGAGTACTTCCGCGATGAGAAGAACCAGGACGTGCTGCTGTTCGTCGACAACGTCTTCCGGTTCTCCCAGGCCGGATCCGAGGTGTCCGCGCTGCTTGGTCGCACGCCGTCGGCGGTCGGCTACCAGCCGACGCTTGCCGCCGAGATGGGCAACCTCCAGGAGCGCATCACCTCCACCAAGAAGGGGTCCATCACCTCGGTCCAGGCGGTCTACGTCCCTGCGGACGACCTGACCGATCCCGCTCCTGCAACGACCTTCGCGCACCTCGATGCGACGATCGTTCTGGAACGTTCGATCGCCGAGCTGGGCATCTACCCCGCGGTCGATCCCCTCGCCTCCGGTTCGAAGGCCTTGGCCCCCGACATCGTTGGCGAGGAGCACTATCAGGTCGCCCGTGGCGTCCAGAAGGTCCTGCAGCGCTACAAGGATCTTCAGGACATCATCGCGATCCTGGGCATGGACGAGCTGTCCCCCGACGACAAGCTCACCGTGTACCGCGCGCGGAAGATCCAGAAGTTCCTCAGCCAGCCCTTCTCGGTCGCCGAGGTCTTCACCGGTCGTCCGGGCAAGCAGGTGCCCATCAAGGACACCGTCCGGGGCTTCAAGGAGATCCTCGAGGGCAAGCATGACGATGTGCCCGAGAACAACTTCTACATGAAGGGCGGCATCGACGAGATCAAGGAGTGAGGCGATCCGACCGGACCCTCCCTTCCCAACCTCTTCTGGAATCCAACATGGCCACGCTCAAACTCGAGATCGTCACCCCCGAGGCCAAGATCTACTCGGAGGATGTCGACATGGTCACCCTGCCTGGTGTCGAGGGTGAGATGGGCATCTTTCCGAGGCACATCCCGCTGATGACAGAGATCGCCTCCGGAGAAGTCTGTGCCCGCAAGTCGGGCCGCGACTACTTCCTGGCCGTGGGCTCTGGATTCGTCGAGATCACCGGCGACCGCGTCGCAATCCTCACGGACATGGCGATCAAGGCCGATGACATCGACGAGGCGAAGGCCGAAGAGGCCCGGAAGCGGGCCGAGGCACGCCTCGCCGAGAAGCTGGGTGACGACGAGCATGCGACCGTCCAGGCCTCCTTGATGCACTCGCTGACCCAGCTGAAGGTCAAACGCCGACGTCATTCCTGATGTCACAACGACTCCAAAACCCGGCCCAGCGCCGGGTTTTTTCTTGGGTGTGGGCGGAGTCGCCGGCTTGTTTCCCATCGCCTTGCCGCTAGGGTCCAGAGCATGCCGGCACCGGTGCCATCAACACCGCCCCAGACGAAGGAGGCGCCCGAGGAGCAGTCGAAGGGGCAGAAGGAACCTGGATTCCTTGTGGTCTGCTGGAACGATCCGATCAACATCATGGCCTACGTCACCCACGTCTTCCAGGTCGTGTTCGGATGGGATCGGAAACGGGCCGAAAAGCACATGCTCGAGGTCCATGAGCAGGGGCGGAGTGTCCTGACCCGGGAGTCCTTCGAGAAGGCGGAACACTACGTCCACCAGCTCCAGAAGTATTCCCTGCAGGCCACGCTCGAGAAGGCCGACACCTGAATCGGGGACCACACCGGTGAAGTTGATTTCCCACGAAGAGAACCGGTTTGTCCTCCGGCTGGACAAGCGGGAGCACGACGCCCTGATGGCCGTCCTCGGCCTTCGGGCCCACCTGCAGCGGAGGAATCCTTCGCTCATGGCGGACACGATCACCGATCCCAGGCTCAAGGAGGCCGAATCGGATCTGCACACAGCTCTTGAGGAGAACCGGAAGAGTCTGTCGGACTCCCTCACCAAATTGATGGAGGATCCGGAGAAGGTGTCGACCCAGGGCCGCGGAAAGATCCTGACACTCGACATCTCGGAGCTGGATCTGATCCTGCAGGGATTGAATGACGCCCGTGTGACTGCCTGGGAAAGCCTCGGTTCGCCTGATCTGGATGACGGTCGGCGGCCGGAGGTCAACGACGATAACTTTCTCGGACTCTGGACGATCCAGGCAACGGACCTGTTCCAGTCCTTCCTCCTGGCGATCCTTCGCGGCGACCCGGAGGATTCGTGAGTGGTTCGGCGGTTTGGATGCTCGACGAGCGTCTGTGGTTTCCCGACCCCAGGCGGGCACGGGGCGATGGGCTCGTCGCGGTCGGCGGGGACCTGGGTGTCCCGCGCCTGCTCCTGGGCTATCGGACCGGGGTGTTTCCGTGGACGGTTGGACCGGTTACCTGGTGGTCCCCGGATCCGCGCGCGATCTTCGACCTCGGGCGGATCCACATCCCGAGGAGCCTTGATCGGACTCTTCGGAAGGGGGTGTTCCGGGTCACCTTCGATGCCGACTTCGGCGCGGTCATCCGAGGGTGTTCGGAGGCGGATCGTGCCGGGAATCCCACCTGGATCACGCCGGAGTTCATCTCAGCCTATGAGGCGCTGCATCGGGCGGGGTTCGCCCACAGCGTCGAGGTCTGGTCGGGCAACACCCTGGCGGGCGGACTCTATGGCGTGGCGATCGGCCGCTTCTTCGCCGGGGAATCCATGTTCCATCGGAAATCCGACGCCTCGAAGGTCGCCGTGGTGTCCATGGCGGAACGACTTCACCGGGAAGGATTCGGAATGTTCGACACCCAGATGGTGACGCCTGTCACCGAGTCGTTGGGAGCCATCGAGATCCCTCGCGAGGAGTATCTGGATCGTCTCGCGAGGGTGGTCGCCGAGCCGGATGCCTGGGGTGGTTCGGGAGCCTAAGAACGGGGTCTGCGACGCGTCGGGGTGTCCGGATCAAGCCGGGTCCCATCCCTAAATCTGGCGATAGGCGGACGGGCGGGTCCGTGGGATAGGAGAGGAGTGCTGACGCTTCCATCCAGGAACGGCGCAGCAACGACAGATCCCATGAACAACCCAGAGACAATCCCATGCCGGACGGCCCGAACCCGGGCCAGATCCGGATTCACGCTGGTGGAGATGGTCGGCGTCCTCGCCATCATGGCCATCCTCACCTCGATGCTGCTGCCGCGTGTCTTCGCGGTGATCAACGATGCCCGGGTCAGCAGCGCCGCCACGGCACTCAACGCTGTCCGGTCCGCCGCCATGACCTACTTCGGTCGGCATGGCCGGTTTGGTGACGCCTCGGGAACCGCCGTCACCGACTTCACCTCCACCACGGCTTCGGCCTGGGACCGCGAGGTTCTGCTGCGGGGTGGGTTCCTGGACCGTCGGTTCATGACACGGATCTCCGACCCTGCCTCGGTGACCCTCACCAACTGTCTCACCGGCAGCACGGAGCCGACCGGGGCGAACGACGCCTACGATCTCGACGGGCTCGACAGTCCGAGGAACGACGCCTCCGGTGGGCGGGTGGTGGTCCAGGCCGTCCTTGAAAATGTGGCGCTGGAAGATGCCCGGGAGCTGAACCGACGCATCGACATCGAGGAGAACCTCCTGCCAACGGCCGACACCAGCAACCAAGGCCGGGTGAAGTTCAACATGAGCGGGTCCCAGTCGGGCACCGTGAAGGTCTACCTCGCCCACCGCTGAGTCTCCGATCCCATGGAACCCCACATGCTTGCTGAACCCATCCGGGACCCGGTGGTTCACCGTCTCCTCGCGGAGGGGCTGCTGGATCCCAGCCAACTCGAGCTGGCATGGGTCGAACAACAGCGTCGGGGAGGAACCCTGGTCCGGGTGCTTCTCGACCTGGGGTTCCTCTCCGGGCAACGGCTCGCTTCCGCCATCGCAGCGGAGGCGGGTGTAGCGGTGGCGGACATGGAAGACTCCTCAACGTGTGTGGCGCTGGCAGATCGATTTGGGCGGGAACGGATGCGCCGCCTCGGGGCGGTACCCAGGGTCGACCCCCGCGGGGTCCCGTTTGTCGCCATGATCAACCCGCTCGACCTGCCCGCCGTCGACGAGATCCGCCAGGTGGTCGGACCGGAGGTCGAGATCCGAGGCGCCTCGGAGTCCAGCATCCTCGAAGCCCTCGAGGGCATCGAGGCTACGTCGGGTCCTGCCTCGGGGGTGATTCGACGCTGTCTCGAGACCCAGCTTTCGATGGAGGGAGCGGAACCGCGATCCGGAGCTCCTGCCACCGTGGAGACACGGGGCGAGGGTCCCATCGTGGATCTCGTGGAGGAACTGGTCTCCCAGGCCCTTGAGACTGGCGCCAGTGATCTCCACTTCGAGCCGGCCGAGACCACTCTCCGGGTGCGACTCCGACGGGATGGTCTCCTGGGGGGCGACGTCCTCATCCCGAAACCCGTCCAGGCGGCAATCCTGGCGCGCCTCAAGATTCTGGGTGGATTGGATGTGTCGGAGTCGCGCTGCCCCCAGGACGGCTGTGGAACCGTCTCGGTTCGACGCAGGCGGGTCCACCTCCGGATCTCCACCCTGCCGACGCAGTTTGGTGAGAGTGTCGTCCTCCGTCTGCATCGAGCCGGAATCGAGGCGCTGACCCTTGGGGCACTGGGTCTGGGTCTGGACCTGGAGAGGGATCTTCGGCTCATCCTGAGCCGGAGCCACGGGGCCCTGGTGGTGACGGGGCCCACGGGAAGCGGGAAGACCACGACGCTCTACGCCATCCTGCGGGAATTGAATCGACCGGAGGTCTCGCTGTTCACCCTCGAGGATCCGGTCGAGATGTCCTGGCCGGGCGTCCGCCAGACCCAGATCCAGGAGGAGGTGGGTCTGACGTTCGGACGGGGGTTGAGGGCCCTCCTGCGACAGGATCCCGATGTGATCCTGGTCGGCGAGACCCGGGATTCCGAGACGGCCCAGCTGATGGTCCGGGCGGCATTGACCGGCCACTGTGTCCTGACCTCGTTGCATACCCAGGATGCAGCCGGCGCGATTCCAAGGTTGTTGGACCTGGGTGTGGAGCCCGGCCTCCTCCCGGGAAGCCTCAATGCCGTTCTCGCCCAGAGACTGGTTCGACGATTGTGTGCCAGGTGCCGACAGAAGGATCCGATCCAGGAGAGGGCGACGGGTCAGGAGAGATCGGGGAGCAGGTGGCGAGCGTTGGGGTGTCCGGCCTGCGGGCAATCCGGGTATCGCGGGCGGATGGCCTTATTTGAGTTTTTCCCGGTGTGTGAGGGGCTCCAGGAACTGATCCCGAACCGGCCCAGCGCTGCGAGGGTGGCCCGGTTCGCAAGGGAACGGGGGATGATCCCACTGCGGGAACAGGGTCGGGCAGCCGTCAACCGCGGGGAGACCTCCATGGAGGAGCTCTTCAGCACCCTCGGGGATCCCGGACCATGAGCGCCCACTACACATACCGGGGAGTCGACCTCAAGGGCCGTATCCGGCGAGGCGTCGCGACCGCCGTCGATGAGCAGGGACTGGATTCCGATCTTCGAGCCCGAGGGATCTGGCTGTTGGAGGCGTTTCCCAGAGCCGAAAGGTCGGGTCGGACTCCACGTGGATCCAGGGTGCGCCGAGCAGAGCTGATCACCTTCTGTGCCTCCATGCGGTTCCAGGCGGAGGCTGGCATCCCGCTGGTCCAGGCTTTGGATGGATTCGCGGAGGAATCGGGACGGTGTCCCCTTGGCAGGATTGTGTCCGAGGTTCGGCACCGGGTGGAGGGAGGTCAGACCCTTTCGGTGGCCATGGAGTCGTGGTCGCGGGTCTTCCCGCGGGAACTGGTCCAGCTCATCCGGGTCGGAGAGGCGTGTGGGTCCCTTCCCGAGGCCTTTGCCGAGGGACAGCGCCATCTTGCCTGGACGGACAGCCTTCTGGCGGAGGTGCGACAGGCGACGCTCCACCCTCTGCTAGTCCTTGGTGCCGCAACTCTCTTTGTGGGCGTATTGCTGACCCAGGTGGTTCCGCGGCTCATGGACCTGCTTGTGGCCGCCCGACTGCCTCTGCCGGGACCGACACGGCTGCTCATGACCGTGTCGTCGATGGGTCGGGGATACTGGGGATGGATTGCGGCGGTGCTTATCGGCACCGGCACCCTTGGGAGCAGCCTCCATCGGATCTCCCCGGGATTCCGTCGGATCTGGGACCGTGTTTGGCTCCGGTGTCCGATCGTAGGACCTGTGGTCCATCTTCTCGTGGCGACGCGGTTCGCCCACAATCTCGGCCTGTTGTATCGGGGAGGTGTCCCGCTTCCATCGGCTCTCGACCAGGTGGCTGGGGTCTGCGGAGGGCCGTGGGTGCAGGAGGTGGTCCGGTCGTTTAAGGATCGGGTTCTGGCGGGTGACACATTGAGCGTGGCCATGGGTGGCTCTGGGTTGTTTCCGGCCCTGGTGGTCCGGCTTGTGGCCTGTGGGGAACGGACCGGTCGGTTGGACGAAGCCCTCTCCCTCGCCGCGTCCCACCATCAGGATCTCCTGGGGCAACGCGTCAAAGGACTCACAGGGGCGCTCGAGCCCGTACTGATCCTGACCCTGGTCGGGATCGTGGGCTTCATCGCCATGGCCATGATCCTCCCGGTTCTGTCCCTCCTCCAATCCGTCCGATGAAACGTCCCTCTTCCGGAACCCGCCCCGATGGTTCTCTCGACGGTTTTTCGCTCATCGAGCTCATCGGGGTGCTTGCGATCCTCGCCATCCTCGCTTCGGTGACCACTGAAGCTGTCCTGTCCCGGATGGTTGCGAGCCGAAGGCAGGCTGAGATGGCCGAGATGTCGAGGCTTGTCGCCTCCATGGAGCGGTGGGTTCGGCGGGACCATCGGCTGCCCACACCCTCCGAATGGCCAGCCGTCCTGGCGACGGGATCTGCAACCCCGATCGCCAGGATCCAGACCAACCTCCATGGGGCTCCTCGAGTCTGGGTCCCTGATCCGGGTTGGACCCTCGCGGGGCGGGGTCCGGCGATGGGTTACCGTCAGGATGCCTTTGGGACCTCCAAGCCCGAGGGGCTCCGGATGCTCCTCATCTCGGCACCGAACGAGGCCATGGAGAATCCGTCGCGGTTGGAGTTTCAGGCCAGGTGGGAGAGTCCAACTGGGGTGATGCCAGCCCATGCCCCACGGGATGGAGTCGTGGCAGCCAACGAAGTGGTGGTGGAGCGGATCGGATTCGAGCCGTTGTTCCACAGGGTGATCCTGAACAACCGGTCCACGTCACTTCCGGCCCGCTGGGCTGTGGACCGGGTTGATGCGGTTGGATCCTGTGGACCGGGAGGCCATCACGAGGCGTACTACATCGAGACCTCGCAGCTCCTCCTCCTGGATTCCGCGGGTGACATCCAGGAGACGGTGTTGGTTGAGGGTACCTCGAGCTGGGTCTTCGACGGCGGGGGTTGGCATCGGCGATTTGGCACCGCCTCCGTTCTGGCTCCGACCGAGGCCGGTCGAAGGGTCTCTGAGCTTTCGGAACTACCCGCGTTTCGTGGCGTGGAGCCTGTGGAGCTGGCGGAGGCGATGTATGACCTCATGGGTGCGCATGGGCGCTGGTCCGCGGATGGATTCCGCAGGACAGGGACGTCGGCCCTGATGGTCCCTTCCCATCGCAGGCTCACCGAGGCGGCACAACGCCTCATCGATGTCTCGACCCACCTTCTCCAGCCATGAGGATCGGCCCCGCCAATCATCCGGAAGCGAACGCTGGAATCAGCAGATCCCGCCAGGGTGTCCGCGGATGGACACTCGTTGAAATGGCCGGAGTCCTCGCCGTCCTAGGGTTGCTGGCGGGACTCTCGGCCCCAACCCTTCAGGACCTATCCCGTCATGAACTGTGGGATTCGGAGATGCGGCAGGCGCTGCGTCTGGCTCAAGGCCTCCGCTCGGAGGTATGTCGGCGCGGGAAGATCCCCGAGGAGTCCGAGGCGATGCGTTTCATGGCGGCAGGGGTCGGGCTCCCGGAGTCGGTCCTTAGGATCAACACGGCAGGACAGCCCCGGTTTCTGCTCCGTGATCCGGCCCTGCGGTTGCTTCCGAGCGAAGTGACGGATGGCGCATCGATGGGCTGGAGCGAGATACGTCACGTCCGCTTCCTCCTCCTGTCGTCGGTCGGGGATCCCCTGAGGACCCAGGATCTCGGCACGACTCAATTCCAGGCGCTGTGGGATCTCCAACCCGGTCAGGCGCCCGAGGGATGGAATGGCCGCGCCGAGGATCTGGTCGTGGGCCGGATCGATCTCGAACCCGAGTTTGTGGAGATGGGGTGGGATGTGATTGATGCTCCAGTCGGTTTCATCCAGCTGGAGCAGGGGCCTGCGGTCATCGGTACTGTGGGCCGATTCCAGTGCCGTCTCCTGAAGGGGACGAGAGTTGCCCTGCTGGATTCTCGGGGTCTCCCGATGATCCATGAGGTGGTCGACACACCGGTGCGGTATCGGCTGGAGCGGGGGCAGTGGCACCGGGCCGGCCTCTGGACTTCGGAGCTGGCCCGACCCTCGATCGAGGACTTTGCACGGATGGCCGATGCGTACCTGACTCTGCCGCCAGACCGATCCGTCACGCCTGTTGTGCCGGTGGACATTTGGAATGCCTTTGCGAACTGCGCGCGAGTCGTGGTGGAACGGTCCCGGGGTGGGGTTCATCAGGGACCCAGCGAGGCAGGAAGCCTGGTCCTTGGTGGGCTCCGTGACGTCCTCCGAGGTCTTTTGGAAACCCCCTGAGGAGAGGATCTGACGATGCTGAAATTGCTGAGAACGGTGCCGCAGTGGGCGGTCAGGGATCGACCCGGCCCCGAGGAGGATCGCCTGGGACTCCTCTGGGGTCCTGGTGGGCTGGAAGTCTTCCGTCTTGGACCACAGGGAATGAACTCGTGGAGGTCGCCCGGACCGATCCCCGATGTGACGTGTCTTCGTGGGGCGATCGAGGAGGCTCTTCGACATCTTGGAACTCCTCCCAACCGGGCGGTGATGGTGGTGCTGCATCCGGAGGTTGTTCAGATCCACGTCGATGTTCCAGCCGCTGCCCCAGCCTCGGTGGTCCGGACCCTCATCCAGCGCTCGTTCGACCGGCAGAAGCCAGTGAAGGGGTCGGTCCGCTGGCGTGACGTCCCCCTTGCCTCCTCGGGAGAATCGGTCCGGCGTCTGGTCTACGCCATGCCGGAGGAATTGTATCAGACGATCCGCGAAGGGCTTCGCGACCATGGGATTGAGTTGGGTTCGATGATTCCCTTCGCAGGTCTGGCCGTACTTGAGGCGGATGCCGACAGGACCTCGGATGTCGCTGTCCTCGAGGCATGGCATCTGCCCGTGGGTCTCGCGGTTGGACTCCGTCGGGGTGGCGATTTCTGGATGGTTCGGCCGTTGGTGTTTGATCCCGGAGATGTTCGACGTGTCGCCCGGGAACTTCGGCAGACCCTTGGGTTCGCGCGGGAGCACTGGTCATGGGTTGCTCCGAGGATCCGGCTTCGAGGCCCGGGGGTCTGGACGAGTGCGGTCGTCGACGGGTTGCGGTCGGAGGGCTTGGACCATGATCTGTTGGAAGGTCGAGACGATGAGGATTGGAGAGCCCGGATTCTTCGGTGCGCCATGGGGAGTGTGGTCGATCTCGTTCCTGCGGAGCGTGAGGACATCCGGCTGGGTCTGGCCGGGGCCTCGACCGCATCCCGACCGTCCATTCTCGTTGCGTTGCCTGGGGTGGTCCTGCTGATGGTCCTGCTGACGGTGGGGTATCGGCTCCGGGGCACGACCCTTGTCCTGGAGCGCGAGCGACAGGTTGTTGAGCAGACCCTCGTGGAGGCCGAGATCTGGACCCTCCAGAGGGATGAGGCGGTCGCACTGATGCTTCCTTGGCAGCAGATGCCGGGAGGAATCCCCGTGGGAGATCTGATGGCGAGGATCCTCGGCGAAATGCCGGACGGGCTGGTGCTGACGGAGCTCGACCTCGGGCGAACGGAGTCGGGCTGGCAGCTGGTGCTTTCGGGTCGATCGATCGGCTCCAACGCGGTGGCTACAATCGGGGTCTTGGATGCGGTTCTGGGCCCGGGCCTCGATGCGCGTTCCGCCTCCGTGGAATCGAAACCCCCTGTGGGCAACGCGGTGAACGCTTCCTGGGCGGAGCTTCTGGCCGTGGAGTCCAGCAGTCCAGGTCCGGGAAACCCGGCTGGATTCCGGAAGAAATGGATCCTGCCATGAAGCCCCGATTCGACCTGGCTGCGATGCAGTCCCTCTTCAGACGCCCAAGGCGAGGGGATCTGCTTGTCGGCCTGCTGACCTGTTGCACGGCGGGCGTGGGATTGTGGCTGGGAGCGGCCTCGTCCGGCCTGGAGCACCAGCGGCGATGCCTGACGGTTCTGGCTCGGAAGTGTGATGCCCTCACGGAACCTTCCGACGAGGTCTGGCGAGTCGAGGCCATGGATTCGGAGCGGGTTCTTGCCGCTCTGGTGGAGGATGTCGGGGGCGCAAGGGTCTGGGCTCAACGTCTTCGTGAGGCGGCCGCGGAGGCGGGTCTGGGAATCCGATTCCGTTGGGGTGATTCGGTGCGGCCGATGCCGGTCAGGCCCGATGTGGAACATGTCGGTCTGGTCATCGAGTTGGACTCCTCCTCGGCGAAGCAAGGAGCGACCGCGCGGATGCAGGGTTTCCTGCAGCAGTTGGACTTGGGGCGGCCGCCGTTCGAGTTGGGCCGGCTTCGCTGGACCGGGGCGGGCCGCGGCCTGTCCGGGGTGGTCGTGGAAGGGCGGTTGTGGATCCGGAGATCGGTCTCATGAGGCACAGGTTCCAGCGTAGGTATGGGCTCGCAGTGTTGCTCCCGTTCGCCGGGGCCCTGATGGGCTGGGCGGTGGGTCGCCTGGGTTCGAGACCACTCTGGAACCCCCCGGATCCTCGAGTCCTGTCGGCGCCAACCCGACCCGAGGTTGCGGTGTGGACAGGCGGTCCATCCCCAATGTCCGACAGCAGGGGTTCGGTCCCGATCCGCGCTTCAGGGGATCCTTTTGACGAGGGAGCACCGGGACGATTGGTCGGGTCCGCCGATCCGTGGATGGGCTTCGACTCCCTCCGGCTTGGCGCGATCTGGTGCCAGCCGGGAGATCCCCTGGCCGTCATCGGCGGGCGGGTGGTGAGACCCGGAGACGTACTGGGTGGATTCCATTTGGCCTATTGCGGGGTCGATGCCGTCTGGATCACCGGCCCGGAGGGAAGTCGACGGCTTGGACTCCAACCCCGGCCGGATCCCAAACCGGCCCAACCCCGTTCCTGAAGCCAATTCCCATCTCATGAATGCATTCCCGCTCCGAACCGCTGGATTCCCGACCAGGAGGTCCCTGGATCGTACGCTCCTTCCATTCCTTGTTTGTGGCCTCTTGGGTCAGACCCTCGGGGACGGCGTGGAGGACCTCTCCTATCCGGAGGATCCGCGACTTGAATGGGAGTCACGGGTGCTCGAGGTGGGTCGGGCCGTATGGCCTCCCGTCCGTACGGGTTCCACCGTGTCGGCCGCTGGCGAGCCGGCCGGCAATGCCATGGGCCATCTTCCCCTGCCGAAGACCGAAGTGGCTTCCGGCGCCCGACTCTATTCCTTCAAGGCCTCGGGGTTGGATCTGAAATCCGCGCTCCTGCTGTTCGGGGAGGCGAACCGGCTGAACATCGTTGTGGATGCCGACGTGACGGGCGAGGTGACGGTAGACGTTCGGGGTCTGGCCCTGGACCCGATCATGAGGGCGCTTCTGGAGGCGAACGACTGCTGTTGGGATGAGGAGGGCGGTCTGATCCGGGTTCGAACCCGGCAGACCCGGGTCCATCGGGTGGACTATCTTCGGCTGAGTCGAAGCGGGATGGGCCACAATTCTGCGTCGCTCTCCGCAGCATCCTCGGGGGGTGTGGGGGGCGGCGTTGCGGGTGGTCCAGGTGGCGGAGCCGGCGCCTCGGGGCGTTCGGACGGTGGCGGTTCCGGTGGAGGCTCGACGATCAATCTGAGCGCGGAGAACCACATCGATTTCTGGAAGGAACTCCGGGCCGATGTGGAGCGATTGCTGACGCCTGTGGGACGAGAGACCCTGGCCATCAACCCCACGGCCGGTCTGGTCCAGATCTCCGACCGGCCCAGCGCCCAGGCGCGGGTGGCCCGCTATCTTGACGGCGTGGGTCAGACGATCCGACGCCAGATCGACATCGAAGCCTGCCTGTACGATGTGACGCTCAACAAACAGTCCCAGTTCGGGATCGATTGGGAACAGGCGATCCAGACCTCTGCAGGCGCCCTGACGATGGGGGGAGCCTCCTCGATCGTGCGGCCCAACGGTGGCTTCGACCTCGCCCCGAGCTCGTTGAATCTGACCTTCACCGGTTCCGATACCCGGGTGCTGGTGAAGATGCTGCAGGAGCAGGGAGAGGTCCGGGTCATCTCGAAGCCGAGGCTGCGCACTCTTAACAACCAGACCGCATTGATCAAGGTTGGGACCGAAACACCCTTCTTTCAGAACGTTTCGACCATCGTGCCCGGGGGCGGCGCGACTCCGGGCGCCTCGGCGGTTATCGCTCAGGATACCGTCACCAGCATCACGGTCGGCACCATCCTCGCGATCACGCCGCAGGTGGCCGAGGATGACTGGGTCTCGCTCGACGTCTCCCCCGTGCTAACCAGCCTGCTCGAGACGCGGGTTTCCCCCAACAAATCCACTACCGCACCCGTCCTCGACATCAAACAGGCCTCGACGCTCATCCGGGTGCGAAGCGGGTCCACCATCGTTCTTGGAGGGTTGATCCAGACAGAGACGGCAAAGAGTCAAAGGAGGATCCCTATTTTTGGGGATATACCGGGGCTAGGCAGACTGTTCCGGGGGGAGTTTAATGCTCAGCGGAGGAAGGAACTCGTGATCTTCATCACACCCAGAGTTGTCCGATGAGGCCCGACCCAGGTCATAGGAATCCGTTTTTCGGAATCGATGTGAGTCCGGTCTGGACTCCTGATGGCCTGGAAATAGGATGGTCAAGCGTTCCCCGTCCGTACCCACAGGTGCCGTTGCCTGTCGACCCGCCCCAAGGGGGGTTCGACTTCGGTGGAATCCCTACCCGCCGGTCCCGCACCGGTCGCCCTCGACGGTGCCACAGCCCTTCGGGCCTGCCTGTGTGGCGAGCTTCTGCAGTGAGTTCTTCAACCCAGAACCCCCGAGCCCATGACGATCAAAGTCTCGATCCTCAACACCTCCTCTGAAACGCAGAACTGTCTGGCGGCCCTGATCCGCTCGACTCCGGGACTCCAACTGGTCCCGGCCGTCCTGAACCATCTGTCACCCGCGTCCTCACCGCGTGGAGGCATAGCCCATGTGATCGTCGTCGAACCCGATCAGCGGGATGCCATGCCCTACCAGATGCTGACCCGGATCCGCACCTTCTCACCGTCCGTCAGGATTCTGGTCCTCGATCGCCTGTTCTCGGCCCGCTCGGTCCAACTGGCCGTCACGGCGGGAGCACACGGGGTGATCTCCATTCATACCCGGCATAATGTGCTCGTGGAACGGATCCTCCAGATCGGGTCCGGAGAGGTGTTCCTGGACCCCGTGGCGCTCCGGCTTTTGGTGGAGGCCCTTCACCAGTCCCCGGCGTTGATCGCAGCCCAGATGAACCTGTCCCATCGGGAAATCGACGTGCTGGACGGTTACAGTCAGGGCCATCGGGCCAAGGAGGTGGCCGATGCCTTGAAGCTCAGCCACTTCACGGTCCAGAGCCATGTCCGGAGCATCTACACAAAGCTCGAGGCCCGATCCATGGCCCACGCGGTCGCGCTCTGTCATCCACTGGGCCGGTTTTCCATCCGGTGGCTCGATGAGGTGGCCGTCGAACCCATGGGTCCCTGAGTGTGTCCTCATTCTGGGGTTCTGCGTTGAGGGAGGGGCATAAGGGTGTATCGGATGGCCTTTCCCCGCGCTGCTTGTGAAAAATATCACAAAAGCGGCTTGCCGGTGAAAACAGGCCATTCCACCCTCCAGCGTCCGGCCGACCCCCAGTGGCTGGCGCTGACGTCATGGTCGCCCCAACAAGCCCCAACCCCTCCATTTCCACCACGGAATTCGGCTACAACTCCAAGGTGGAGGGCGAGGTCGTCCACACTCAGCTGGATGCCGCCCTCAATTGGTTCCGGAAGAATTCCCTGTGGCCGATGCCCATGGGTTTGGCCTGCTGCGCGATCGAACTGATGGCTGCCGGCGCCAGCCGGTTCGACATCTCCCGGTTCGGCGCCGAAGTCATGCGGTTCTCCCCGCGGCAGTCGGATGTGATGATTGTGGCGGGGACGGTGACCTACAAGATGGCCCTTGCAGTCCGTCGGATCTACGAGCAGATGGCCGAGCCCAAATGGGTGATTGCCATGGGAGCCTGCGCCTCGACCGGTGGCATGTACCGCAGCTATGCCGTCCTCCAGGGTGTCGACAATATCGTCCCAGTGGACATCTACGTGGCGGGCTGCCCCCCACGCCCCGAGGCCCTCCTGGATGCCCTGATGAAGCTTCAGAACAAGGTTTCACGGGAGCCCATCACCAAGACCCTCTTCAAGGACGTTGCTCCCGAGCGTTATGGCCGACTCGGCGTCGAGCTGGGTGCCCACGGGGAAGTGACAAAAGGTTAAGGATAACGAACGTGTCGAAACACCTGGAATTGGCGCAACGTTTGAGGGATGCGTTCCCGGACTTGATCGGAGCCCCGACGGAGTTCCGGGGTGAGGTAAGTCTGGTGGTGGCGGATGCGGAGCGGATTGCGGACGTCTGCGCCCTGGCAAAGAGGGAGTTGGGTTTTGATCTGCTTCTGGACCTCAGTGGGGTCGACAATCTGGGGGACGATCCGCGTTGGGACGTGGTCTATGAGCTCTACGGGGTGTCGCATGGATGTCACCTGCGATTGAAGACCTCTGTTTCGGAGGAGAAGTCCGAGCTGCCCACTGTCTCCGGGGTCTGGCGTGCGGCGGATTGGCATGAGCGTGAGGCCTACGACATGATGGGCATCCGGTTCCGTGGGCACACGGACCTGCGTCGGATCCTCATGTGGGAGGGCTACCCGTACTTTCCGTTGAGGAAGGATTTCCCGTTGGCAGGCAAGCCCAGCGTTCTGCCGGACACCGCCTTCACGCGTCCGGCTCCGCTCGAGGGTGGGCCGTTCATCACCCCGGCGGGTGGACGCGACAGCATCGCCCGTGAGCCCCGGGCACGAACCCCCGAATCCTGAACCATGGCTGCCGTTCACGAAATCAGCGTCAAGGACACCGCAGCTCGGGCCGATGACCTCCGCGATCTGGAGGGAGATCGCCTGGTAGTCAACATGGGGCCATCCCATCCGTCGACCCATGGGGTCCTCCGCATCGTCATCGAGCTCGATGGTGAGACGATCACCAAGGCCGATCCCGACATCGGATACCTTCATCGCGGTGACGAGAAAATCGCGGAGAACATGACGTGGAACCAGTTCATCCCCTACACGGATCGACTGGACTACCTTGCACCCCTCGCCAACAACGTGGCCTATGCTCTCGCGGTCGAGAAGCTGATGGGGATCGACGACAAGCTGCCTGCCCGGTGTCAGTACATCCGGGTCATCTGCTGCGAGCTGGCCCGCGTCTCGGCTCACCTGCTGGGGTTGGGTGCGTTCGCGATGGATGTGGGTGCCATGACGGTGTTCCTCCACACGTTCACGGAGCGTGAGAAGATCTACAACCTGGCCGAGAGCCTGACCGGCGCCCGGTTCACGACGAGCTATACCCGGATTGGCGGTGTGCTCCGCGACACGCCCCCGGGATGGTGTGCCGCGGTTCAGAAGTTCTGCGATGAGGTCCTCGTCAGCATCGATGACGCCGAGCGTCTCCTGACCCGCAACAAGATCTGGGTGGATCGCACGAAGGATGTGGGCATCGTGAGCCGCGAGGCGGCCAGTGATTTCGGCCTGACCGGACCCAATCTTCGCGGCAGTGGTGTCGATTACGATGTCCGGAAGGCCCATCCTTACCTCTGCTACAAGGACTTCGATTTCGACATCCCGGTCGGTGGGGTGGGCGACTGCTACGACCGCTACCTGGTGAGGACCGAGGAAATGCGTCAGAGTGTTCGAATCATCCGTCAGGCGCTCCAGAGAATTCCGGGAGGATTCGACAACCCCTCGCGGGAGCTGGTGAATGTCCCGGACGGGAAGATTGTTCTTCCTCCCAAGTCGAAGGTTCTGAGCGGAATGGAGGAGCTGATCCACCAGTTCATGCTGGTCACCCAGGGGCAAAACGCCCCTAGGGGCGAGGTTTACTTCGGGGCGGAGAATCCGAAGGGCGAGCTGGGCTTCTATATCAACAGCCGCGGCGGCGGGACTCCGCACCGGCTGAAGATCCGCGCCCCATCCTTCTGCAACCTCAGCATCCTGTCGACCCTACTGCCTGGCAACCTGATGAGCGACGTCGTGGCGATCCTTGGTTCGTTCGACTTCGTCATGGGAGAATGCGACCGCTGATCCATCCGAACCGACCCGCGAAACGAATATCGAAACGACATGAGCTTTTCCGTTCCTCCAGCCCTCGAGGCCGAGCTGGTCGAGTTGGCGACGCACTACCCGCAGAAGCGGAGTGCGTCGTTGATGTTCCTCCATGCGCTCCAGGAACACTTTGGGTTCGTCTCGCGTGACGCGGTCGAGTGGGTGGCTGGGAAGCTCAGTCTACAGCCAATCAACGTCCATGAACTGGTGACGTTCTACCCGATGTTCCGCCAGGAGCCGCTCGGGAAGACGCATATCAAGGTCTGTCGCACTCTGAGCTGTGCTCTGTTCGGCTCCGGAGAGCTGAGGGACCACTTCTGCAAGAAGTTGGGACTCGATCCTCACCGCCATACGCCCCAAACGACTCCTGACGGAAAGTTTACCGTCGAATTCGTCGAGTGCCTCGCCAGCTGCGGCACTGCTCCGGTTGTCATGGTGAACGAGGATCTGAAGGAGAAGGTGACGACCTCGGATGCGGATCGAATCCTCGCGGAAGGGGGAGGCCGATGAAGCCGGGCCTCGGGAAATACTCCGTGAAACCGGGGTTCGAATCACTTCTGGAGGTCCCGGCCTTAGGAGGTTGGCTGCCCGACATGGATTTGAACCATGACAAACAGATCCAGAGTCTGCTGTGCTACCGTTACACCATCGGGCAGGCCGGAAGCGTGTGGAAATTAGTCAGGTGAAATTCCGAGTCAAGCATTGCCATGCCCGAACAATACAAACTCATCCTCAAGCATGCTGATTCCCCGGGGTACACTCCGGACATCGAGTGCTACGAGCGCCACGGTGGATATCATTCGCTGAAAAAGGCGTTGGCCACACCTCCCCGCACCCTTCCCGATGGCAAGGTTCAGTCCCCCCAGGAGGTCATCCGTGACGAGGTTCTCAAATCTGGACTTCGCGGCCGCGGAGGTGCCGGGTTCAGCGCAGGACTCAAATGGAGCTTCGTCGACCGACGCAGCGGCAAGCCGATCTATCTGATCTGCAACGCCGACGAGTCCGAGCCCGGCACGTTCAAGGATCGACAGATCCTCCACAAGGATCCCCACCAACTCATCGAGGGCATGATCCTCTCGTGTTGGGCGAATGACGTGAACCTCGCCTATATCTACATCCGTGGCGAGATGATCCAGGGAGCCAAGCTCCTCAACGAGGCTCTGAAGGAGGCCCGGGCCAAGGGGTACCTGGGCAAGAACATCGTTGGCACTGGTTATGACCTCGAGATCCATGTCCATCGCGGGGCCGGAGCCTATATCTGCGGCGAGGAGACCGGCCTGATCGAATCGCTCGAGGGGAAGCGGGCCTATCCCCGGATCAAACCTCCCTATTTTCCGGCGGTGCTTGGGTTTTACATGTCCCCGACAATCGTCAACAACGTCGAGACCCTCTGCCATGTGAAGCACATCGTGGCGATGGGGTCGGCGGAATATGCCAAGCTGGGGACACCCAACAACACCGGCACGCGTATCGTCAGCCTCAGCGGCGACATCCTGAAGCCCGGATACTTCGAGATCGAAGTCGGCAAGGTCACACTCGGTCAACTGATCTTCGAGCCGAACTTTGGCGGCGGACTCCGTCCGGGTCGCAGCCTCAAGGCCATCATCCCCGGTGGATCATCCTCCAAGGTTCTCAAGGCCGGCGAGCTCTTCAAGCTCAACCGCAAGGGCGCCGATGGACAGATGACCAAGGTCGACGTCCCGCTCCTGGAACTTCCGTACGATTTTGATTCCCTTCAGGGGGCCGGGACGATGTCCGGCTCGGGGGCGGTCATCGTCCTCGACGACACACGCAGCATGGTTGACACCCTTGCAAACCTGTCGGCCTTCTATGCCCATGAGAGCTGTGGCCAATGCACCCCGTGCCGCGAGGGTTCACTCTGGCTATCCAAGGGGCTCCACCGGTTGGAGCAGGGAGACGGTCGAAAGGCCGATGCCGACTATCTCAAACACATCGCAAAGAACATTCAGGGGCGAACGATCTGCGCCTTCGGAGAGGCGGCCTCCTGGCCGGTGCTCAGCTTCGTGGAGAAGTTCCGTGATGAATTTGAGGCCCGTGGTGCGGCTGATGAGGCCGCGCGGGCCAAGGGCTCCGGCTCCGCCAAGGTACCGCATTCCTGATCCGCCATGTCGAACGCCACCGCCACTCCCACCGCAACCGCGCCCGTCGAGACGATCCGGATCAAAGTCGACAGCCGCGATGTCGATGTGCCGAAAATGCTACCCAACTGGCAGGGTCGGCTCGAGCCGACCACGATGCTCCAGGCTGTCCAGATCGCCGGCGGCGAGGTCCCCCACTACTGCTACCACCCGAAGCTTCCGGTTGCCGGCAACTGCCGCATGTGCCTAATCGAGTTTGGCACGCCCATGATGGGTCCCGACCGCAAGCCGGTCCTGAACCCCGATGGCACCCCGAAAATCGCCCGGTCGGTTCTCCCCTACGAGCCCTCGACTCCTCGTGGTGCCATCGCCTGTGCGACTCCGATATCAGCCGGTATGGAGCTCTATCCAAGTTCGCCGGCCACGAGGCAGATGCGCGAGGCTGTCTTGGAGTCGCTGCTCATCAACCACCCGTTGGACTGCACGATCTGCGACCAGGCTGGCGAGTGCAAACTTCAGGAGTACTCGGTGGAACATGGTCAGTCGGCGAGCCGGTTCGTCGAGGCCAAGGTCCACAAGCCCAAGGCGGTCAACCTGGGGCCCCGGATCGTCCTGGACGACGAGCGCTGCATCCTTTGCACCCGGTGCATCCGGTTCAGCAAGGACATCGCGGGTGATGATGCCCTTGGCATCGTGAACCGCGGCTCCTACAACACGATCGCTGCGTGGAAGGAGGGTGCCTTCGACAACAACTACACCCTCAACACCGTCGACCTCTGCCCCGTCGGAGCCCTGACCTCCAGGGATTTTCGGTTCAAGATGCGGGTGTGGTTCCTCAAGGAGACAAAGAGTGTCTGCACGAGCTGTGCCACCGGCTGCAATATCACGATTGGGTCCCGGGAGGGCGTTGTCCACCGCTACGAGCCGCGGGAGAATGATGCGGTCAACGGGCCGTGGATGTGTGACACGGGCCGCCTGAACTACCGATGGATCGGAAGCGAGGCTCGCCTGCGTGAGGTCTGGGTGGGCAACAAGGCGTCCACCTGGGACGAGGCCAACCGCGAGGTTCGGATCCGGCTGTCCAAGGCCGCCCCGGGATCGGTCGCGATCATCGCCAGTGCCCGGCAGACCACCGAGGAGCTCTACCTGCTCAAGAAGCTCGCGACGCGTCTGGGTGCGATCACCGATTCCATCGCCCGCGAAGGGGATCCCGACACGCTGCTCGTCAGCGCCGATCGGAACCCGAACGCCAACGGAGCGCGTCTCACCGGAATCGCGTTCACCGAGATGGGCATCCAAATCCCGAAGATCGCTTCGGGCATCGCCTCTGGCGCCATCAAGACCCTCATCGTCTTCGGTGAGGATGTCACTCAGCATGGGATTGGTGTGGATCTGCTCGGTCGGCTTGAAACCCTGATCGTCAGCGACATACTGCCGAGCCAGACGACACAGGCCGCCCATGTCCTCCTGCCCGGATGTGCCCATGCCGAGAAGAGGGGGACGTTCGTTAACGCGAAGGGCCGGTTGCAGAAATTCATGAAGGCTGTCGAGGCCCCGGGCGACGCCCGTCCCGAGTGGGAGTTCCTCCATGATTGGGTCCATGCCGTGTCGGGTCGGAACGGATTCTCCTCGATCGAGGGTCTGTTCAACCAGATGGCCCGCGAGATCCCAGCCTTCGAGGGAATCGAATGGGGCAGGGTGGGTGATCTTGGGGTCACCGCGAAGATCTGACGCCACACCACCATGGATGCGCTAAAGTTCCTCGATCCGACGATCCAGTTCGTCCTCTTCTCCGCGGTGAAGATCCTGATCGCCTTCGGGGTGGTGATGACCTTCGTAGCCTATGCCGTGCTGGTGGAGCGCAAGGTCTCCGCCTGGATCCAGGACCGTGTCGGTCCGAACCGGGCAACACCTTTCTTCGCCCGCTACATCCCGATCCTCGGTCCGGCCCTGGTCCGGCTGGGTCTCTTCCAGCCGATGGCCGACGGCCTGAAATTCCTTCTCAAGGAGGACTTCACCCCGGCCCATGCCCGCGCGATCTACTTCTGGCTCGCACCGGCCATCTCGGTGATCCCCGCCCTGATGACCATCGCGGTCATTCCCTTCGGATCGACCCTGGGCAACCCGGACAACCCGATGGTCATCGCCGACCTCAATGTCGGGATCCTCTACACGTTCGGCATCGTCTCATTGGGTGTCTACGGAATCGTGCTCGCCGGGTACGCGTCGAACTCCAAGTTTCCCTTCCTCGGAGGCATTCGTTCCTCGGCCCAGATGATCTCCTATGAAATCGCCATGGGCATGAGTGTGATCTCGGTCTTCATGGTGGTCGGCGACCTCAACCTTAGCCGTGTCGTAGCCTACCAGGAGACCAGCGTGTTCCAGTGGATGATCTGGAAGCAGCCCGTGGCGTTTGTGGTCTTCCTCATCGCGGCGTTTGCCGAAACCAACCGTCTGCCATTCGACCTGCCGGAGTCCGAGTCCGAGCTCGTGGGTGGTTACCACACCGAATACAGCTCGATGAAGTTCGCCCTGTTCTTCCTCGGAGAGTATGCGGCCATGATCGGAGCCTCGGCCATGATGGTGACATTGTTTCTTGGTGGTTGGGCGTTGCCATGGGGTGGCGGACCTGCGACCGGCATCCTGGGGGGGCTGGCCCACATTCTCTGCTTCATCGTCAAGATGGGGGCCCTGCTGCTCCTGTTCATCTGGACCCGCTGGATGCTGCCGCGGTTCCGGTATGACCAGCTGATGACGCTTGGCTGGAACCGCTTTATCCCAATCGCGCTGGCCAACATACTGGCGACGGCGCTTGTCCTCGCCTTCACCACCCGCTGAACCCTTAGAACCATGACCAAGGTCGTTGAACGCAAGCCGCTGTCCGCCCTCGAACGGACATACCTGCCCTCGGTCGTCAGCGGACTGCAGGTCACGTGGAAGCACTTCAAGAAGACCCTCCTCGAGGGCAAGCCGGTGACGATGGAGTACCCGGAGGAGCGGTGGGTGGTTCCGGACGGCTATCGCGGGGCTCCCTACCTGGTCAAGGATCAGGATAACAACACGAAGTGCGTGAGCTGTCAGCTGTGTGAGTTCGTTTGCCCGCCCAAGGCGATCAAGATCACGCCGCCGGGTCCCGATGGTCAGAAGGCTGACCGGACCAACGCGGAAAAGATGCCCGAGGATTTCGAGATCAACATGCTCCGTTGCATCTTCTGCGGCTTCTGCCAGGAAGTCTGTCCGGAGGAGGCGATCTTCCTCCAGAGGGACTACTCCCTGACCGGCGGCAGCCGCGAGGAGATGGTCTACCACAAGGACAAGCTCCTCCAGCTGGGCGGGGTCCACGCGGGCGCGCAGAAATGGAAGCACAAGCTCGAGGAGGCCAAGGAACAGGAGGAGTTCCCCGTGGCCAAGATCTGAGGGGAACCGCGACACCGTGCTGACCATGCCCGTCCTTACCGACCTTCTCTTCTACGCATTCGCCGGACTCGCCCTCCTATTCGGGTTACTCTGCGTCGCCAATCCGTTCAGCCGAAATCCGATCACGAGCGCGATGTTCCTCGTGCTGACAATCGTCTCGCTGGCGGGACTCTTCATCCTCCTCCACGCCTTCTTCCTCGCCGCAGTCCAGGTGCTGGTCTACGCCGGCGCCGTGATGGTGCTCTTCCTGTTTGTCATCATGCTCCTCGATCTCCGGCAGTCCGAGGAGCGGCAGATCCGGATCCTGACGATCGGCACCGGAGCCCTCGCCGTCGCCGCCATCGCGGGAATCCTGATCCGCGCTGTGATCGCGGCAAAACCGCTGGCATCATCCCCTGGACTCGCTGGCGAGACCAAGGCCCTCGGGCGTCTCCTGTTCACCCAATACCTCCTGCCGTTCGAGGTGATGTCCCTGCTGCTGCTGGTGGGCATGGTTGGCGTGATCCTGCTCAGCAAAAAGGAGACGGAGTGACCCGCGACGACCCGACCGGACCCGAGACGCCCCACCCATGACACCCGGCATCCACCATTACCTTGTTGTGAGCGCCCTCCTGTTCAGCCTCGGGCTGTTCGGCGTTCTCGCCCGCCGCAACCTGATCGTCATCTACATGTCCCTCGAGCTGATGCTCAACGCGGCCAACCTCACCCTGGTGGCCTTCTCAAGGTTCAACGAGAACCTGAACGGGCAGGTGATGGTGTTCTTCATCATCACTGTTGCCGCTGCCGAGGTCGCTGTTGGCCTGGCCCTGATTGTTGCTCTCTACCGCAAGCGTCGGACGGCGGACGTCGACGACCTGACCAGCCTCCGGTTCTAGACCGCCCATGGATCCCATTTCCCACACCGCCGTCGCCTCGTCGAACGCCCAGGATCTGGCCTGGGTGGTCCTGCTGTTCCCTCTGATCTCGGCAGCCTCGATCCCCCTTGGCGTCGGACGCAGCCGGGCCCTCACACACGCCATGGCCATCGGGGCGGTGGCGACGGGGTTTGTCCTGAGCGTCTCCCTCTTTCTGCTCTTCGGATTCACGAAGGGAGGTATCCATGCGACGCCCCTTCCGTGGCTCTCGGTCGGGGGCCTAAAGCTCCAGATTGGGCTCACGGTCGACACGCTCTCCACCCTGATGCTGATGGTCGTTACGGGAATATCGACCCTCGTCCATGTCTTCAGCACACGCTACATGGACGGAGACCGCGACTATCCCCGGTACTTCGCGAGTCTGGGCCTGTTCACCTTCTCGATGCTCGGCATCGTGCTGTCCGACAACCTGGTCCAGACCTTCATTTTCTGGGAGCTGGTGGGCGTGACCAGCTATCTGCTGGTCGGATTCTGGCACGAGAAGCCGTCTGCCGCGGACGCTGCCAAGAAAGCGTTCCTGACCAACCGGATCGGCGACTTCGGGTTCATCCTCGGCATTATTCTGGTCTGGTCCGCCGCTGGAACCGTCCAGTTCACCGATCTCGCAGCGAAGTTCCATACGGATCCAAGGCTGCTGGGTGGCCTGACCTCGCTTGCGGGTGTGTTGATCTTCCTCGGCGCCATGGGCAAGAGCGCTCAGGTCCCCTTGCATGTCTGGCTCCCAGACGCGATGGAGGGTCCGACTCCGGTGTCCGCCCTCATCCATGCGGCCACGATGGTCGCAGCCGGCGTCTACATGCTGTGCCGGGTGTTCTTTCTCCTCGACCTGCCGGCCGCCTGGCCTGGATTCCTTGCCACGCTCGGCGGTCCTTCTGCTCTGGGGATCATTGCATGGGTGGGGGGCATCACATCGCTTCTGGCGGGTCTGATCGCGATCCAGCAGAACGACATCAAGCGGATCCTCGCCTATTCGACGCTCTCCCAACTGGGCTACATGGTCATGGCGGTGGGTTGTGCGGGTCCCGACGCGGCAATGTTCCATCTGACAACCCATGCCTGTTTCAAGGCGCTCTTGTTCCTTGGTGCCGGTAGCGTCATCGCCGGTTGTCACCACGAGCAGGACATCTGGCAGATGGGAGGGTTGTGGAAGCGGATGCCGACCACGTCGATCTGCTTTGCGATCGGCACTGCGGCCTTGTGCGGCCTCCCGATCGTGACCTCGGGGTTCTACAGCAAGGATGCGATCTTCGCCTCGGCTCTGGCAGCCGACCGGCCCGTCCTGTTCGCGGTTGGAGTGCTGGTGGCCGGACTGACGACGCTCTACATGGCCCGGCTCTATCTGGTCGCCTTCCTGGGTGAGCCACGCAGCGAGTCGGCTGGCCATGCCCACGAGTCCGGAACCCCGATGACCCTCCCGCTGGTGATCCTCGCCCTTCCGTCGGTGACATTGGGTTGGCTTCCGATCGGGTCCTTCCTCAAGGAGATGTCCTTCGGTGGCGGCCACCCACACTACCCCGACTCGATCACGGACATCCTGTTCGATCCCTTCAACCACTCCCCGCTCGGTGCGGTTCTCGGACTGGGTCTGATTGTCTTCGGCGGTTTCGTCGCCGTATCCCTCTATTGGAACGCCACCGTCGACCCTCTTCCGAAGACGCTGGGCTGGGTGTCGACGGCACTCCGTTCCAGGCTGTTCTTCGATGCCATCTTCGACCGGGTCGTGGTGCCGATCCACGACGCGATCGCGGCTCTGTTCGGTCTGATTGACCGATGGTTGCTGCAGGGCCTGGTGGTCCGCGGTGGATCCGGGGCCGTGGATCTCGTGGGACGCGGACTCCGCCTGGTCCAGACCGGAAACATCCAGACCTATGGCTTCCTATTCGTGATCGGCGTCGCCGTGCTGGTCATCCTCGCCCTGAAGTAACCGCCATGTCCCCCGTAACGCTCCTCATCCTTCTGCCCTTCGTCGGGATTCTGGCGATTCTGCTGACTCCCTCGAAGTATGCCTTCGCCTGGCGCCTCTGGGCCCAGCTCTTCTCCGGTCTTGCCGCGTTGGCATCCCTCTTCGTGTTCTTCGGGTTCCACCCGGGAGCCGCCGGATACCAGATGGTCCAGAGGCTCGAGTGGAATTCCGAGCTCGGCCTCGCCTTCCATGTCGGGGTCGACGGCCTCAATGTCGGCCTGCTCCTCGCAACGGCGCTGGTGGGATTCGCTGCGGTCTGGGTCTCCGATGAGATCGAGAAGTATACGAAGCTCTTTTATGTGCTCCTGCTGACCATGATTGGAGGAGCACTTGGGGCGTTTGCCTCACTCGATCTCTTCTTCGTCTATTTCTTCAACGAGTTCGCCCTACTGCCGACCTTCCTGATGATCGGCATCTGGGGTCGGGGAGATCAGAAGAACTTCGCGACCTTCCAGATCACTCTGTATCTCTCATTGGGTGCCTTGGTCGCCCTCGTGGGGCTGGTCTGCCTCTATGCGCTATCCGGGGCCAATACGCTCGACGTGTTGGTGCTCGGAGCTTGGCTCAAGGAACACCCGCTCCCTGCTGGATTGCAGACCCTCATCTTCGGCCTGCTGCTGTTTGGGTTCGGGACGCTGGTCGGGCTGTTTCCGTTCCATAGCTGGGCTCCCCTAGGCTATGGGGTGGCTCCGACGGCGACGGCAATGATGCACGCGGGCATCCTCAAGAAAGTCGGCCTCTTCGTCCTTCTGAGGGGCGCTTTTCCGCTTTTGCCCCTGGGGGTCCAGAACTGGACCGGCGTGCTCGCCGTCCTGTGCCTCGGCAACCTGCTCTACTGTGGCTGGGTGGCGATGCGCCAGAAGGATCTGAACCTGCTCCTCGGCAACTCGAGCCTTGCCCACATGGGCTTTGTCTTCCTGGCCCTCGCAAGCACGACGGTCATTGGAATCACCGGTGCCGTCCTCGTCATGGTGGCGCATGCGTTTCTGGCAGCGCTCGAATTCGCGCTGAGCGGGTACCTCTACCGCCGCACCGGGACCCTCGAGATGTTGATGCTGGGAGGTGCGTTCCGCCAGATGCCGTTCATCGGTGCGGCTTTGATCGCCGCTCTCATGGCCGGATGCGGGGTCCCGGGGTTCGCCAATTTCGCCGGTGAGCTCACGGTGATGTTCGGCGTGTGGTCGGTGATGCCGTGGCACGTGGTGATCGCCGCCTGGGGAGGATTGGTCATCGGTGGCATCTACATGCTCCGTGCGATCCGGAAGGTGGCACACGGTGAGGTCGGCAAGGTCCTCGAGGGCAAGCCGGACGTTGTCGGACTTGCCCGCGTGCCCTATGTCGTCCTCCTCCTTGCCCTTGTGTTTTTCGGGGTGGCTCCCGGGGTATTGGTCGACCGGATCCGTCCAAGTGCCGAACGCGTGGTTTCCCTCGCAACTGCGGGTGCCTCGAAGACCGGTGCCGCGGGTCATGCCTCGGTCCTCAACCCCACGTCCGCTCCCGCCCACTGACCGCGATGAACTCCGCACTTCTCCTGATCGAATTCCTCGTAGCCCTGCTCGGGGTTGGAATCCTGCTGGCCGATCTGTGGGTTCCGGCCGCGGCGCGGAAGACGCTTGCCTATGTGGCCGCGACCGGACTCCTTCTCATCCTCACTCTCCATGCCGGAGCCTTCGGCCCGGTCGACGGCACCGCCTTTGGCGGAATGTTCCTGGTGGATCCGCTGGCCAACTACTTCAAGTCCCTGTTCCTCGTTGTCGGAATCCTCGTCATTCTGATCTCCGTTCGTTTCGCCGATCGGTTGTCCGGCTATGGGGAATTCGTGGCCCTAACCCTCTTTGCGCTCGTTGGGATGCTCCTGACCGCTTCGGCGAACGATTTCATCCTGATGTTCGTCGCGCTGGAGCTGGTGACCGTGACCTTCTTCATTCTGGTCAGCTTCCAAAGGACCCGCCTTGGTTCGGTCGAGGCGGGGGTCAAGTACCTCATCTTTGGAGCCTTGGCTGCTGCGTTCATGGTGTTTGGCATCGCACTCATCTTCGGTTCGGCCAACACCACGAACTTCTACGAGATCGCCGCCAAGCAGGGTTCCCTTGCGGAGTCTCCGGTCTTCCTGATCGGGTTGCTCCTGACCTTCGTGGGGCTGGGCTTCAAGATCTCGGCAGTCCCGTTCCAGATGTGGACTCCCGACGTCTACCAGGGTGCCCCGGCACCGGTGACGGCGTTCCTTGCCACGGGTTCCAAGGCGGCGGGTTTCGTTCTGATCCTGCGCCTAGCCTACTCAGTAGTCCCGGAGCTGGTTTCCCGATGGGGACACCTGCTTGTCGCGCTCGCGGTCATCACGATCCTCTACGGCAGTCTCTGCGGTCTTGCCCAGCGGTCGGTAAAGCGTCTGCTTGGATACAGTTCAATCACCAATGCAGGCTTCCTGCTCCTGGGTGTGGCGGCCATGAATGGCACCGGGGCAACGGCGATCGCGTTCTTCATCGCGGCCTATGTCTTCACAACGCTTCTGGTCTTCGCCGGGGTCACCGCGGTGGTGTCCACCACGGATTCCGACGACATCACCGCGTTCGACGGCCTCGGGTCCAGGTCGCCATTCCTGGCAGGTGGATTGACCCTTGGATTTGCCAGTCTCGCCGGGGTGCCTCCTCTGGCAGGGTTCTTTGGAAAGTTCTGGCTGTTCAAGGCGGTCGCCGCACGTGCTGGTGCTGATATTTGGTTTCTAGCGGCTCTCCTTCTTGCCTGCATCGGCGTGGTTCTCTCGATGTATTACTACTTCGGGGTGATCCGCTCGATGTTCTGGCCGCGCCTCGACAGTCCGTCCTCCCGCATCGAGGCCGGAGGTCCGATCGCGCTGACGACCCTTGCCTGTGCCGCAGCAATCTTCGTCATTGGACTCTTCCCGGCAGGTGTTGTTGGCCTGTCGCGTCAATCGGTTGCCGGGTTGTCCGGAGATGCGGTGATTTCAGCCCATGCGGCGGCGCCAGCCTCAGGACACTAGCCCTGCGTCGAGTGGACTCGGCGCCGATGCGTCGCCACGACGCATCCACCTTGGCAGCACATTCCTTCCCCGCCGTTTTTCTTTTCTCCTCGAGACCTCCAGTGCCCGGGCCTTTCACCCGGGCAGGCAGCCGAGTTGGCGGGTCCGCATAGAAAATGGATGGTCTTCTTCCTGAGGCCTTCATGTTGTCTTCACCGAGATGCCGTTGGGAATCGGTCCTGTTTTTGCTAGAGTGCCGGGTGGTTGGTCTTTGGCATGGGGTCCGGATGGATTCCACAGCTGGAAGGGCCACCCGCAAGGAGTTGGAAGGCCATGCAGATGACACATGCTATTGGTGATCTCCCCGGTTTCCCGTCGTGGATCCTAAGGATTGCGAGTCCACTGGGATTTCTCGGGTTGATGTTGGCAGTCCAGCCTGATGCGGGGGCTGCCGAGGCGAACGATCTCTTCAGGTCGCGGTCTCGGATATCGGTTAATCGGGCTGCTATCGCCTCAACCACGATCGGCGCGACCCGAGAGCCCGGCGAACCTCTCCATGCCGGGGTGATGGGGGGCTCCTCGCTCTGGTGGCAGTGGACCCCTGACACTTCGGTGGCACCCCAGGGGGGATATGTCGTCATCGATACTGCAGGGAGTGAGTTCGATACGCTGTTGGCCGTCTATTTTGGTAAGGCCTTCGACCAACAGTTTGATGTCATCGCCTCGAACGACAACGCCCCTGGCCTCAACAGTAGCCGGGTCGCCTTTGATGCGTTGCCCGCGGTCGACTACAGCATTGCGGTCGATGGACGGGCCGGAGCCTCGGGCCCCCTCAAGCTCAATCTCAGGCTCTATACCTTTCCCGAATTCCAGCGGCAGCCCGACGCCTTGGAACGAATCGAGGGCGAGGCCGCCGTCTTCTCGGTGGATGTCCTGGGCAAGACGCCACTGACCTACCAGTGGCAACACGCTGGTACGAATGTGCCAGGCCAGACGGGTCCTCAGCTCCGGATAGCGACGATCCGCAAGGCGGATGAGGGAGCCTATCGGGTGGTGGTCCGGAACGCCTATGGCCAGACCAACAGTGCCACCGCGAATCTTGTCGTGCTGCCGGGGCCCAAGATCGTGACGGGTCCGGTCGGTTCCAATCCCGAGCCCGGCTCGACGGTGACGCTTCGGGTGGAGGCCGTAGGGTCACCGCCTCTGTCCTACCAGTGGTTCGTCGCGAAGGCGGCGGGAGGATCTGCAACCGCCGTGGCTGGGGCCACGGGTTCTGCATTGGTGATCGAGAACATTTCCACCGACCAGGCGGGGAACTATACTGTTCGGGTCTCGAATGGGAGCGCTTCCCAGACGAGTGCGCCCGCCGCGGTGGCCGTTGATCCGTTGCCCCCTCGTATCACCACGGGACCCGTGACGGCGATCGCCGACATCGGGTCCGACGCCGTCTTCCAGGGCGAGGCCGCGGGTCATCGACCGATCGCGTGGCAATGGTTCTTCCGTGATCCGAAGTCTGGGACCCCCAGGCCCATACTGGGTGCCACGTTGCCGAAGCTGATCGTGACGTCGGTTGATCTGGCCAAGGATGGCTTCTACAGCTTTTCGGTCTCCAACCGATATGGTGTGACGCTGAGTCAAGAGGCCCGGTTGGCGGTCCAGGTGGGTCCGGCGAACGACCTGTTTGCAAACCGGACGCTGCTGGGTTCGGTCAGCACCGTGGCCTACGGATACAACCGCAACGCATCCGCCGAGCTCGGCGAACCCAATCATGCGGGACAACCGGCCCGGAACTCCGTCTGGTGGTCCTTCAAACCGACCGAACTGGGTTTCCTGACCCTCGACCTCGCAGGCAGCACCATCGACACGGTGCTGGCCGTCTATTCGGGCACCAACCTCGCCCAGTTGAGTCCGATCATCTCAAATGACGACGGTAGGGATCCGGTTACGGGAGAGGTCCGGACCCACAGTCGGGTGGCTCTGGTGGCGGAGGCGGGTCGGGATTATCTCATCGCCGTTGATGGTAAAAACGGACAGGTGGCGGACAGCGCCGCAAACGGGAATCGAGGTGGACTCGTGCTCTCGATCGTCATGACCAACCAGTTCCCGGTACCCGTGCTCACGAACCAGCTTCCCGAGATGCTCCTGGTTCCGGGGACTCGTGCCGGGGAGGCAGGCTGCGGCTCCCAGACCTATTCCATCGACGCCGGCGGGCTGCTCCCGATCGTGTACCGCTGGCAATTCAACCTCAGGTCTCTGACGGCGGAGGAGCTTGACGGCAGCAAGGCCCGGGGCCTCGGGGTTCCTCCGGGTTTGCAGGCCTTCCAGGCACCCGTTTCGTGGCTGGGTGTCCCGAGGACCGGGCCCGACTCCTGGGTGGACATCCCCGGGGCCACCAACAGAAACCTGACCTTGACCGATCTCACAGTGGCCCAGTCCGGTCAGTTCCGGGTCATTGTCTCCAACCAGGGCGTCCCGGGATCCGTCACCAGCGCTCCGTCCACGCTTGTGGTCAGCCCGTTGCCGATCCTCCAAGGCCATCCCACGGGATTCACCAACCGGGAGTGCGACCTTTCCCGGCCGCTCGAAATTGCCGTGAGGGAGGGGTGTTATCCCCAGACGGTGGAGTGGTATTTCAACGGCAACCGGGTCGACAACCAGTCCAGCCCTCGATTTTCCTTCCAGCAGGGGCGGGTCGACGAGTCCGGGGAATACCAGGCCGTTGTCCGGAACGCTGCCGGTTCCACGACCAGTCGGGTGGCCCAGGTCGTCTTCGATCCAAAGCCGGTCCTGCTTGGAAAGCTGACCCTGTCTGCGCCACGGGTGTTCGACTGCGAGACAGTCCTTGCGGAGTTCAACTACGCACCGAGGTGCCGTGCCACGGCAATCGAGTGGTTTCTCGACGGGAGGCCGATACCCGGCGCTGGTGAGGATTTCCTGCTCTTCAATGCAGAGCCCCAGTCTGCCGGCAGCTACACCGTCCGCATCTCCAATGAGTTTGGATCAGTGACGAGCGAACCCGTGGCGCTGACAGTGGATCCCAGCCCGGTTGTGCTCACCCAGCCGGGCACCGGGAGGCTTCGTCGCGTCCTCGTCGGCACCGCCTTCACCAACACGGTGACGATCGCAAGTTGCCGGACCCTGACGTTCGAATGGCGCAGGGATGGTCAGCCGCTTTTGGACGGAGGACGGGTTGAGGTCGTGACCGTGAAAAATCCAGCCGGCGACCAGGCCAGCTGCCAACTGGTGATCCGGGGCGCCCAGCTGTCCGACACCGGCAACTACGATGTCGTGGTTCGGAGTCCCAACGGTTCGGTCACCAGCCGTTCCGCAGCGATCCAGGTCATGCTGCCACCGCCGAACGACTTCTTCGCCTCGAGGCTCGCTCTCACCAACGTCATCTCGACCCTCGGTGGATCGAACTTCTTCACCTCCAGCGCACTTGGGTCCAACTACTTTGCGACGGCCGAGTCGGGTGAACCACCCCACGCGGGTCAGAATCCGCTCCACTCCGTCTGGTGGACGTGGAAGGCCCCGGCGCCATCCCAGGTCACGGTGAGTCTCGACGGCAGCGACTTCGACACTCTTCTCTCGGTCTTCACCGGCAACGAGTTGGCCTCATTGACGGTGATCACCAACAACGACAACGCCGGTGGCAGGACCACCAGCCGGGTCAGTTTTCTCGCGGCCAGGAACCGGGAGTTCCAGATCGGGGTGGATGGTCGTCGTGGCGACCCTGAGGAGGGACTGATCCGGATGTCGATCCAGGCGGAGGAAATCATCTCGCCGCCCATCATTGTCTACCAGCCGCGCCACCTGGCGGTCAGGCAGGGGGGAAACGCCAACTTTTCGGTCGGTGTCTGGGGAAGTCCCGACATCCAGTTCCAATGGCAGTTCAAGGGTCAGTCCATCCCCGGGGCGACCAACTCGACGTTGCAGATCCGAAACGCGCAGCCCGCCAATGAGGGTGGATACCGGGTTCTGCTCTCCAACGAGTATGGCGCCACCAATAGCTGGGAGGTCCAGCTGACCCTCGGGACCATTGTTGTCGGGCAGGTCACCGATGCGACAACCTCCCTCGGCGTTGCTGGCGCGAAGGTGTCGGTGGGATCCTACTCTGCGGTCACGGACTCGGTCGGGAATTTCCTTCTGATCGGTCCACGAAGCTCGGGTGCCCGGGTGGATTTCGACAGCCACAAGCGTCGCGTCCGTCTTCGCGAACCGGTCCGCTTCAACAACCTTTCGACCGACTCTCGGGTTCTCCTTCGGTGCGAGCGGGAGGGCTATAGCACCTACGAGGACCGGCAGTTTGACGCCCCACCCGGACAGTATGTCACCAATCGCGTAATCCTCTCCCCGTTCACCGATGGACTCAGGATGGTCCTTGGCTGGGGACAGAGTCCGGCGGACCTGGACCTTCATCTCTTGGTTCCTCCGATCGATGGAAAGCCTCGGCATGTACAGTATATCGATGCCGATCGGGGCAGCCTTGAGGCGCCGCCGTTCGCGAGGCTCGACGTCGACGTTCAGAACGGCTTCGGCCCAGAGACCATCACTATCAGCCGGCTGTTCGATGGGGTCTATCGGGTGTATGCCAAGAAGTTTGATCCGGCCGCCTCTGGTTCCCTGGCGGGATCCCGGGCGACCCTGCGGGTCTATAACCCCTCCGGACTTCTGGGTGTCCGGGAGGTTCCCAACGATGGAACCGGCTCCGTCTGGCATGTCGCCGACTACGATACGGCGAGTGGCGTCCTTGTCTGGGCAGACCAGATCCAGACGGGTGATCCGACATGGCCGACCCGGATCGTCTTCCCCTCGGATGGTGGCGGCTCGACGATTACGAACAGACCGGTGACACCCTCCGGAGAGCCCATCATCGGGGCCACCTATCTGTGGGATTTCGGGGACGGGGAAACGAGCGCCGAATACGCCCCGTCGCATGCCTACGGAAAGGCCGGAAGCTATACGGTGCGCCTCACCCTGAGTGCGCCCGGCATCCCGCCGATCACCGAGACCAAGGAGCTCTTCATCACCGCCTACAACGAGCCGCCGGTTGTCGCGTTGACCGAGCCGCGGGCGGGCGGACTGATTCGGGCGGGCGTTCCGTTCACCCTCCAGGCGAGGGCCGAGGACTTCGACGGTTCCGTGGCCAGGGTGGAGTTCTATCGGGTGGAGGCCGGAAAACCAATCGGGGTCGGACAGGTGCTGTCGACTCCCTTCGCCCTCGAGCATCCGGTCCTGGCACCGGGCCAATACGAGTTCTTCGCCCGTGCGTTCGACGATCTCGGCGCCACGACCGACAGCGCCCGGATCGGGGTCGAGGTGGTCGACCTGGATGGTGACATCCTGTTGATCAGCAGGGCCAGTGACGTGGAGACCGATGTTGTCCTGAACTACCTCATCGATCTGGGTATCCCCGACGGTCCATTCAGCTTCCGCTCACCGAATCTGCGGATCACCACGCCGGAGACGCTCCGCCCCGAGATCCTTCGCCACTTCAAGCTCGTCCTCTGGGATGATCTCGGAAACGTCGAGAATGCTCCCACCGACAAGGAGGTGCAGCTTCTGGGTCAGCTTCGTTCGGCCGGTGTGCCTCTGTACCTCATCGGTGAGCATCTTGCGGCCAATTCGATTCGTCTCACCGAAGCCTCGTCGCTCTGGCGTGCCCTGACCCAGATCGGCCCGGTGCCCGGCAAGACCTCGACCGGTCCGATCGGCTTCCTGGATCCCGACCGGGATCGCCCGCGCTTTGGCAATGAGTATGGGACGGTCCTCGGGTTCACCTACCCGAACCCGACCGAGGCGACCGTCCTCCTCGAGGAGGAGCTCGATGTCGTCCTGGAGCGCGAAGGTCGCCCCGTGATGTTGTCGGGACCGAAGTCCGACGATCCTGACCTTGGGGATGCGCGTGTGGTCTCCCAGGATTTCCTTGTGGCGATCGGCTCCGAATGGGACTCCCTCGCGGAGCGTCGGGCCTTGTTCCTCAACGCGGCCTCCTGGCTGATGCGCCTCGGGGATTGTGACTCGGTCGGCCTGGAGGTCTCCACCGACCGGGTGCCGAGCAACGTCGGCGTCGGACAGCTCCTTCGTGTCGCGACCGATGTCCTCCAGGTCGGAGGATGTGATCGAGGAGCGATTCTGTTCAGCAACCTCATCTCGACTGGCTTCGAGGTGGTGGGATTCCAGGTGGAATCCGTCGTGCCTTCCGATGCGACAAACCTGGTTCGCATGGAGCGGACCTCCGACGGTGTCCTGACCCGGTTCGCCCGGACGAAGGATCCCGTGGCCTTTCGGCTGGTCTACGACCTGGTGCCCACAACGACCGGCTTGCTCACCAATCACATGGCGATCCGGTTCAACCCGTTCTATGCAGCCCAGCCGGTCGCGGAGCAGGTCTTTTCGGTGGGAACCTCGGACTGCGCCTCGCAGACCGCCCGTGTCTCAGCGAGGGTCGGTCCGTCGGGTGTCTTGGAACTGGTGGTTGCGGGGTCCGGCTCCTGCACGTTCCAGATCCAGACCTCCTCGGACCTCGGGATCTGGAGGCCTGAGGGCGACGTCACTCCCTCCGGCTCCGGGACCGTGGTGCCGCTCGGGACCGTCGACTCCGAGGTCCGGTTCTACCGGGTGATCCCGAAGCCCTAAATCCGGTAACGCCTCAGAGGGCGCTTCCTGCCGCGTGGCCGCTCGACCATGCCCACTGGAAATTGTAGCCGCCCAACCAGCCGGTGACATCCACGACCTCACCGATGAAGTGGAGACGTGGGACCTTCCGACTCTCGAGCGTCTTGGAGGAGAGTTCGGCGGTGTCCACCCCGCCGAGCGTCACCTCGGCCTTGGCATAGCCTTCATCGCCGGCGGGCTGGACCTCCCACGACTCCAGTGCTCGGGCCATGGCCTCCAGATCCCGCTGGGCGACCTGCGCCAAGGGGCGTGAGGTGCCATGACGCTGGATCCATGCGGTCGCGAGCCGCTCTGGAAGACGGCCGCGCAGGATGGCCTTGAGATCCCTCCCGCTCCGACGTTCCGATTCGAGAAGTGGGAGGGCAGGGGAATCCGGAATCAGGTTGATCCGGATCGATTCGTCCGGTCGACGGTGGCTTGAGATCTGTAGGATGGCTGGGCCGCTCAATCCCCGATGGGTGAACAGGACGTTCTCCCGGAAACGGGGCGCATCCCCCGGGAGCGTCACAGTCGAATCAACCGCGAGCCCGCTGAGGGCGCCGAACAGCTCGAGGTCTGCCGAAGTCCAGGTCAGGGGTACGAGCCCGGGTCGGGGTTCCACCACCCGCAGCCCGAACTGGCGGGCCACATCGTAGCCGAGGGGTGTTGTGCCCAGTTTGGGGAACGAGAGCCCTCCGCTGGCCATGACCAGTGAGGAGGATCGGAATTCCCCTAGACTAGTCTGAAGGGTCCAGGTCGGTACCCCCGGGGTGCCCTCAGGGGCTTCATGGCGTTGAACCGAGTGGATCCGGCAGTTGAGACGGATCTGGACTTCGGCTTCGGCGCATTCGTCCTCGAGGAGTTGCAGGATCTGCTTGGAGCTCTGATCGCAGAAGAGCTGTCCGAGCTTCTTCTCATGCCACTGGATTCCGTGGCGCTCCACGAGGGCAAGGAACTCGGCGGGCGTGTACCGGGCGAGGGCCGACTTCACGAAGTTTGGGCTGCCCGAGGTGACGTAGTTGACCGCAGTGGCGCCAACGTTGGTGAAGTTGCAGCGTCCACCGCCGGAGATGAGAATCTTGTTCCCGAGCCGAGGGTTGTGTTCGAGGACGACCACCTTTCGTCCCCGCAGCCCGGCGGTCCGGGCACAGAACAATCCGGCAGCACCTCCGCCCACGATGATCACATCTAAATCCACAGGCCGGCAGGGTCACCCAGTACGTCCCAGCATGTCGATCCGCACGAGCCGCGTTGGCCTCTAGGTCACTCCGGTCGGTCCAAGTTCATTCCCGGCGGAAGATCCTCGAACTCCCCAAAGTCCCCGGGACGCAGTTCCCGGGAGATCCGCTGCTCCTCGTTGAACCAGGCCCCGAGGTCGATCAGCTTGCAGCGTTCGCTGCAGAAGGGACCCCATCCGGCCGAGAACCATTTGCCGCGATTGCGGCATTGGGGGCAGGTCACGACCAGCTCCGCGGAAGAATTCATCGGTTGAGAGACCCGAGCAGCGGGGACAAAACAGGGCTGAGGATGAGGGGTGTGACCCAAGTAATATTCAACGCGGAATCTCTGCACCGATCTATGAGATCTCCGGGTTGTGGAGCGCCGAGAACTCCCGTCTATACCCAGCCGTGACAAGCGCGAGTCCCACCTCCAACAAGAGCCGGTTAGAATCCTCCACGCCGCACGGGATCCGCAGCTGGCGATACTGGCCAGATAAAGGGCGGGTCAGCGAACTGGGGCGGAAGTGCGTTCGGACAGCCAACGGATGTCCCGGTTTCCCTTCTGGCTCTGGCGGGAAACGTTCACGCCGACCTTGGTGCGGTTGTCGTTCCACTTTTTGATTTCCGAGTGGCCATCCGCGAATGCAAATCCTGCCGCTCCATTATGGTAGTAGCCGGGCCAGTCGATCATCTGCTCAGGAGTGTTGTCCCAGGTCTTGCCCGTCAGCGGAGGGCCCATGACCGCGAAGCCACCGTCATTCAGGGAACGGTGATCCTCGTCCACGAAAACCAATGTGTTGGCCGCCCCAGGCAGGTTGAAATCACCCAGCTTCCCGTAGCAGAACCACTTTGAATTCACGGTGTGACCGTGGGATCCGTCCAGCCAGGGTCCATCGACGGCCGTCCGACATCCGGGCTTGTATGGGTTAGTCCCAACCGCCTGGGACATGGCGAAGGAGCGCGCCGCAGGAACCTTGGTACCTCGCAGGCTCGGATTGGTGCCCGCGTATCTCCCGACCCGGCGGTCAGCTGGGCATTTGAAGGGCTTTTCGGAAAACCCGAGGAACTGGGCCAGCAGGGATTTGGTCGGATCCTTCAGTATGTCAGGATTGAACTCCTCGCCACCTCCCTGACCAGCCTGTCCTGGGCACCAGTTCTTTCCCGGCGACGTGTTGCCATCGTCGGGATTCGGTGGGAGGTAGTCGTTGTGGTCCAGCGCGTACAGCTGCATCGCCTTGATCATTTGGCTCCCGTTGTTCATGCAGAAGATGCCTGCTGCCTTTGTCTTGGCCTTGCCGAGGGCCGGAAGAAGCATGCCTGCGAGAATCGCGATGATCGCGATGACCACGAGCAGTTCGATGAGAGTAAATCCTGAGGAACGATGGGAGCGCTTGAGCTTCATGGCGTTTGAAATCCTAGGAGGAACGATTCTGCCTCGAACATGCGACAGGCTTCAATTGGATGGCGCAAGGCCATCAGGCTCCTCCCCAAGGGATGGTGGGAGAAAACCGGGGATAATGGTGAAGTCAAGCAGGGAGAGAGAACTATCTCACCACGATCGCAGCTGTCGGCCCCATTCCGACCGTTCATGGTTGTCATGCCATGACGCGCTTTCCTTGCATGAGGCTCTCTTAGACGATTTCCAGCGGACACTGTGGCAGGGCGTCGAGGAACTGCCGGCCATAGCGTTTGGCGAGGATCCGGTTGTCGAGAATCACGACGATTCCCCGGTCGGTTCCGGTGCGGATCAGACGGCCCACCCCCTGACGGAACTTCAGGATCGCTTCGGGGAGGCTGAAGTCTGCGAAGGAGTTCCCGCCCGCCGCCTCGATCCGCTCGATCCGCGCCTCGATCAGCGGGTGATCCGGCACGGCGAAGGGCAGGCGGGTGAGGATCACGTTGCTCAGGGCCTCGCCTGGAACATCCACGCCCTGCCAGAAGGAGTCGGTACCGAACAGCACCGAGTCCACGTTCTCCCGAAACTTCTCGAGCATGACGGAGCGAGGCATGCCGGTGCCCTGCACATAGACCTCGAGCCCGAGCTCCGAGAAGAAGCCTTCCATCCGGTCCGCCACCTCGTGCATCAGGCGGAAGCTCGTGAAGAGCACGAACGCCTTGCCGTGGGTCTCACGGATGAAGTGTTCGATCCAGTTGACCAGCGCGTCCTGGTAACCGGGCTCCTTCCACTCGGGGATCTGGCGCGGCACGAGCACCTTCATCTGGGTGGCGTAGTCGAAGGGGGATCCGACCTGGAGCTTAAGGGCGTTCTCGCCACCGACGCGGTGGGAGACGTAGTCAAGGGCCGGGTTGTGGACCTCCAGTCTCAGTGTGGTGCACGGTGCCCGATCCTCGGGTCGGCTGGCATTCGGGGGCGACTTCACCCCGAGCGTTGCGCTGGTGAGGATGATGCTCGTCTCGGAACCGAACAGCCGTTGTCGCAGGTAGGCGGCGACATCCACCGGGGCGGCATTAAGTGAGAGGTTGCGCTGCGTCTTGCCGGTCCGCTCGACCCAATACACGTGACCCTCGACGTCCTGGTCGAGGAATGACTTCAGTGCATCCCGGATCTCGAGGAGCCTTCCGTTGCATTCGGTGAGTTCCTCGGCCGTCTCCTTGTCGTCGACCCCTTGGATGAGGGTACTGATCTGGTCGCGGACTCGGGTCAGATTCAGGGACAGGGTGTTGGCAACCAGCTCGGGACGACGGATCCGGAGTTCACTCCAGGACCGGTGTTCTCCCTTGGACGATGAAGGCTGACCTGCATCGGCGATGGCCTCGCAGGCGGCCTCGACCTGTTCGAAGAAGGTCTCGCTCTGTTCCAGGGCCATGTTGACCTCCTGAACGGCCGGCCCTTGGCGCAGTGTGGTGAGAAGTCCCTTCTGGGTCTTGGGATTGTAGAGCCGGTGGAGGGCGTACTTCAGAGCGCCGCTTCCGACGCTCAGTCCGACGTGGCGCGCGGCCACCTGCTCGACCGTGTGAGCCTCGTCGAAGATCACGAAGTCGTTCTTGAAAAGAAGGCCTTCTCCGGGGCGGTCCTCGTCGATGCCGTTCAGCAGCGTGAAGAACAGGGTGTGGTTCAGAACCAGGACGTCGGCCGAAAGGATTCGTTGTCGGGCCCGCTGGAAGAAGCAGACGTGTTTCTGCTCGGCAAGATCGCTGGCGTAGCCGCATTTCTTGGGGGCGCAAAGACCCCGTTCGGAGCAGACGCTCTCCCAGACTTTCGGATCAGGTGCCTCTGACAGATCGCTCAGGGAACCGTCGTTCGTCTCCTGGGACCATGCCCACAGCCGTTCCAGCTCCACCTGTTCCGAAGACGTGAACAGGGAAGCGGCCTGTTGTCGGGCCTTCCGGAGGCGTCGGGTGCAGAGGTAGTTCGACCTGCCCTTGAGCATTGCGAAGCTGAACTCGACCGGCAGGACCTTCTGGAGGAGTGGCAGATCCTTCTCCACCAGCTGCTCCTGGAGGTTGATCGTGTGGGTACAGACGATCGCCTTCTTCTTCTGGGCGACGGCGTGGAGGATGGCGGGGACCAGGTAGCCGAAGCTCTTGCCGACCCCGGTTCCGGCCTCGACCAGAAGATGGCGCCTGTCGGCCAGGCATCGGGCAACGGCCATGGCCATGCGCTGCTGCTGTGGACGGAACTCGAAGTTCCGTGCCTTGGAGAAGAGTCCTGTGGGCGAAAAGATGTCGGCGACCTGCAGCACGAGGTCTTGAGGTTGGGACGACTGGGTTTCCGCCGTGGAACGCACGTCCACAGTAAACCGGATGAAGAGCCCCAACGCCAAGCGTGAGCGTCGAAACCCTCGGAATTCCCCAACACACCGGGATGGCTCCCGACAAAAAATTCCCCGCTCGCCCTTTTGCCGAAGCTGGTGTTTGTTCCGAACGATGTCGTCCGAATCCACGCCCGACGCCCAACCGCGTCGATGTTTCATCAAGGAGGCAGCCGCTGTGGCCATTGGTGGCGCTGCAACCTTGGTGCCCGTGGCCTCCGGCCTCCTCGTGTGGCTCGACCCACTGAATTCTGGCAAGTCGACCACGCTGGCGGCGTTCAGCCGTATCACGGGACTCGAGTCCCTCCCAGCCGATGGGGTGCCCCGAAAGTTCACGGTCATCGCCGAAAGGCAGGATGCCTGGACGAAGAACCCCAACGTACCGGTCGGGGCCATCTACCTGTCCCGGTCGGCCAAGGGTGACATCACCGCATTCCAGTCGATCTGCCCCCATGCCGGCTGTTTCGTCGAATACCGCCCGGTGAAGAACGAATTCTTCTGTCCCTGCCACAACAGTTCCTTCGCGGCCGACGGCAGCATCAACGATCCCAAGAGCCCCAGCCCCCGTCCCATGGACACCCTGGCGGTGGAGATCCGTGGCAACGAGGTCTGGGTTCGGTTCCAGAACTTCCAGGCAGGGCATCGGGAGAAGATTCCGACCGCATGAAATCATTGTGGGATTGGCTGGATTCCAGGACCGGAATCCGGCACCTGGCCCAGGAGGCCCTGTTGGAGAAGATTCCGGGAGGCGCCCGCTGGCGCTACGTCTGGGGCAGCGCCCTGACCTTCTGCCTCGCGATCCAGTTCATCACCGGCCTCGTGCTCTGGGCCGCCTACAGCCCCGGGGCGAAGTCCGCCTGGGAATCCGTCTTCTATATCCAGAATGAGATGGCCGGCGGCTGGTTTCTCCGGGGTCTGCACCACTACACCGCACAGCTCATGGTGGTGCTGCTGGCGCTCCACCTGATGCAGGTGCTGATCGATGGGGCCTACAAGGCGCCCCGGGAGGTGAATTTCTGGTTCGGTCTCGCCCTTCTGATGGTGACGCTCGGATTGGCCCTGACCGGATACCTGCTGCCGTGGGATCAGAAGGGGTACTGGGCCACGAAGGTCGCGACCAACATCGCCGCCATCACACCGGTGTTCGGATCCCAGATCGAACGACTCATCGTCGGTGGATCCGACTACGGCAACCTCACCCTCACCCGCTTCTTCGCCCTGCATGCCGGCATCCTGCCCGGGGCGATCGTCGTCCTGGTCGCCGGTCACATCGCCCTGTTCCGACGCCACGGCATCACAGCCAAGAAACCCTTCCGGAAGCCGGATGCGAACTTCTGGCCCGACCAGGTCCTGATGGACGCCGTCGCCGCCCTTGCGGTGGTCCTCACCGCGGTGTCGCTCACCTTGTACTTCCGTGGCGCCGAGCTTTCGGCTCCGGCCGATCCGAGTGAGCCCTATTCCGCAGCCCGGCCCGAGTGGTACTTCCTCTTCCTGTTCCAGTTCCTCAAGTACTTCCCCGGGGGCACCGAGGTCTGGGGCGCCATCATCATCCCGTCGGGGGTCCTGGGCGTGATGGCCCTCATGCCCATCCTGGGGCAGTGGAAGCTCGGCCACCGGTTCAATCTTGGGTTCGTCGGAGCCATCCTGGTGGGAGCGCTGTTCCTGACCTTCGAGGCGAAGCTCCAGGACGCCCGGGATCCGGAATACCGCAAAGCCGTCGAGAAGGCCCATCGCGACTCGGAACGCGCCGTCGAGCTGGCCAGGTCCCCGACCGGCATTCCGGAGGGGGGCGCGGCGTTGCTGCTGCGCCGTGATCCGCTCACGCAGGGGCCCCGGCTCTTCGCACAGCACTGCGCAGGATGCCATCGGTTCGGCGGGCACGACGGTCTGGGAAACACCCTCCAGGAGGCTGCCAGCGCCCCGGATCTCAAGGGCTTTGGTTCCCGCGAATGGCTGGCGGGCCTGCTCGATCCCGACAAGGTCGCGGCCGCCCACTACTTCGGCGGCACCAAGTTCAAGGACGGCAAGATGGTCCGCTTCGTCCAGCAGAAGGTCGCCAGGTATTCCGAGGCCAAGCGTGCCGACCTCGCCAAGGTCATTCTCGCCGTGAGCGCCGAGGCTGCGCTGCCGGTGCAGGCCGAACTCGATGTCCGTGACAGGGCGCTGATCGAGGAGGGGCGGACCCTGGCCCGCGAGTCGGTCAACTGCACCGACTGCCATCAGTTCCGGAAACCCGATGAGGATGCGACCGCACCGGATCTGACCGGCTGGGGTTCCCGCGAGTGGCTAGTCGCCATCATCAGCAACCCCGCCCACACGCGGTTCTATGGCAAGCGCAACGACCGCATGCCCGCGTTTGCCGAGACCGGTCAGCTCGATGTCGAGAAGATCGGAATCCTGGCCGACTGGCTCCGTGGCGACTGGTATCGGGCCTCCGCTCGATAGCGTTGGCCAGGGCGTCAAGCCCGCATCCCTCGCTAGATCTGGCGATGGTGGACCGGCCCCGGAAGGTGATCCGATGCAGGCATGCATTGGAAACCCAGATCCCATCCGCTTCGTCTCACCACACTGGTCCTCGCCGGTCTTCTCGGCCTCGAGGCGACCTCGTCGGATTCCCCGGCGAACGATTCCGGAATCCCCGCAACCCGACCGGTCGGAACCGGACGGGTTGACCTGATCTCTCCCCGCCTCAGAGCGGACACCCTCCGCCAACAGCTCTGGCTGGAGGGCGTGGCACAGGGAACAGCGCATCGACTCTTCACTGCTCCGAGTCCGGAGGGTCCATGGAAGGAGATCGGATCCATCGGAGGTCCCGGTCAGCCGTTCCGGATCAATGAGTCCACGGACCCCGACCCGGTCCGCTTCTACCGCGTGGAGCTCTCGTCGGAGATGCCCAGGAGTTCCGGGGGTGACGACCCGGATCCGGCCCACTCGGCCGCAGGTCGGGATTGGGACTCCCTGATGGAGAGTGTCGACCGATCCGCACTCTGGGTGGGTGCCTCTGGAATCGGGCGGCATGGAGAGGATGGTGGCGTCCCGACTGTGAGTGTCGCCGCGACCTCATTGGCGATGCCGGAACGCGGCGGCGCCGGGGCATTTGTACTGCGGCGCACACCGCCCCTGGACCAGGCCCTGGAGGTCTTCATCGAGCTTCGGGGATCGGCGGCCAATGGTGGCGATTACCGTTGGATCCCGAATCGCACCACCTTTCCCCCGGGCGCCGCGGAGGTCCGGGTACCCGTCTGGCCCATCGCCGATGGTCTGGATGAACCGGACGAGGAGATCCGGCTCCATGTCGAACGATCCGCGGATCATGCCATCGGCGTCGGCAGCGCTCAGATCCGCCTCCTCGATTCCGATCTCCCCGTGGTCCGACTCTCAGTGGTCGATGGCACGGCACGACGGTGCCTCTGGAAGGCGTTGGATCTGGCCGAGGTCGAGATCCGGCGTGACGGGCGGCTCGAGAGTCCCCTGAAGGTGATCCTCAGGGTCTCCGGGTCCGCCGCGTCTGGACGGGATTTCCAGGCCATCGCGCCGGTCCATGAAATCCCCGCAGGACAGAACTCGATCCGCGTCCCCGTGGTGCCGATCCATCCTGGCCTTACCAACGGACCCCTTCAGGTCACCCTGACGGCCGAAGGATCGGTCGCCTATCGAGTCGATCCCCAGGGGGCCATCGTCAGCGTCAGCCTTCTCAACTCGATTCCAAGCGTCGTGACCGTGACCGCACCGGATCCCGAGGCGGTCGAGGGCGCCACGCCACCGAACCCCGGCATCTTCCGGTTCACCCGCACCGGCGATCTCTCCGAACCGCTTCGGGTCTTCTACCGGGTCGGTGGCACCGCACAGGGAGTCTCGACCGAATCCAGGCCGGACTACACGGCCCTGCCTGGAGAAGTCCTCATCCCAGCAGGTCGGTCTGAAGAGTCGATCGTGGTCACGCCCCATGCGGATTCGGACCTCGAGTCCCAGGAGACGGTGACCGTGGTGCTGACGGGGTCGATCGACTACCAGATCGGACCGGCGTCGGAAGCCACCCTCCGGATCGAGGACCCCGCCCCGAACCGTCTCGTGGGACGCACCCTCGCCTCGACCGCCTCCCCGGGACTTGGCGCCACGGCCCTGATCGAGGTGACCCGGTTGGGACGGACCAGCCAACCGCTAACGGTACCGATCGAGGTCCTCGGCAGGCGTCGCTGGCAATCGGTCTGGCAGGACTTCAAATCGGTGCCTGCCTGGGCTGGCGGGAGCTACGTGTTGCTGGTCGATGGACAGCCCAGCACCGTCCTAACCTTCCCCCGCGGTGTCTCAAAGCGGACTGTCGGGCTTAGGGCGGTGCATCCTGTCACGGATGTCCCGGCGGCCACTGTGGTCATCGATCCCAACGGGGTCCTGCCGATCGTCCAGCCGGTGCGCTTCATTGATCCCGCAAACGTCGTGACATTGAGCGCCTCCGCGTCGCACGTCGTGGAAGGGGGAACATGGTCGGTGCGCCTCCGGGCCCAGGGACCGACCCCGGGTGGAACCGTTGTCCAGCTGACCGCAAAGGGGGATCTCCGCCTCGCCGACTGCAGTGTCACGGGGGCAACCGTTTTCCCGGGTGGAGAGGGTCTCTTGGCGACGATCCCATCGTGGGTTCCTGGAATGCCGGGTGGGGAGATCACGATCGGGATCACGCCACGACGGGATTCCGTGGCGACGACCCCACCACGGCATCTCGCGCTCGTCTTCGATCAGAAGCAGGCCGGGGCCTGCCTGCCTGGAGCCAGCCAGCAGCGGCCCTATGTCGCGGTTCGGGTCTCGGATTCCAACGATGCGTCGAGGCCGCCCGTGGATGTGGATGGCGACCACCTGCCGGATGATTTCGAGATCCCGCGAGGATTGGATCCGTTTGAAATCAGCCACCACGTCGGCGATGCGGATCGCGATGGACTCGGGGATCGGGAGGAGTTCCTGCGGGGCACCGATCCGGAGTCGGCGGATCCGGATGGCGACGGGCTGAATGACTTTCTCGAGGGCCTCTTTGGCCTGGATCCGTCGACCCAGGATGCCTCGCGTATTGATGTGGGGGTGGATTGGGTCCCGATCCGCCTGAGGACCTTGGGTTCATTCCGAGAGAGGGGTGAGGGATGCTATCGATGTCACGCCCCCGGGATGCGGGTGGGCGGCCTTGAGCTGACGGAGAAGACGGCCACGACCAGCTCGGGTTCCGCGGGGCTTCTCGAACGGCTTGTCCTCGTGAAACCGGGTTCGACCCACCTGATCCAACTCCTGCCACCCGAGGAGTACGGCCCAACGGCCGTGGGACAGCTCTACGATGCCGAGGTTCTCCCAGTCCGCTCGGGCCCTCCAGGATTCATGGTGCTGGAGGGATCCCCGGCGCTGCTGGGTCGGTCGAGGACGGCGGATGCCACGACATTCAACCGGACCGCGACACTCCGGGTTCCCCCGGCACCACGATTGGGAGTCGATGCGGATCGGGATGGCATGGTCCGGTTCAACACCACGGATGCGACGTCCCTCCGGACGCCGTACCGCTTCTGGATCAACAACGACAGCGACGTGGGTGATCAGGAACAGATCCCTGTCCGAACACCGGATCATGTCGGAGCCCGAATCCAAGGGGTGCGGGATGTCGAGGATCTGGCGCGGCTGTGGATCGCGTTGGATGGGATGGAGGATCTCTGGGCAATGCCCGGATTCCGCCTCGCCCTCGAGTGGCGACGGATCCATTCGGGGCAGCCGGCGATCCACCTGTTCTCGGCGGGTTCCTGGAAGACCGGGGGACGGCAGTATCTGGAGACGCTCGACGGAGCAAGGGAACAGGCGGGTCTGACGGTGGCAGGCAACGACCAAGCGATCCCCGATGAGACATCGGGGGATCCGCTGCTCAAGCCGGGTCGACGCCTGGTGCTCCCGGCACGACAGATGGCCGCGGATCGGAGGCAGGGGTCGAGACGTCATCTGGTCTTCGAGGGGGTCTCAACCGGTCAGGGCGAGCTGGTGGCCCTCCTGCTCTTCAACGGACGGGTGGTTTGCGAGTCGGCGCCCCTGCATCTGCGTCTTCTCGATGTCCAGGAGATGTATTCGCGAGGACAGGGAGGTCCGGTCGATGCCTTTGATCCCCCGTTTCGCTATGCCGAGACCCAGCCACCGGCGCTCGCCATGGGTCTGGCTCCATGGCTGCCCCAGCTGGGGCATCAGGTCGATCCGGAGGAGGACCCGCTGGCAACCGTCTTCATCCATGGGTGGAATCTATCCGACAGCGAGTCGTCCGGGTTGAGCGACACGCTGTTCAAACGGCTGTGGCATTCGGGCTACAAGGGACGGTTCTGTGCCTTCCGCTGGCCGACCACGATGCTGGAGGAACCCACCCTCTCGGATTCATTCAACGTCGGCGAGCATCGCGCCCTCGAGTACGGCGCGGCATTGAGGATCCTCCTTGCCGGTCTTCCGGCCGGATATCGGTGCAACCTGATCGCCCATAGCCAGGGGGGCATGGTGGCCGTCTCGGCGTTGCGCTCGGGGGCTGTGGTCGAGAATAGCCTGATGCTCCAGACGGCGGTGCCGGCCAGTGTGGTGGATCCTGGCCGCCACCTGGACTGGATGTCCCTGGCCGTGACCGACTTCAGGGCACCCGAAGGGTTGGCCACCCCCGACCGGTTCGAGTCCGACGGCGGTTACCGTGGGATGCTGGGTGCGGTGGACACGCGTCTGATCAACTATTTCAACGAGGCGGATTTTGCCCTGCAGACGGGACGTGTGCTGGGCGTCACGGCAAACTGGGTCGAAAACCAGCTAATGCAGAAACCGCACTGGCCCGGACTGTCGGATTTCCGCAGGTATGCCTGGATCGCCACCGCTCCCGCTGCTCCTGTGGATCTAAGACCCCGATATGCGCTGCAATCGAATCCGCATCGCATGCTGCGTCCTGTGATCCGGGCCCATGAAATCCTCGCATTCATTGCCCGTTCCCGTTCCCGGGCTCTGGGTACCGAACCGAGAGCCCGCGGCCTACTGCACCCAGGCAGCGGCGTTGATCTGGCCGCCGCCCCGTTTGCCGTCGGCGCCACGCGGGACGACCACAGTGCGGCATTTGCGCGAAGCCTTCCCATGGCATGGCCGATCATCTCCCGCATGACCCAGGATCTCGAACGCCTATGAAGAACATCCGCGGTCTTCTCATCTCGGGTCTGTCCGGGGCTCTGGTCGTCTCAGGTGTCCTTGTGTGGCGCATCGCCCACGGTCCTGGGTCGGCCAACCGGCCAACGGTGTCGCGGTCGGCTCAGGCAGAAGCGGCGTCAGGTTCGGTGGAGTCGACAGGTCCGGTCCCGGAATCCATCGGATCCAAGCCGGGAGTCGGCCAAACGGATCCCATCGCCGAGGAGGCGCTCGAGGCTCTCCGACGTGATCCCGAGTGGCGATGGCGGCGTCCTATCGCGTTCTGGGGACTCGTGCTGGATGAGCTCGGTCAACCGGTTGCGGATGCCCGGGTCGAGATGACCTGGACCGACCTCTCACCGGCTGGGCATTCCTCGACAACCATGACCTCCGATGGATCGGGCCGGGTCCGCCTCGAAGGAAAGGAAGGAGCCGTGCTGACCGTCCGGGCGAGTCGCGAGGGATTCCACAGCACCCGGGAAGCCCATCGCATCCTCAACTATGGCGAGCCGTGGGATCCACGGTTCCACCGACCAAACCCGGACCAGCCTGAGGTGTTGCGCCTCCGAAGAAGGGGTCCGGCGGAGCCTCTAATCCACCGCGAGACTTTGAAGTTCCCGATGACGTCCGCGACCGGGGAGATGGTCATCGATCTTGTGGGGCAACGCACGGTGGCAGTGGGCGGCGATCTTCGGGTCGTGGTCCATCATGGCCCCGAGCGGTTGGTCGAGGGTCGACGGCGGTTCGACTGGGCTGTGGTCCTCTCAGGGGTAGAGGGCGGCTTGGTGGCGCATGAGGAGGAGTTTCCCTTCCGGGCTCCCGATGTGGGTTACCTGCCTGAAATCCGATTCCAGCAGGCGGCCGAGGATCCGGCCTGGCGGGAAGGCTTCGAAGGACGGTTTTTCCTGAGAAGCCGAAACGGTACCGTCCATGCTCGAATCGAGTTGAGGGTCAGTCCGTTCCCGAGAGGGGCCCCGCCCACGGTCACCCTACTGGACTACCACCTCAACCCGAGCAGCTCGAGGAATCTGGAATACACGCCGGAACTCGATGTGAGCGCGGAACATTATGACCGGGCTCGGAGAGAGCCTCGTTGAGGGAGGGAGCGGAAGCAGAAACGTGGAGGAATTGACTCACGAGGGCATACGGAAATGAGAATCAATCCCATGGCGAGAGCTGGCCGTACGGATCACAGATCCCGGAAAATGGCGTAGCAACCTCTGTGGCTGCCGCTTCTACGGGAGTTCCGCATAGCAGCCCAGGGTAACGCCATTGGGACCTCACGGCGCAATCACCAGCCGCCGGTAGCGGTGGGTCTCCTCCCGTGTCGAGGCGAAGGTCGAATGGGTCTCGCCGGTTCCGAGGATCACATCACCATGGTTGCTCCAGCCGGTGAGGTCCTCGCTCCACTGGAGGCGGTATTTGAGACCCGGTTCGGTCGCGAACAGCAGCTCCACTGCGGGCTGGATGACCAGGGTGTTGGTCTTTCCGGCCAGCCCAAGGATTTCCTGGTCGGCCAGGGCTCGGTCGAAGATCTGGAGCTGGTCCAGCCCTCCTCGATAGGCGTAGGGGGAACCGGATTGTCCACCGAAGAAGGCGCCGATGTTCATGCCGAATGCGAACTGATGGATCTTGGCCCGGCTGTCCGAGATCTTGAGGTAGGGCATCGGTCCTGTCGTCACGGGCTGACCGTCCTTGAAGAGGGTCGCGGTGCCGGTGACGGCACCCTCGGGCACCTTGAGAACGACCGCGACATGCGTCCACTCGTTGGTCTTCAACAGAGCCGGAGACTGCACGGTTCCCCAGCTTCCCGAATACGACTCGCTCCAGACTGAAACGATGAGGCTCCCCTGGTACTCCCCGATGAGGACGCTGATTCCGTCGTTGCCCTCGGAATAGATGGCCGCAGGCGTCGTCGTGGTCAGCACCCTGGGGCGGATCTAGGCAGACCAGGTCCAGGAACGCCGATTTTTAAGGTAGTCCACCGAGGCGGATCCAATGAAGTCGCGCCTCTGCAGGTCGAGGGCCTGATGAGTGGCCCCGGACCGATCGGGCCCGAACACCGCGGCCTGGCTCACGAGTCCGGGTGTCGGAAGACCGGTTCGGTTGGTGATCCAGCCATCGAACCGGTAGTCGGCGATCAGACCATTGGTGGTCTGGGCGAGGGATGTAAGGAGGCCGGAGAGAACGGCGAGGAATCCGACCAGTACCAGCGCTCTTAAAGTCAGCATACGGAGGAGAAAAAGATCAGGACGTCGCGAAGGATTTGCCACAGACATTTCTGGCTAAGGACTGATCCATCTACCCAAACCATCGCAATGGCCCGATCCGTGCCGGTCTGGGATTCCATCCCGGATGTCACGTGTGACCCTCCTTTAATTCGGTCTTGAGGCGTGGCGCATCTGCTCGAGTTCCCTCCTCAGGGGATTCCAGTAGATCCGGTCAGCAACCCGCTCCATCCACTCCTCCTCTGCCAAGGCCGCCTCGATCGTCGTCACGTCGCCATCCAGTGCCGCCCAAAGAAGGGGCCGCACTCCAGCTGCAAGATCCTTTGCCACTTCGGGAAATTGCCGCACCAGATCGATCAGCAGCTCCGGTGTCCGGCATTCCCTCAGCCAGAATCGGGATTGTTCGAGGACGGGTTCACCTTCGCAGGCTGCATGGTCTGCCTCAATCAACCGACGGATCATTGGCCAGTCCTTGTCCCGCTGGGTCTTCTTGGCGAGGACGAGGTCGGATAGGGCCATCAGTTCGTAGATCGTTCCCTCGGCACCGTTGAGGGTCGTTCTTCGTTGCCAAAGCTCTGGGAAAGGGGCCACCCCCCTCATCCTGGACATGATGTCCACCCGGAGCCCCGCGGCTTCGGGATGGTGGCAGCGGAAGTGGATGGCATGCCCCCGTTGGAGATGGTCCCTGGAAAATGGGGGCACAGCGATGACGGTAGCCTTCAGTTCGGCCAGGGCGGTATCGATCCGACCCATGTTTTGAGGGTCGGTAGCAATCGCAAAATCGGTGTCTCGGCTAAACTCCGCCGCGCCGTAGAACACGCAGGCCTGACCGCCCATCAACAGGGCGTGAACCCCGCAGCTCTGGAAAGTCGAAAGGACTTTGTGAATCTGGTTCCGGATCAAGGCTGCCTCCCTGGGCGAGATACTGCGCCCACAGTTTCATGCTCTCGTCCCATCGCTCCAGAGGCGAAAGCCGGAACCATTCCTGCCACTCGTCATCTGGATCCCGATGCATGCTTCCAACGCTCGCATAACGGCCCTTCGATGCAAACCGGATCCCAGCCGCCCATCCCGGGCCGATTCGTTGGCCTGCTGGAATGACGTTGTCAGCAGTTCCCAACGGGTGAAACGGAGCCGTGAAGGTGAGAGGTCCCCGAGTGTTCCTGGCGTTCATGCGCCGGCCCGCATGGATTCTCCTGGTGCTTGTGGCGGTGGGTTGTGGCATCGGGGAGCGCAATGCGGCCATGCGGGCGCTGCTGGCGACGAATGCGCCGCGAAGCGTGGTGGAGTCCACGCTCGGGTGTCGGATCCGGATGACAAGACGGGAGAGTCCCTGCTGGGTGGGTCGGGCACCGACCCATGCATCGTCGTGGCAGCGGGTCATTGCCCAGAAGGCGCAGCGCGCGGTGGCGGTGGGGCAAACGTCGACCCTCGACGTGCAGACGTACATCTTCCTGGACGGTCTGGACCGGCTCATCGATTTCGAGGTTGGATCACAGTGACATGAACGCCCTCGGTTCCATGACCCTTTTCGTGGTGGCCGCTGCCCTCCTGGCTGGCTGCGCCTACCCAAACCAATTCCGCAATGTTCGGGTGGTCTCAGTTGATGCGGTGTTGGTGGGTGAGGATGTATAGCCGCCCCATATCAATGGCCAGCCGACGAGCTTCTGGCGGTTCCGAGAGCGGTTCCGGATTCCGCCGGGTCCAACCACGGTCCGGGTGATTTCGGGGCGCCTGGGGGAGGTGGAGTTCCCGCTGCTGCAGTTCGAGGCCCAGGCAGGCCAGCAATATCTCATCCAGCGGAAGCGTGGCGGCGGTTCCGACCGCATCATTCTCCGGGGCAGCCTTGAGCGAGTGGTTGTGGAGTTGGAGCGACGGGTGACACCCTGATTCCCAGATCTTCCAAGGAATCCATGTCAGGCCCTGCCAGAACCGGTGTTCTTCTCTACGCAAAGGACCTTGCGTTGGTCTCGGCATTCTATGAGCGGGTGTTGGGTGCGCGTGTGGTCCACTCCGACCCGGAGCATCGGGTTCTCCAGTCGCCGGACGTCCAGCTCATGTCTACGCCATTCCCCGTCAGGTTGCCGAGGGCATTGTCATCGGGGTTCCGCCCGTGCCCCGGGAGAATCAGGCCATCAAGCCGTTCTTCACCGTCGAAAATCTTGCCGTCGCGGAGGCCGTGGTGGAGGGGACAGGGGGGCGCATTTGGGGTCCTGTGTGGCCGGGGCCCGGCATGAAGGTGCGCAACGTCTGTGACCCCGAGGGCAACCTCGTTCATCTCCGAGAAACCGCAGCCTGACATGCCATACTTCTATCAGACGGTGTGTCGAACCGAGAGAGAGGCTCGCACTGCATGGGACGCCACAGAGGGTGTCTTCGATGGGCTCGGGGAGGTCACCGGTCATGCACGCAAGCGGCACGCCGAGTCCTTGTCGTGGCGGTTCGACGACGACCTGCCTGTCGTCGAACGGATGCTTGCGGCATTGGGTAAGACGGGGCGTTTCATCGAGATCAGGGAGGTCCAGGAGGAGTTCTACTGGCGCACGCGATCGCATGCCGTGTAATCCACCCCCCCGTGGCTGCGCTCCGGCCATGGCGGGTCAGTCTGGGGATTCCTGCCACGACTGATTGCTGCCCGGGGGGCGGGGCAGCATGCGGACGGCGTTGGTGGGGGCGGGACAGACCTGCTGGCAGATCCGGCAGCCATTGCAGATGTCGGGGTTCACCATGGGCAGTCCAGCATCCCACTGCATGGCGCCGGGGATGGGGCACTGCTCGATGCAGACCGAGCATCGGGAGGTCAGAGCCAGGCAGTGGCGTCCCGACACGAGGGCAACCCGAAGGGGGTCGGGTTCCGCGACCGGCCTGGGAGCCGGCTGCACCCGGCGGCCGAAGATTCGGAAAAGGTCCCGACGTGAGACATCACCCATGTCGGGAGCCTATTCCCGGATCGAGCGGGCAGCCAGTCCCCTTCGGATCGTCGGCGCGAAGCCAGACTACAACGTCCCTGTGACTGATCCTCGATCACAAAACCACCTCCGGTATTTTAACCTCCATGCCTACCCCGTTTTGGTGGCCCGTCTCACGGAACTGGTGATTCCGGGGATGAGCGACGAGTCAGAGTCTTCGTTTGGAACCGTTCCCGATGAGCGTGTCCCGAGGGAAGGGTGGTGTGCCGCTGCCGGGTCGACTTCCGCTTGCCGGGATCGGGGTGGATGACAGCTTCGGCCGCTCCTTTGGAGGATCTCGGATCCTGTCCAGAGCCTGATGCCTGCCCAACCCCCACCCGCCTCAGCAGCTGTCCCCAGCGCCCCCCGGGCGCTTTGGACGGTCGTGGCCTTTCTCGGACGCCGGCCCGGATGGGTGGCGCTCTCGGTCTCGCTGCTGCTGGTCAACATCGGCATCGAACTGATCCTCCCGCAGTTCCTGGGCAATGCCATCACCCGGCTCCAGGATCCTGTCGCCGCACAGAACTACCCCTTGGCCTGGTCCGTGGTGGTCTTTTCTGGCCTGGTCCTCCTGCGGACCCTGGTTGGACTCATTCTTGGTCCCATCCGCAATCGTACCGCCATCACCACACTGGGGGACATCCGCGCGGCGGTGTACGACGGCCTCCAGCGGAAAAGCTTTGCGTGGCATGACAACGCCCGCACGGGAGAGCTCATCTCCAGGGCCGTGACGGATGTCGGTCGGCTCCAGGAGTTCCTGTTTGTGTGTCTCCTCTTCAGCGTCGACGTCCTGGCAGGTCTGCTGGGAACCCTGGTGCTGGTCTTCCTTGTCAGTGCGCCCCTCGGATTCATCGCGCTCGGTTCCATGCTCCCGACCGTCGTGGCGATGGGATACTTCGCCATCCGGCTCCAGCCTCGGTGGCGGCGCGTGCACGATCGCCACGGGGCGATGAGTACTGTGATCCAGGAGAACATCGCCGGGGTCCGGGTCGTGAAGGCGTTCGCCCGGGAGTCGGCCGAGATCGAGAAGTTCCGCGGGAAGCGGGAGGAATTCCTCCGGGAGGTGGCGGAGACGGTCAACTACTGGGCCGCCCGTGTCCCGTTCGCCCAGTTTCTGTTCGGTCTGGGTCTGCCGTTGGTTTTGTGGGTCGGGGGCCAGCAGGTTGTCCGGGGTGAGATTCCGCTCGGGGATCTGGTGAAGGTGGTCTTCTACCTGCTCGGCCTTGGCGGCCGCATCGGAATCATCGGGCAGATCACCAGCATCCTCCAGAACGCCAGCTCGGCCGCCCAACGGATCTGCGAGATCCTTCAGGACGCGTCCCCCGGAGCCACTCGATGCCACCCGGTTGGGGGCCCGTTCCGCGGCGGAATCCGCTTCGAAGGAGTCGGATTCGACTACAGCTCGACCCCCTCGTTGCGGGTGGAATCCGAGAAGCCCGCCGCCTCCGATGTTGGGCTGTCGGGAAATCCACGCAGTCCAATCGCCGCGGTGGAGGAAATCACCCTGACGATCGAGCCGGGAGAGACGCTGGCGATCGTGGGTCCCACCGGTGCGGGCAAGACGACTCTCCTCTCGCTGGTGCCCGGGTTCCATTGGCCGACACTGGGAAGGCTCCTTGTCGATGGTGTCGATGTCCGCCAACTGGATCCGGCTGCCTTGCGGAGGAACGTGGCGATCGTCTTCCAGGAGACCTTTCTGTTCAGTGCGTCCGTTGCCGACAACATCGCCTTCGGGCGTCCTGATGCCGCCCGTGAGGACATCGAACGGGCCGCCCGGGCTGCCGGGGCCAATGGGTTCATCCGCGAGCTTGCCGAGGGCTACGATACCGTCATCGGTGAGCGGGGTGTTTCCCTCAGTGGCGGGCAGCGACAGCGTCTGGCGATCGCCCGGGCGCTTCTGGTGGATCCGCGGATCGTGCTGCTCGATGACGCCACCAGCGCCGTGGATCCGCGCACGGAGCATGAGATCCAGGACGCCCTGGGCGTGCTCTGCCGGGGGCGGACGACCCTGATGGTGGCGCATCGGCTCGCCACGGTCCGTCGGGCCGACCGCATCCTGGTGCTCGATCGGGGTCGCATGGTCGGGCTTGGCACCCATGAGGTTCTCCTCCAATCCCATGATCTGTACCGGTCCCTGTTCGGCGGACAAGCCGGGGACGGAGGGCGCTGATGACGACCCATGACGACATCGCACTCGACGAGGAGTTCGCGCAGGCACCGATGAAGGGGTCGGTCTTCCGCCGTCTCTTCGGCTATACCCACCCTCATCGCCGACTGTTCGTCGCGAATCTTTTCCTGACGGTGCTGGCCACGGGCTCAACCCTGCTGGGCCCGAAGCTTGTCCAGGTCGGGATCGACCGCTACCTCGAGCCGGCCTTGATGCGCGGCCGGGAGGCTTTCGACGATGCCTTCCGCGGGGTGGGTGTGGTGAGTGCCATCTATCTCGTCAACCTGCTCGCAGGCTGGGCTCTGTCCGTCTGGCAGGTCCGCTCCTCGATCACCATCGGGCAGGGAGCCATGAACGATCTCCGCCTCGCGGTCTTCGAGCACATCCAGCGTCTCTCGTTGAACTATTTCGACCGCACCCATCAGGGGCGGATCATTGCCCGGGCGGATTCCGATGTGGACGCGTTGGATCGGGTGCTGACCTGGGGTACGTCCCAGGCGTTGTCGAGCCTGATCACCTTGGTCGGGGTTGTGATCCTGCTGATTCGCTACGATCTCCGGTTGTTCCTTGCCGTGGGAATCGTTCTCCCGCCCCTGGTCTGGCTGACGCTCTGGTTCCATCACCGGGGACGCGACGCCCATCGGCGACTTCGGGGCACCCAGTCGCGGATCACCGCTGCGATGGCGGAGAACATCACGGGGGTCCGTGTGGTTCAGGCCTTCGGCCGGGAAGACGAGAACCTGCGTCGGTTCAACCGCATGCAAGGGGAGTTCACCGACCGGTGGGTGGCCTCGGCGAGGGTCTTCCACACCTACATGCCGCTGGTGAACCTCCTGGCGGGTGGAGCGACCGCGGTCGTCCTAGGGTATGGAGGATGGCGCGTCATGGAAGGCCTTCTGACCGTGGGGCAATTGGCGGCATTCGTCCTGTACCTGGGACTGTTCTTCGGCCCGATCCAGGTCATGGGCGACCTCTACAATGCGGCCCTGTCGGCTGCGGCCAGTGCCGAGCGGATCTTCGGCCTACTCGACACCGAACCCCAGGTTCGCGATCGACCCATGGCGGTGGACCTTCGACGGCTTGAGGGAAGGGTGGTCTTTGAGCGGGTCCGATTCCGTTACGACACCACCCCGAGGGAGGTCTGGGTTCTTGATGGCATCGATTTCGAGATCCATCCGGGGCAGATGGTCGCCCTCGTGGGGCCGACGGGTTCTGGAAAGACCAGCATCATCAGTGTCCTCGCCCGGTTCTACGAACCCCTGGAGGGACGGATTCTTGTGGATGGACAGGATACGGCGTTCCACACGCTGGGCTCATTGCACCGTCAGATCGGCATCGTCACCCAGGAAAGCTTTCTGTTCACCGGGACGGTCCTCGACAATCTGAAGTTCGGCCGTCCAGAGGCGACGGATGAGGAGGTGATTCAGGCAGCCCGGAGGCTGGGGACCCACGAGATCATTGAGAGGCTTCCAAGAGGATATGCGACGGAGGTGCGGGAGCGCGGTGGCAACCTGAGCGCCGGTGAGCGGCAGCTGATCACGATCACCCGGGCCATGGTCGCGGATCCGCGGATCCTGATCCTCGACGAGGCCACGAGCGCGGTGGATCCGGGGATCGAATCCGTCATCCAGCGGGCGCTGTTCACCCTTTTCCAGCGCCGGACCAGCTTTGTGATCGCCCATCGACTCAGCACGGTGCGGCATGCGGATCTCATCCTCGTCCTCGATCATGGCCGGATCGTAGAACGGGGAACCCACGATCAGCTGGTGGCCTCGGGCGGTGTGTATGCCGGACTCCATGCGGAGTTTGTCCGTTAGGGAATGGCGGGTCGGGGCCGCTGTGCAGCCGGTTCGATCTGGCGGACGCGATTCTAGGACGGAGGGATGAGTTCCGGGAATAGGCAGGACTTGCATAGGGAACCGCCGGGTTCGCAGAACTCCTCGGCGATCTGGAGCAGTCCCTGCTGGATCGCGGCTCCCTGGGGCAGGCGGGGTCGGGTCAGGGAGAACAACCGTTGCCGGATCTGGCGGAGTCGACCGTTGTCCTGTCCAGTGGGCCATTGGAAATAGAGGGCCTCGATCCGACGCACAGCGTGCATGTCCTCCGCGGCCTCGGCCTGGGCGCGAAGCCAGGGCAGGACGGCGTTCATCGCGATGTCGGTCGTCCGGGACTCACCAAGCCACGGAAGATGCAGGGGCTGGCTTTCCGACCTCAGGGTCCAGTGCCTGTTCCAGAACGAGTCCGTCGGAAGGTTCGCCTCGAGGGTCTTCCGAAGCAGAACCCCGGGCGGACGGTCCTCCGAGGCACACTGGTCCAACCAGGTCCTCAGACGTTCCGGAAGGCCACCCTCCGCCCGCCACCGGGCGGCGAGCGCCAGGCGACGCTGGGGATGGTTCGCGGGTCGGACGCCGGTGAACCGCCAGACCTGTCGGGGGAGAATGGCGTCGGACCACCGAGCCCGTTCGCGCCACCAGGTGTCCCAGAGATCCCGGAACAGTCGGACCGCCTCCACGGTCGAAGGGGGATCGACGGGGAGAAGTCCAGAAAGCCCGAACAACCGGGCCTCCCAGGTCCTGGGGTCACCGCAGGCCTCCTCCGCGACGATCTCCGCCAGGTGCTGGAGTGGCCAGCGGTTGTGCTGGAAGCCCAGTGCCGTGAACAGGGATTCCCAGAGCGACTGATCCCGGTCTGTCAGCCGGGACCGGATCCTATGAAACTGGGTCTTCTGCTCGAGGCGTTTCCTGGCCGACGCTGTCAGGAGCTCCGCGAGCGACTCGTGTGGGAGTCCTTGAAGCGAGGGGTAGCAGCGACCGAGGGTTCCAGGGGGAATCGCCAGGAGGGATCCAGTGTCGAGCCAGGGAACCAGCTCGGAAAGCCGGCCTTCGAGGTGGGGTTCGAGTGCCAGTGTCGGCAGTTCCGGATGGGAGGCTGCCGTGTTCCAGACCACGTGCAGCACAACGTTCCGGTAGGCGGGGTTGCGGGCGTGACCATGCTGGAACCAGGCGGTGGGGTGCCGGTCCACCTCGATGTCGCCAGTGCGGGGAGGCGCATCGCCGATCTGGATGATGGCCCGTCGGAAATCCGGACCGGCCTCGCGGTTCCAGAACCCAGGATGCAGAACCCGGAGGGGTTGCCCCTGGGTCAGGCAGAGGGTGCTGCGACGAAGGCGCTGATGCCTCCAGAGCTGCTGCATCCACCGTTCCGGAGGGGGTAAGGATTGAGTTCCGGCGGCCACAGCGTGGATCGGTTCATCGGAAGCCGGGTTCCCGGCAGGAGTGGGTATTGGTGTCTTCACCCCTCCTCCTTGCCCAACCGGCGGTGTCCCGGACAAGAACCGGGGGACACCAGATTTAGGGGGTGGACGGCTTCGGTCCCAACTCCACGATAAGGCGTTCCAGGGATGCCGTCTTCGCGTCGCCGAATCTACCGTTGCAACTCGCCGGCCGCTTCCGGGTTTGATCCGATTGAACGAGCTACCGGAGGCATGCGTCCACAGGAACACCTTCACATGAACAGACCGGGTTTTCTCCAGAGGCTGGTGCTCAAGGGCTGGGTATTCCTCCACTGCGTCGGCCTCCCGTCGTGCGCTGAGCCTGCCGCTCTGGCCTTGGATCCCCGCCGGGATGCGACGGTGGTGGCCGTGGAACGGGTGATGCCGAGCGTGGTCAACATCGCCACCCGGACCTGGGTTGAGCGGGAACACCCCTACGAGGGACTCTGGCGTCAATACTACGGATACCAGCGCAAACCCGAGGCGACCTACAGCCGGGGATCAGGCGTTGTGGTGAACGAGGATGGCTACGTGCTCACCAACACCCATGTTGTCGCCGATGCCGACGACATCTGGGTGAAGTTCGCCGAGGAGGAGGATCCGATCCCGGCGGAACGGGTGGTTCTCTCCAAGGCCAAGGACGTTGCGGTCCTGAGGCTGCGACCCAAGACGCCCCGGAAGTTCCCGACCGTCACCTTCGCCCGGGATGACGATCTCCTCCTTGGGGAGACGGTCGTCGCGCTGGGCAATCCGTTCAACCTTGGGGCCTCGGTATCCCGGGGCATCCTCAGCTCGAAATCGCGCCGAGCGCCCTCCGAGGTGGCCTTGGGCGAGTCGCTCGACATCGCGGATTGGCTGCAGACGGACGCCTCGATCAATCCTGGGAACTCCGGGGGCCCCCTGATCAACCTCCGAGGAGAACTCATCGGCCTCAATGTGGCCGTGCTCAATCCCTCCTACAGCCAGGGCATCGGGTTTGCCATCCCGGTAAAGCAGATCAGCGCGGCCCTCGCCGAGACCCTCAGCGGGGTCACCGTCGGGGGCTTCTGGTTCGGGGCGCAGCTCAGCGGTCTCAATCGCCCACTCCTGGTCGAGGGGGTCCAACCCCGGAGCCCCGCCGCCCAGGGAGGACTCAGGGTGGGCGACGCCATCCTTCAGGTCGACGGCAAGGCCGTGAACAGCCTGATCGACTTCAACCGGGAACTGGTCCAGGCCAAGGCCGATCGCGATGTCGTGCTCAAGGTCTCCCGGAAGGGTGAGGTCCGGATGCTGCGCCTCCGGCTGATCGATGAGCGGGTGTTCTTCAACAACGATCTCCTCTGGAAACGTCTGGGTCTCCGGCTGAAGGCCGCGGAGCCCGGCGGTTTTCTAGTGGAGTCGGTCGACAAGGCGGGTCCGGCCGCCCGGGCGGACATCCGGGTGGGCATGCTGCTGTCCGCCGTGGATGGCGCGCGGATGGATTCGTTGGTGGCCTTCGCGCGTCAGGTCTTCGCGAAGGCGACCGGGGAGAGCCTGAAGCTTGGTCTGGTCTGGGGGGAGCGGCGCGGTCTGGTGGTGTATCGGACCGAGGGCGAGGCCGAGGTGGTGGTGCGTTGATCAGGGCAGGGAAGAAAGGGGCAAGACTCAACTTCTCCTTGGACACCCGTCCGGTCCACGTAGGCTCGCCAGCACGTCATGGAAGCCGCGCCGATGATCGAGGTGAGGGAACTCACCAAGCGCTATCCCGGACGCACCGCGGTCAGCGGCATCTCGTTCACCGTGGGGCGTGGGGAGGTCGTGGGCTTCCTTGGGCCGAACGGTGCGGGCAAATCCACCACGATGCGCATTCTGTCGGCCTTCATGCCCGCCACCAGCGGGACGGCACGCGTGGCAGGATATGATGTCTTCCATGAGCCCGACGAGGTCCGTCGCCGGATCGGCTACATGCCGGAGAACAACCCTCTCCATCTCGACATGCGGGTGCGCGAGTACCTGAAGTTCCGCGCCCGATTGAAAGGGATGGGCTGGGGGCGAAGCCGGGAACGCGTGGACACCGTTCTCCAGCAATGCGGGCTCACCGACGTCCAGAAGCGCATCATCGGACAGCTCTCGAAGGGGTACCGCCAACGGGTGGGGCTCGCCGATGCGCTCATCCATGAACCCGACCTCATCATCCTCGACGAGCCCACCATCGGTCTTGATCCGCACCAGATCCGATCCGTGAGGGCACTGATTCAGGAGCTGGGCCGGCGTCACACCGTCCTGCTCTCGACCCACATCCTGAGCGAGGTCGAGATGACGTGTTCGAGGGTGCTGATCCTGAACCGGGGCGAGATCCTGGCGGTGGACACGCCGGCCAATCTTGAGCGCAATCTCGGTCTGGACGGGCAAGTCGTGGCCGAGATCGCGGCACCGACACAGGAGCTCCGGGATGCGTTCCAAGATCTTCAGGATCTCGAACGGTTCGATCTCAGCCCCCTGGACGGCGGATTCCACAGGGTGGCTCTGACCCCGCGGGATGGGGTCGACCTCCGGCCGGTGGTCTTCGACATCGTGGGTCAGCGTCGGTGGCGGCTCCGGGAACTGACCCGGAGCCGGCACACGCTCGAGGACATCTTCGTCCATCTGACCCGCGGCAGGAGGGATGAGCCATGAGGGTCTTCATGGCGCTGGTCCGGCGGGAGCTTGCGGGAGCCTTCAATGCGCTCACTGGCTGGGTTGTGATGGCGGCCACGGCCCTCCTCACAGGCATCTCGATTGTGGACCTCGTCACGAAGCTGTCCGACCGGCCGACCGACTCCCCGGTGACCGAGCTGTTCTACCAGAGCGCCTACTTCTGGGTGATCCTCCTCGTGGTGTCCCCGGTGATCACGATGAGGACGTTTGCGGCGGAGAAGTCCTCCGGGACCTATGAGGCGCTGATGACGACACCCGTCGGCGACTGGCAGGTGGTGTTGGCGAAATACACGGGGTCGATGCTGTTCTTCGGATTGGTCTGGCTTCCGCTGTTCGGGGTGTTGTTGATCCTGAGGCAGGTGACCGGTGAGGTGGGACTCCTGGATCCGGGGTCCACCGCAGGGGCCTTCCTGGGGGTGATGCTGATCGGTTCGGTCTACATGGCTCTGGGTTGCTTTGCCTCGTCGATGACCCGGAGCCAGATCATCGCAGCGATGGTGTCGTTCCTCCTGGGCATCGGACTTTGGATCGTCAGTCTGCGGCCGGTCTCCACGAACGTGGGTGATGGGCGGTGGGCCCGGCTTCTGGATGAGATGTCCCTGCTCCGGCACATGGACGACTTCGCCAGGGGCATCCTCGACTCCCGCCACATTGTCTTCCACGTGACGATGACCCTCCTGTTCCTGTTCCTGACCCAGCGTGTCGTGGAGAGCCGACGCTGGAAATGACCGCTCCGCGAATGCCCCTGTGAATCCTGACCGCCCCAGTTTTGAACCCGGACGCCGGATGCGGACCGCGATCCATATCGCCGTTTCCGTCGTTGCCCTGGTCATGGTGGTCGGTCTCGTGAACCACCTTTCGGTGACGCGTCGTGTCTGGCGGGTCGACCTCTCGTCGGCACGTTCGGAGCCGTTGTCCGACCTGACACGCCAGACGTTGGCGATGCAGCCGAACGAGGTGCGGGTGACGGTGCTGTTCGACCCCTCGAGCGATCTCTTTCCGCATGTGATGGGGGTTCTCCGGGACTACGAAGCCCTCTCGCCGCGGATCCGCGTCCAGACGGTCGACTACCTCCGGGATCCGGCCGCCGGACTCAAGGTGGCGGCGCAGTACCAGCTCGGGGCTGGGGCCAAGGACCTGGTTGTGTTCGAGTCCGGCAACCGGCATCGGGTGGTCACGGCCGGCGAGCTGTCGGTGTACGACACGGGCAACCTTCGAGCCCTCGTCTCGGGCGAGGAACGGGATGTCCGTCGGGTGGGATTCACGGGGGAATACCAGTTCACCTCGGCCATCGCGGCTCTGACCGATTCGGGGGAGACCCATGCCTGCTACCTCCTGGGCCACGGCGAACATCCGCCGGATGGCAAAGACAAGGGGATCGGCTACGCGGCATTCCTCGACCTGTTGCGGGGGCAGAAGAACCTGACGGTCGACGTGATCCGGCTGGCGGGTGTCACGAACCAGATTCCGAAGAACTGCGAGCTCCTGGTGGTGGCCGGTCCGACGGCCCCCCTGCTTCCCGGGGAGCTCCAGAAGATCGAGGCCTTCCTCCAGGGCGGTGGCCGACTCCTCGTGCTGCTCCATCCCTATACGGTCGAGAAGTCGACCGGGCTCGAGGAGCTCCTGGCCCGCTGGGGCGTCGCGGCCCCGCCGGCCTACGCCGGCGACGACCAGTTCACCAGCTACACGAAGCTCGACGTGCTGAGCCAGAACTTCGGGGGGCATGCGATCGTCTCCCCCCTCCGACGATCCGGAGGAGCCCTCTACTTTCCTTTGCCACGGGTTGTGGCCCCGATGCCTGCACAGCAGATGCCCGCCGACGCGCCGAAGGCGGACGTGCTGGTCAAGACGAGCGCATCGGGCATGACCCGCTCCAACGTAAAGGATGGGAACGCCGCCTTCGATCCAGCCCGTGACGTCCGGAACCAGGAAATCCCCATCGCCGTTGCCGCGGAAAAGGGCGGAGTGTCTGGAATCGCCGCCGGCAGGGGTACGACCCGGATCGTCGCCATCGGCGATTCCACCATGATGACCAACGAGACGCTGGACGAGCCGCGGGAACTCGCAGGGAACCGCGATTTCGCCAACATGGCGGTGGCGTGGTTGCTGGACCGTCCCCAGTCGCTTGCCATTGGTCCACGTCGAATCCGCGAGTACCGCATCGTCATGACGTCCCGACAGCGCCGGATCCTCAGCTGGGCTGCGATTGGTGGCCTTCCTGGAGCGATCCTCCTCGTGGGGCTTTCAATCTGGTACCGTCGCCGGATCTGACCTCCAAACGCGATGAACACCCGTTCCACATGGATCCTGGTCCTGCTGGCGTTGGCCCTTGGGGGATACACCTACCTGACCGATCGGCCGACGCGCACTGCGGGGACGGAGGCGGTCCGGTTCAAGACCTTTGACCCGGCGCAGGTGCAGGGTATCGAGCTCCTTCGGTCGAACGGCATCGTCCGCGTGGATCGTGCGGGAGCTGCCTGGAAGATGACGCTGCCTGTGGCCTATGGAGCCCAGAAGTCGTCGGTCGAGGGATTCCTCAAGGCGTTGTCGGAACTCCAGCCGCGGCGTGTCATCTCCGCATCCGAGCTGTCGTCGGCCGGTGGCACAAACAGTCTCCGGGCCTTCGGATTCGACACCGAGCCGCTCACCTTGAAGCTCGAAATGGCCTCCGGGGCGCCCCTGCTCTACCAGATCGGAGGCCCGACCCCATTGGGATCCCAGTTCTACTTCAGGCAGGTCGGAGCCGATGGGGTGTTCACGGGTGACGACATCTTCCTGAAGAACCTGCCCCCGACCCCGGATCATTGGCGCGATCGGAGCCTGTTCGATCTCCGGGGTCAGCCCTTTGACCGCCTGGAGATCCGTGGCCCCACCGCCTTCACCGCCGTCCGGGAGTCCACGAACGGCACCTGGCGTCTCGTGAAGCCGCTGTTGGCCCGGGCGGACTCCGAGCGGATTGAGGCGCTCATCAACGCCCTCCAGGTGACGCCCGTGGCGGCCTTTGTGTCGGACTCCCCCCTGGTCGATCTTGCCGCCTATGGCTTTCAGCCGCCGGAATCCGAATTCCTCCTGGGCCGCGGTACCAATGATCTGGTCCATCTCCAGTTTGGTCGTGTGCCCACCAATTCCCCGGAACACGTGTTGGTCCGGCGTCTGGCGACGACCAACGTCGTCCTGGCGCCCATCCAGGCCGGGATGCTCCTCCGACTTCCGCTCCCGAACTTCCGGGATCGATCCCTGACGCCGCGTCTCGACGGGGTCTCGGAGGTGCGGTTCCGATCGGAGGGGGGCTGGGTCCGGATAGAGCGGCAGGGGACCAACTGGATGGTGGTTGAACCGAGACGATTCGGCGCCGATCCGGGTCTGATGGAGCAGATGATTCGTCAGCTGGGTGGCTTGACCATTGTCGAGTTTCCAAACGATGTGCCTGCGGATCTCGGCCGCTATGGCCTCCAGAGGCCAGATCGAGGCTTTGTCCTCATCGGGGGCACCAATGAGCTGGTGCGGCTGGATTTCGGATCCCAGGTCGGCTTGGACGACAAGGTCTATGTCCGAAGGGCTGACGAACCCAGCGTCTATGCCACGCGCTTGGGGGAACTACTCCGTCTGCCGGAGGTTGCGGACCAGGTTCGCCTGATGCGTTTCGACCCCACCAATGTCGTCGAGATCACGATCCAGCAGAAGGGACGGCAGCGGGTGCTGACCCGAGGGGGGAATGGACGATGGACCGCCTCTTCGGGGTCATCGGGGTCACCGGCGGCGTTCCTGGATGAGGCCGTGAACGAGACCCTCTTCCGTCTGGGCCGGGTCGACTCGACCCGATATCGGACGCCTGAGGAGGAGCAGCTGGGACTGTTGAAGTTCAAGGAGGTCGATCACAGCGTCGACCTGAGGTTTCGTCCGGGAAGCGGCCCGGCCTTGGTGCGGTTCCAGTTCGGCGGCAAGAATCCGGCCAACAACATGTTCGCCCTCGTTCGGTTTGATACCGATGCGGACCCCTTGCTGATGGAGTTTCCGGTGACGCTCTACGAGGACGTGTTCCGGGATCTCTCCGCCCCGTGAATCCAACCGCGTCACCGGAGCCCCGGGATCGTGGATCTGGGGAAGTTGTCCCAGGAGGGAAGGAGCGGGGGTTTTTCAGGAAGTGGTGGAGGGGATTCAAGTGGGGGGTCCGGCTGGCCTATCTCCCCGCCGGCGTTCTGTTCTATCTGATCGTGCACCTGCACCAGATCGGCCTGCCGGAGTTCATCCGGGAACCGCTGGTCGCCCAGCTGGAGGCACAGGGGCTCCGCCTGGAATACAGCCGGATCCATCTCGAGTGGGGAGAGGGGTTGTTCGCGGAGAATGTGCTGGTTCATTTCCGCGGGCGTCCCGAGGGCCAGTTCGCCTACTTTCAGAAGCTGCACCTCCGGATCAACCCACTCGCCCTGTGGGATCCGGAGCTCCCGATCGTGGAATCGCTTGGACTCGTCGGCGGTGAGGTGTCCCTCCCGGTGGACGGTGGGCCCGGGGATTCGGCGGCGCTGCTCAAGTTGAACCAGATCGTGGGCGACCTCGAGTTTGAGGAATACCACACGTGGCGCCTCGTGGGATTCTCGGCCCGGATCAACTCCCTCTCCTTCGAGGCGATGGGTAGCCTTCGGGGAACGCCCAGTTTGTTCTCCAGCCGCAGCGCGGTCCCTCGTGATGCCACCGCGCCGGTACTTTCGGTGCAGAGTGGTCCGCTGGCCCGGATTCTGAACCGTCTTGAAACAACTGGCTTCAGGAACCCGCCAAAGCTCGCTCTGGCGTTTGCCATCGACGGGGAACATCCCGAGAGGTCCCTCGTCGAATTCCGACTGGAGACGTCGGGTGTCACCAATGACCTGGGAACCTTCGAGGGCGTTCGCCTTCGGTTGAGCGTCTCGCCGGATGCCGAAAAGCCTCCGACCTTGAGGGGCCTGTTCCACCTCGGCTCCGATGCGGTCCGGACGTCGCTTGGATCCTTCGCCGGATTGGACTGGCAGGTCGGTTTCCAGGTCCTGGCCGCCGAGGCCCGTCCCTCCCATCTGGATTGGCAGTTGAACTCCCGTTCCCTTGAGCGGGACGGTCTCAACATCGGCCGGCTCCAGATCAGGGGGGTGACGCTATCCACCAACCGCTTTCCCGAGGTGTCGACCGGCGAAGGAATCCGGGCCATCGCCCGGGCTGGCCTCGATCTTGACGGTGGGTACCTGAGCCGACTGGACCTCCGCTTCCGGGACCTCATCTCACCGTGGGGTTCTGCCACCAACGCGTCGATCGACGCCCGAATCTGGAATCCCACGAATGACTGGAGCCCTCGGGGTTTCGACTTCGAGATGGCTTCGGAAGGCCTCCGGATCGAGGGAAATGGAGCTGCGGGGCTCAGGCTCCGGGGGAGTGTTCACCCGGTGCCCACCCAAAGCCTTCCTGTCCTGTCGGCCTTCTGGACGAACCTTGCCCCATGGCGGCTTCACCTGGAGCCGAGTCTCGACCATCCTATTCTTGCTTCGGGATTGCGCCTCGGCTCCCTCGGAGCTCGCGTCGACTGGGTGGACGGTCGGGCTTCCGTCACTAACCTGGAGGCGCGATTCGAGGACGGTGTGGTCATGGCCTCAGGCACGGTCGATGCCAGGTCGCGTGAGATGGAGGCGGCTCTTCGGGCCGACGTTGGGATCCGGGGCCTGTCGACCGTTCTGCCTGCCGAGCTCTGGCAGTCGTGGTCACGCCAGGACATCGGGACCAACTCCCGGGTCCGGCTTGCCGTGGCGGCCTCCGGGAGACTGCCGGAGTGGACGATTCCATTGCGGGAGTGGAAGGAGCCGCTCCGCCGAGAAATCTCCCTCGGGGGAACCCTCGATGCGGCGCCGGTGTCGTGGGGTGGGGTGACTTTGGACGAGGCCGGCCTGAAGGCTTCCTGGAATCGGGAACAAGTGCGGCTGGAAACCCTCCGCGTCTCGAAGGGGGGCGGTGCGGTGCAGGCCGATGGCACGTGGGATCCCGTCGATGGGGACTTCGATGCCCGGGTTTCGAGCACCTTGGATCCGTTGGTGTTCCGACCTGTCATCCGGGCTCCGGGCTTGGCCCGGCAGTTCGACATGATCCAACTCGCCTCCCTACCAAAGATCCTGGCCGAAGTTCGTGGGAATACCCGGAGCGTCGCGGATCTCGTGGGCACCGCCCGGGTGTCGATCACCAATGCCATCTACCGTTTGGAACCCGTGACCGAACTCCGGACCACGGTCCACTACACCAACGATAGCATTCTCTTCATCGGGACGGATCTCCTGCAGTCCACGAATCGGATCCTCGCACCCTGGATGAGGTTCGATCCGAAGGCCAATCTGCTGTGGTTCACCAACGCCACCGCCAGCGTGGATCTGGCGTCGCTCGCCCGGGTGATCGGCCCTCGCACGGCCGACACGCTCGCGCCGTATCATTTCCCGGTCCCGCCCGAGGTCGAGGTCAACGGCGTGATCCCAACCGCGGATGAGGCCGAGGCGGACGTGGTGTTCAAGGCCCGGGCACCGGCGTTCGAGTGGTGGTACTTCAAGTTCACGAACCTCGTGGCCACCGTTGGCTGGAAGGGGGATCGGCTTTCGATCACCAACGTCACATCGGGCTTCTACGGAGGGTCGCTAGAAACGGACATCCAGCTCGACATGACGGAGGCCAGAAACACCCGCTTCACCGCGGATCCGAGATTCAGGGACGTCCGTGTGGATCTCTTGATGGAGGATCTGGCGATGCGGACGAACCAGCTTGGGGGCCTGTTGAGTGGCCAGGTTCTGGTGGAGCAGGGGCAGAGCCGAAAAGGCATGCCTTGGAAGGGGCGTGGCAATGCCGAGATCCGGGATGGACTCCTTTGGGGACTTCCCCTCTTCGGACTTCTCTCCCCGGTGTTCGACGCGGTGGCCCCGGGCATGGGCAAGGCCCAGTTCAATGCGGGTACCGGCATCTTCACCCTGACCAACAACACGGTCGATTTCCACAGGGTCGAGCTCATCTCCTCGGCGATGCGTCTCGACCTGAAGGGAGGAGTCGACTTCGACGGCAAGGTGGATCTGGTTCTCGAGGCCCGTCCCCTGCGCGATGTCCCGCTTTTGGGTGCAATCCTCGACGTCGTCCTTGCTCCGTTCACGAAGCTCTTCGAGTACAAGGTAGGGGGCACGCTCGGACAGCCGGAGGCTGAGCTCCGGCACGTGCCTTCATTCCTCCTGGCACCGCTGAGACCGTTCAAGGTCCTGAAGGGGGTGTTCCAGGGGTCTGAGCCGAAGGGAGTCATCCGAGTCCCGTAGGCAGGGGAGGACGCCTGACGGACAATAGAAACGATCTGCCCGTCCTCGGTGGTCGAACGGCTTCTCGCCTAGATCATCTCCCGACCCGTCCGATCGCGAGGAGGCTTTGTCCGAAAGGGGGACGGCACACGGTCGACTCGAGCCAGTGACCAAATGGGAAGATGCAGCGGTCGAAGAATCTCACGGAACCGGTGTTGAAGTTCCTTTTCCGCAGCAGGCAGAAGGTCAACCACCATCC
>Ga0194123_10000352_pt1 | contig 88433 bp, 72 predicted proteins | sample TA2MahsurfametaG_5_FD_155479 | JGI IMG/M metagenome (GOLD analysis project Ga0194123, IMG submission 155479) | Freshwater microbial communities from Lake Tanganyika, Tanzania - TA2015023 Mahale A surface | ecosystem: Environmental > Aquatic > Freshwater > Lake | place: Tanzania: Lake Tanganyika... | reverse complement strand
TCGCCTGACCCTTCTCCGCTAATACCTTCGTGATCGCCGCAGTCAACGAAGTCTTTCCATGGTCAACGTGACCAATCGTCCCTATATTACAATGCGGCTTATTACGTTCATATTTCGCTTTCGTCATTGCTCCAAATCCTATTTAATCTTACCTACACCAAATTTTTTGGAGCGGGTGAAGGGAATCGAACCCTCATAACCAGCTTGGAAGGCTGGGGCTTTACCACTAAGCTACACCCGCAAACACAAATAAATTAATGGTGGAAGGGGTAGGATTCGAACCTACGTAGACTAATGTCGGCAGATTTACAGTCTGCTGCCTTTAACCACTCGGCCACCCTTCCATCCTCTACTATTCTTGATCTAGTTGATTTTAGGCATCTCTGTCAATCAAAGAATAAATATTTTTATTAATTTTACCTACCTAAGGCATATCTATGAGAGGTTGGAAATTCCATTATGCAAATTTAGATAATAAAAGCAATAATTTGTCAAACAAACCCTCCCATCAAATTTTTTTGTCGCCTTTGGACTTTTTCTCTTGCTAGACTCACAGTCATGAAAATAATAAATACCGCCGAGCAACTACGGGATTTTTGTCATCCCCTCTTAACTTCACAGCACGACCTGACAATCGGTATTGATACTGAGTTCGTACGCCAACGGACATATTGGCCGAAATTATGTCTTATACAAATTACCTGTCCAAATAGTTTTTGTTCCGAAGCCGTTCTTATTGATCCCTTGACCGGAATTGACTTAAGCCCTTTCCAAGCACTTCTCGCAGCCAACCACATTACCAAAGTCATTCATTCGGCACGGCAGGATATTGAAATATTCTGGCATGAATGGAAAACTCTTCCTCAAACATTTTTTGACACACAAATCGCTGCTATGGTTTGCGGTCTTGGGGATGGAATAGGATATGGGACGCTTGTAAAATCTCTTTTTGACTCTGAACTCGATAAAGACTCTCAATATACTGACTGGTCACATCGTCCTTTAACAGATAAGCAACTCGCCTATGCTGTCAGTGACGTCAATTATCTCCTGCCGGCTTTTGAAATATTATCAAAACACCTTTCAGAATTAAACCGTTGGGAATGGATGAAAGATGATCTTGCTGTCTTATTAAATCCGCATACATACGAAATTGATCCTCAACAAGCGTGGTTGCGTATCCATACCCATCGTCACAAACCACAGAATTTGGCTTTTATGCAAGACATATGTGCCTGGAGAGAAACCAACGCGGTAAGACTAAATGTCAATAGAGGGCGCCTTTTGAGGGATGAGTGCATTCTCAACATAGGTTTATCTCTTCCCAAAACAATTGAAGAATTCCTCCTTCTTGCAGATTCACCTCTTTTAATAGAGGACATGGCGCAAGAGCTCTTTTCTCTTTATCAAGGGGCTCTTAATAAACCCAAAGATCTATGGCCTCAAGCCCCCAAAAAGAAGATTCTTTCTCTTACTTCACGCCACCTGTTAGGTATTCTGCGCGAAAAACTTACCCAAGTTGCAGAAGACTTAAATGTCCCTCCACGCCTTATTGCCACTAAAGCCGACTTAATTGATTTGGTACAAGGTCAATGGGAAAACAACAGAATACTTACAGGCTGGCGACACGATGTTTTTGGACACCACGCCGTTAATCTTTGCTCATTTAAGCAACCTAAATAGTTATTACAGGTAGGGGGAGCTTAGGAAAATATCGTAAATTCCTTCTACTCCCCTCTTCTTTTTTCTTACAATTAACTAATCTTACCAATGGCCTTTTCTTGAACCTTTTCGATCAAAATATTAAGAGTAAGCTTTTGAATTGGTGTTCCAAGCGGATTTGTCCTAAACACCACAAAAGAATACTTTTGGCCAGCCTCTAAACCATCCATAACTTCGAGAGCATTCGCCATATCAGTTGTAGGCCATTCATTGATTTTAGTAATAATATCTCCAACTTTCATCCCAGCCACTGCTGCAGGATGTCCTGGTATAACGGCACTCACATACACACCGTCCCCTCTAAACCCTGTAGCTTTCCGCTGATCGTCTGTAAGATTAGAGATTTCAATACCGACAATATTGCGCCGCTCAGGAGAGGCACTGTCTATGGCCTCCATCATTCCAGGACCAGCATATGAAACCTCTGTGCCGAGCGTCATCATAGCTAGAGAGATACACATGACTTTTGAAATTTTACTTATTGTATCCATGTTCGTTCTCCTTATTTAATGAGATCTGATAAAAATTGAAAATTATGGGTTTTTTCAAACCTCCTTTACTAGACATCTTATTATTATCATAAAATTGACAAAATTTCACGGGCTTATATGGAAAAAAGGGCGTGAAAAGTTGACTTTATTTCACCTAGACACGCAACCTTATCTTGAAGAAATATCTTCAAAATTAAGCCTCTACATAAAACATAAACGTGCGTAATGAAAATAAAAAAGCGGATACTCTATATACTTTTGAGCAAAAAAATATATGTCCCTTTCCCCATTGTTGATCATTTAAATATATGTCATGCTTTTTATATAAGGAATGAAAACTGCGTTAAAGGAAATGGATCATGGAGATCGCAATTGCAACAATTATTGCTGGTGGCTTGCTTATTTATCTTCTATTTGCACTTTTTTCTGCGGAGAACTTTTAATCGATGTCCCACACCTTCGAGTGGCTACCTCTTCTCCAAATTCCTTTAGTCCTAACCATAGTATGGCTCCTCAGTCGCCCCTTGAGCGCTTATATAGCTAAGGTGGCTTTAAAACAACCAACCTCTATGGACAAATTTCTAGCACCTTGCGCCAATAAATTTTATGGCTGGATTGGCATTAACCCTGATCATGATCAACACTGGAAAACTTATGCCACCGCTGCTCTCAGCTTAAACCTTATGGGAGCACTATTCCTTGTAATAGTGCAAATGACTCAGGGCTTTTTTTTCAACAAACCAAATGTTGGATTTATTCAAGCTCTCAATACCGCCATAAGTTTTGTCACAAATACAAATTGGCAAAGTTATGCACCGGAGAGTACTCTAGATAATTTTGTCCAAATGTGTGGACTCAGTGTTCAAATGTTTTTAAGTGCGGGAACAGGCATGGCAGTGGCGTTCGCATTCACCCGGTCCTTTATAGAATCAAAAACCACCACCAAATCTCAAAATGCAAAAACAATTGGAAACTTTTGGGTGGATTGTACACGTATGGTTCTATGGATATTAGTCCCCCTCTCCTTCATCTTTGCTCTTATTTTTGTAAGCCTTGGCATAACTCAATCTTTTTATGAGACAATCGCTAGCCAAGAAGCCATTAAATTTCTAGGTACAAATGGGGGTGGGTATTTTAATGCTAATGCCGCACATCCTTTAGAATGCCCATCTGCTCTGTGCTGTCTGGTTGAAATTACTGCAATGCTTCTCATTGTCTTCAGCTTGCCTGGTACGTTTGGGAAAATGGTTGGCAACACCAAACAAGGAAATGCTCTTTTGAAAGCTATGCTTTTCATGTATTTGATCGCCCTTGGTTTTGCCCTCTTTGTTCAATGGAGAACAACTCAATCCCTTGGGCCAATCTTAGAAGGTATGGAGACGCGCTTTAGCTGGATAGAAACCTTATTTTTTAATATAACCGCAACAACGACCGGAACCGGCGCTACTAATGCTGCCTTGTCGAGCCTTCCCCCTCTCACGGGCCTCATTTTGCTCTCAAATATCTTATCTGGCGCTGTCATTTTTGGAGGAGTTGGAAGTGGCCTATATTCAATTATTTTATATGCTCTTCTTTCTGTCTTTTTGGCAGGCTTAATGGTGGGGAGAACACCAGAATATCTTGGAAAGAAAATTGAATCTTTCGAAATAAAGATGATTGTAATCGCGCTTCTCGCACCAACATTTTGTGTGGTTGCTTTAACTTCTATTGCTGTGCTTTGGGCTCCTGAAGCTGTTTTAAATCCTGGGCCCCATGGTCTGACAGAAATTCTTTATGCCTATGCATCTACCACCTTTAATAATGGCAGCAGCTTTGCTGGCCTAAAAGCTGATATGACGTTTTATCAAATAACAACTATCCTTGCCATGAGCGTGGGACGCTTCTTGGTAATGATTATTGTTTTAGCCCTAGCTGGAAGTCTTGTTCAAAAGCCCAGAATCCCTTTTACTTCGGCCACATTTCCCACGACTGGTGGATTGTTTGTAGGCCTCCTCATATTTGTAATCATCATCACAACTGTATTAACTTTTTTCCCCATTTTCTCCCTTGGTCCAATCGCTGAGCAGGTATCTTCATGGCACATACCAACCCTCTCATGAAAGATTCATTAAAAACCCTCCAATTTTGGAACTTCTCATTTTTTGGGAAAACAATACTGCTTTCTTTTAAGAAATTAGCTCCCTGGCTTCTTTGGCGTAATCCAATCATATTCATTGTTGAAATAGGGGCGCTCTATGCAACAATTAAATGCCTAGGCTTTACAACACCTGAAACTTTTTCCTTTAACGTTCAAATTGCTCTGTGGCTGTGGGGTACAGTCTTATTTGCGACGTTTGCGGAAGCAATAGCTGAAGGTCGCGGAAAAGCTCAAACTGAAAATTTAAGAGCAACTCGAGCGCAAATTACAGCCAGGCGATGGACAGGAAAATCTTACGAGGTCATTCCGTCTAGCCAATTGAAAATTGGCGATGTAGTTTTAGTAGAAGCTAATGAAGCGATCCCGAGTGATGGGGATGTGATTGAGGGAATTGCCTCAGTAGATGAATCAGCCATTACAGGAGAGTCAGCACCAGTTATTCGCGAAAATGGGGGAGATCGTAGCGCTGTTACAGGAGGAACGCGCGTATTATCAGATTGGATTCGTATACGAATTTCAGCACCACAAGGACAAACTGCCCTAGATCACATGATTGCAATGGTTGAAGGAAGTGTTCGCCAAAAAACACCAAATGAAGTTGCCTTAACCATCTTACTCCTTGCTATGACGCTCATATTCCTTATCGTAACTATCAGCATCTTTCCACTCGCTCTCTTCGCAAGTCCTAAACCTGTAGATATAATAATTTTAGTCGCTCTCTTAATCACACTTATTCCCACAACAATTGGTGGACTTTTATCTGCAATTGGAATTGCGGGTATGAACCGATTGTTGAAATTAAATGTTCTTGCTAATTCAGGGCGAGCCGTTGAGGCAGCAGGAGATGTCGATATCATGATGTTCGATAAAACGGGGACAATAACTGTCGGCAATCGCTGTGCTGTAGAATTTATACCTATGCCAGGAATTGAAATGACCCATCTTATCGAGGCTATTGGTCTTGCCTCTTTAGCCGATGATACCCCTGAGGGTCGATCCATAATACAATTGGCAAAAGAAAAATTCTCCTGGGAGGCACCCCCTTCTTTAAATGAATTTGAACCTATATTATTTAGTGCCCATACACGTATGAGTGGAATACGATATGAAAGCTCCGAAGTCCGCAAAGGTGCTGCTGATGCAGTTCTCCATTATATAGATGAGCTAACAGGCACTCCACAAATTCCGCCCCCCCTTTATAATGAAGAAATTCATCGAATTTCATCCCTCGGTGGCACCCCCCTTGCAGTGATGACTTCTGAAGGCAAGAAAGCAGCGCTTCTTGGTCTTATTCATTTGAAGGACATTATCAAGCCAGGTTTAAAGGAGCGATTTAGCAGTTTAAAGCGTATGGGCGTGCGTACAGTCATGATTACGGGAGACAATCCTATTACCGCTCGGGCAATCGCAGCTGAAGCCGGAATAGATGATGTAATAGCTCAAGCCACACCAGAAGCAAAATTAAAATTTATTCGACAAAGTCAAAAACAAGGACATTTAATAGCCATGTGTGGAGATGGAAGTAATGATGCTCCAGCACTCTCTCAAGCTGATGTTGCCATTGCTATGAATACAGGGACACAAGCTGCGAAAGAAGCAGGAAACATGATTGATCTAGATTCTGACCCTACAAAAATCATTAATGTCGTAAGCGTTGGCAAACAAATGCTCATTACTCGCGGAGCTTTAACAACGTTCAGTATCGCCACTGATGTTGCCAAGTATTTTGCAATCATTCCCGGCCTTTTTTCAGATGTATATCCAGGTTTGAAAATTTTAAATATTATGCAACTTTGCAGTCCCCAAACAGCAATTTTGTCTGCAGTTATATTTAATGCAGTCATTCTTATAGCCCTTCTTCCCTTAGCTCTTCGCGGAATAAACTTTTATCCTGCAACCGCCGCAGAAATTTTAAGACGCAATTTAGTTGTTTATGGACTAGGGGGAGTTCTGCTTCCCTTTATTGGTATAAAGGTGATCGATATGATGGTCTGCTTTTTAGGGATTTTATAATCGATGAAAAAACAAATAAAAATAAGCTTCCTTTATACATCCATTGCAACCTTAAGCTTGGGAATTGTTTATCCAACCCTTGTTTCAACCGTAGGGTTTTTTATACCCTCACCCGCACCATCCCTTCTCATGTGGCCTATCCTCAATGAAGAGAAGTTTCAAGGTCGCCCTTCAATACATCCAGAGGGATCTTCCGGAGCATCCAATCTCTCTCTGACAAATCCTGAGCTTTGGCAGCAAGTGGAGAGACGCTTGGCCCAACAAATAAAATATTCATCTCAAAACCCATATATTTTTCACGAAATGGTTTTTGCCTCTGGAAGTGGGTGTGAACCATACATTTCCGAGCAAGGAGCTTTGCAACAAATTTCACGGATAGCCCAAATCAGAAATATAAATAAAAAAATATTGAGAGAATTGCTGAGCCAACATATTCAACCCAAACTATGGGGTTTTGTTGGATCAAAAAGAGTTAACGTTATTCTTTTGAATGAAGCTTTAGAAGACCTTACACTTAAAATGCATCCGCATGTTGTACACGAAATGTTTCGTACAAAGCAATAGCAGCAGCATTGGATACATTTAACGTGCTATAGGGAGTTGCAGACGGCAAACATACCGTAAAATCACATAGGTCTTTTGTTAACCTACGCATTCCCTCCCCTTCTGCGCCCATAACAAGAGCTATTTTACCTTTAAGATCTATTTGATGCAAACGCTCACCACCCGACTCAGCGAGACCTACACACCAAAATCCTATGTTTTTTAATTCTTTTAAAGCATGGGCTAAATTTGTAACCCGAACTAACGGCACAATTTCCAGGGCACCAGAAGCAGATTTAGCTAACACACCAGACTCAGGAGGAGCGTTTCGGTCGGTCAAAATAAGAGCCGATGCGCCAAACACTGCAGCAGAACGCAAAATAGCGCCTACATTATGAGGGTCATTAACTTGATCTAAAACAACCACACATTGATTTAAAGAATTTTGGCTTTTTAAATCTTCAATTGCCATAGTAGGCAATGGATTAACTTGGATGCCAATACCTTGATGCACGGATCCAACAGGAAGTCGAGATTCTAACTGCTCTTTGCCCACTATTTTTGTCTTTGAACCCCACTTCTGGCGCAAAGTTGCCTCAGGTAAAACTTTCATTAAAATATTTTCATTGACTCCACAAATTTGTTGGATTTGTCTCTGTGGATTTTCTAAGGCCATCCGACATGCATGAATGCCATATAGCCATAAAGAAGCAGGAGATTTAGGTTTCATATAAAAGTTCTTAAAAGAATTTCAGCACTTACCTTATCCATGTAAAAAACCGATTTAAACGTAATCCAGAAATCCATCGAAGGGGTTGATACCATTTTGCTTCGGTTGAAAACCACAACAGCTGTGCTGGACCAATCAATTTTTCAGCAGAAACAAATCCAATTGGCTTCTTTGCACGGCTGTCCCATGAATGATCTCGATTATCTCCCATTACAAAAAAATGACCTTCAGGAACGAGAAATTCTTCAGTGTCATCAAAATCTCCTTCACCAAAAGGAGCATCTTTCAAAATTTTATGTACCACTCCATTTGGCAAGGTTTCGAGGTATTGAGGGATAACCTTGACTACGCTTGCTGTGCGCGGGTCTACCATTAAATAATCTTCTATTCTCTCTAACTTGACAGGTTCTCCATTGATATGAAGGACGCCTTTACGCATTTGTATGCGGTCCCCTGGCAACCCTATACACCGCTTAATATAATCGTCCTTAGAATGTGGCTGCCCATTAAATGCAATAACTTGACCTCTTGTGGGATCTTTACCGAAAATACGCCCTGAGAAAACGTTTGGATGATACCATGGTAAAGAGTAAGGGCTATACCCATAACTGAATTTTGAAGCAATAAAGAAATCTCCAACCTCTAATGTTGGATACATTGATCCAGTTGGCACATAAAACGGTTGATAAAAAATCGTCTGAATTATGATTGCAACTACGAAAGCCCAAAAAAGGCCAACCAGTTCCTTTATAGCTTTTGACATACCTATCCCCTTACTCGCTCGGACAAATTTGACTCTGCACTAACTATAGCAAATGCTTGGGCATATGGCCACTCATCAGATACACTCACATGAATATTTAATGTATGCTCTTTTGGCATCTGGTTACGGGCACATTCTAAGGCAACGCCAGACAGCTTTACAAAAGGCTTGCTCTTAACCTCCCTTAATATTTCAATATCTAACCAAGTGATGCCTCTTGTTAATCCAGTCCCGAGAGCCTTTAAGACTGCCTCCTTCATTGCAAAAAGCTTCGCATAGCCAGCAGCCTGATTAGATTGTGAATTAATCCGTTCCTGTTCCTGAAAAGTAAAAAGACGATTCAAAAATCGATCCCCGAATCGCTTTATCGTTTTTTCAATACGTGTGCAATCTACAAGATCGCTGCCAATACCCACAATCATTTATCATTACTCGCAAATATATAAAACAGATGAGATTTCATTTGCTTAAACTTAAACGCGCTCAACAGAGTTAATAATTGTCAGAGCACGTAGCCCTGCAATAATACTCTTTAAATGTTCTACATCTTTAACTTCAATATCAATCAACATATCCCAGAAATCAACTGTTCGATTAGTAACTTTAATGTTGGCAATGTTTGCCCCTTGTTTACTAATGGCCGTACTAACGCTCGCAAGGCTACCAGGTTTATTTAAAAATGTAATTTTAAGGCGACCTGCATGGCGATTTTTTGAATTCGCGTCGTCCTCCCAAGATAATTCAATAATACGTTCTGAATCAGAAAATATACTGAGTACTTCACAATCTTGTGTATGAATAGTAACGCCTTTTCCGGTTGTAATAATTCCAGTAATCTTGTCTCCTGGTAAAGGATGACAACACCCCGCATAATGAACAGCCATCCCCTCTATTAATCCCTTAATCGAAATAGCCGACGAGGAAGATTTCTTCTTAACATTTTCACTCACACCTGGGTTTATGGAGAAATGTTTTTGCTCTGGATATGCAGCAGAAATCACGGCGGTGACAGTATGTAAACCTTCTCCAACTGCTGCGTAAAGGTCATCAATACTTGAATGGCCTAGACGCTTAGAAGCTTCGTTCAAGACTTTTTCTGACAAGGGAATTCTGTCATTGTGAAATCCTTTTTGAAGCATTGATCGTCCCAATTCGATAAACTGCTCTCTACGACGCGTGCGTATAAAACGGCGGATTCGTGATCGAGCTTTCCCTGTAACAACATGTCTTTCCCATCGAGGTGAGGGAGACTGCGTTTTGGAAGTCGCAATCTCTACCTGATCTCCATTTTGTAGGACAGTATGTAAAGGCATTTGGCGACCATTTATTTTTACTCCTATCATATGATCTCCAACTGCAGAGTGAACAGCATAAGCAAAATCAATAGGAGTAGCTCCCCGAGGTAAAGAAATCAAATCGCCCTTGGGAGTAAAACAAAAAACCAGATCTTGATACATCTCAAGTTTGGTATGCTCAAAGAATTCTTCAGCCCCGGAGGCCTGTTCCATAATTTCCAAGAGCCCTCTCAGCCATGGATACTGACGACCATCATGGGGTTCGTTTTGCTTATATTGCCAATGTGCTGCAACACCTAATTCTGCGACACTGTGCATGTCATGTGTACGAATCTGAATCTCAATTCGGTGACTTGATGGACCTATAACAGTTGTATGCAAGGATTGGTATCCATTAGGTTTTGGTGTAGAGATATAATCTTTAAAACGCCCTGGAACAACCGGATAAGCACCATGGATTACTCCCAACACTCGATAGCATTGCTCAACGGTATCAACAGCAATTCGAAAAGCTATAATGTCTGAGAGTTGTTCAAAGGCAATGTTTTTGCTTTGCATTTTGACCCAAATAGAATACGGAGTCTTCTCTCGTCCTGACACTTGTGCCGTTATTCCTTCTTCAGCAAGAACTTTTTTCAATTCGGCCAAAATATCATCAATTGGGTTTTCCCGAGGATTTTCTTTTTCTTCTTCATGTAAAAATTTCAACCGACTGAGAACAGATTCTCGAGCCTCAGGATTCAATTGAGCAAAGGCAAGATCTTCCATTTCATCTTTAAAACTTTGCATTCCCATACGCTCTGATAAGGGAACATAAATATCCATCGTTTCCCGAGCTATACGGCGGCGCTTTTCATGCGAGGGAATAAAATGCAATGTTCGCATATTATGGAGACGATCGGCAAGTTTAACCAACAGAACGCGGATGTCCGTTGACATTGCCAAAACTAGCTTACGAAAATTTTCTGCTTGTTGCGTTTTTTCTGATTGTAATTCTAAACGAGAAATTTTGGTTACACCATCCACCAGCTTGGCAATTTCAGGACCAAATAATTCCTCAATTTGCTCTAAGGTAGCCAGCGTATCTTCCACAGTGTCATGAAGCAACGCTGTAATAATAGAATAGCAATCTAGATGCAAATCAACGAGTATAGATGCCACTTCTAAGGGATGGGAAAAGTAGGGATCGCCGGAAGCACGCTTCTGGAGACCATGGGCCTTCATAGAAAATACATAAGCGCGATTAAGAAGTTTCTCATTCTCATCTACGCTTGGATCATAGGCCCTAAGACGCTCAACGAGCTCAAATTGACGAATCATGGTATATCCACACGGTCCAAGATTCAAAAAGCCCACTCTAGGATTTAAAAATCAAGGAAGAGAATTTCCCTCATTTTTATCTGTGGTACATTTATCCTAGCACTCAACCTTTCAATTACAAATCTTTATCTTCTTGAACATCCAAATGGCTGGCAGCTTCGGCCTCTTCCATTTGTGAAGCCAAGATATCTTCATCATCATCTTCATCAGTATCAGCAAATTTTTCTAAGAGGCCATCTTCCATTAATGCCCCCTTATCAGCCTGTAGAGCTTCTTCTAATTCGCTATCAAGATCCTCATCCGTTTCATCACGAAATGCATGGCGCTGCATGCTTTTAATTAGATTTTCTCTCAATGTAGGAAGAGAAATTGTTTGTTCAGCTATTTCTCTCAAACCAACAACGGGATTTTTATCTTTATCACGATCAACTGTGAGGGATGACCCTGCGGAAATTTCACGAGCTCGACGAGCCGCCAATAAAACCAGCTCAAAACGGTTGGGAACAATTTCTACACAATCTTCAACTGTTACGCGTGCCATTTAATCAGGATCTCCTTACAAAAAAACCTCTTAACGCTAAAAATTTATCCTCTCTTCTTCAAAAATGCAAGATAAACCTTTATTTTTGCTTAAAGAAAACCTTGCAGTCTCACTCTATGCAGAACAAGTGTGAACTTTCAATTATTACCTACCCGTTATTTAAGATGTTTTATTAATCCATTTTTATCAAAAGCTTATCCAAATCTAATGCCCTCTTAATTTCAATAAAATATTATTAAATTCAGAACCATTTTTAACCTTTTTTTCTTTTTTTCATTGTATTCTTACTGTGAGGTTACTCTTGATGTTGCGGAGATAAGATGTTATTTAACACGACCAATTCTTTTGGAACTGTTGCGAAAATTCTTCATTGGGTCATTGCTTTTACAATTATTACAATGCTCGCTGTTGGCTTTGTCATGATAAACATAGATCCCTCCTCCCCTACAAAAATGATGCTATATTCGCTTCATAAATCTACTGGAGTTCTTGTTTTATTCTTAGTCACACTGAGGCTTATATGGAAATTAATTAATACCGTTCCCCAGCTTCCAGCTACTTTAAAGCCCTTGCATCACCGCTTGGCGAAACTAAGCCCGTTGGCTCTTTATTTTCTAATGTTTTCCATGCCCTTAAGTGGTTTTATAATGTCCGCTGCAGCTCAGTACCCTGTCACCTTTTATAATATGTTCACCCTCCCAAATTTCTTTTCAAAGGATCTGGAGCTTTCTCATGCTGCAGCATTGGTTCATAAGTATAGTGCATTTGTATTTATTGGCGTATTAGTCCTCCATCTAAGCGCTGCTTTCTACCATCATTTTATTCTTAAAACAAATATTCTTAAACGAATGCTGCCCACGTGGCTGGTTCGTTCTTAGAAAGGAGACTCTTGTGTTCAATTTCAAATTATTTAACTTTGGAAAATCCAACAGCAATCCCAAAATAAATAAAAGGGATCCCTGGTATTACAACGCCATTGTTGAATGTGCTGATGGTCTATGGGATTGGGAACATAACAACAGCAAGCTCTCCTTTTCTGCTAAGTTAAGTGAGCTCATTGGTTACCAGGCTGAAGAAATGAGCAAGCGTCCCCTGAGTTGGTGGCTAGAACAAGTCCACCCAGATGACCGCACAGCCGTTAAAACTAAGATTGAAGAATTATTTCTTTCAAAGGGTGAATTTCTCTATTTTGATCCATTCAGGTTTTTGTGTAAAAATGGAAATTTTATTTGGTTAGAAAATCATGCAAAAGTGTTGCGTGATCGAAATGCTCAACTCGTTCGGATGTCTGGTGTAATAACCAACTTAACACCTCAAAAATTTATTCAAAATCAATTACAAACAATCATAAACGAACAGGAAAAGGAAGCTCAAAGTAAAATGAGGTTCCTTTCAGCGCTCAATCATGAACTACGCACACCCTTAAGTGGCATCATTGGTATGGTTACCTTATTAAAAGAATCTAACTTGTCTCTTGAACAACAACGCTTTGCAGAGAACATCACTAATTCAATTGAAATGCTCCTTGCTCTGGTGAATGATATTTTGGATGTCTCTAAACTGAACTCAGGTAAATTTGAATTTGAAAAAATTCATTTTCCGCTCACACAGGTCGTAAAACGTTCAACGGATTTAATTCGCCCAACTCTTGTGAAAAAAAATCTTGAGTTTAACATTCATATTTCTCAGGGACTTCCAGAAAGCTTTATGGGCGACCCAACACGCCTACAGCAAATTCTGGTTAATTTATTAAGTAACGCTGCAAAATTTACATCTAAAGGACTTATAACGCTCAATGTTAAAGAGGGCGCTTCCCTTCAATCTCAAAATGCATCCAGCAAGTATATGCTTCATTTTGAAGTTTGTGATACTGGCATTGGTATTGCCCCCGAAGTTCAAGAGCAATTATTCGAAGACTTTATTCAAGCCAATAGTTCAATTACCCGCGTATACGGAGGAACAGGGCTTGGCTTATCAATCTGTAAAGAATTGGTTCGCCTCATGGGAGGACAAATAGGCGTGAAAAGTGAGTTAGGGAAAGGGAGTACCTTTTGGTTCACTGTCCCCCTAGAGAGGCCGGATATTATTCTTTCTACTGAAACACCTGCACCTCCTGCCCAACAAATTAATTCTAAACTAAATATTCTTTTGGCAGAGGATAATCATATAAATCAAGAAGTCATGACAGGCTTACTCCAAGTCTTAGGTGACAATGTAACCGTAGTCAACAATGGTGAAGAGGCCGTTGAATTATTTAAAGAAAAGCACTTTGATATTGTTTTGATGGACCTCAACATGCCAATTCTAGATGGATTAAGCGCAACAAAAGTTCTACGCACACTCCCTAATGGCCAAGTCCCTATTATTGCAGTGACCGCAAATACGCTTTCGGGGGATAAGGAAAATTGTCTAAACCATGGCATAAGCCATGTCTTGAACAAACCTATAACAAAGGAAAGCCTTGAACAAGCCTTGCTTCCGTATAGAAAGAGCACCTCTTTTAAAAATGAGAAAAAACAGGAAGAATATTCCCAAGCGTCCTCATTTTCGACCATAGACCAGATCACGCTTAAAACTCTCATAAACGATTTAGGAGAACAAAAAGTTATACGATTGTTAGATCATTATCGCAACGATGCATTAGCACTCGTCTATCAGATAAAAAATAGCAAGGATGAGGATAGGAAAAATTATGCCCATACGCTTGCCGGTCTGTCTGATAACCTCGGCATGCGAAAGGTTGGGAAAAGTGCCCGTGATATTATGGGAGCAAACCAAACTGACTCGGACTCCATCCCCATATTAATAGAAGACCTCGAGCGTAATTTTTTGGATGCTCTTACAGAAGTACAAGATTTCATAAGCTCACCTGACGTGCCAGGGTCTATCGTTCCACAAAACAAAACGTCCACACAATAACTTCTTCGTGAAAGAAAAAAGGAGAATGAATGGTGGCTCGTCTTCGCACACCATAAGTATTATTAATTATACAATGCTATTTTTTAATTAATCATTGCACACATATTGTTAGCACTTAGGATTTCTAAAATATCAACTAAATGTATAAAAAATATAAAATGGATTGCACATTCAATACTAACTTTAAACTATCTCAATACTTATGACAAAAAACACATAATTCTAAAAATATAATAATTTATAATCTTGAATTTCAAAATCTGGCATGTTAATTTAAAAAAATAAATAGTAATTCTACACATTTATTCTAATTGGCCCTATTTTAAAATATTAAGTATAAATTTTTACGTTACTGACAAACTTTTATTTATATGAGCTACTGGTATGAAATTTCACCATATTGTATTCGCAGTCATTGTTGCAGCAATTTGGGGATTTAATTTTATTGCTGTAAAAATAGGCTTGAGTGAAATGCCTCCTTTTTTATATGGAGGGGCACGATTTGTAGTTGCTGCTTTCCCCCTTCTCTGGTTTATTAAAAAACCAGCGGTTTCTTGGAGCCTGATTATAGGAATAGGAATGAGCTTGGGTGTTGCCAAGTTTGGCCTTATGTTCCTCGGCATGCATGTTGGAATGTCTGCGGGTCTTGCCTCCCTTGTTCTCCAAAGCCAAGCATTTTTCACAACCGCTTTTTCAGCAATGCTCCTTGGAGACAAAGTAAAATCAAATCAAATCATTGGTATGTTAATAGCCTTTGTGGGGATTGGCCTCATTGGTTTTACATTAAACGAAGGAAGTACTCTACTTGGTTTCCTCATGATTATTGGAGCAGCCATATCCTGGACTATATGCAACATCCTCATTAAGTTAGCAGGAAATGTGAATATGTTTTCTCTTGTCCTCTGGACGAGTCTAATTCCACCTTTACCCATGTACTTGCTCTCTTATACCATTGAGGGGCCCAGTGCTCTGCCAGAAATGCTCTCCCAAATGACAATTGTAGGATGGGCATGTCTTTTATTTACTGCATGCGCCTCCACATGGGTTGGAGCAACTATTTGGGGAATCTTACTCCGTACCTATGATGCGTCTATAGTAGCTCCTTATTCTCTCCTCATACCTATTTTTGGGATTACATTCGGACACATCGTGCTCAGTGAGAAATTTACTCTTATTACCTACGGTGCGTGTTGCCTTGTTTTTTTTGGTCTAATAATCAACCAATGGGGCATGAGAAAAGGACAAAATATACCAGGCGCAAGACAAGATGCGCTCGTAGCACTAGAAAAAGCTGCCTGATTCAAAACACATTATAACAAAACTGGGCCAGCTTTTTGTATATGTGGCGCGTGAAACTTTTCGAAGTTTTTTTGAAATTCTAGAATGAGTTGAGAAGCACACACAGAATACTCATCCTTATTTTTCCATGTTTCTCTCGGATCAGAGGGAATAATATCCATAGCTGATGATTCTCTTGGAATAGTATCGGGGATATCAATATTAAATCCTGGTAGCTGCTTATAAGTAACTTTTTTCAATCCTGCGTTAACAATTGCATGAATGACTGAACGTGTTGAAGGAATAGAAAGACGACTGCCTCCCTTACCATAAGAACCCCCTATCCAACCAGTATTTACCAGATATACATCTGCATTTGTGCTTTGTATATGCTCCATGAGGAGATGAGCATATACCTGCGCGGGCCTCGGAAAGAACGGCGCACCAAAACAGGCACTAAATGTTGGTTTAATCGCGGCATCCGTTCCAACTTCTGTACTCCCTACGAGTGCCGTATATCCACTGAGAAAATAATAAGCAGCCTGCTCTTTTGTTAAGCGCGCAACAGGGGGTAAAACACCATACAAATCACAACATAAAAAAATCACATTCTGGGGGTTCCCTGCATGGCCTGAATGCACTCGATTTTCAATAAAGGATAACGGGTATGCTACGCGCGTATTTTGAGTTAATTTATCATTATTATAATCCGGATCCTGTGTTAAGGAGTCCAAAATGACATTTTCCATCACAGCGCCAGAGCGGATCGCCTCCCATATAACGGGCTCATTCTTTCTGGAAAGATTAATGCATTTAGCATAACAACCCCCCTCAAAATTAAAAACGCCGTTAGAGGACCATCCATGTTCATCATCGCCAATTAAAAGGCGATCAGGCTCTGTTGAAAGTGTTGTCTTACCCGTACCTGATAAACCAAAAAATAAAGCCACATCTCCGCTGGGACCTTGATTAGCAGCGCAATGCATCGGTAAAACCTTATAATCAGGCAACATAAAATTAAGAACTGAAAACATTCCTTTTTTAAGTTCTCCTGCATACTGTGTTCCACATATTAATAGACGATGATTTGTAAAATCGAAAAGAATAGCAGCATCACTATTAACCTCATCCCGTTTCGGATCCGTTTTAAAATGAGGTGCGTATATAACTTTCCATTGGGGATGTCTGGACTCTTTTGAATTGCTAAATGATACAAACATATTCTTAGCAAAAAGAGCATGCCAGGCTAACTCTGCTGTCAGCAGAACAGGAACTTGATATTCAGGAAGAGTCCCAGCATATATTTCCATAACAAATAAACATTCACGTTTATTTAAATAATCTTGAACACGTTGCCATAATCTTTCAAAACCCTCTGTTGAAAAAGGCTGATTAATAACTCCCCAGTCCACAGCATTTTCTGTTATGGCATCCTTCACAATAAATCGATCTTTGGGAGAGCGTCCTGTCCGTGCTCCAGTTTGAACCGCCAAAGCACCATTGCTCGCTACTACACCCTCTTTTCTCTCAAGCGCAATTTTTAAAAGCTCTTCTTGGCTTAGGTTTTTATATAGGCGCGGTCCGGTCGAGCTAACCATAAAATTCTCTCTCAGTGAAACATGTTTACTTCAATTGGGACATATGCAGCTAGAGATCGTCAATGTATTTTAATTTTCAAGTTCGCTTTAAAGATTAAATGATTTTAAATTTGGTTCTTTGCTAAACCAAATAAGTTTATGACGCGCAGTGAGACCAGAAAGAATTTGGAGATTTGATTTAGGAACTTTAAAAGTTTTAGAAAGGATTTCCAGGAGAGCCTTATTTGCCTTATTGTCTTCTGGTATAGCTGTTACATAGACCTTTAGATACAAGCCTTCCTTTTCATCAAAAGCAATTTCTCCAATTTTTGTCTGTGATGCTTTGGGAGTAAGACGAACCATTAATTGCCATCCTTGTTGCCCACCCCTCGTAGATTTTAAAAATACATCTATGATATTCATCAATATAATATTCTTTATATTTCCTGTTTCATCACAATCAGCGACCATAAAAAAAGCGGTAACTAAAAAGTTACCGCTTCTTTCATATGCTATGTAAAGCAAAAATTTTGCTTACTTGCCTGCTGTTTCTGCTGGCTTTGCATCTTTGTTAGCAGTTGCATCATGTGCATGATCAGCAGCTGCTGGTTGATTAGCAGGTGCATTTGCGTCGCTGTGCTCAGCAGAACCTGCAGCTGGTGCAGGTGTAGCGTCTGCCTTTTTTGTTTCTGCGAAAGTAGCTGTAGCTAGCATAGAAACTGCAGCAGCAATAGCTATATTTTTAAACATAAGTAACTCCTTTAATAACATTATTATACATTGTTAATACAAAACTCACAGTCTGAACACATTAAAATGCGAGCTAGCCTGGATAAGATACTAATATGACACCTGAATTATAAGGTCAATAGAAATTAATTAAGAAATTAAACAATTGATTTGATTTATTTAAAATGATAGGTATCCTTGATATATACTCTTGATACTGGGCTGTGATAATGGCTGCTGAAATGACACTCATGCATCTCATGTGCGCGAAAATCTGCCACGATCTTGCAGCACCAGCGAGTGCAGTTTCAATGGGGCTAGAAATGCTTTCAGAAGCACCAAACGACACTGCGACACGAGATCTCATTGCGTATAGCGCTCAATCTACCATCACGAAATTGGAACTCTTCCGCTGCTTAACTGGCTTTTCAGGCATGGCCAATAAACCAACTGGAATTGATTTAGAAAAAGCTTTAAAAAATTACTGGCCTGATAATAAAATTTCTCTTACCTGGAATTTACAAGACCTAGAAACTATCCAGGGCCCGCACGCACGCTTATTATTGGCTATTTTACTGACAGCAGCCGATGGACTTCCTCGGGGGGGAACTTTAGCCGTCCAGCCCTCCTTTCGAGTATTAGCTGAAGGCCCAACAGCGCACTTGCGCCCAGAAATAACTCAAACCTTAACTGGGCAAACCTCACTACTCCAACAAACAGCGAATACGATTATTCCTTTTTTTGCAAATATGCTTGCGCAATCCCTTGATCAAAGAATTCAAATTCAAACGGATGATGAGAATTATTTTCAAATTCAGGTGGCTTGAATCACATTAATAGAAATAAAGTTGGTTTAAAAAGATGGCTGGGGTGCTAGGATTCGAACCCAGGAATGGCGGGACCAAAACCCGCTGCCTTACCGCTTGGCTACACCCCAAAATTATGAAGGCTTTGACCGTTAATCATAACAACCTTGCTTAATTTTGCAATGTTATTTTGAAACTTTTAAGAATGATATAACCGCTTTAAAAACAAATCATTCCTAATGGACCATACGTTTTCTAAACGCCTTCTGGATGTTTCATAAAAAAAATATCCTTGATCCACTATATACCACTCCCGACATCGTTCAAGTCATTTTTCAAAAATTGTATTGTTTTTTCTTACAAACTTAAGACCCTCAAGATTCATCACATGGCTTGTGTCTCTAGATTCTCTGTAACAGCGTGTTAACAAAGAGAGGTGGGCAATACCCACCTCCTACTATTTAAAAATCAAAAATTATGATTTTGTTGAACCATCTACCCACGAATTTCAACCTAGGGAATATATACTTATGATTTTATCAGACAGCCTCTAGTAATCACCTAAGATAGAAGCCTTTTGGCAATTTCTCCTTGACCCATATCTAAGACCTCCAACATCTTCCTTTATACCCAAGGCTGCGGGGGCCCATATATATCCGCATCCAAAATTGGGGTTGGATAAGGGCAAGGCTGTTTTCTTAAGGTGCTCAATGACCTCAATACCATTCATCGGAGAATCTTGCTTTTTAGCATGGAAATAGACAAGGTTTGCAAGCGAAGCAATAATGGGAGCTGCCTGCGAGGTACCTGTCATACGCTTGTGATTATCTCCATAACCCGACAGAATACAGGAACCCACGGCACTGAGACATATCTGCTTAAGCTTATTACAAGGATAATTTGAATCTGGATGTAACTTCAAAGGTATCATTTTTTTCCTAAGAACTAAATATCCAGATCTGGCAGGATCATCTTCGGTCGTTGGGTATGCATTAAGAGCGATTATAGTTCTTTTTGAGAGGATCGGATGATCATTAACTTGTTGAAAAAAAGTTTCAATATCAGGAACATCGTTATCTTTTTCCTCCAAATTACGAGAATCATTTCCAGCCGCCCAAATAAAAATTTTATCATTTTTTTCAGCCAGAGTAGCTAATTCATCCAATATATTAATTGGCACAGCACCTTTTTTAGTAGGATCCATAATTGTAAAAGGCTTAAAACTACAGCTTATTGCAAAGGCAGGTCCTTTCAATGCTTCCCTGAAGGCTGTCATAAGACTCCCATCCACAGGCTGATTTTTAAAAAAATCCTCTTCTTGTTCGCTCAATGGAGGATTAAGCGCTTTTAATTTTTTAACTAAAAATGGGGTACTTGCTGTAGGAAACAACTCCATGTCAATGTATTTTTGAAAAGAAAACAATGCAGCCCCCATTTCATATGATGTTGTCCCATGAAACTGACTCACATTATGAAAACAAATCCTATAAGTTGAAAATATGTAGTGATAACCTTGTGCCCCAGGAGCGCAACCACCAGAATGATTGCCGCTGAATCTTAGTCGCCTGCTGAATTTATCTCGCTTCTCGGCGTCCATAGGTTCATCGTTTTCTGCAGGAAAACTCTCATTTTCTAATAAAGATATGGATTCGCTGACTTGGTTAATTTTCGATGGTTGACCTAAAACAACACCCATAACATGAGTTCCATGTTCTACATTCAAATTCCCATAACTATCTACACGCATGAAAACGCGGTCCTCAGAAATGACAGAATCACGCCTACTGCGAAACATCGCCCTATCTTCACCCATAATTTTCTCATATTGTGAACAATCAACAATAGTTACTTGGTCCTTTCGAAACTGCGGGTGCTTATTGTTCACCCCAAATTCAATAAATGCAATGGTATTCCCATCGCCTTTGATCCCATTCTTATGAAGAATATCAAAACCATGCCAATATACGGGATCATACCCTTTTTGAGTTTGTACTCTTTCCTTGGTCTCGTCATCATATACTTTAAACTGTATTATACCATCGCTTGCATAACCAAATGAGGGAAACAAAAATGAAATAATGATTATATTACAAATATTATTTAAAATACGCACACAAATTCTCCAAAATGCATTTTTAATTATTTTATTACTAAAAAATAAGGAATTTATTATTATCACATTACATAATACATTTCAACTTTAAAATTGCCGATTATGATTTTTAAGCATTTATGAGGGGGCTTAATATTTCATTACGGTAATTTTTTTACCACTTATCAGACTTTTCTCTTTGGCCTAGAAATTCTTGCAACCTTCTTTTCGTTGCTGGAGTTATATCTTCAGGTAAGCTGTCAAAAGGAAACCATTGCATATCAGCAATTTCGGGAGAATTACTTTCTTCCATTTTAAAACTCTTGACGATGTAGAAGGCAACGTAGTCATCTCTTTTTTCAAAATCATTATAATAAAGACCAAAGAGCTCAGGGGGAGTCAATGATATTACACCTACTTCTTCTAATAATTCTCTCTGAATCGCTTGAAGAGGAGTTTCGTTTTTTTCTACAGCACCACCGATAGTAAACCATCCCTTTTGGTACGTATGTTTTATAAACAAAACTTTATTATTATCAACAACCAAAGCCCGCGCACCAATGGTCTTTAATCCCATATATCTCAATAGGAAATTCTTTGTGCTTCGATAAATATTATAAATTAAAGGTAAAATATATAATTCTCCAAATATTTAACGGGTCATAAAACAAACCCCTTGCCTAAACACAAGAAAATTTTGAATTAGCTTGTAAGACGCTTAGCCTCATCCCACAATTCTAACATGAATTTGAAAGATTGTCCCTTTAGTGAATCATACCCTCGTTTTTTTGCAAGCTCGAAAAGGACATTGAGGCGTTCCTCAAACTTTTCATTGATTTGTGTGAGAGATTGCTCAACGTCACAACCCATAAAAATACACACGGAAATAGCGGCATGTAACAAATCCCCTATTTCCTCTTGTAGTCTACTCTGACCCTCATTCAGTTTTATGACCTCTTTGATTTCATCGCACTCACTGTTCACTTGATCAAGTATTGTATGAACATCTGGCCAATCAAACCCGAACGAGATTGCCTTATGTTCAAGTGCAACCAGTTTTTGAAGAACTGACATAAATCCTCACTCTGAAAATAATAATGACCTTGTTTTTATATCTGATACTTGTTAGGAAGACTTCCCTTCCCACCCCGAATAAATAGAGGTTGGATTGGGAGATTCACTCTCTTCAAATGACGCCTCTCTGCGCGTATGTTCTTGAGCTCGAGAAGTATATCTAAGCAAAGGGGGAACAATATTCCAAACCTTTTCAAACACACGACATAAGGCTCCATTCGCCATAACGTTCGTACTCGTGATTAAAGGATCAAGAACCACGTTAAGTGCCAAGATAATGGCGATCATTTCTGAATTAAAGCTAAGATAGTTTTCATAAATGGGAAGCATAATAAAGATCGCGCCACCCAATACAGCTGCTGTGGCAAAGCGAGCTAATACAAAAACACAACTAAAAATGCTCCAAGTCACTATATCAGGATTATAGCCAAAAAAGTGCCTATAGATCAAAAAGCAAAGAAATGTATTGGCTATACAATCACCAATCTGCTGAATATTGGTCGTAGCTGGGATAATAGCTTTAGCCAAATGAGGGTTTCGAAGATTTTTAGCTGACCCTTCAATTGTCCATGGCATCGTGGAAAGGCTGCACCCTGAAGTCAAGGCCACCCCTCCCGCAGGCATAAGATTTTTAATATTTTGAATGATCTTCCGCACAGTTACCCCTGCCCCTAAGGTAAACAAGAAAAAAAGATAGAGAGATAGAAACACTGCCAACCAAAGTCCCAAAATGGCATAATGAGCAAGAACATGATTAATGAGTTTTGTTTGAACCATATGAGCGGTGAAACCCAAAACAAAAAGAGGAATAAGGCGCGCAAAAACTTTGGTAAGCAACCATTCTACCTTATTTTTTCCTGCTTCCAGAAATCGTCGAAGATGTGACCCATGTGTAAATGCTGAAATACAGCCCAGAATAAGTCCAACAAAAGCCCCTTTTTCTGCAGACCACCATGAAGGACGTCCAAAAGGCAAACGCCATAAAGGATTAAAATGACTTTCAAGGGTTGTTGCTTTAATTACAGGGAGATACTCTGCTGCAAATGAGGCGCAACCATAGGCATACCATACACTGCTCAAATTTGAAAAAGCTTCAAAAATAAGGAGAATAAGAACAAAAAGAGGGGCGCGTCGCTCAAAGGAATTCACCGTATGGGCAATAAAAAAGCCAACAACAATAGGCATATTCCAAATAAGAACATCCTTAAGAAATAGGCTGAGTGAATAGAATCCTTGATGAACAACAAGCGGAAGAAAAGAAGCAAGAGAGATATAAAGGGCTAAGACAAGAATAGTTTGTACGCTTCTCTGCTTTATACTAAACAGTAGTTTTGTATAGAAACTCTCCATTTTCAATCTCTTTAAATTTAAAGGGAACTTCCCCCCTTAAATAAGTTTTTCCAAACCATTATGTTACTGTCTCTTTAAGCACAGTACATAACCGTCTTCTCTATACCACATTTAGGCAACGTGCGTATATTCCTTTTGTTGTATATTTGAATATTTTTTAATGTTTTTCGAGATGTTGTGTTCTTTAAGACGCTGTGTTCTATAGCGTTCAATTGGATTTTGGATCCACACCACAAGACCCATTGATAAAAGGACCGATATAACCACAACCCAATTGGAAAAAGAAGGGCTACGAGTCATAAAGCTTCCAAGAACATTTAAAACCAGGAGATGGACCACATAAATGGGGTAAGACAATTCGCCCACAAACCGATCAAAACGGTTTTTAGACGTCATATAAAAGAAAAGGCAAATGCAAAACGAATACCCCAAATAAGGAACAAGTGCATCCTTTACTTCGGATAGGAAAGGAACATAATTTAGTACACCTGAAATATTAATGGTGGGGAACAATCCTAACATATAAATTATTCCCGACATCAATGAAGTAAAGGCGCCATAGAATACATGCTGTTTGTTAATTTTTTGAAATTTTTCATAAAGGAAATTTTCATACACATGATGCGTAAGGGCTCCCAGTAAAAACAAATAAAGCACTGAAGGGAAAAAACGATTCGCCCAAGGATCATATGGAAAACCAGATAAGATTAAATAGACCTTACAACTTATTGAAAGAAGTATAAAAATCGATAAAGATACAATTCTTTTTCCTTTCTCAAGCCATAAAAGAGCGGGAGCAATGGCATAAAAGAGAAGTTCTACACTTAATGACCAGGCTTGGGGGATTAAAAAGAAGATAAGAATATAAGGATCAGTGTGACGAAAATCTATTGTCCCATACAAATGGCCATCCTGAATTCCTAAAAACAGGGAGAGCTCTTGAGCGATAAGAGTAAGATTGGAGAAAATAAAGTAAAAAAGAGCCAAAAAATCAAAGTTCCCTCCATAGGTCTCATATTGAGGAAGAGGTGGTATTTTTATAAAAAAGGAGAAAACAAGTGTTGAAAGAGCAACCACAAAATAAATGGGATAAAGCCTTAAAAAGCGATTCACAATAAAGGTTTTGTAGTCTCTATATTTTCCTGTCGTGAGAATGAGTGACATATAAAAACCAGAAATAATGAAGAAAACCTCTACTGCCCTTATGCCTCCCAGACCCCAATTTTTTCCTGAATGTTGAAAGGCAATAGATAGAGCCAAATAAAGCCTAAAAAGTCCCACGTGCTACATCCTTTACTTTAGGTGCACTTAGACTTACAAGAAAGAGCGACTTCTGTCCATTTATTTTTGAGGGTATCAGAAGGGTCCTAGAGCATCAGGAAGTCTAGCACACCTCCTATAACCCTTTTACCTGTCATTGCAAGAAGCGTATGCGACGAAGCAATCCATGTATTTAAAAATCCAATTGATAATACATGGACTGCTTTGCTACCCTCGCAGTAACGTTTTTTTAATGTATACTAAAATTTTATCCATTCCTTTACAAAGGCTGACGCGCACCCCAGGGCCTCAATGTTAATGCCGTGGGCATACCCCTTCTCTTCTAGTGCAGCAACAATAGCTTCTGTTGCAACATTACCTTTGGCTCTTTCCCCATTTTTGGAGGCATAAGGGCACCCCCCTAATCCATTAATAGCAGAGTCAACAACACGTATCCCTTGATTCAGAGCTTCTATAACATTGTCGACGGCATGACCAAATGTATCATGACAATGGATAGCCAAATTACCCACGGGAACCCGTTCCATAACGGCTTTCAACATAGCCTCAATACTATGGGGTGTTCCCCGACCAATCGTATCCCCCAAAGAAATTTCTGCACATCCTAATTTGAAAAGGTGCTCTGCTATAGTTGCAACCGCATCGGGAGAAACATCCCCTTCAAAAGGACAACTGATCACGCAGGACACATATCCTCGAACTCGCACCTCCTGGTCTCTTGCAACATCCATTATATGCTTAAAAGTTTCTAAACTTTCCGCAATTGTACTGTTCGTATTTTTCTGATTAAAGGTGTCCGAGGCCGCCGTAAAGAGAGACACACAGCGTAAGCCCGCTGCCATAGCATCTTTCATGCCCCGTTCATTTGGCACAAGGGCGGAATAACGACACTTCGGATTATGGTGAATGTGCTGATAAACCTTATCGGTATTTGCCATTTGAGGCACCCATTTGGGGGACACAAAGCTGCCCACCTCAATTTCTGAAAACCCACACTCAGAAAGATGGTCAATGAGTTGGACACGCATCTCAGGTGAAAAAATTTTATTTTCATTTTGTAATCCATCCCGCGGACCAACTTCTACTATATGAATGAATGGTTTAGACATAAAATATTCCTCGATGATTTTAATGGATCACTCTTTTAAGCGCACCAATTCAACTCCCTCTTCACAAAAATCACCTGCCTTAAACGGCAAATACTCCACAACACCTTCATAAGGGGCTCGAATGGTATGTTCCATTTTCATGGCTTCTAACACCATCAAAGACTGACCCGAAATGACCGCATCATCCTCTTTCACAAAAACACATGTAATCCGTCCTGGCATGGGAGCTAAGAGATGTGCCGCTCCAGGGCGCGAGATTTCTTGTTCATGACCGGTCATCAATCGTAAACGATAAATGTTTTGAGCAAGTTGAACATAAATTTCTTCCTCAGTCACAACAATTTGAGAGTGAAATTTTTTGCCATTCAGTGTGAAGGAAATTTTTTTGTCTTTTGAATTGGAGACTTGAACAGGACGGTATACCCCATCCTCATGATAGATCTCCAGTCCTCTTGAATCCACCTTCAAGGACGTCACAATCCCCCCTGAAAAATTGAATCGATAAACGGCATCTGCGTTAAGACGCCATCCATCCCCGTTACCCCAGGGCGAAACAATCCCTTTAGATTGGCCTTCTATGTATAACCAGATAGTTGCAATAATATAAGCTTCCACAGGACAGGATGTGTTTATTTTTTCCTCAGCAATGGTTCGATCAATAAATCCATTATCTGGTAATTTATTTGTAATCTCCGGGTGTATCAGAAGCCGTTGAAGAAAATTTAAATTTGTTTTGAGTCCCCTAACTTGTACGCACGTCAAGGCTTCAGCTAATTTTTTTAATGCAGCATCTCGATTTTTCCCCCAGGCGCTGATCTTAGCAAGAAGAGGATCATAATAAATGGTCACCTCATCTCCTTGTTGAACACCTGTATCAACCCGCACATTTTTCATAGCCGGCAAATCAAGATGCGTGATTTTTCCTGTCGAAGGTAAAAATTCTTTTTCGCCATCTTCAGCATAAAGTCTAGCTTCAATGGCGTAACCCGTCGGTTGGCATTCCTCATTTTTTAAACTTAGTGGAGCACCAGCTGCAATACGAAACTGCCACTCAACAAGATCAAGATCTAAAACCATTTCTGTTATCGGATGTTCCACTTGGAGGCGCGTATTCATTTCAAGAAAGAAGTACTTTCCCTTTTCATCTACCAGGAACTCAACAGTACCAACACCTTCATAGGAAATTGCTTGTCCAATTTTTATTGCTGCTTCATGAAGATGTGACCGCAAAGTATCTGACAAACCTGACGCGGGAGCCTCTTCAATAACTTTCTGATGGCGCCTTTGCAACGAGCAATCCCGATCAGATAAGACAATGCATTTCCCGTGTTGATCACCAATAATTTGAACCTCGATATGGCGTGGATTTTCAACATATCGTTCCAAAAGAACTTGATCGTTCCCAAAGGCAGCCAACGCCTCTCGTTGGCAAGCTGCCAAAGCTTCCCCAAAGTCTTTTTCATGATCGACGTGGCGCATTCCCTTTCCGCCCCCTCCATAGGTTGCCTTAATAAGCAAAGGGAATCCGATTTTGCGCGCTGCAGATATCAAATCACTTCCATCATACCCTGGAATAATAGGAACATTGACGGATTGGGCAATAGCCTTAGCTTCACTTTTTGATCCCATTATTTGTATAGCGCGAGAGGAGGGTCCAATAAACACAAGACCGCTTTTGCGAACGTTTTCAGCAAACACTGGATTTTCAGATAAAAAGCCATACCCAGGGTGAATTGCCTCAACCTTATGGTGCAGAGCAGCCTTGATTATAGCCCCAGAATTTAAATAACTTTCTTGCGCAGGAGGAGGACCAATAAGAATTGCTTCATCTGCCATTTGCATATGCATAGCAGCTTGATCAGCGGTAGATCCTATGGCAAATGTCTTTATTTTAAGACGACGACACGTTTGTATAATTCGGCAAGCGATTTCTCCCCGATTGGCAATTAAAATGCTTTTGAACATGCTAAGTTTCTTCACGATGAATCGTCCATGAAGGACTACGTTTTGATAAAAAGGCTTCTATGCCTTCTTTTCCCTCTGGGGATGTGCGAACGAGTGCAATACGACGCGCCGTCTCTGCACGAAGTTTTTCATTAAGGGGACAGGATACAACATGGCGTATCAACTCTTTGGAAGCCGCCATTGCTTGGGGTCCTCCCTTTCGGAGAGAAACCGTGAGGCTCTCAACCACGGCTCCTAACTCGCTCTCATGAACACAATGATGAACCAACCCCAATCGCACTGCTTCTTCAGCACTGATGCGATCCGCTGTAAGTGTATAACGCCTCATCTGCCGTTGACCAATGGCTTTGAAAACATAAGGAGCTATGATGGCGGGAATAAGCCCTAATTTAACCTCAGATAAGGAGAATGTCGCTTCTTCTGAACAAATGGCGATATCACAGGCACAAATCAACCCAACACCACCCCCATAAGCAGAGCCTTGTATACAGGCAATCGTTGGTTTTGGACATTGGTCTATCACATCAAGAAGATGAGAAAGTTTCTCAGCATCGGCAACATTCTTTTCAAAAGAATAGCCAGCAACGCGTTTCATCCAATTTAAATCAGCGCCTGCGGAAAATACCTCCCCATTTGCTTTTAAAACAATGACGCGCACCAAAGGATCTTGTCCTAATGTTGCAAATGCTTGGGTCAACTCTTCAATCATTTGCTCATCCAGCGCATTATGCACCGTTGGACGATTAAGAATAATATGAGCCACACCTTTTGATTGATCTTTGAGGTCAGTTACGATCGGGCCTTGTGACATAAGCTTCTACTCTTTCAATTACATTCGAAAAACACCAAACTGTGTCTGTTTTGGCTCCGTCTTTTGAGCCAACGCTAACCCCATTCCCAAAACCCTACGGGTATCTTGAGGGTCAATAATTCCGTCATCCCAAAGGCGCGCTGTTGCATAATAGGGGTGACCTTGTTTATCATATTGGTTTTGTATTTCAGCCCGATAAGCTTTCTCCTCTGTTGGTTTCCAGGGCTTGTCTTTCAGAGTCTGAGATTCCATCTTCACTTGGCTTAAAACCATTGCAGCCTGCTCTCCCCCCATCACTGAAATGCGTGCATTGGGCCACATCCAAACAAAGCGTGGATTATAGGCACGCCCGCACATGGCGTAATTCCCAGCACCAAAGCTTCCCCCTATTATAACTGTAAATTTTGGAACACGTGCACATGCAACTGCATTCACCAATTTAGCGCCATCTTTCGCAATTCCACCTGCTTCATATTTTTGCCCAACCATAAAGCCACTGATGTTTTGGAGGAAAATTAAAGGGATATTTCTTTGACAACAGAGTTCAATGAAATGGGCTCCCTTTTGGGAACTTTCAGAAAACAAAATACCATTATTTGCCAAAATGCCTGTTAAATGACCGTGAATATGCGCAAAACCACACACAAGGGTTGAGCCATAGAGCGGTTTAAATTCATCAAACTCACTCCCATCAACAAGCCGCGCAATAATTTCTCGCACTTCAAAGGGTTGCTTCAAATCTTGAGAAACAATACCATAGAGTTCATCAGCTGCATACAAGGGGTCTTTCATATCACTCGTTTCTGAAAGTCCTTTTTGATTTAAAGAACGAACAACTTGACGTGCCAATGAAAGAGCATGTACATCTGATGCCGCAACGGAATCGACGACCCCTGAACTGCGGGCATGGACTTGGGCACCTCCAAGATCCTCAGCAGAAACAACTTCTCCAGTTGCAGCCTTAACCAACGGAGGCCCTCCTAAGAAAATCGTGCCTGTTCCCTCCACAATAATACTTTGGTCCGCCATTGCTGGCACATACGCCCCCCCGGCCGTGCAGGATCCCATCACAACAGCAATTTGAGGAATCCCAGCCGCAGACATTTGGGCTTGGTTATAAAAAATACGACCAAAATGATCACGATCCGGAAAAACTTGGTCTTGGTGGGGCAGATGTGCTCCCCCAGAATCAACCAAATAGAGACATGGCAATCTATTTTCGCGGGCAATTTCTTGGGCCCGTAAATGTTTTTTTACAGTCATGGGAAAGTAGGTTCCTCCCTTAACTGTTGCATCGTTGCCTATGATCATACACGGAACCCCATGAATCATGCCAATGCCTGTCACAATACCAGCCCCAGGTACAGGTTCGTCATACATATCATGAGCCGCCAATTGGGAGAGTTCTAGAAATGGACTCCCCTGATCTATCAGATGATTGATGCGCTCGCGCACAACCATTTTTCCACGGCCTTTATGTTTCTTAACGGCTGCTGCGCCGCCCCCCTGTTCAATTTCTGATACTTTATCACGCAAATCTTGAACTTGGATTTCCATGGCCTTCTTGTTCTCTTGATAAACCTTAGACTTGGTCTGCACGAGGGTTTGAATGACAGGCATAAATTTGAAGACCTTGCATGAAATAGATACAACTTTATTAAAATTTAACCTTCTTTTCACATGCATGCAAGGTTATGCATGTGCATCATCAAAATAAATCTCAAAGAAGATTATACATCTTGTTAGCTTTGAAAGTATATTTCTGCAATATCAGATGGTCTAGTCGTAGATTGTTCATTCATGATGCGGACTTCTTTCCATACAGTTTTTCCATGTACTCCCCAAGAACCAATGTTAATTCATATTCTCGCGAAGTCTGAAAAGGATTGGTTCTATATATCGATGATTTCTTTGATGCAAGCACCTCGTTAGCATGAGCAAGGAAATTTGCCTGAAACTGCCACAAATAATTTCTACCAACAATCTCTTTGACATCCTTTAACATATGATCCCAGAAGATGCGTGCCATAAGTTTGGTGTATTTAACATCCGTCGCGGGATACTTAAAAGGTGCGGAATCCAATTCGCATTGTCCTGTATAAAGACTATATATATATTCGAAATTTTCCTTCTTTCCATCCAACATTTGATGTTGTGTAAGTGTCGTTAACTTTTGTATGCCATTAAAAAACTCAAAGCCTCGTGTGATGGTGTCAGATTCAACGGCAGTTCCTCCCCATAGGCGTTGTAAAAGGCGTCCTACCCACGGGAGCCTTCCGCTTGACATATCATCAGTGACAGCAACCAAAAGTTGGTTTTTTTGATCATGTGTTAAAAATTTACCATTAAAACTCCACTGCGCATAGGAAGTAAAATCAGCTTCTGCGACCATTTCTATAATATACCGCTTAAACCATTCTTTTTCACTCTCATCAAACTCACTGTATTGGAGCTTAGGAAAAGTATGAAAAATCACATTAAAAATATTTTTTTGGATAGTATCCAATTTGCCTTTATCTGGCATTTTAAAACCAAGACTACTAATAACGTTTTTAAAAACTTCTCCTTGAGTTGCACGAAAGGCCATTCTCACCAAGTGCCTAACATTCTGGCTCGATGCGTCATCCCAATCAGGAACTTTTTCACCTTTGGGACAAAGATGGGCAAAGGAAGTTAAAGGTGCGAATGGAGACCCAACCTCGGCACAACAGTCTTTAAAAGCCATAACCCCGAGAAGTGAAGCACGATTTTCTGTAACTCTTCGAAGTGACTTTAATTCACTTTCAGAAAATGAATCTTCCTGAGAGGGTTGAAAACCCATTCCTATGGAGAGTAAAGTGTACTGCCCTGCTGCTCTCTGCGCCTCAGCACGGTAGGTAAACCATCCAGGATCTGCACCCACCAAACCATCTCGAACGGTAACGCTGCTCTGCGAGTCATCATCAATAACCATGTTCATCCCAGAAAACAACCCAGGCGTAGCACTGACTGTCTCTAAAATCGTTCCTATAGAAACACTATTTAAGCGTTCTTGTTTTGGGATTTCTGACCTAGGAGCCGGTCCAGTGGAAGATCCTTTTAAGGAACCAACCGACGGAATTTCTGCTCCTGAAACCGAATCACTGGAAAGCCCTTTAAGTTGTTTCTGTTCCGATCCGCCTGAAAAATCAACGGGTATATTATGAGTCGCATCAAAACCAATGAGATGTAAATTCTCTCCTATTTCCCTAATTGGTTGATGAACCCCTGTGCCAAATATTTTAGCAAGTAAATCCTTAAACCCTTTTCTCGAATAGATGGTATCCGCCCCGCTCGTTTTTTCGTCAACAAAAAGTGTATAACACTGACGTGCCACCAAGCTCGAAAGCCTTAAAGCTGTATATTGCCGCGAGAAATACAATCCTCCAACCAAAAGACTTGAAGTTGATGTAGTGCCTGCTATTTTAAAAACTTGGTTGAGCTTAATTTGTGGGGTGTGTATGTTCAGTTTTTTACGGCCTTCAGCATTCTCATTTACAGAATCATTCAAAATCGCCTCAAGTACATCTAGTATTGCGGCGGCATATACAATTTGAACACCGCATGTCCCGATTGAAAGAATGTTATAAATAGGTAAATCTTGAAGCCCCATCTTTCCAGCTGTTGAAAAATAGATCTTCGCATCAGAATCTTCTAAGTTTTCACCCATAAGCGTAACTTTTACTCCAAGAGGAGTTGTTGTCTCGTCCCTCTGTGGAGGAGCGCTTCCTATCTCACTATGAGCCATTTCTTGAAGAAGTGAAGATCCTGCAAGAGGGTGAGAAGCTATGGCTGATGATGATGTTCTTAAAGCTACAGACTCTGCATGAAATAAAGCGGCAGCTTGTTTCTCTGGATTAGTAGGTGACCCAAATGCAGCCGTATCATTCCCTTGAATAGAAGAAAGGAAAACTACCACAATAGTACCTAAAATTAACGGTTTTAATAATTTTATATCCATATTTAATCCTCCTTTAAAAGAATCTTCTCCATAGAGTCTAGGCAATATAAAATGAAGTGTAAAGAGTAACCCCTTTAAACGAGAATGTTCTTCGTTCTAGGCTTGGAGAGGACTTAAAAATGAAAAAACAGGATTCTTAGTGCGTTTGCGCCAAATCACCAAAACGAGTGAGACTTCCATCAAAATAAAGGCGCACATTTCCCACAGGACCGTGACGTTGCTTTGCGATAATGACTTCAGCTTGGTTGGCAATCCTATCCATATGGGCCTGCCATTCAGCATGCTTTTCTGTCCCTTCAGGTGGTTGGCGGCGTATTTCGTAATACTCTTCACGAAATACAAACATCACCACATCCGCATCTTGTTCAATAGAGCCAGATTCCCTCAAATCTGCCAACTGCGGACGCTTGTCCTCGCGCTGTTCTACGGCACGAGACAACTGTGAAAGAGCAATCACAGGAACGTTCAACTCCTTCGCAAGTGCCTTCAGAGCACGCGTGATATCTGAAATTTCTTGAACACGATTATCCCCTTTACGGTTTGATCCTCCAGATTCCAGGAGCTGAAGATAGTCAATAACAATGAGCCCTAGGTTTTCTTGTCTTTTTAAACGCCGTGCGCGTGTACGCAAAGCTGAAACGCTTAAAGCAGGCGTATCGTCTATGAACAAAGGAATACTACTGAGTTCGCGGCTTACCTGTACAAAGGTTGGGAAATGCTCTTCCTTGACTTCTCCCCGACGAATTTTGTCTGATGATATTCCAGATTCGGAAGCTAAAATTCTTGTGGCCAATTGTTCAGCAGACATTTCAAGGGAAAAAAAGCCAACAGAAGCCCCGCTTTTATTTTTATTCAGATATGCTTTTGCTGCATTAAAAGCCATATTGGTTGCAAGAGCAGTCTTTCCCATAGAAGGACGACCGGCAATGATGAGTAAATCTGAAGGGTGGAGTCCACCCAAGCATTTATCTATATCCGTCAAACCAGTCGTAACACCGACCACGTGGCTGTCGCGCTTATAGGCAACTTCAGCCATCTCGATAGCCTCAGTCAAAGCCATTTGGAAGCTTTTAAACCCGCCAGAGGCTGAGCCTGTTATTGCCAAATCAAAGAGCTTTTTCTCTGCATCTTCAATCTGTTGGGCTGCATTAAGGTCTAGCTCATGGGTCCGAGCATTTAGGACCATATCTTCCCCAATTCCCATAAGCTGCCGGCGTAAGTAAAGGTCATAAATGAGCCGCCCATAATCCCCCACACTGATGACGGACACCACGCCTTCTGCCAAATCAATAAGATAGCGTGCCCCCCCAACAGGCTGCAAAGCTTCATTCTTATCAAAATAATCCTTTAATGTTATGGGATCTGCAACCTGACCACGATCAATAAAACGAGCAATTGCCTCAAATATTTGGCCATGAATCCCATCAGCAAAATGATGAGGGAGTAAAAAGTCGCCCAAGGCTTCATATGAGCCATTATTAAGCAACAAAGCCCCCAAGAGAAGTTGTTCTGCTTCAAGATTATAGGGAGGCGCCTCCCCTTCTCTATGAGAAGACTGATCCACTAATGAAACCTGATTACTGTGTACGATTGTTAATTCTCGAGCCATAAATATATTTGTACCAGAATAATGTTGATTTTGAATAGCCCCGTTAACTCCCTTTTAAGAGAATTTCACTCATAATAGGCCTAGGACATTAATGAATCATTGGAACAAAAATGTATAAATACCTTAATACATGTCTTTTAGTATTGGTACTCCTAATTGCAGGGACTTTAAATATAAAAGGAATGGGGGGGCCCTTTCCTTCTCCTTATGCATCAACAACATCCAGTGACAATCCAACTTACCGCATGTCCAACCAACAAAGAGACGCCGTTAATAGAGCCTTTGCAAATGCTCAAAACGCAGTTCGGCAGAATCATTCTTTATGTAGCAGCCGTGGAGATTGCATAAAACTGGATACAACAACTCTCACAAGCTTTGTTAACAGCAATCCAAATCATCCTGCACGCCCTTACTTTGAAGATATTTTAGGACGTATTCGCTATGATGTACCTCGCCAAAAATTTGGAACTGAGTGGGTCATTTATCAAAACCTCTCCGCCCAGCGTCAGCAAGAATTTCGGGATGGCCTCCGAATTGTCCCTTTTCAACCACAATTGGTTCGAGCAGCTTGGGGATCACAGTACATTTCAACCCCGGCGTATTATAACAAAGATGATGTTCTGACCTCTTTGCTTCAGGAAATTTCTCAAAGCCACCGAAATTGCTATGACTATATTGGTTGCGTAAGTTCAGACCAACAGATAATTGGGAGCTTTATTAATAAATTAGCTCCCGGTGATCCTGTACGTGACGCTCTCACCCGCCTGAGCTATACTATTGATTTTCTTTCAAAAAGAAAAGTTTTCGATACTGACCTATATTTAAGATTACATAATCCCTTAAATCCAGATTGGTATGACACTTTTCGAAAGAATAGGACAAAAGAATTTGCGGGATACGGCCTTACAGAATGGCAAAATGTTATTAGATATTCTCGCCCAACTCGGTGGTATTCTGCACGCGTTACAAATGGGACTCCCTCAAGACAACAGCCTGCTCAACCACAATATAATCAACAATCCTATTATGGACAGCCATCTTATAGCCATCAACCGCCTTATGGCCAACAACCATCCTATAGTCAACAAGCTCCAACTTTCCAGCCTGCGCCTTCTCAAAAACTTCAAAAGGATCAAGATTGGTTTGGTCGCGTTCAACGCATCATGAAAGTTTGGTAAGAACTCGTCTCTTACTGAAGGGGGACATAACCCCACCAATAGATGGATACAAATAAAAATAACCAAACAACGTCTACAAAGTGCCAATACCACGCAGCAGCTTCAAAGCCCACGTGATGGTCAGGTGTGAACTCAGAGCGGTAGGCTCTAAACCAACTAACAATGAGAAAAAGCGTCCCCACGATGACATGAAATCCATGAAATCCAGTCGCCATATAAAATGTCGATGGATATATTCCATCTTTTATTGAAAAAGCCGCATGACCATATTCAATGGCTTGAACAGTTGTAAACAAAATGCCTAAACAAATCGTGATTCCTAGCCCCCGGAGTACATCCTTCTTGTTATTTTCCAATAGTGCATGATGAGCCCATGTAATAGTGGTACCTGATAAGAGCAAAACCAACGTATTAAAATAAGGTAAGTGAAAGGGATCAAATGGAACAATGTTCTTAGGAGGCCAAACATGCCCAGTAGCTTCTGTTGGATCTAAGGCAGCATTGAAATAGGCCCAAAAAAATGCAGAAAAAAACATAATTTCAGAGCAAATGAAGAGCAACATACCAACCCTCAAACCTCTTTGTACAGCTTCGGTATGAACGCCAGGTGTGTTTCCTTCACGAATAACGTCGCGCCACCAACCAACGAGTGTTAACAACAACATGAAAAAGCCAACAAGAAAAACCTTCTTGTCAATGTTGTGCATGGCCAAAACACCCCCTATGGCTAAAACCATAGAGGCTAAACCACCAACAAATGGCCAAGGACTGGGATCAACTATATGAAAGGGATGCTTGGTTGAAAGAGTTGCGAGGTCTTCTTGTTCCAACTTCCATCCTCCTTTAGAATTGTCAATAGAGGGAAAATCCTTCTCAAAATTGGTCATGACGCTCCCATTCTTACGCTCCATCACCAGTATAACCAGGGAAGTGAATTTTACCCTACTAAATTTTTCAGCCAAGAAGTAAAGCGGGAAAAAGTGGAAGGTTTTTCAGTGTTTTCTGCTTGGGAAGACGTGTCTGAAGTAGGGTGTTTAGACCACCACCATTCCAAAACATTAGTCCCAACCATCGGGTCAAAGGTTGGATACTCAACCCGATCTGCCCAATAAGCCCAATAAATCGTATTGTCATAATATTTGGGGACAAAATAATGACTACACATCACCACACGATCAAGGGCATGAACAGCTGCTGTCAGTTCTTCCTTAGTTCTTGCTCCTGCCACTTTTTGAGCCAACGCTTCTATAATTGGGTCCTTCATACCAATGTAATTGCTGCTCCCTTTAACGTCGGCGGTCTTTTGACTAAAATAGTAAACCTGTTCATTCCCTGGACTTAAACTATTCGACCATAGATGTGATATCATATCAAAATCAGAATTCATTACTCGTGCTTCATATTGGACTGCATCGACGAATCTCAATTTCATTGTGATACCAAGTCTTTGAAGATTTTGACGGAATCCATTTAAGAATTTTTCTAACCTAGGATCTTTATACATATATTCAAAAGTGAGAGGTTCGTTTGTATCCTTATTCACACGGCGTATTGTTTCTTGCTTGGTGATAGGATCTTTTTGAACAACGATTATCCATCCTGCCTCATTCAAGAGTTTGTCAGCGACTTCTAAGTTTGCACGCGCATCTCCATCCCCTTTTGTCATGGGCGGAACGAAACCTGTTTTAATAACTTCCGCCGGCAGAGTATCACGATAGGGTTCTAATAATTTCAATTCTAAACCTTCTGCAGGCCCTTTATGAGCAAGAGGGGTGTTAGAAAACAAACTTGTTACGCGCTCATAATCTCCGTTGCATAGAATTTTATTGGTCGTCTCCCAATCAAATGCTTTTCCAATGGCTTCTCGAACACGGATATCTTTGAAAAGAGGACGTCGCATATTAAAAATTGACGTGCGAACAGTCACGGGACGCTTATGCTTCATTCCAACTTTTTTAATTTTCCCTGAATTGACAGCAGGAATATTATACCCATCACGCCATTGTTGTGTATTCACTTCAAAAAAGACATCAAATTCGCCAGCTTTAAATGCCTGGAACTGGGCTTCAGCATTCTTATAATAATCAATTTGAATAATATCAAAATTATATCGTCCGCGGTTAACAGGTAAATCAGCAGCCCAATAATCTTTAACCCGCTCATACTTAACAAACCTGCCAGGCTCAACATCAGAAATGCGGTAAGGACCGCTTCCTAACAACGGAGTCATTCCCGTTTCACGGAAATCTTTCCCTTCATACTGCGCCTTTGAGAAAACGTGAAGCATTGCTGTAATAAGTGGAATTTCTGGGTCATACTTTCCTTCATTTTTTTGAAAAGTTAGTTTAATAACCCGAGGATCTAAAATTTCTATTTTTTCAATTTTTCCATAATACTGGCGATAGCGGGGCAATCCTTGTTCTTTAAGCATTTCATAACTAAATTTTACATCTTCTGCTGTAATGGGGGTCCCATCATGAAAGCGTGCATTGGGATTAATATAAAAAGTAATGGTGGAATAGTCAGGAGCAAGATCTGCTTTCTCTGCAATTAAGCCATAAAGGGTAAAAGGCTCATCCACTGCACGGGTCATAAGAGGATCAACAGTGAGAGAGTTGCTCTGCATTGAAATAACAACTGGTGGAATTCCCTTAGCAATATATTGGTTCAAAGAATCAAATGTTCCCATTGCCCCCATTTTTAATTTTCCTCCTTTGGGTGCATCAGGGTTAACATAAGAAAATGCCTTAAAATCAGCTCCATACTTTGGCGTTCCAAAGCGCGCAAGACTTGGGGAAGGATCTGCTCTGAGTGCAGTTATTGTAAGAGTCGCTATAAAAGCAATATTCTTAATAAGTTTCTTCATTTAGTAGGCTTCCTTTGTTTGTTATATTTAAAAAAAGTATATGAGAGCGTTATCGTTTTTACATCTTTCAAATCTGGGTCGAGCGCAAAATCTGAATCAATAAAAAATTGAACAGGCATCTCGACTTTTTGTTGAGGGGATAATATCTGCTCTTCGAAGCAAAAACAAGCTACTTTGTTGAAATAAACTGCTGCTTTGTCAGGCGTAACATTATACGTTGCCATTCCACATATAGGCTTGTCAGAAAAATTTTCTGCCTCAAAAAAGGCAAGGGCATTTTCACCCACCTTAACTTTCATTTCTGTCTGTTGAGGACGAAACTGCCAGGGTAAATCTCGATGCACATCAGCATTAAAACGTACTGTAATTTCACGGTCCGTCACTTTTCCTGAAGGCGCACTTGCAATTTGAGGCGTCCCTCCATACCCAGTTTTTTGACAAAATAATCTATACAGCGGTACAGACGCATAGGCCATTGCAAGCATAGTGACCACAATGCTGATCAGCAAGACACGCATATGACGAGGGGCAATCATTGACCCAATCGCACAAATGTAATGAGATAAAGCAAAATCGAAAATCCGGCCAACACATAAAGAAGCGCTAGGTTTCTCTTCGTAAGATTTGAATGGTGGTTTGGTTTCATAAAACGAGTCGATCCACTGTTAAAGCAAGGAACAAAACAAACAAATAGAATATTGAATATCCAAACAAGCGCAGAGAAACTTTAGTGTCCTCATCATACATCACTTGTCCAGCCAGCGCGAGAAAAATACTTCCTAATCCTAACGCTATTATACCATACGCCCACGTCGCCATCCCAATAAAAGAAGGCACAACGCTACAGACGACGAGCAAGGACGTATAGAAAAATATTTGACGCTTAGTTGCTTGTAGTCCAGCTACAACTGGTAACATGGGTACTTTTGCTCGAGCATAATCATGATGACTATAAAGAGACAATGCCCAAAAATGGGCTGGTGTCCATAAGAAGATAATTGCGAACAAAATCCAAGCTTCAAAGGGGGCCGTATGGGTGACAGCAGACCATCCTATGACGGGTGGGAGGGCACCCGCTGCTCCTCCGATCACAATATTTTGTGATGTCCATCTCTTCAAGAGCATCGTATAAACGATGACATAAAATAAGATGGTGATGGCCAGCAAAGAAGCTGCAAGCCAATGGATTGCAACTGCCATCGTAATCACAGATGCAAAACTTAAGATAACCCCAAAAGCCAAAGCACTATCAGGATTTATGATTCCAGACGGAAGTGGTCTCTTTTGTGTACGCATCATCAGAGCATCAATATCACGATCCCACCACATATTAAGACACCCCGCAGCGCCTGCACCAACCGCGATGGATAAAATTGCCGAAAAGGCTAAAAGGGGATGGATATTTCCTGGAGCCATGAGCAACCCGCATAATCCTGTGAAGATGACCAAAGACATAACGCGGGGTTTTAGGAGAGCTATATAGTCTTTAACGTCAGCATCCTCCCCATCTGTTTCGATCAGGGAGGAATGATAGGGTTGAGATAAATCAATCATAGATAGGAAATTTCTATTTGATAATCGGCTGATGTTCAAATGTATGAAAGGGTGGAGGAGAAGATACATGCCATTCTAATGTCGTTGCGCCATCACCCCATGGATTATCTGGGCATTTAACTTTATCTTTGAACAAACGAAATATAATGTAAAAGAAAAGAAGAATAGCAGCCACAGAAATATAACTTCCAATGGAAGAAACGTAATTCCAGCCTGCAAAAGCATCTGGGTAATCGGGTATACGCCGCGGCATTCCTGCAAGACCCAAAAAATGCATAGGGAAGAATAACACATTCACCCCTATAAATGTCATCCAAAAATGAAGATTACCCAAGCGTTCGTTATATTGATATCCGGACATCTTACCAATCCAGTAGTAAAATCCTGAAAACAATCCAAAGACCGCTCCCATGGAGAGGACATAATGAAAATGCGCCACAACATAGTAGGTGTCATGCAAAGATGTATCAACTTCTCCATTGGCCAAAATAATGCCCGTCAACCCCCCAATGGTAAACAGCAAAACAAAACCCAATGCAAATTTCATGGGTACGCGAAATGAAATAGAGCCACCCCACATGGTCGCAATCCAGCTGAAAACTTTTATCCCTGTTGGAACACCAATGATAAGCGTTGCTATGGTAAAATAGGCGCGTGCATTAACATTCATACCCACCGTAAACATATGATGTGCCCAAACAATAAACCCGAGAACGCCAATAGACACCATGGCATATGCCATACCCAAATATCCAAAAATAGGTTTACGTGAAAAGGTAGAAATAACCGTACTCACCACGCCAAACGCAGGCAAGATCATGATATAAACTTCCGGATGACCAAAGAACCAGAAAAGATGTTGGAATAAAACAGGATCGCCCCCTCCAGCAGGGTCAAAGAAAGTTGTTCCAAAATTTCTATCCGTAATCAACATAGTGATTCCACCCGCCAAGACGGGAACCGCCAACAACAACAAAAAGGACGTAATCAATAGTCCCCATACGAACAAAGGCATCTTATGAAAGCCCATCCCGGGTGCTCTCATATTAAAAATTGTGGTAATAAAATTGATGGCTCCTAAGATGGATGAGGCGCCGGCCAAATGAAGACTTAAGAGAAGAAAATCAACCGCAGGGCCGCTATGTCCTATAACAGCACTTAAAGGGGGATAAAATGTCCACCCTGTTCCTGCACCAGACCCAACACAACAGGCCAAAATCAGAAGCGTAAGAGAGGGGGGAAGCAACCAGAAACTTACATTGTTCATGCGCGGGAAAGCCATATCAGGCGCCCCAATCATTAAGGGAACAAACCAATTTCCAAATCCCCCGATAAGAGCCGGCATCACCATGAAAAAAATCATCAACAAGCCATGGGCTGTGATAATCACATTATAAAGTTGATGACTTCCTCCTAAAACCATACCCCCAGGGTGCATCAATTGCAGACGAATAATGAGCGAGAGCGAGGCCCCCAATATTCCACCAATAATGGCAAAAACCAAATAGAGCGTTCCAATATCTTTATGGTTCGTTGATAACACCCATCGATGCCATCCTTTTGGATGGTGGTCGTGGTGCTCATGCATTAAGACATTTCCTTTTGCCATCTTTTCATTTGCTCTTTTCTTTATGCTGTTCTGAAGGAGGTAATGCAGGCGCTGGTTTTGTTTCCCTCGACTGACTCCACGCGTCATATTCTTCCTGAGAAACAGCTTTTATATGGATGGGCATGAATCCATGTCTTACCCCACACAACTCAGAACATTGCCCATAGTAATCACCAATTTTTGAGATGCGCAACCATGTTTCATTCACTCTGCCCGGCACTGCGTCTTTTTTTATTCCTAGAGCGGGAATTGCGAAACTATGCAAGACGTCTTGGGATGTGACCAATATTCTCACTGTTGTATTAATAGGGACAACAACTGGATTATCAACAGACAACAAACGAAATTGCTCAGGCTTCAGATCCTTATCCTCAATCATATAGCTATCATAACTAATGTTTTTCTCGGGATACTCATATGACCAATACCATTGATGTCCAATGGCCTTCACCGTCATTGTTGCATTTTGGATTTTATCATTAAAAAAAAGAAGTTTGAGAGAAGGAATGCCAATCACCACCAAGACAAGGACGGGGATCATCGTCCAAATCACTTCTAAAAGTGTATGGTGAGAAGTTTTGCTGGGAACAGGATTGCGCGCTGCACGGAAGCGCACCATCACATAACTCATAAGCGCCCCTACCAGCAAGGCAATACAAGTTATAATAATCAAAAGCAAATTGTGCATGCGCACAACGCCTTCCATCATCGGAGATGCAGCAGGCTGAAATCCAATTTGCCACGGTTGAGGAATGGAAGCTAAAGCAGAGCAGAGAGTCGAAAACCCTACTCCTAATATGAAAAAAGATTTGAAAAATTTCATCTCATTATATCTACACACATCTCATATATTCATATTGTGACGTTAAGCCTTACAGGAGACAAGAGGCTTTTAACAACTCTTATTTTCTTGGCTGAAAATATTTTTCAATAGCTTGCGGCGTCACATCTTCGAGCCTTGCTGGATTCCATCTCGGATTTTTATCTTTATCAATAAGAAGCGCACGAATGCCCTCATAAAAATCATGCCCTTCAGCACAATGTTGACTCACCTGAAAATCAAGCGTTAAAACTTCTTTAAGAGTACGCCCTTTTGTGTGGCGTAAAAGCGCAAGTGCTAATTTTAAACTCGTTGGAGATTTCTTCTCCAACTCTTCAAGCCATTGATCAGCGACTGGATTTTTTGCATCAAACAAAGCTTCCATGATCTCCTCGACGGTATTAAATGAAAAACATTCATCAATTAGATTTCGATAGTTTTGAAGAAAACAATCGCTTTGTCCTCCTGCATAATTTTGAAGAACATCATTCATTTCATCAATGGACTTTGTGCATGTTAGCTCTTGATATGTTTGCATCATCTCTTGAGAGGCTAAGCGGTGCGTTGCCAAACCGGCATAAAGGCAATCTTCCGCAGCAATTGTACTTCCCAAAAGAGCAAGATAAGTACCAATTTCACCTGGGCAGCGATTTAAAAAGAAGTTTGCCCCAATATCAGGAAAAAACCCAATCGCCGTCTCTGGCATCGCCATGCCTGTTTTCTCTGTAACAAGCCGATGACTTCCATGAATGGAAATCCCTAATCCGCCCCCCATGGATAGTCCATCAATAAAAGAGATGTAAGGTTTTGGAAACATTTGAATCATATAATTCAAAAGATATTCCTCTTGAAAAATGGAGCAGATATAATCTTCATCTCCCTTTAACCTGGCGTCATAGACTGATCGTATATCTCCACCTGCGCAAAAGGCTTTATCATGGGTGCTCATGAGCATCACACAGTGGATTTGGGTATCGTCTTTCCAACTCACAAGGAGACGCGTTATTTCCCGAATCATAGAAAGAGAAAGCGCATTCAAAGCCTTGGGGCGATTCAGCATCATCACACCAGCATGGCCATCCTGCTTAGAGATGATTTCTTTTTCCTCAACACTATAGAAGGAGGCACTGGTCATCATTACTTAAACTTTTCAATGAGATGGCGTGCAATAATGAGGCGCATAATTTCATTGGTTCCTTCTAAAATTTGGTGAACACGCAAATCGCGTAAATACCGCTCAATCTGGTAGTCTTTTATATATCCATACCCACCATAAAGTTGCAGTGCTTGATTGACAACAGAAAACCCAACATCTGTGGCAAAACGTTTAGCCATAGCACAATGGGATGTCGCCTCCTCGGGAGTCTTATCCAACACTATTGCTGCTTTGTGCACCAAAAGGCGTGCAGCTTCCAATTCTGTTGCCATATCGGCGAGGCAAAATTGAATGCTCTGAAATTCTTTAAGCTTTTTTCCAAATTGCGCGCGCTCATTCACATACTGCATTGCCATCTCTAAACACGCTTGAGCCCCTCCCAACGAACAGGCCGCAATGTTGAGTCGGCCTCCATCAAGTCCAGCCATTGCAATTTTAAACCCCTGCCCCTCTTCTCCCAGGCGATTGGCAATAGGCACACGAACTTGATCAAAGGTAACCATTGTTGTGGGCTGACAACGCCACCCCATCTTTTCTTCGTGTTTTCCAAAACTTAAACCCGGACTGTCTTTCTCTACAAGAAGTGCTGTTATGCCTTTTGCACCCGGCTCTCCTGTCCTCACCATACACAAATATAAATCGCTCACGCCTCCGCCTGAAATAAAGGCTTTTGTGCCAGAGACACTATAATAATCTCCTTCTCGAACAGCTTTTGTCTTTAAAGAAGCTGCATCGCTTCCCGCGTCGGGTTCTGTTAAGCAATAACTGGAAAATGATTCCATGGAAACGAGCTTGGGTAACCATTTTTGACGCTGCTCTGACATTCCAAATTGATCAATCAAAGTAGAGACCATGTTGTGGACGGAAATATATCCTGCGGTCGATGCACACCCCCTCGCCAATTCTTCAATGATGAGAACACTGTCCAACCGTTTCAAACCACATCCGCCCACATCATCTTTTACAACAAGGGAGGCAAATCCCAATTGTGCTGCAGCACGCAATTCGTCCATGGGAAAAATTTCATCACGATCCCACACGCTGGCGTTGGGCGCTAAATGATTAGATGCAAAATCCCGTGCCAATTGCTTGAAAGATTCTTGTTCTGGTGTTAAAGAAAAATCCATTGTCCCTACCTCTCTCACTTTAAGCGTAAGGGACTCCTTTCAAAATGTCCATCGTTGCTGCGTCACCTTTTCTCGTCACTGCGAGGCCTCTCTCTTTTATCATTGCGCTCCTCTTTTTCTCTTTGTCATTGTGACTGACCGCAGGGCGCGTGGCAATCCATGTATTAATGAAAGATTGCAAAGTTCAATTGCATATCCTATAAATTTAAAAGACAATCGCACATCCCCTTTCACAAAGGGATCAATAAAATAGAGGAGTAAAAAATGAATTTCTACGGGCAATTCCCTAGCACCCGTCTCCGTCGCTTACGCACTTATCCTTGGCTACGAGATATGGTACAAGAAACATGGTTGCATCCTTCTGATTTAATTTTACCCATTTTTATCCGCACCCCTGATGCATCAGCAGAAATAGAAAGTATGCCAGGAATAAGGCGCTGGACTCTGGAGGAGCTCCCTCAAATAATTGATCAAGTTCTTGAAGTCGGCATTCCTGCGATTGCCTTATTTCCTTTAACGCCTTTTGCTTTAAAAACAGTAGACGGCGCAGAAGCGTGCAATCCAGAAAATCTTATCTGTAAAGCAATCCGCGCTATTAAAAAAATGGCCCCAGACATAGGTATTATAACAGATGTAGCCCTTGATCCTTACACAAGCCATGGGCACGACGGTGTGTGGAATGGCCATATTGTAGATAATGATCAAAGTTTAAAACTCCTGACAAACCAAGCCTTAGTCCAGGCAGAAGCTGGTGCAGATGTCATAGCTCCTTCCGATATGATGGATGGTCGAGTTGCAGCAATTCGCCATGCCCTAGATAGCAATAATTTTCAAAATTGTGCGATCTTAAGCTATGCCGCAAAGTATGCTTCATCTTTTTATGGCCCATTTCGTGAAGCCGTTGGGGCCATCAAACTTCCCCCAAACCCGCATGGTAAGGCCGGAGATAAAAAGACTTACCAAATGAATCCTGCCAACAGCGACGAAGCTCTTCGAGAGGTTGCACTTGATTTACAAGAAGGCGCTGATATGGTCATGGTTAAACCCGGCCTTCCGTATTTAGATGTTATTGCACGTGTTAAACAAACTTTTTCAGTTCCTATTTTTGCCTATCAGGTCAGTGGTGAATACGCCTTAATAAAGGCTGCAGCAGCTCAAGGATGGGTTGATGAGCAAGCTGTTATGAAAGAAAGTCTTATTGCTCTAAAGCGCGCCGGTTCCGTAGGTATTTTTACTTACGCAGCTCTCGAAGTTGCCAGAGATCTCATCCTCGTTTATAGCGAAGTAAGTTATAATAACGCCCCAACAAAACGTCTTATACCTTCACGCACATCTCTCCCTTTCAATGACGTGGTTGATAGTGCTCCCTCAAAGGAGCCAGCTCAAAAGAAATAGACAAACTCATTCTATCCTTCACCTAGCAATGCATATTTTTTGTCATTGCATGCGAGTCCCCCTTTCTCTACGCCATTGCAAGCCCCCCCTCTCTTTTTGTCATTGAGAAGCTCATTCTCTTTTCGTCATTGCGAGGAGCGTAAGCAACAAAGCAATCCATGTATTAAATTTTTTTATTATGGGCAATTTAATAATTTGACTTTTAAAATGGGCATTCATTAATACTCATCCTGCGAGCGCGTTTTTAAAAACAAGTATTAAACAGCTTATTCAGAAAAGGATGAAAGAAATGTCTTTCTAATTTTTTATTGTATCACTCGCTTCTCTTGAAGAATGAAGGATCATGAATGTCGACTTCTAGATCCACACGTCCTTCAACAAATGTATCCCCATTTGCGTCCGCATTCGGACCTGTGTGCATTGCTGCAAATTTGAAGCTCTAAATAGAGAGCCCAAGTTTTGGAGCAAGAGCATGCCTTTCTATCCGCAAGGATAGCTGTTAACTCGTGCCCTTATTAACCATAAGGATGCACACCTTTCCTTCCGACTGAAAAGTTGAGTTTGGAGCCTTCCGGTGCGGACACAAATGGGGATACAGAAAGCGAAAGAAAAAAGAATAGAAGAAAGAAGGCTAGGAGCCTACTTCACGTCATTGCGAGGAGTGTAAACGACGAAGCAATCCATGTATTCATAGATAACTTCGATTGATTAAATACACTCAATACCTCCACCTCTGGTGGAGGTATTGAGTGTATTAATAGTACATGGACTACTTCGCTCCGCTCGCGGTAACAATTGTACTATCCGCCCTCTCCAATCGACCTTGTAAAAAAATGTCATACAACGTACGCTTAAATATGAGATGAGTGTTGGGAGAAGAAATTTATGAAAAATAGTAAGCTTTTTAAAATGAAAATACTTTTAATGATGCTTCTATGTCATTCTTTATCGCCCCTGACGCTTGCTGCAACCATTTCCGATTCTTCTCAATCACACGAACAAAATACTACTCAAGAGGAAAGTTCTCAAAATCTTAAAACAGAAATTAAATATCTGAAGGAGAGAATCAAATTTTTAGAAGAGAATATAAGGGGACTCACCAACAATCTGGCAAAAGGTCTAGGCTCGAAGGATGACCTGCTCCAGGCTCCTTCCGAAAAAAAATACTATGAAAATGTCGCTTCCAGGGATGCTTACTTTCATTCAACTTTGTCCGCCCTTGAGAGCCTTGGAAGAATGTTTCAAACACACTTTGAGCAACAGAGGCTCAAACACACCCAATTTCAAATGCAGTTGGACCAGCTTCGTCAAGAAATGAATGCTTTAAGAGGCATGATCTTTGCGCGACCACCTACTCATTAAATAGGAGGCAAATAAATTAATCGCCTAAGGAAATGCCAAGACCACGAGCTGTGCGGATCATAGTCCCTTGTGTGTCAACCTGTTGAAACTGCTTAATGGCATCTTCAATGGGAACATCTTCCACACGACGGTTTTTCCACGCTACCATGCGGTCAAACTTCCCTTTTGAAATGAGATCAACCGCATGCACACCCAATGCAGCTGCTAATATACGATCTTGGGCACACGGTTGGCCACCGCGTTGAACATGTCCCAAAACCATCACACGAATATCGGCTCCCGTTGATTCAGAAATTTTATCTGCTAAATATTGACCAATACCGCCATAGCGCACGCGCCCATTATCGGCATCAAGGACCACAGGTTCATTATTTTCGGTCTTCACGGCCTCCGCCACGATAATCAGAGCAAAGGTTCGGCCTAAGTCGGCAAGGGAAGAAATCTTTTGGGTAATTTTATCCAAAGAGTAAGGAACTTCAGGAATAAGAATAATATCAGCACCTCCGGCAATGCCTGCACTCAAAGCAATATGACCCGCGTCCCTTCCCATCACTTCTAAAATCATTACACGTTGATGGCTTGCGGCTGTGGGTTGAAGACGATCTAACGCTTCTGTGGCAACTTCCACAGCTGTCGGATAACCAATCGCACTTTCCGTATGTCCCAAATCATTATCAATGGTTTTGGGAATGGTCACAAGATTCAAATTTCCCTTTAAGGCTAGATGGCGCAAAATTCGCATGCTGCCATCCCCTCCAATACCAATCAGCGCATCCAATTGTAGTTCTCGATACCCATCACAAAAATCTTGTGAACGATCTATGCGTTTTCCGGTGGCATCTGGGAAGTTAAAAGGATCACTTTTGTTGGTGCTTCCTAAAATAGTCCCCCCACTGCGCATCATCATGCTATTACAAAATTCGACAGTTAATTCTCTATAATCAAGAGGGCGCACAATGAGGCCTGTCGTCCCATTATGAATTCCAAAAACATGCCAACCATATGTTTGAATAGCGCGATAAGTAATGGCTCTAATCGCTGCATTTAAACCCGCGCAGTCCCCACCGCTCGTTAAAACTCCAATCCGCTTAATCAAGATTTTGCCTCTTTCTTTTACGTAGTCATTTCAAAATATTCCCTATACCTCTAAAATGTGAGGTACGCACATTCATTCCGTAACCTAGCACTTTTTGCAGGCGCGTGTTAAGCCGTTTTAAACTCCTTTTTTGGGCATTGCCCAACGACTTCATTTTGCCATTCTTTGCCAAATATGATACATCATAGGTAATAGACACCTTCTGTACATAAAAGCCTTTATGGCTACGAAAGTAAGACAATGAAATCAGAATTTTTAAACGTTATGCAATCCCGTGGTTTTCTCCACCAAGCCACGGACTTAGACACTCTTGATTCTCTGATGGAAAAGCAGAAAATTACAGGATACATAGGTTTTGACATGACAGCGGACAGCCTTCATGTGGGAAGCTTAGTCCAAATTATGATGTTGCGGTGGCTCCAAAAAACTGGACACCGTCCAATTGTTCTTTTGGGAGGCGGAACAAGTAAAATAGGGGATCCTTCTTTTAAAGATACAGCGCGACAGTTGTTGGATGATGATGTGATTAAAACCAACACCACCGGTATTAGAAAATCTTTTGCGCCATTTGTGGACATGGACAATGCTCTCATGCTCAACAACGATGAATGGCTCAATGGCCTCAAATATATTAATTTTCTAAGAGACTATGGGCGTCATTTTTCAGTCAATCGGATGCTGTCCTTTGATAGCGTTAAATTGCGTTTGGATCGAGAACAAACATTAAGCTTTCTTGAATTCAACTATATGATTTTACAAGCTTATGATTTTCTTGAGCTTTTTCAAAAACACGACTGTGTTTTACAAATGGGCGGCTCAGATCAATGGGGCAATATTGTAAATGGTGTTGAGCTCACGCGCCGTTGCTTGGGTAAATCCGTCTTTGGTCTCACCTCCCCCCTCATCACCACCTCCAGTGGTGTTAAAATGGGAAAAACAACCTCGGGTGCTATTTGGCTTAATGTGGATCGCCTTTCTGCCTATGACTATTGGCAATTCTGGCGAAATACGGAAGATCCTGATGTTGGGCGTTATTTACGCCTCTTCACAGAACTACCCCTCGATGAAATTTCTCGTCTCGAAGCTCTTCAAGGCGCTGAAATTAATGATGCAAAGAAAGTCTTGGCAGATCAAGCCACCAGTCTTGCGCATGGTCCGGAATGTCTTCCACATATTCACGAGACCATCAAAAATTTATTTGAACATCAAGCTGGCTCAATGGACAGTTTGCCATCCATCGATCTTCCGGTGAGCGAAATTCAACATGGTATATTATTGGTTGACCTTCTTTGCCGTGTTGGTCTTGCCACCAGTAAAGGGGAAGCACGCCGTCTTATCCAAGGGAATGGGGCACGGGTGAATGATGCTCCTGTAAGGGAGGAGTCCTACCTCGTTACCCATGATAAAGTTCAAGATGGATGTGTTAAATTATCGGCAGGGAAGAAGCGCCATGCGCTTCTTCGTGTCATCTAAATACTCTAAAGTGTATTTGCTGATTTTACCGCTGCCTCTTTACCGTTGAGAGCGCTTGCCATAACGGGGTGTTCTTTAATCACCTCCGCTTGTGGTTGAGCTGGTTTAACTGCTTGTACTGGTTGCGCAGCTGGAATTGGTTGTATTGGTTGGGTTTGTTGAGCTGATTGACCTTGTTGAGTTAATTCACGCAGAACATACCCACGTCCCCATACTGTCTCAATATAGTCTTCACCATTGAGTGCCTCTGCAAGCTTACGACGAAGTTTACAAATAAACACATCAATGATCTTTAATTCGGGCTCGTCCATGCCACCATAAAGGTGGTTCAAAAACATTTCTTTTGTAAGGGTAGTGCCTTTACGTAAAGATAAAAGTTCAACGATTGCGTATTCTTTTCCAGTCAAATGGAGAGGCTTATCATCAACGCTCGCTGTTCGATGCTGAAGATTTACGCTTAAGCGACCTGTCCGGATAATGGATTCAGAATGACCACGAGATCTGCGAATGATCGCATGAATACGTGCTAATAATTCAGTTTTATTAAACGGCTTGGTTAAATAGTCATCCGCACCAAATCCAAGGCCACGCACCTTATCATCAATTTCTACTAATCCTGATAAAATGAGGATTGGGGTCTTGATTTGTGCGGCTCTTAACCGACGCAAAACTTCATATCCATCCATATCAGGGAGAATCAGATCAAGAACGATAAGATCATATTCATAGAGCTTACCAATTTCCAAACCATCTTCTCCAAGGTCTGTGGTGTCACAAACGAAACCTTCAGTACGTAGGGCTGATTGTAGGGTTTTTGCTGTTGCAGAATCATCTTCAATCAATAGAACTCTCATTAAAACCTCCGATTGATTAATATGCTAAGATGATCGTAACAAATAAAATTAAATATAACTAATAGATTATTTTTATTTTTTTTTAGGTATTTTAATACTTTATTTACCATTTTTAAGATATGGAGTCATAAACAAACATACAACGGGTATTTATAATGACTTAAGCGCGCAAGGATAATTCATTACAGATAAATGGAGAAGAAAAAGCTAAGGTGAAATAGCAATGACCCCAACTAAATCACTTTCTTCATCTTTAACATTAGACCACATAAAGTGATCTTTGCCATCTCCCACTAGGCGAAGGGCATAAGTTTCCAGCACTTCAAAACCATGATCCTCAAGGAATTTTTTTAAGTTTTCTCTTGTAAATAATGTTGTACCCTTTGAATCTTTAGAAGGCTTCTTAGTATATTTCTCTCGGTATTCTTCATTTAAATACGGCAACATATCTTCAAAATACCCAGCATAAATGCCTTCATTTTTGGTTCTTTCCATATATTCGGGCAATAATTTTTCGCGAACACTTATATTAGTTGGAGGGATCGTAGCGATATAAATTTTACCATTCCTTTTAAGGGCCTTGCGAGACCACGAAAGAAACGAGTCAATTTTGGAGGGGGTCATAAATTGGAGGACTTTATCAGCCAGAATAGCATCATATTGATTGTTTGCTAAATGTAATTGTTCGGGAGCCTCAGCAGGCAATAATTTTAAAGACTTGAGTACTCTTTCGGAATTCTGTCCAAATTCTAATTTGGCCCTGGCAACCAGAATATCCAAATGTTCTTTTAATATATCGTTTGCAGTGTAGGAATTAACACCTTTCTTGAGAGATTCAATGGCAACATTGCTAAATCCTGATCCTATTTCTAATAAATCATTATGAGGAAGGGCTTCTTCGGTGATGAATTTTTCATTAAGCGGGGTAAGTGTATAATGAATATATCCTGTATCATTTAATGTAAGAACCCTATCTCCTTCTAGCGTAGGCGGTATTTTTATATCTAGGCCCACTGTTTGCAAGCTCTCTACTACCTTAAAGACTATTGAAATAGTTATTATCAGCAGCAAGCTAAGGAAGAGTTTAATTCGAGTCATTTTCGCATACTCCTTACAAAATTTGTATTAAGTTTAATTAGGGAATATAATAAAAATTTTTTATTATTTAGTAAGCGAATAATTATAACATAATTCTTATGACTTTATAACATTATAATATGAAGAATTGATGATTTGCGTATCATAGATATTCTGTGCAAAGGTTGCCATAACTGCAAAAAACTTTAAATAATGAGTTCTTAACCCCTATAAAACAAACGTTTTACTCTTTACTATATTTCCAACAGTCGATTAAATGATCGTTCACTAACCCTACCGCTTGGCAATAGGCATACATGATCGTAGATCCAACAAATGTCATGCCACGTTTTTTTAAATCCTTAGAAAGAAGATCGCTTGTTGGCGTTTTTGATGGCAAATCTTTAAAGTGCTTTGGGTGATTCAAAATGGGCTGGTTTTTCACAAAGCTCCACACATACGAATCAAACGTCCCAAATTCCTTTTGTATAGCCAAGAAGACCCGCGCATTTTGCCGTGCAGCATATATTTTTAGACGATTACGAATAATATTGGGATTGGTGCGTAGTTTTTCTAATGTTTCGTCTGTCATGGCAGCAACTTTTGAAGGAATAAAATTATGAAATGCTTTGCGATAGCCATCGCGCCGTTTTAAAATAGTCTCCCAGCTCAAGCCTGCTTGCGCCCCTTCAAGAATCAACATCTCAAATAAATGGTGGTCATCATGGGAAGGAATGCCCCATTCATCATCATGATATTTACCATAAAACTCTTTTCCAGGCCCGCCCCCAAAGCATCGTCTTTTACCGTCCGTACCCACTATTGTCATTTTTAAATTCCCTGTTTTGGTGCACTCTGTCAGGAGCGCTTACTATTATTTTAAGAGTAAGTCCTTAATCCAATTCCGCCAACAATGTGGCATTGCCACCTGCTGCCGTAGTATTCTGTGTAAATGTTCTCTCTACTGTAAAGCGCTCTAAATAATGTGGTCCCCCTGCCTTAGGCCCTGTCCCAGAAAGTCCTTCTCCACCAAAAGGCTGAACTCCCACCACGGCACCTATCATGCTCCGGTTCACATAAAGATTTCCCACACGCGCTTTTTTACGAATGTGTTGAATCGTATCATCAATACGACTATGGACTCCTAAGGTAAGCCCATACCCCGTAGCATTTATCTGATCAATGACCTTATCTAACTCTGCCCCTTTAAATCGAACGACATGTAAAATAGGGCCAAAGACTTCCTTTTTCATTTGATCAAATGAAGAAAGTTCCCAAGCTTGCGGCGCGATGAAATTGCCCTGCTTATGGTCCTTATTTAAAGATACACAGCAAATGAGCTTTGAGGTTTTTGTCATTCCATCCGCATATGCCTGTAACTCCTTAGAAGCTTCCTCATCAATAACTGGTCCAATATCTGTTGAAAGGAATGAGGGATTCCCCACATTTAATTCCTCCATAGAACCTTTTAACATTTCAAGAAGACTATCAGCGATTTCTTCTTGAATAAACACAATGCGTAAGGCAGAACATCTTTGGCCAGCGCTTTGAAATGAAGAGGTAATAATATCTTGAACAACTTGCTCGGGTAAAGCTGTTGAATCAACAATCATTGCATTCATCCCACCTGTTTCTGCAATTAATGGAACAATCGGGGCATTGGGGCGCATGAGAAGTTTCTTGGCTATTTCTTGCGCTGTTGAGGTTGAGCCAGTAAATACCACACCTCCAGTGCGCCTATCTGTCAAAAGGGCTGATCCTACTACGCTTCCTTTGCCAGGCATGAAATGAAGAACATCTTCAGGAACTCCAGCTTGATGCGCAAGAAGGATTGCTCGTTGCGCAATCAAAGGAGTTTGGTGTGCGGATTTTGCTATCACACAGTTTCCTGTTACCAAAGCCGCTGATATTTGCCCTAAAAATATGGCAAGCGGAAAATTCCAAGGACTTATACAAACAAATATTCCTCGACCATGAAGACTCAACTGATTATGTTCACCCGTAGGACCTGGAAGTGTTTGTGGCGTCATGATGCGACGTGCTTCGAGTGCATAGTATCGACAATAATCCACAGCTTCTCTTACTTCAGAATGGGCATCAAGAAGCGTCTTCCCACTCTCATAAACAAGCAAAGATATCAATTCATCTCGATGATCCTCTAAAAACTCGCCCAAACGTTCTAAAATTTGAGCGCGATTTTCTATGGGTCTTTCAGTCCATTCTCCAAAGGCCTTTTCAGCACTTGCCATGGCTTTTTCAACATCTTGGGCACTTCCATTCCAAGCATGTCCTACCACTTGAGTTTTATTTGCAGGATTTAATAATTTTATCGGTTCTCCTTCTTTGAGATTTTTTCCTGCAATGTGCGGCGATGCATTCCACAGAGCGCCATGTGGCATATCTGAAATAACATCTTTTATTCCTTTCTTTAATCCTTGAATTTCTTCAAGATTATTAAAATCAAGTCCTTTGGAATTTTTGCGACTTTTTCCTAATAAATGTGAAGGAAGCGGGATTTTTGGATGAGGTATAATTTTAAAAGTTTGAGCGCTCGCAATAGGATCTTCCACCAAAGTTTCTATAGGTACTGAAGGATCATAAATTTTATGCACAAAGGAAGTATTAGCACCATTTTCAAGAAGTCGACGGACAAGATACGCCAGGAGGTCTCGATATTCTCCAACAGGTGCGTACACCCGACAGAAAATTTTACTTTTTTCTCCCTTCAGGACTTGGTTATAGAGCGGTTCACCCATTCCATGAAGTCTTTGAAATTCGAATTCATTTGCTGAGCCAGCAAGTTCAAGAATTGTTGCAACAGTCCGAGCATTATGTGTTGCAAATTGGGCATAAACTGCATCAGGAGCATTCAGCATTTTTTGCGCACATACTTGATAAGAGATATCCGTAAAAACCTTACGCGTAAAAACCGAGTAGTCTTTTAAACCTCTTTCTTGTGTGCGTTTAATCTCAGAATCCCAATAGGCACCTTTGACGAGACGGATACATAATTTTCTTTTATGACGCCGCGCCATGTCTATGAGATAATCAATCAAACACGATGCCCGTTTTTGATACGCTTGAACAGCCAGACCAAAACCATTCCATCCCTTCAATTCTTCATGGCCAGAGATATATTCCACAATATTTAATGAAAGATCCAAGCGTTCGGATTCTTCTGCATCAATGGTGAGTCCTATTCCATTCTTCTTTGCAAGGATCGCAAGTTTCAAAACTAAGGGCGTGAGTTCTTGTTGGATACGATATGATTGAGCGAGCTCATAACGAGGATGAAGCGCAGATAATTTAACTGATATCCCTGGTTGAACTAAAGTTTTGCTTGATTTAACAGTCTTTCCAATTTCTTCAATAGCCTTGACATATGATATATAATAGCGCTGCGCATCTGCTTTAGTTCTGGCCTCTTCACCCAACATATCATAAGAATGTAAATATCCATCGTTCTCAAGTGATTTGGCCCGTTTCAAAGCATCTTCAATGGTTTCACCCATTACAAATTGATGGCCAAGAATTTTCATAGCATGTGTTATAGCTTTACGGATTATCGGTTCACTCACACGTCGTGTTAGATTTTTGAAAATATTTAAATATCCTTTGCTATCTAAGCCCCAGTGGAGCAAATGATCGGCGGTGGCCAAACCAAAGTTAGTTAGCTTAGAAAATAATGTATCTTCATTCACGTTTTTGCTTGAGGAGCTATTTTTCCATGAAACAGAACCAATCTTATCTCGAATTAAACGTGTTTTAGTTTCTGCATCGGGCACACGCAACAAGGCTTCTGCCAAACACATGAGAATGAGCCCTTCTTGACTATTTAAAGCATAAGTTTGTAAAAAATTTTCAATACTGAAATTCTCCAGCTTTTGTCCTCTAACACCCTCAACAAGCTGTTTTGCCCTTTTAGATATGCCCTCTGTTTGTTCTAAAGAAAGCTTGGCTTCTGCCAAAAGTTGTTCGACAACTTGAGACTCATTTGCGCGATAAAAGTCATTTATAAACCGAGAAGCATGAAATAGGCTCTCTAAAGAGTCAAAGACAGAAGTGTCGGTCTTCTCGATTTTTATGCCTTTACCCTTTATCTTTTGCTTCATGCATTGTAACTCCACTTAGCGAATAGCACTTAAAAACTCTAGCAAGATTTATGAGATTGCCCAACAAATATTTCTCAATTTTTTATAGAATGCCCGATAAGTAGTAGTATCCAGTTTCGTATTTATTTAGGAAGTATGTGGTAAATTTTTTGCCAAAAGGATAAAATCAGAAACAGTTAATTCTTCCGCCCTGCTGCACGGATCTAAGCCTAAATTGATTAAATCCTTTTCACTAAAAAGAGATTTCAAACTCGAGCGAATCATCTTTCTTCGTTGACCAAAAGCCTCCTGAGTAACACGAGAAATAGAGGAAAAAAGTTTCTTTTCTACCGAATCCAAAGGTTTTGGGATGAGCTGAACTACGCTGGAAGTGACTTTCGGAGCAGGTATAAAAACAGTTGGAGGCAAATCAAACAAACGATGTCCTTCGCATAACCACTGAGTTAAAATAGAGAGCCGCCCATAGTCTTTTGTTCGCGGCTTTGCAAATAATCTTAATGCAACTTCTTTTTGGAACATCAATGTCAACGAAACAATTCGATCCAGATTATACAACCACTGAATTAAGAGAGCGGTTCCAATGTTATAAGGTAGATTCGAGACAATTTTAATGTTCTCCGTAGGAATGATAGATTGTGGCATAAGTTCAAGGGCATCGCCCTCAAGGGCACGTAACTTACCGGGAAAATAACTTTCAAGTTCTTCTAATATTTTAATACAACGAACATCGCATTCAATTGTAACGACTTTGGCACCAGCTTCTAGCAACGCGCGTGTCAAGCCACCTGGTCCAGGCCCAACTTCAAAAACAACACTATCAGCAAGATTCCCAACCGACTTTACAATTCGGCGTGTGACATTCATATCTAAAAGAAAATTTTGTCCAAATCTTTTCTGGGCAATTAACCCGTGCCGAGCGATGACTTCTCGCAGAGGAGGCATAGAATCTTTATTGCTGCTCAATAAATGCTACCATTTTTAATTTTGCAATTCTTGCTCAGGTCTCTTACCCGATTCTTCTTGCTTCATAAATGCTGCAGTTTGTAATTTTGCCATTTTCTGTGCGGCCTTCTTATCTGAATCTTTCCACTCAATATAGGCTGCTGTTTGTAATTTTGCCATTTCCTGTGCTGCCCTCTTACCCAACTCACGCTGCTCAACTACATTGAAAGCAGTGTCACGTGTTAAAGGTTGTTGCTGGGGAGCCTTCGGCATAATCTTAGAACAAACCATAGTTAACACCAGTCCATCCGGTGTCATCACAGGTTGCATACAAGTTCCTGCCTTTGTCTTTTGCACCATCTCTTTTAAAGCATCAGGGAGCTGTCCTAATCTCACAACTCTATTTTCATCTACTTTGGCACCCGATTCGCGTGCAGCCTTTAAAAAGGGCGCACATCCCTTAATTTGATGAACTTCTTCAATGCGGGGGCCATAAAGCATCATCATTTCTTCTGGAGAATCTGGCTTAATTGGAAATATTGCTTGGCACAATGTAATATTCATATATTCCGGTGGAAGTTGTTCGGGTTTCTCTTCTTTTGCAGCAGTCAAGGCAGCATCCACATCTTTATCGCTGATGCGAACCAACGGGCCATACATTTCTCGAATATAGCGCGCCCAAGAAATTTGCGCTTTAAGTCTGGTCATCATTGTTTGTTTAGAAATCCCATTCGCTTTAAGCATCTTAAGCATCTCACTCAATGAAATCTTATTATCCTTAGCGAGGTCTTCCAGCGCTCTTTCCACATCAGCGTCTTTAATAACAATTTTCTTTAATTTTGCTACTTGAAGCTGAAGGCATTCATCTATCATTCCTTGAATAATTTTTTTCCGCATCTCATTTGGAATAGGATCCATAGCAGGTTTACCCATGCTCAGATTAGCTAATCTAATGCGTTGATTGACATCATTTACAGTAATGATGTCTTTATTGACAATTACAATAATGCCTGTAGAAGGTATTGCAGCATGAGCATTGGTGCACGCTAAGAAGCAAAACCCAAGCAAAAACAAACATATCCGTCGCACCTTACACCACTCCTATTCTAATAATTGCCACCTATTCTATTATAGGGCATTGCCTTTGATCCTTGTTTTATAGTAAAGCTGATCAAAGATCTATTATTGTTTTTTAGTCGCTTGAATATATATAAGTTAGTTAATTGTCAGATGCTAGTGGATAGATCCATGAAAAGGAAACTTTTTTTATATGAATCTTGTTACCCGTCATATTTTTAAGCATCTTTTCACAAGCTTAATATTTCTCGCAACAGTCTTAACTACAGGTGTATGGTTAACACAATCTTTGAGATTTGTCGAAATTATTGTTAACCAAAACGTCTCTATAGGTGGTTACTTTTCCCTCGTGGGCTTCTTAATCCCTGACCTTATTGCAATTATTCTCCCTATTTGTACCCTTATAAGTGTCCTATTTACGTACAATAAACTTATTGCAGACCATGAGCTCAGCATTTTTCGAACATGCGGCCTCAGTAATCTGCAGCTTGCTCGTCCAGCCTTCATTTTAGCATTCTTTATGGCTTGTTTTGTTGCATTTATCAACATTTATCTTGTCCCAGCGTCTTTTAGGCATCTGCGTGACATGGAACATCAGTTTCGCAACAAATTTTCTTCGAGTTTTGTGCAGGACGGAATGTTCAATACTTTGAGAGGAGTAACCGTGTATGCCAAAACACGTAGTCTTAATGGAGATTTGGGGGGGGTTTTCATCCATAGTATTGGTCAAGGTCTTACTGGAGGACTTCAGAAAAGAAATCCATTCACTATCGTTGCCCAGAATGGGGCAATCGTGGAAAAAGAAGGGAAGAAATCTTTATTGATGCTGTTCAACGGAACACGCCAAGAAAAAGATCTTAAAACGGGGAAAATTAGTTTTTTCCATTTTAAGACTCTGAGTTACGATCTCGATCAACTTGGGGGCAATATCCAAGAGCGTATCGTCAAACCTTATGAACGTCCTCTTTCAGATCTTTTATATCCGTCCAATGCTGAAAACCTTTCAGAAACCACAAAAGCACAGCTTTACTCAGAAGGACATCAACGTCTTTTTCCCCCCTTATTGGTATTATTATTTACTTTAATAGGGCTAAGTGCTCTTCTGCCTCAGGAATTAAATCGCCGTGGCCGGCAGAAATACATCATTAAAGCCATTGCCTTGGCAAGTTGCATTCACGTTGGCTTAATATTTCTCGTTAATATTAATGGACGGTGGCAAGGTGCCATACCCCTCGCCTATGTATTAATCATTTTTTTTAGTTTAGTTTCTTTATTTATCTTAGAAAATCAGAACATTCGCTTTTGGTGGCAAAGATATAGCACTGTAAAGGAATAGGTGACAACAGCATATGAACTATATCTTTTCCACTCTTAATTTATACTTTTGTCGTGTTTTTTTCACTTGGCTCGGTACCTGTGCCGTTATTATTGGCACTATTGTTTCTTTATTTGAAGGAACAGAACTTGTGAGACGTTCAATCGGAAAAACAAATATAGACTTATCAATTGTTTTTGAAATGATCTTTTTAAAACTCCCAAATCACTTTCAAATGCTCATGCCTTTTATTGTTTTAACAGCTGCAATGGTGGCTTTTTATCGACTCAATCATACGCAAGAAATTATTGCCGCACGTAGTTCTGGACTATCTATATGGCAACTTTTATCAGGCATTATCACTTCTGTCCTCGTATTCGGACTCTTGCAACTTATTATTTTAAATCCTTTAAGTGCTGCAATGAGCAATAGGCTCAACAATCTAGAATCTCTCTATTTTTCGGGAACAAATCACCATATTGCTATTTCTGAAACAGGGCTATGGTTTAGAGAAATAACCCCAACTAGACAAAGTATCATCCATGCAGCACACGTTCAACCTGATACAGGAACTTTTACAACAGTTACTTTTCATAATTTCCTCATAAATGGAAACTATGAAACACGTGTGGATGCTTCTTCTGTTGTTTTGAAAAAGGGATATTGGGAATTAAAAAATGCAAACGTTTGGCAAGCAAAAGAAGGGACTTTTAAAAACTACCCCCAAATACAGGTTCCAACTTCTCTCACCATTGAAAAAATACAAGACAGCAACACGCCCCCCGAAACAATTTCATTTTGGTCATTAACAAGATTTATTGATATCTTGGATAAATCAGGCTTATCAAGCATCAGCTATCGCCTTTATTGGCATGGACAAATTGCAAAACTTGGTATGATGATGGCAATGATCTTACTTGCAGCAGCTTTTGGCATCCGACCAATTCGCCAAGGAGGAACACTTTTATATATCACTCTCGGCATCAGTGGTGGTTTGGCTCTCTATTTTCTCAATGATATTGTGTATGCCTTGGGACTGGGAAACCAAATACCTATTCTTCTTGCAGCTTGGACACCAACTATTGTCATGACCCTGTTAAGCTTTGCTCTTCTCCTTCATCTTGAGGATGGTTAAGTTTAAATGAAAATCCGGTTTTACACTTTTTTACTCATAATTTTAAGCGCGAGTTTGTTCTCTATCTTTTCTCCTTTTGTAGCCTATTCTTCTTCCGAAGAAGCTAAAGAATTTGAAAAAGATAAAATGGGTCAAACATCGTTACCTGAAAATTCTGTCATTCTCATAAATGCAGATAAAGTTGATTATCATCAAGAAACTGACACCATCATTGCAACTGGAAATGTTCAAATTGCTCAAGGTGTTCGCATTCTTCATGCTGAAAAAGTTACTTACAATAAAAAGACGGGCTTAATAACCGCAGCAGGCAACGTTTGGTTGAAAGAACCAGAAAGTATGTCCATTTCCCCTAATCCAGATGCATCTAAGAGCAATGAATTCCTAAGACACCAAGATTTTATCATTCGTAGCCTCAGAGAAAGCGGCACGTTAATACAGAACCCTTTAAATTTACCTGATCTCGGCAAACAGCTCATAGACTACTCAACCCTAGGAGAAGGATTTGCCACAAAAAGCATTACTGACAATGTTTCTTTTGCTCCGTCGGTAGAGTTTACAAATAAATTCGAAGATGGATTTATTAGAGATGCTAAAATGTTAATGGGAGATGATTCACGCTTAGCCTCCAACACAGCCAAACGCATAGCGGGTCGTAAAGTTATTTTCCGTCAGGCAGTCTATAGCCCATGCAATGTATGTAGATTAGACCCTCAACAAATGCCATTGTGGCAACTCAAGGCAGATAAAGTTATCCATGATAAAACGGACAAAATTATTGTTTATCATCATGCCAGATTAGAAATTAAAGGGGTTCCTGTTTTTTATATGCCATATTTTCGACATGCGGATCCTACAGTCAAACGTAAAACTGGGTTCCTGATGCCCACATACGCTGCCATTTCAGATCTAGGAACCATCGTCAGCGCACCTTATTATTATGTTATTGCTCCCAACAGAGATCTCACCCTTATTCCTATTATAACAACGAAGCAAGGCCCAGTTATGGTTACAGAATACCGCCATCGCTTTCGAGATGGTGATTTAACAGCCAATGGAAGTTATACACAAACCAGAGATTTAAAAAAAATTCCCAAAAGTTCTGGCCTCCCAGGGAGTGACCGTTGGCATATTTTCACACAAGGGCGTCTGGATATAGATGATGATCATGTAGCTACTTTCGATATTAATCGTGCCAGTGATACAACCTATCTCCGCCGTTATCCCATACTCCCTCAAGGATTTAGATTAAAAATCCCGGTAAAAAACATGGTAAGTACAGGTGCTGTTGAGCAATTTAGAGAACATAATTATGCCACTTTAAGAGCAACAGCCTACCAAACAGATAATCCTGCAACCACGCCCTATGTCATCCCGCACGGATGGTATAACTATCAAACAGACCCAGGCAATTGGAATGAAATCTGGAGCATGGATGCTAATTTGCTTTCCTTAGGACGTCGCCAAGATACCCCTGGACGCAATGCGCGCCATATGCAAAGGTTATCTTTAAATGGAGGCTATCGTTTGCCGTATGTAACTCCCACTGGGCATGCTTGGGCGTTTCAAATGTTCTTACGCGGGGATGCTTATGCCCTTGAGCATTATCAACTTTCACCTACAACTCCTATTCTTCATTCCGCCTTTCGAGGACGCGTCTTTCCAACAGCAACCGCCCAATGGCGTTATCCATTAATTAAGCGACTTGAAACTGTCAATTGGGTTGTGGAACCAACAGCCATGATTGTAGGCTCACCGAGAGTAAATAATAGTACTATTCCTAACGAAGACTCATTGAACATTCAGGTAGAAGATACTTCATTGTTCCTGCCGCAGCGGTTTTCTGGTCTTGATCGAGTAGATACTGGAGGAAGGTTTATTTATGGAACAAATTCCTCATGGTTTTTTCCTCAGCAACGGTTGGTTCAGCTTTTCTTGGGACATAGCTTACGCTTAGATCACACTCAAGTCCTCCCAAAGCACGCAGGAGAAAATAAATATGCTTCCGATATTGTAAGCCGTTTCCGCATGAATCCCGAAGAGAACGTCCAGTTACTTAATAGAATAGCCTGGCATTATAAAAAGGTAAGACCACGTATTTCAGACACATCAGCAATTTTTGGTAAAAAACTAATGATCATTCAGTTAAATCATACTTTTGTTAATAAGAACTCTACTGTAAATGGTGTTGGTATATCTCAAGCAACGTGGGTTGTTGGCTCGCAACCTTTTGATCATTGGAGTTTTTCCGTAGGAGAAACACGAAACCTAAAACGTCACCAGCGTGGGGCCCTTTCTCATACGTTATCTGCTCTCTATCATGATGAGTGTTTTAGAATGACTTTAAGCGCCTTTAAGACACGTTCATCTGACAGAGATATACGCCCTAACTCCGGCGTCGTTGTACAATTTGATTTCAAAAATCTTGGATCCGTCAATCTGTTAGATACCATTGGCGTCAATGCCAACAATATTCTTTAAAGAGATGTCATGCGTCTAGCTCTTTATCAACCCGAAATTCCTCAAAACACTGGAACACTCATGCGTTTATGTGCCTGTTTGGATTTGCCTCTTGATATTATTCATCCTTGTGGATTTGTTTGGAATGATCGGCACTTACGCCGTGCAGGCATGGATTATAAAGATAAGGCAACTGTCCATCATCATGAAAATTGGCAGGCATTTTTTACCTGGTCTCAAAAAGAAAAAAATCGAATTGTTCTTCTGGATACGAAAAGTAGCACTCCCTACACTCGGTTTTCTTTCCAAGCACAAGACATTATTTTGATGGGACAGGAAAGCTCAGGTGTTCCTGATGAAGTTTTCCATGCCCTCCCTCAACGTCTTATGATCCCCATGGCTCCTGAGTGTCGTTCCTTGAACATATCTCTCGCAGCTGCTATGGTGGTAGGCGAAGGAATTCGACAATTAGATTTATTTCCAAAATAGTTACAAATAAATACCCATGATATTTTTAAATTTCATATGATGAGCAAAGACATCCATGACAACACTTGAACAAAAAAAACAATTAACCCGTTGGTTTTCTGATCTTCAAACACGCATTTGTACTGCTCTTGAGACTTTAGAGGCAGAGGCAGTTCCTCCACAAGAATCCACCCCTCCACCCGGAATGTTTGAGCGAAAGACGTGGACGCGCCCCAATATTTCTCCTGACCAAGATGGTGGTGGCGGAACCATGGCTCTTCTCAAAGGGCGTGTCTTTGAAAAGGCAGGTGTAAATGTATCCACTGTTTATGGTGAATTTCCTCCTCAATTTGCTTCTGAAATCCCGGGAACAGGCGAGAATCCAAACTTTTGGGCAAGCGGAGTTTCTTTGGTAATACATCCTCTAAATCCCTTTATTCCAGCTATCCATATGAATACGCGCCATATAGTGACTTCTCAATCGTGGTTTGGAGGAGGAACCGATCTTACGCCAACCTTTGAATTTATAGAAGATACGACTGATTTTCATCAAGCGCTTAAGCTTGTATGCGACAAGCATAATGCAGACTATTACCCCCGCTTTAAATCTTGGTGCGATGAATATTTTTATTTGCCCCATCGCAAAGAACCACGGGGTATTGGTGGGATTTTTTATGACAACCTCAGCAGTGGTCCCACTGAAGAGGATTTTGAAAATGATTTTACTTTTACACGGGATGTGGGAGAAGCTTTTCTGACTATTTATCCTGCCCTCGTCCGTCGCCATATGAACAAACCCTGGACTAAGGAAGACAAACAAAGGCAGTTAATTAAACGAGGGCGTTACGTTGAGTTTAATCTTCTTTATGATCGTGGCACGCGCTTTGGTCTTAAAACAGATGGGAACGTAGATGCCATTCTCATGTCGCTGCCTCCGGAAGTGAATTGGCCTTAAAAAAATATAGGTTGAATTCACTTTTCAACCTATACTTCTCAACCTTATTTTAGCTTAAGCGAGGACGTAATGTATCGTACAGTTTCTTTGCAGCCAGTTGTTCTGCATGCTTTTGAGACTTAGAGCTTATGGCTTCTTGTGTATAGCTTCCTACATTAACTTTTGCCTTATATTCTCCATTTGTTGCCGCATACTGAGGTACACCAAGTTTCCTTTCTTGACAAACTCTCAAAAGAGCTTCTTTAGCTTTTTTTAATCCAACCGTTTGCCCCGTCATCTTGTGGTACATTTGTTGTGCTGCAAGTTTCTGAGCTTTCTCTCCGCTTGCTTTGTGACTTCCAAAACCTGTTATAGTCACCGTTGCTGCTTTTTCAGTTGCAGCAGGTCCCGAAAGAAGTACATAAGCCGGCGTTCCTAAGTGTAATTTTTGACATAGTTCCGGTAGTGACCCCTTTGACTTTTTGTGGCTGATAACGCTGGGGAGAGATGCTAGGATAACAGACCCGGTTGATGCAGAAGATGAAGTGACTGCTTTCGGTTGAGCACCAAGTTGTGGCGCTTGTGCAGCGGGTTTAGAAGATAGGTGATGCAAAAGAGTTAAAATTGTTGCGGTAGACTTCCCTCTGCATTGTTCTAAAAAATTATTTTCCAACAATATTTGAACGGCTCTCTCTGCAGCCAATTTTTTTGCCGCTGACTTTGTGTCACCTGAAAAAACATCAGTAAATGCTTTTGTTCCATAATAAAGCTGAACTTGAAAAGGCGCCTGTTCAGTCAAATATTTATACTCATGAACAGGAAGACCATGGATTCTTCTATAGTCATCCAATTTTTTTGATGCATCAGATCCTGCAGACTTACTTGAAGCTGCTGCAACAGGCGTTGGTTTTTGAACAGAAGTGCCAGGAACTTTCCAATAAGTCAGAATAAATTTTTCAGCACTTTTCTGACCACCATCTTCATAAATAGCGCCAATTAACGCTTCGCAAGTATCTGCCTTAATTTTTTTCAGCCCTTCTCCACTAATGTTGTGGGCAGGATTAATGGTACAAAATGTAAGCAATTGCAATTGCTCTGCGATCCGCGCATTATTTTCGTTGGAGACGATTTCAGCACGCGTTGTGGTCAACCATCCTTCTCCTTGCTGTGGAAATGCTTCAAGAAGACTTTGAGTGATTGCAAAGTTTAAAGTTGCGTCTCCCCGAAATTCTAGCCGTCCAAAAGGGAGCTTATTCTCTGGGCATACACCTGGGTGAGAAAAAACCTGATCAATGTATGTGGGATTTTGAAATCTATAGTTAATTTTGTGCTGAAGCCTTTCCGCTCGATCAAGTCTTTCTTTAGCCAAACTTTCATGCGTACAAAACAAAATTAAAGATAAGAAAATAGAATAAATATTGAATATTTTTGATCTCATTTTAGCCTCCCATATAAAAAACATTTATTTTTTGAAGTACCAAAAATTCACTTATTTTTTCCATTGAGGAAAGATAAACTATAGATCAAATTTTAAATAAATAGCAACATTTAAAGTTGTCACTTACTTCTAGCTGGCTTATTAACTTGGCTTTTAGGATTTCATTACCCAGAAATTTGAATGGGTTCGCGCTTTCATGGGGATGACGCCTCCTATAGTCACTGCGAGCGCAGCGAAGCAGTCCATGTACTATTAATACATGGATTGCCACGCTCCCTAAGGTCGCTCGCAAAGACAGAAAGAGTTGGGGCTCTTAAAGACAGAAAGAGATGGGGCTCGCAAAGACGAAAGGGTTTAATTTAAATACCCCTCACCCATGGCTCCCCCATGACATCTCCCACAAGGGGAGAGGTGTATTAAAAGAGTGCGTCACTGCGAGTGCAGAGAGGCAGTCAATGTATTAAGAGATGAATACATAGATTGTCTCGGCGCATACACTCCCCGCAATGACGTGAAATAGACTACTCGCTTTCTTTTTTCTCTTATTTTCTTTTTTCTTTCGCTTTCTGTATCCCCATTTGTGTCCGCACCGGAGAGCTCTTACTCGACTGGATAGTCGGTAGGAGAGAGCGCTTCCTTAAGGTTATTAAGGATGCGAGTTAACAGCTATCCTTGCGGATAGATAGGTATGCTCTTGCTAAAAAACTTGGGCTCTCAAGGTGAGCTTCAAATTTGAAGCAATGCACACAGAGCCGGTGCGGACGCAAATGGGGATACATTTGTTGAAGGACTTGTGGATCATAAAGTCGACATTCATGATCCTTCATTCTTCAGGAGAAGCGCGTGATAGGTTTAAAATTTAGAAAGACATCTTTTTCATCCTTTTCCAGATAAGCTGTTTAACAAAGTGTTTTTAAAAACGCGCTAGCAGGAAGAGTATTAAGAGATGCCCATTTCAAAAGTCAAATTTTTAAATTGCCCATAATGCCCTCGGGTGGAAAAAAGAATTTAATACGTGGATTGCTTCTTCACTTACGCTCCTTGCAAGGACGAAAAAAGATGTATTATTTCTTGTTAAAAATCACGTACGCTTCACTGCTTGATTCTCTTTCGCCATCAATTTGACGAAAGGGATACCCTTTACTCTCAATTCCTGGAATTGTAAACCGTACAATAATAGAGGCAATATCAAAAAATTCCGCAAGTTTTTCACGTGCCTCTTCATGACTATAAAAGTCTTGCTCAGTGGCATATCCAACAACGAGAGTTCCCTTTGGTTTTAAAAGATTTGATAATCTTTTTGCATTTCTTCCTACAGTGAAATCGGCAAGCAAAATCGCAACAACATCAAATCGCCCATCGAATTTACTGTCCAGAACTGGAGCTTGATCAAGCTTAATGTATTCTTCCCACCCACTGGTCATCATACTAAAGTCATGATGCATAGATTTTCTTTTCTTGGAGCAATCTCCTATTTTAGCATGGAAGGAACGATCTTTAGGAATTCGCTGCAGAGTGATGGCATTTGCAAGCGCTGCTGGATCCACATCAATTGTATAAACAATAGCACCTTCCTTCGTCATAGCCTGCGTATTATAACCCCAATAAGTTCCAACATTTAAAACTGTTAAATCTTTGAGGCTTCGGTCAAAAAAAGCGTGCGCAATATTATTTTTAGCTCTGACCTTGGGGAGTGTTCCCATAGGAATAAATATTTTCTCTTTCTCTTCTTTTTCTGCTGCTTGAAGAGAAGAAATGAGCAGGAAAACAAGTAAAATTGTATTTAAAATTAACGATTTTCTAAATAATAAAAGTAAATGCCAAATTAATATTAAATATTTCATAAAAGAATCTCCAAAATATAATTTTGAAAATTTAAAGTCTTTCTTAAATATTATTCTATAAAAATTAATGATTTTATAATTTTGACTTTTAAAAAATAAAATGGCATACTTGCTATGATTTGATTATCTTTTCTCCTAAAAAATCCCACCTTCATATTCCCCCATTTAAAGTCGTCCAAATCCTTTGAATATTAATTTTTTAGTTCAGGAGAACATATATGTCCTCTGCATTTATACCTGTTTTAATTTTATCTCTTATTGCCTGCTGTATTGAAGTAGACATTTCAGTACCATGCTTCCCTCAAATGGCTCGCTATTTCAGTGTTTATGAAGGAATCATTCAAATGACCATCGCCACAAATTTTCTAGGTTTTTGTGGGGGAGCAATTCTTTACGGGCCTTTATCAGATGCCTATGGAAGACGTGTTCCTATGATTGTTGGTAATGCTCTTATGACAGTAGGTGCTTTTGGATGTGTCTTTGCTCCCTCTATCCCATTCTTGTTAGGTGCGCGTCTTGTTCAAGGCCTTGGCGCCAGCGCCTCAGCAGTTATTATTTTTGCCATGATCGCAGATGTTTACAAAGACAAAAGTAAAGCTGCATCCATAATAGGTCATATGAATGCGGCATTTTCAATTTTGATGGCACTTGCCCCTCTTGTCGGTGGTTTTATTAATGAAGCTGTAGGTTGGCGCGGTAATTATGGGATTGTTGCTCTCATCACTTTCATCGCGTGGACAACTCTGGTTTTCTTACTCCCTGAAACACATGCGTCACGGATGCCGTTTTGTCTTACAAAGGCACGTAAAGATTATAGCAAACTTCTAAAAAGCCTTTCTTTTATGAGCGCTTCCATGACTCCAAGTTTGCTCTATGCTGCATATCTTTCCTTTATTGCGCAATCTTCTTTTCTCTATACCCAAACATTTGGTCTTACGCTTATGGAGTATGTCCTCCATCAGTCCACTATTGTGCTCGCTTTTTCACTCACAAGTCTTTTATCAGGAAAACTTAATAAAATAGTGGGTCCTTTGGGGTGTGCTTTGCTTGGAATGACCCTATGTGGTATTGGAGCTTTTCTCCTTGTAATGGCTAGTTTATGGGGTACATCTTCTCCCATCCTATCAACTTGTTTTATGGGCGTGATTTGTATGGGAGCAGCCATGTGCTATCCAGTAATCTTTACAAAATCTCTTGAAATTTTTCCCACAATTAAAGGAACAGCTTCCTCCCTTATTATGTCCATGAGGTTTTTTATTTGCTTTGTTTTTGTGGGACTTACAGGATATTTCTATAATGGAGATCCCTTACGGATCTCGCTCATTATAGTGTGCGCCATTTCGCTGGCACTCCTATTTACGTATGTCTTGTTGCGTTTAAAAATTTTCATGCCCGCAGTTTGTTGTGAAGACGCTCCACAATCGCTTCAGCAATAATGTGTGAGGCAGGAATATTTGTCCCATCATCTTCAACTGTTGCTTTTATTAGACGCCATTGACCATTGTCACTTTCTAAAATATGGATGCGGCCAGCTTCCTTTTCGCTCTGGCAATGTTTCCTATGGTTTTCGTTCATCGCTCCATTGGTATAAGCAATCACATGGCCCTTTGGAAGGCAATCCGCTGTTTCAGAAATCATAGACGTTGAGTCACCAGCCACATACATCGGGCCTTTTTTTACCAACAGGGTTCCTAAAACCAGAGGATATGCTGAGGGTGCATCAAACTGAAAATCAAAAAGAGTATAATCCTTCCCCTCTTCTAAACCTTCCTTTTTTAATTGCTCAACAAAAGACGTCGTCACAAAATCAACTTTCCCATCTCGATGACTACTTGCAATGGGCTTTCCTGTCTTTTGATCATGCTTGCCTGTACGAGGACCGTTAAGAATAAGAAGGTGTGCTTTCCCTTTTACATAAGGTGTTATGTACGCAGCCAACTTTACAGCTTCCTCAGCTGTATAATATTGAGTCTTTTTATCAGGTGTTGGCGCATCCCCTCCCAAAATAACACCAACGTATGACTCAGATTGAGGCAGTTTAATGCTGGCTTGCTTATAAGATTCTTCCACATTCTTAGGAGTATAACTATGGGGAACACCCACTGTTTGAATGAGTTTTGTATGGCCACTCTCTAGGTTATTTTGAATATCAGGTGTCACAACATGTTTTGGTAAGACAACAATATCAGCAATATCCTTCAACTGGGCATGGTCTGGTGTGAATTGATGACATGAGTGGGCAATAACAACGTTGTGTTGTGGCTTTAGATCTTTTAAAACGGCAATACTCTCTACTTCTGCTGTTAGAATAATCCCTGTGTTTTTTGAGTCTTTTTTAAGATGGGTTTGGATATCTGTGGCTAATTGATCTTTATCATTAATGTCATATTGTTTTCGAATTGGCCTAACAGACAATAAGGTATCCAAAGATTTAGATACCCCATCTACCTGACTTCTTTGACCTGCCTTTGTTCCATCATAAAGCAGATAAATATAAGTATTACCTTTCTGAGAGGGCCATAAAATAAAAAGTGAAAGGACCAATAACCCTATTGCAGACCATAACGCTGTGGGTTTTTTATAAAAATTTTTCATGGGGGAATACCTCCTTAAAGTAAGGAAAAGATGTCTAAAAATTCATAACATACATTATTAATGATGTGCAAGAATGACCTAAATTGATGCATTAAAATGAATTTGATGGAAGTATTTGAAAAAAAATGTCATTCAGATTGAGTTTTTCTCAGACTTCGTGCTAAAAAATAGTATCCCGTTAATTAATGTGAAAGTGGGAATTTTTATGAATCAGGCCTTGAAAAGTTGGAAGCAAGAAATTGACCAATGCGACTCCATAAAAATGGTGGAGGATATGCGCATTCGCCTTTTGGGAAAATCTGGCGAAATTACCCAAATGCTTAAGAGTTTGGGAAGCTTAGATCCAGAAGCAAGGCGTGAAAAAGGTGCTGAGATAAATCATTTAAAGGACGAAATAAGCCAGCATTTAGAAATAAAGCGAACAACCCTTTCTGCACAAGAATTAACCGAACGGCTTGCCAAAGAGACTTTAGATGTGACGCTACCCACTCGACCAGAAGCGTTTGGCACACTCCATCCCCTCACACGTACGGTAGAAGAAATCACAAGCTACTTTGCTCAATTTGGTTTTTCTGTCGCTGTTGGAAATGATATTGAAGATGAAGAACATAATTTTACAGCTTTGAATATGTCTGAACATCATCCGGCACGACAAGATCATGATACCTTTTATTTAAACGCTCCCCAAATGATCTTACGGACCCATACATCCCCTGTTCAAATTCGCACTATGAAAACAACGCAACCTCCCATCCGTATTTTATCTCTGGGACGCGTCTATCGCTGCGATTTTGATGCCACCCACACACCCATGTTTCATCAAGTGGAAGGATTGGTTGTTGATAAAGGGATTCATATGGGCCATTTGAAGAGTTGTATTACAAATTTTCTCAAACATTTCTTTAATGTGGATGATTTGCCCATGCGTTTACGCCCCAGTTTTTTTCCTTTCACTGAGCCGTCAGCCGAAGTAGATATTGGGTGTTCACGCGAAGGGGGCGCTTTAAAAATAGGACCTGGTAAAGATTGGTTGGAAATTATGGGATGTGGCATGGTTCACCCAAAGGTTCTTGCTTATTGTGGTGTTGACCCAGACATATATCAAGGTTTTGCTTTTGGAATGGGATATGATCGCTTGAGCATGTTAAAATATGGCCTCCCTGACATTCGTCCGCTTTTTGAAGGGGATATCAGATGGTCAAAGCACTATGGTTTCTCTCCTTTCCATTCTACGGGAGCTTAGATTTATGAAGTTCACACTCTCTTGGTTAAAGGACCACCTTGAAACAAATGCATCCTTATCAGAAATAACACAAAAGCTTAATACGCTCGGATTAGAAGTTGAAAGTGTTGAAGATCCCGCTGAGAAATTTAAGGGTTTTATCGTAGCTGAGGTGGTAGAAGTTACACGACACCCTAACGCCGATCGCTTAAGTTTATGTTACGCAACTACAGGGAACAATGATCGTGTCCAAGTCGTTTGCGGGGCTTCCAATGTTCGACAGGGTATGAAGGTTGCTTTTGCTCCAATTGGGGTGACGATTCCAGCTACGGGTACCGTCTTGAAAAAAGGAAAAATCCGTGATGTGGAAAGCTTAGGAATGTTTTGCTCTGGTCAAGAGTTAGGGTTTTCTGAAGAGTCAGAAGGTATTCTTGATCTTGAATCTTCCTTAAAACCTGGAACGTCTTTGATTGATGCACTGAATTTAGCAGACCCTATTATCGATGTCGCCATTACCCCCAACCGATCTGACTGCTTTGGCATTCGGGGTATTGCCCGTGATTTGGCTGCTGGGGGGTTAGGCGTCTTAAAACCTCTCGCTTATACATCGAAGAATGGGGATTCTCCCTGCCCCATAAAAGTTACGATTGCAGATACGCAAGCTTGTCCTGAGTTTCAAGTGCGCGTGATTCGCGGAGTCCGGAATGGCCCAAGTCCAGATTGGATCCAAAGACGCTTGCAAGCCATTGGTCTGAGACCTATTTCTGCTTTGGTTGATGTTACAAATTATTTAACGTATGATTTAGGGCGCCCTTTGCATGTTTTTGATTTAGGAAAGATCCAAGGCGACTTAACCATTCGCCTTTCAAAAGAAGGAGAGACGCTCCTTGCCCTAAATGGTAAAAATTATACCTTAAAAGAAGGAATGACAGTTATTGCTGATACATCAGGGGTTTTATCACTTGGGGGAATAATTGGAGGAGAAAGCTCCGCATGCCAAGAGGATACTACAGATGTTTTGATTGAGTGTGCCAGTTTTGATCCTGTAAGAACGGCCCATACGGGAAGAAAACTTTCTATCATAAGCGATGCGCGCACACGATTTGAACGCGGTGTTGACCCAATGAGTGTGCGCTCAGGTTTAGACGCTGCAACAGATCTCATTCAACAGTGGTGCGGAGGAACACCGAGCGAAGTTTATAAAGCTCCATCAACTGATAATACCTCTTTATTAAAAAAATCTCCTATTACACTTCATTATGAGAAACTCAAAAGTTTGAGTGGATGTGATATTCCTTTAGAGGAAGCAAGAAAATATTTAGAAGCCTTGGGTTTTGAAGTTACTGATATGAACACAACCTCTTTAACGACTCTACCGCCTTCTTATCGGCCCGATATTGATGGACCGGCGGATCTCATCGAGGAGATATTGCGGTTAAAAGGGTATGATGATATTCCAGCAGTGCCGCTCCCCCCTCTTCACCCTATATCTTCAAATTTTTCTGCAGTTTCAATTATAAAACGCGCACTCGCAGCACGTGGTTTACATGAAGTGGTAACTTGGTCCTTTATGCAAGAAAATATTGCATTAAAATTTGGAAAAGAGGCTCCATCTTTAAGAATAACAAATCCCATCAGCGTTGATTTAAATTTTATGCGGCCCTCGATTATTCCTAATTTGCTGCAAACTGCCATACGCAACCAAGATCGCGGCCAAAATGTCATTTCGTTATTTGAAGTGGGACCTCAATTTGAACCCAATCAACAGCTTCTTATAGCTGCAGGCTTATTAACGGGACAAACTGGCCCTCGTCACTGGTCTCAGACTCCACGCCTTGCTGACGTGTTTGATGGAAAAGCCCATGTTTTAGCTGCCTTAGCCGCAATGGGTGTTCCTGAGTCTTCTCTTCAGATTGAACCAAGTGGTCCTGAGTATTATCACCCCGGGCGCAAAGGCACCCTTAAACAAGGAAACCAAATTTTTGCTTTTTTTGGGGAAGTACACCCTCTTATTGTAAATGAACTCGGGGGTGAAGGTCCTTTTGTAGGATTTGAAATTTTCATAGAAAGATTACCGCCTCTTAGAACGAAGAAGACACCCCTCCATCTTTCTCCTTATCAACCTGTTGTTCGAGATTTTGCCTTTGTTGTTGATCAACAAGTCCCTGCAGATCAAGTCATCAATGCTGTTGCAAAGGCTGATCGATCTCTTATCACTCAAGTTCATATTTTTGACGTATATACGGGTGAAAAACTTGAGAAAGGAAAAAAGTCGCTTGCCATTCAAGTTCGTCTTGAACCACAAGCAGGAACTTTAACTGAGGCTCAAATCACTGAAGTTTCTGACAAAATTATTTCTAACGTCGCTAAAACAACTGGGGGAGCATTGAGAAGTTTATGACCCAGCTAACCCATATTAGAAATTTTTCTATCATTGCACATATTGACCATGGGAAATCAACTCTAGCTGATCGCTTAATTGAATTTTGTGGCGCTCTTGAATCTCGCGAAATGAAACAACAAATCCTAGATTCTATGGATATTGAGCGTGAACGAGGAATCACCATTAAGGCTCAAACAGTTCGTTTAACTTATAAAGCAAAGGATGGACAAACTTATATTCTTAATCTGATGGATACGCCAGGTCATGTGGACTTTGCTTATGAAGTCAGCCGCTCTCTAGCCGCATGTGAAGGTTCACTCTTAGTTGTCGATGCCAGTCAAGGTGTTGAAGCCCAGACCTTGGCAAATGTTTATCAAGCCATCGATAATAACCATGAAATAATACCTGTCCTTAATAAAATAGACTTACCAGCAGCAGAACCTGAGCGCGTGAAAGCACAAATTGAAGATGTCATTGGCTTAGACGCAAGTGAAGCAGTGCTTATTTCTGCTAAAACTGGAATTGGCATTCAAGATGTTTTAGAGGCTATTGTCACACGCTTACCTGCACCCAAAGGAGATCCAGATGCTCCCTTGAAAGCGATGTTGGTTGATAGTTGGTATGATGCCTATCTTGGGGTTATGATTTTAGTGCGCATTAAAGATGGAACTTTATCTAAAGGTGCCAAAATCCGCATGATGGGAACTGGTGGAAGCTATGAAGTTGAACGCGTAGGTGTCTTTACGCCTAAACAACTTATCGTTGATAAGCTCAGACCCGGCGAAATAGGATTTATCACGGCAAGCATTAAACATGTAGCTGATTGTAAAGTCGGAGATACGATTACTGAAGAGCGCCGCCCGACCCTTGAACCTCTTCCAGGATTTAAACCCTCTGTTCCTGTTGTGTTTTGCGGACTATTCCCGGTGGATGCTGCAGAATTTGATCATTTAAAAGAAAGCTTAGCAAAGCTCCAACTTAACGATGCCAGCTTTCAGTTCGAGGCAGAAAGTTCAACAGCTTTGGGATATGGATTTCGCTGCGGGTTTTTAGGATTGCTTCATTTAGAAATTATTCAAGAGCGGCTTGAAAGAGAATTTGACCTGGATCTTATTACAACTGCGCCCAGCGTTGTTTACCGTTTGCATATGACTGATGGAAAGATAATGGAACTGCATAACCCGTCTGATATGCCAGATGTCATGAAGATTTCTTTAATTGAAGAACCATGGATTAAGGCAACGATTCTTGTTCCAGATACTTATCTCGGATCTATATTAACTTTATGTACAGACAGACGTGGGGAACAAGTAGATTTAACTTACGCTGGTAATCGCGCCATGGTTGTCTACAGATTACCTTTAAACGAGGTTGTTTTCGACTTTTATGATCGCCTAAAATCTGTCAGTCGTGGCTATGCGTCCTTTGATTACCATATAGATAGTTATAGAGAAAGTGACATCGTCAAAGTCAGCATCTTGGTAAATGCTGAACCTGTTGATGCTCTTTCAATGATGGTTCATCGTGGGCGTGCAGAAAGTCGAGGACGCATGTTATGCGAACGTTTAAAAGAGCTTATTCCGCGCCAATTATTTAAAATCGCAATCCAAGCCGCCATTGGTGGAAAAATTATTGCACGCGAAACCATTTCTGCTTTGCGTAAAGACGTGACGGCAAAATGTTATGGTGGTGACATCAGTCGTAAACGCAAACTTCTTGATAAACAAAAAGCAGGTAAAAAAAGAATGCGCCAGTTTGGAAATGTTGAAATTCCACAAAGCGCCTTTATTGCCGCCTTAAAAATGGGAGATGATTAAATGCTGACTATTCCCTTTCCTCAAATCGACCCTGTGATGGTTCATTTGGGACCCATTTCAATTCATTGGTATGGAATTGCTTATGTCGTCGGCTTACTTCTTGGATGGCATTATGGTCTTTGGCTTGCGCGACGCTATAATGTCCCTATTACTAAAAAGCAAATAGATGACTTTATTATTTGGGCATTAGGGGGAATTATAATTGGTGGTCGATTGGGTCACATCCTCTTTTTTGAATTCAACAAATATTTACAGCACCCTCTTGATATACTCATGACATGGAAGGGTGGAATGTCCTTCCATGGAGGACTCCTTGGGGTTGTCGTGGTTACACTTTTATATTGCTATAAGAATAATATACCTACTTTCAGGTTCGCAGATCTCATAGCAGCCTCTGTCCCGATTGGGCTCTGTTTAGGTAGAGTTGCAAATTTCATAAATGGGGAACTCTATGGCCGCGTAACAGACGTTTCATGGGGTGTAATTTTTCCGTATGCGGGCCCTCTTCCACGGCATCCGAGTCAACTTTATGAAGCATTTTTAGAAGGTATTGTTCTTTTTATTCTCTTAAATTTCTGCTGGCGCATCCCTTCCCTACGCGAAACACCAGGAAGAATAGCAGGAATATTTTTTGTGGGGTATGGACTTGTGCGCACACTTGTAGAATTTGTTCGAGAACCAGATACGTTTTATAAAATAGTCGATTTATCATTAACTACAGGTCAGGTGTTGTCTTTGCCCATGATTCTTTTTGGACTCTATCTTATTTTGCGACCAAACATGTGTCTTGGAAAGGTTCGATGTCCTTAGAAGACAGTCTAAAAGAGCACATACGAAGTCACGGGTCTCTTTCCATATCAGACTTTATGACGCGTGTCTTGTATGATTCACAAGAAGGTTACTACGCACGTAAAATTCCCATTGGCAGAGAAGGTGATTACATAACAGCACCAGAAATGACACAAGCCTTTGGCGAAGTCATTGCTCTCTGGCTCATTGATATTTGGCAGCAAGCAGGATCACCCACCCCTTTTCACCTCATCGAAATGGGACCGGGCCGTGGGACGATGATGGCCGATATTTTACGAACTTTTAAGGCCATGAAAGTTCCTATCTCAGAAATGTCAATACACCTCATTGAAGTAAGTCCTCTTTTAAAAGAAGTTCAAAATGTCACTCTTTCTTCTTTTTCAACGAAAGTTTATTGGCATGAGACACTAGACACTCTTTCCAAAGATCAAAACTATAGTCTGATTGTAGCCAATGAATTCTGGGATGCCCTCCCCATACAGCAATATGCACAAACTGAGGAGGGATGGGTTGAACGCCAGATTGGACTCAATGGAGAAGAGTTTGTTTTTGTGCCTGAGCACTCGAAGATCATTCGAGAAACTTGTCCTGCGCTCTCTGAGTTGCCCCCAAAAATCGCTGAATACTTGAAGGTACAAAATGGTGCAGCTCTCTTTCTCGACTATGGATATGATGAGGCAGATGCCACAGGAGATACGTTACAAGCCATATTCCACCATAAAAAATGTTCACCATTAGAAAAGATTGGGTTCGCTGATTTAACTCATCATGTTGATTTTTTTTATTTAAGAAAATTATTTGAAGAAAACCAGCTAATTGTACATGGACCAATTGATCAGGGGACTTTTTTAAAAGCCATTGGTTTAGAAATTCGCACTCAAATGCTTGTTGAACGTGCTACTCCACACCAAAAGAGTGCATTGCAAACAGCTTACATGCGCTTAACGCACCCGAGAGAGATGGGAACCTTATTTAAGGTCTTATCTTTAACGAGTGACCCTTCTCTCCATCCGTTTGGGTTTTAATTAGCCGTAGAAAATAATGTTATTTTTTTTAAAAATCTTTATTTCTTACTTAGAATCTTTACAAAAATTATATTTCCTGCATATTTTAATTCCTGAAAATGCTCTATCCCTAGGCATAAAATAACATGCTGAACAACATTGCATATCCTAGTTCATCCGTGTATAACAGGGTTAAGAGAGCACTCATGTGTAAGGAGACAGGTTTATTATGACTTTTTTGTTAGTTCTTCATGTATTTATCACCCTCGCGATGATTGGAGTAATTTTAATGCAGCGCAGTGAAGGGGGCGGCCTAGGAATGGGTGGGGGTGCATCCAGTAGTATGTTCAGCGCCCGTGGAACATCAAATTTACTCACACGCATTACAGCTATCTTAGCCGCACTTTTCATGGGAAACTGCCTCTTGATGGGTATCATTTCCAAACATCATGTTCGTGAATCTTCTTCTATTTTGGCCCCTATATCGGATTCAAAAAAGTAGCTTATTTTTGAAAATTAAAGGTGCGTTTTGACAAAATTTATTTTTGTAACCGGTGGTGTTGTTTCCTCTCTTGGAAAAGGCATCGCAGCTTCCTCTTTGGGCGCCCTTCTCCAAGCACGTGGTTATTCGGTCCGCTTACGAAAGCTAGACCCCTATATCAACGTTGACCCAGGGACAATGAATCCTTTCCAACATGGCGAGGTTTATGTAACAGAAGACGGCACTGAAACTGACCTTGATTTGGGGCATTATGAGCGCTTTACAGGTGTCTGTGCTCAGACGAGTGACAGCACCACAACGGGAAAGATTTATTCTGCTGTTTTAACCAAGGAACGCAGAGGGGATTATCTTGGAGCTACAGTCCAAGTAGTTCCTCATGTTATTGATGAAATAAAAAATTTTATAACTGGAGAGCTCGCAAATGAAGATTTTGTCATATGCGAAATTGGCGGTACGGTTGGGGACATTGAAAGCCTTCCCTTTTTGGAAGCCATACGCCAGTTAGGAAACGATCTTGGACGCGAGAGAACACTCTTCATTCATTTAACATTAGTTCCTTATATTTCGGCAGCAGGAGAGCTTAAAACAAAACCAACACAGCATTCCGTAAAAGAGTTACTCAGTTATGGAATACAACCCGATATTTTATTATGTCGTTCCGATCGTCCTATTCCTCAAGATGCCAAGCATAAATTGGGGCTTTTTTGCAATGTGCGCCCTGAGCGTGTCATAGAAGCTCAAGATATTGATACCATCTATCAGGTCCCCATGAGTTATCATCAAGAAGGTCTTGATTGGCAGGTATGCCAGTATTTTGGTTTAAAAGAAAAAACCACCGTTGATCTTTCAAAGTGGCAAAACATTGTGCACCGTATCCGCCATCCAGAAGGGCAAGTTAACATTGCCGTTGTGGGTAAATATACTCAGCTCCTTGACGCTTACAAATCTCTCTCCGAAGCTTTAATTCATGCAGGTATTGCTCATAATGTAAAAGTGAACCTTCATTGGTTTGATTCGCTGTCTCAGGATAATTTTGAAGATAAATTGGTTGGTATGAATGGCATATTGGTGCCAGGTGGCTTTGGAGAAAGAGGAAGCGCAGGAAAACTACAAGCAATTAAAATAGCACGCGAAAAGAAAATCCCTTATTTTGGGATTTGCTTTGGGATGCAGCTTGCAGTTATTGAGGCGGCGCGCAATCTTTTAAGATTAAAAGAAGCTTCCACAACTGAGTTTGGCCCAACAAAAGACCCCGTTATTGGACTCATGACAGAATGGATGGATGGTAAAATCTTGCAACAACGCACCGAAGAAGGAAACCTTGGAGGAACAATGCGCTTAGGTTCTTATCCATGCAAGCTTCAAAAGGGATCTCTTGCCTACAAAATTTATGGAGATGCACATATCAAGGAACGCCACAGACATCGCTATGAGGTAAATATGAATTACCAGGACGCCTTAAAAAAGGTGGGTCTTTATTTTTCTGGATTGTCACCAGATGAGCAGTTACCAGAAATCATAGAATACACAAATCATCCATGGTTTATTGGTGTTCAATTTCATCCAGAATTAAAATCTCGTCCCTTTAATCCGCATCCTTTGTTCATATCTTTTATTGCGGCTGCACTTCAACAAGAAAGGTTGGTTTAGTATGACAAAACATCTAAAAATTCAAAACATTACTATTGGCAACGACTTGCCTTTTGTTTTGATCGCAGGACCATGTGTCTTAGAGAGTAGAGACCACGCTTTGGAAATGTCATCAGAAATTAAAGAAATTGCCAATAAACTTAATATACCATTCATATATAAAACATCCTTTGATAAAGCAAATCGAAGCAGCATACAAGGACATCGGGGTTTAGGTATGGAATCTTGTTTGCCCATATTGGCTGAAGTAAAGGAAAAAATAGGATGCCCAGTTATCACAGATGTACATTCTGCAGACCAATGTGCTCCAGTTGCTGAAGTTGTAGATGTTCTGCAAATTCCGGCATTTCTCTGTCGCCAAACAGACTTGCTGAAGGCTGCGGCAGAAACAGGTAAAGCCATTAATGTAAAAAAAGGACAATTTTTAGCTCCTTGGGATATGGCGAATGTTGTCAAAAAGTTAGAATCTTTCGGATGCCAACAATTTATGCTGTGTGAACGCGGAGCTTCATTTGGATATAATACTCTTGTCTCTGATATGCGCGCTCTCCCCATCATGGCAAGATTTGGCTATCCTGTGGTTTTTGATGCCACTCATTCTGTCCAACAGCCAGGAGGTGCAGGAACATCTACAGGTGGTGAACGACAATATGTTCCAATATTAGCAAGGGCAGCTGTATCTGTCGGCGTTGCAGCAATTTTTCTTGAAACACATCAAGACCCCGATCATGCACCAAGCGATGGTCCTAATATGGTCAAACTCAAGGACTTGGAACAATTGCTGACTGATTTGATGAAATTTGATCATCTTGCAAAAACACACCCATGTGCTGCATAACTTAAAGTAAAACATCTAGACGGAGATAAGATTAATGCAAATTGTTAACATCGCAGCTCGTGAGATTTTAGATTCAAGAGGTTTTCCAACTGTTGAAGTCGATGTTCTTCTCTCCAGTGGTGTAGTAGGGCGAGCAGCCGTTCCATCAGGGGCCTCAACAGGAACTTTCGAGGCTTTGGAGCGTCGTGATGGAGATCCAAAACGCTATTTAGGAAAAGGGGTTATGAATGCCGTTAATGCAGTCAATACTGAAATTGCTTCTGCTGTTCAAGGCTCATATGCCGTAGATCAACGACAAATTGACCAACTCATGATAGAACTTGATGGAACCGAAAATAAATCACGACTCGGCGCGAACGCAATTTTGGGAACCAGCTTAGCTGTTGCAAAAGCAGCCGCAGCTGCACAGGGACTTTCATTTTATCGTTATTTAGGGGGACTTGATGCTCATATCCTCCCTGTTCCTATGATGAATATTATTAATGGTGGGGCCCATGCAGATAACCCGATAGATATTCAAGAATTTATGATTTCTCCTGTCGGCGCATCTTCCTTCCAAGAAGCGGTCCGTTTTGGGGCGGAAGTTTTTCATAATCTAAAAAGCCTTCTAAAAAAGGCAGGTCACAATACAAACGTTGGTGATGAAGGTGGACTTGCACCAGCATTACGCAGCAGTCGTGAAGCTCTTGATTTTATATTACAAGCAATAGACAGCGCAGGGTATGTGGCTGGCAAAGATATTTTCATAGCTCTTGATGTTGCAGCAACTGAATTTTATAAAGATGGTCTTTATCATATGAGCGGAGAAGGTAAAAGTTATACATCTGAGCAAATGATTACCTATTATGAGGAACTTCTTGACCAGTACCCTATTATTTCTATTGAAGATGGGTTATCCGAAGAAGACTGGGCTGGTTGGAAAAATTTAACGACTGAATTAGGTTCGCGCGTACAATTGGTTGGTGATGATTTATTTGTAACCAATCCTCACCGACTCAGCAAAGGAATTGAAATGGGCGCAGCAAACGCCATATTAATCAAGCTTAATCAAATTGGAACATTAACAGAAACCTTAGATACTATCCGCATGGCTAAAAATGCGGGATACGGCATTATCATTTCCCATCGCTCGGGAGAAACAGAAGATACGACGATCGCAGATCTTGCTGTTGCCACAAACGCAGGACAAATTAAAACTGGTTCTTTATCGCGGTCTGATCGCGTTGCAAAATACAATCAACTTATGCGCATTGAAGAAGAACTAGTTTCTCAATGTAAATTCGCTGGACAAGAGGTCTATCAATCTTGGCTGTCACTCAAACAGCCAAAAGCACCACAATTACAAACAATAAAAGCAAAAAGGTAATATGATGAATTTGACCGGTCGCCTCAATCAGATTCTTGCTCCCCTCATTGCTCTTCTTCTTATGGTATATTTTACGTATCATATCATTCAAGGTGAACGCGGACTTTTTTCCTGGATGCGCCTCCGTCAAAAGATATCTGAATCAGATCACCATTTAGCAGAGATTCAATCAGAAAAAGAAACTCTGGAACGTCAGGTTTATTTGTTGCGTCCAGATAGTTTGGATAGAGACATGCTGGAAGAACGGGCTCGCAAGGTTCTCAATTGGGGATATCCTGGTGAAGTCATCATTTATGATGAAGAATAAGATTCCTTACTGTTAAAAGCGATCAGCCGTTTACAGATTTCTCATCAGGCGTGGATGCCTGGCCACCACTCGCTTCTGGCCCCATAAGAAGAGCCGCAAGCTCTAAAATATCGTACTTCCCAACTTTAAAGCCCTTTTCATCCATGTGAATATCCACGGATTGTTCCTTTGCACCTTGAGGTTCCAACACCTTGTTGATGACCTTATGAACAGAATGCAAATATGTAGCAAAGGTTTTGATCTCATTCTCATAGCTTTTTGCAAAGGGGGCAGAAGCACGGGTAAAATATCCTTCTAAATCTCCCAGCAATTCATCTGCATTCCTTGCTTTAACTTTGGCAGATCCACCCTCTTGACTAAACTTTCCATCAACGCCCAAATCATAGGGAGCACTTTTAAACTGCACAGTTACAGTACCAGAGCTTGCTTTTGCTATAGGAACTGGAATATCAAAAGCCAATGTAAACTGAGTCTGTCCCAAGGTTTGGAGTTGAGGTATTATTGTCTTAAAGACTTTTTCATCCTTTATAACGGACATAATTCCTTCTGATAAATTTAAATGGGATAAATCATTCACAATTTTCTTATGATACAGCTCCCAATATTTTTCCCACTCATCTGTAACTTTGTAATCAACGGTAATTTTTATTGGAAGATTATTTTTTAATCTTTCAACAGAGCCACTCATAGAGCTTAAATATACTTTATTATTCGATGTGAAATCCTCAATTTCGAAGCGCGTTCCCTCAGGAAACATCTTTTCCATTTGGTTTTCAAAAACATCTTTTCCTTCATTGTTAGCTCTACTGCTTTTAAACATGGAAACTAAGTCATTAAAATAACTTTCCCAATCGTTTACATGGAACTTCACAGAAAATTTCTGGTCTTGAGGACCCAAAGCTGCCTGCATTGAAAATTCATCGTTAAGCATTTTATTGATAGAAGTGTATTCTTCACCTTTTGCTTCTAAAATTTTTGCTACATTAAAAAACTGCATTTGTTTCACATTAGAAACAAGAGAGATATCTATACCTTTTCCAGCGTAGCTCGTTGAAAAGCTGGAATATGAATCTTTAGCTTCCAGAAATTTTTGATTATTTAAAAGAGCTGTAATCCCTTTTGAATCAATTGTGATTCCTTGAATATTATCCAGAGACAAAAATGGGTTTTTGCCCCACAAATCATATTCCCTCCGTTTAATGATAATCTTGGAATCATTAGACTCTGGAAGAGCAAGGTCAAAGCCAAACGGTTCTTCAGTTTTAAAATGAAGCTGGCCTGGAACCTCAAACGTCACAGTATTCATAAATGGAGAGTAACAAGCAGAAACCTCACCATTGATTGAGACTTTTCCAGTAAAAGAAGAATTTTCCTTATTTTTCGAATCCTTTTCTGCAAGTGGGAACGGTATGTTTAAGGAAATGACAGGATTGACAAGATGAGCTTTAAAAAATAGTTTTGAAATTTTTAAATCTTCACACGTAAAAGAAACGCCTTGTATTTTGAGAGATTCCTGAAGACGCGCTACTTCGCCCCGCATGGATTTTTCAAACTCGTTTGCTTGATTATACCAAATTACTCCACCAACAATGGCAGGAACGAGAACGACAGAAACAAGAAGAAGTTTTTTACTCATTTTGAAAATCCAAGATTAGAGATAAAACATTTTTAAATATATACATTCTTATAGATGAAGAGGAAGGATTGTCAAGTACAGATGGAGAACAATTTTCTTTCAGGATTAACAGGCAAATACTTCTTTTGGCCCAATAGTTGCAAGGGTTTGCGGACGAGAAAAAAGTGTATTGGCTAGAAGAGCGATTTGATCAAGTGAAACAGCATCGACTTTTTCTAATGTCTCTCGAGGTGGAATTGGGCGACCATAAATGAGCATATGATTTGCTAATTGTTCGCAACGCGCTGTGGTGCTCTCAAGACTCATCATTAAACTAGATTTCAATTGAGCTTTTGCCCTATTAATTTCTGAAAGTTCAAGTGTTTTAGGTAACCGCTGTAATTCCTCTTGAACCACGGGTAGGAGCTCTGCTACCTGCTTGGGACTTGTCCCCGCATAAAGACCAAAAATTCCACTATCGCGATAACTGGAAGAAAAAGTATAAATAGTATAAACAAGACCACGTTTTTCTCGAATTTCTTGGAATAACCGAGAAGACATCCCTCCCCCCAAAATCGTTGAAAGGACGGACGCTGTATAATAATCCGGGTGTCCAAAAGGAAGACCTTCGAATCCTAAAACAATATGAGTTTGCTCCAGATCTCGTGCCTGATGGAGTGTTCCTCCTTTATACTGAGCAGGAGCTGCTTCTTTAGGACAATCAAGTGGAAGGGCGGAAAATTTTTCTGAAACAAGGTTCACCAACTCTTCATGATTAAGTTTTCCTGCAGCAGCAAAGACCATTTGCTGAGCCCCATAATGATCTTTCATATAGGTTTTTACTTGTTGTGGTGTGAGAGATTGAATAATTTCAGAGGTACCCAAAATGGCACGGCCCATAGGTTGATCAGGAAAACATTTCTCTTGGAAATAATCAAAAACAATGTCATCTGGGGTATCAATTGTCTGACCAATTTCCTGTATGATAACAGACTGTTCCCGAGCAAACTCCGTTGCATCAAACGTTGAATTCTGCAAGATATCCGCCAATATATCAACAGCTAAACCTACATTGTCTTTTAAGATTCGTGCATGATATGCTGTTGCTTCCCGTGAGGTATAAGCGTTTAAATAGCCGCCAACAGCTTCAATTTCTTCCACAATCTGGAGGGCTGTTCTCCGTTCAGTTCCCTTAAATGCCATATGTTCAAGAACATGGGAAATACCATTAATAGGAGCAGGTTCGTGACGAGCACCCACATCAACCCACAAACCACATGTAACTGTTTCCACATGAGGGATAGAATCAGTAACAATTCGAAGCCCATTCGGTAAAGTTGTTACATTTCGGTCTGTTGTGTTAAGTGGCATAAAATCTCCTCTATATTGATAACTTAAAGGAATACATCCCTATTAGACAATCAAAATCTGTTGCCTATTAATGATTAATTTTTTTCCTTATTCTTCCTAAAGTAGATCCTTAAAATAAGGCTGAAAAGAAACAGAACAATAGTACATAAAAACATTACATATCGAGAATATAAACTAGACTCGTATTCTTTTACATACAGTTTAAGATCCTTTGAATTTTTAAAATGCTGTAATTCGTTTTGAGTATAAAAAGAAATATCATCAGGTGGATTATCTAATTGATTATTCCTTTCTAATTCTTCGAATTCATGCAGGGCTATGTCCAAACCATTTAGAACCCCGCCAGTGCCTAGGAAACATATAGCTTCAAATAAATTAACGAGCCCCAAAATAATAATAAACAAGGTCAGTATTTTTCTGATTTTATTATTATTCATGGGCTCTTCTTTAAGTCTTCACTTATGGGCAAGAACGTTCAGGATGAGCACGCCTTAAGTCTTCTGCATTTTCCGCTCCCACAGCCTCGATAGGAACTCCGCGCTTGGTTACAATTGAAGAATATTCTTTGCGACGCGCGTTATTAACATAGCCAACCAAATCAGCAGTTTCGCCTTCGTACCCAGAAACAGATTGAATATATCCATCTGGTCGCTCACAAACCTTACCTTGTGCAAAGGCTTCTGATAATTTTAACTGGGCCTGCACGCCAGCACTCATTACCACACTAAATCCTATACTCAATATCCAATATTTTTTCATGATCAATATCCTTTCTTATGCAAAGATATCAGGTTTATTTTTTCTCGACTTTTTCAAGTCGTCCTGAACTTTGACTTTAACCTTATGATCAATTTTTAAATTCATATTAACCACGATCGGCTTATCAGGTGCTTCGACTTTTACAGTTGGTGAACACCCAATCAAAAAAGCTGATGCTCCAAGTCCGACGAAAAATGCTTTATACATTCTTGAGTTTCCTATTTCTATTCTTTTTCTTTTTACCCTTTTTAATAACTTTTGTCACTTTCGCCTTCTTAATGGGTTTGGCCGTTGATGAGGCCTGAGTTGCCTTAGGGCTTTCAGGGACCTTAACCTCTGCAGAAGCCTTTTCAAGTTTACTTATATCAACCGGGGGCTTCATACGGAGAAGGGTATTTTCCACCAAATCTTTAAGTTTTCCGGTTGTTACGATATTAAACTCAAATGGATAACCATTCAATACATTCGGATTTGACCCAAGCATTTTTACAATTCCTTGCATTTCAGAAGGATTATTGGGCACATGCTGCAACCGGACATTAAATAAGCTAAAATTAAGATTATCAAGAACTTGAAGGGCCATATTAACTTCCTTCTGATCAAAAGAAGGTGGCTTCCCTCCATCGGTTTTCGGCTTATACTGGATAAGTCCTGTGTTTGAAGTTGAATGTAACTCGCCTTGAAGGACATCTAATCCTTCTTCAAACCCATAGCGCATAAGTGCATTTCCAGCAAGCGTCCCATGACCTGAGAGACTTTCCAAGTCTGTGAGTTGTAAGATTTTCGCCAATTCAATGTTTTCAAAATCTGCTTCAAATTGAAAAGCTAGTTGGGTACTGTCAATTTCTCTTTGAAATCTATGTGCTTTAAGTGTCCCATCGAGAGCCTCTGCTGAAAAGTTCTTAATTTGGAAGAGCCCTGTTTCATCAAATAACCATTCCAGAGCTACCTTTTTAAAATCAATCCCTGCCATCATTAGCTTTGGGGCAAAAAAACGTTGAGGAGACTTTGTTACAACAGGATAGAGTGAGTCTATGACGAATTCGCCCGAGACCCCCTCCATGGAAAAGCCCTCTTTTGACACGGATATGTCCTTAAGTTTCGCAGTGAGCGCTGAGGATTTCATATGTCCTCCCTCCCAAAGAACTTCACCAGATACATTTATCTGACCATCAGCAGAAACGGTCTCTCCTGTCTGGGCTGCTAATTGCCTAGTAAAATTCCATATTTTGGAAATTTGGGGTACCTGCAGTGCAAAAGTGAATTGGGCATAAGGTTGGTTTGGCTTAAATGTTCCCTCAACCTCCAAAAGATCTGATGAACTGCCTCTTTCTGAAATTCTAACTTCATCAAGATCCAAATTATCTAATGTTCCTGTGGCTTCTATATTCATATCAAGTGGAGATTTTAAAGAACCATATGAAGCAAGTAGTAAGTGATCAAGCTTAACAAACCCATCCACACTGCAACCTTCTACATCTTCCATTGCAGTCGTTGCCCACAAAGATATTTCTGGGGCCTTTATTTGAAAATAGGGGGAACGAAAATCCACATTATCTGCATGTATGTCAACGGTCATTCCCTTTCGATTCGTTTCTAAAACAAGCTGGCCTGTTAGTTTGCTATCTTTAGGCTCTCCCCAATCAACAGTCAGAATCTGACGACCATTGAGTGTCGTTTGGGTCAAGACATGCACAGGGATTTTTAAAGTTTCGGTGGAAGTTGGAATGATTATAAGACAGTCTTGCATGGTAATAGCTGGCAATTTAAGACGCTTAACATGCGTCACTATGTGCGTAACTTTAGCCTTCATTTCTTGCCAGACATTTTTAGAAAAAGAGAAGCCTTCTCCCTTTGGAAGTTCAATGGTTGCCCCTACAATCTCAAGTGCTTTAGTTCTAAAAAAAGGTGTGATACCAACGTTCATCTCCTGAATATTTAAGGTTGGTGTCGAAGGAGATGCTTTGCTACGGATATCTCTTAAATAAATGCGTCCTAATCCTATGCTTGCAGAATCGATCTCAATCTTTTCAATGCCCAAAGGCCTTAAACTTTGCTCTAGAGATGATTTGGCAATATTTTTCACCAAAGTAGGGCCCTTCCATGCAAAGAGCCCTCCAGCGATAACAACAAAGGTACCTAAAAATATGTACCAACTCTTGAGATAAGGTATAATTCTATCACTTATTTTTGCAGTCTCTGTCATTGCTTTTCATATCATACTATTGTAAACCCTTTATTTATAGTGATTGAAACAAGAAATAGAATCAAGATGCCTTATGGTCCATCCTTTCTTTCCTTATTTTGGGGAATTCCCTTTGCTGGCATTTTAACCTCTCTTGCATTCCTTCCTTATCTTGCCCCTCAGATTTGGCAAAAATGGCACAAAGGCATTATTGCTGGATGGATCTTTGCTTTCATACTTCCTGTTGTTTATACGGAAGGGTGGGATTCTGCTCTCTCAGTAACACTTTTTTCTTTGACGCACCATTATTTCCCATTTATGGCGGTTATCACTGTTTTATTCACAGTTGGAGGCGGTATTCATATAACAATGAAGGGAAAAGCTTCTCCCATCATGAATACTGGATTCTTGGCAGTTGGCGCATTTTTAGCCAACATTATAGGAACAATGGGCGCCTCCATGTTGCTCATTCGCCCTCTTATCGTTCTTAACAAATATCGTCGCACAAATGCTCATGTGGTTATTTTTTTTATTTTTCTGGTTTCAAATATTGGGGGCTGCCTTACCCCTTTGGGTGATCCTCCCC
>Ga0194123_10000339_pt1 | contig 90616 bp, 92 predicted proteins | sample TA2MahsurfametaG_5_FD_155479 | JGI IMG/M metagenome (GOLD analysis project Ga0194123, IMG submission 155479) | Freshwater microbial communities from Lake Tanganyika, Tanzania - TA2015023 Mahale A surface | ecosystem: Environmental > Aquatic > Freshwater > Lake | place: Tanzania: Lake Tanganyika... | reverse complement strand
CCATACCGGGTTCTTCAGCCCCTCACGTTTATATAGGACGACGCGACCGTCACCCTTCACGTCGATCTGATCAGATTTTGTCACCCAGCTACCCCCGTTTCCGCTTCTTGAGGATGCTCAAAGAGTTAGAGGGTTTTCGGGATTTTTGTACAGCTTTTGTGAAGAGGGTTTTCACAAAAAATCGGCGATCTCTGCGGTTTGTAGAGACCTTAAATCACTGAATTATATGCGAAAAACTGGCGGACCCGATACGATTCGAACGTACGACCTTTGCCTTCGGAGGGCAACGCTCTATCCAGCTGAGCTACGGGTCCCCAAGCGCCTCTTTACCCTGGCAATACTCCGGGGGGAAGGGCCTTCACTAAACGGCTAACCTCATTCCGCCGCAGCAGATTGTTCCAGCCGATAGGGATGCGCGCGATAGGCGCCCAGGATTTTTATGGAGGAGGAGAAAAACCGCAGTTCCTCCAGGGCGCGGCGGAGCGCCGGTTGTTCAGGGTGGCCATCCACATCGCACAGGAATTGCGTCGCGGCGAAGCGGCCACCCACCATGTAGCTTTCCAACTTGGTCATATTGATCCCATTGGTGGCAAAGCCGCCCAGCGCCTTGTAAAGCGCCGCCGGGATGGACCGCACCTGAAACACAAAGGTGGTCACCACATTGGGTGCATCCACCGGCGCATCGGCCCGATCGCGGGACATGACATAGAAACGCGTGGTGTTATGCGCTTCATCTTCTACGTTCCGCTTCAGCACTTCCAGGCCGTAGATTTCGGCGGCCAATTCGCTGGCAATGGCGGCATCTTCCACGCCGCCCCTTTCGGCAATCAGCGCTGCAGCACCGGCCGTATCGGCCTCAATCACCGGGGTCAGGTTCATATCCTTCAGCAGCCGCAGCACCTGGCCCAAGGCGACCGGGTGGCTATGGGCGCGCTTCAGCGTCGCCAGGCTCGCGCCCTTTGGCGCCAGCAGGCAATGTTCCACGCGCTGGAAATGCTCGCCCACCACGAAAAGCCCCGAATCGGGCAGCATGCGGTGAATATCCGGCACGCGGCCGGCCAAGGAATTCTCGCAAGGCAGCATGGCCAGATCGCATTGCCCATCACGCAGCGCCGCCATGGCGGCTTCAAAGGATGGACAAGGCAGGGTTGCCGCCCCCGGATAGGCGGCGCGGCAGGCCAAATCAGAATAGGCGCCAAGAACGCCCTGGAAGGCAATGCGATGGGCTGACATGGGTGTTTCTTTCAAGGGGCCAAAAGGGCGCGGGCGCGTTCAAGGTCCTCGGGCGTATCCACGCCGAAGGGGCCGTGGTCCACCCGCGCTGCGCTGATCTTCATGCCGGCTTCCAGGGCGCGGAGCTGTTCCAGCTTTTCGCGCAGCTCCAAGGGGCTTGCCGGCAGGGTCACAAAACGGTCCAAAGCGGCCCGGCGATAGGCATAGACACCAATATGATGCCAGCGCGGCCCTTCCCCCCAAGGTATAGGCAGGCGCGAAAAATAAAGCGCCGGCGCCACTATGGCATCGCCCGTAAAGGCGCAGGCGCATTTCACGAAGGAATCGGTGCGCGCTTCCACCTCATCCGCGATGGGGCAAACCAGCGTGCCGATATCCACCGAAGGGTCTTCGAGCGGCGCCAGAACGGCGCGCAGTGTTTCTGGCCGGATGGTTGGGAAATCGCCTTGCAGATTGACCACCACATCATATTCGCCCGCAGGGTCAAGCGCCTTCATGGCGCGCTGCACACGATCCGTGCCGGATGGCACATCATCGGCCACCAACACGGCTTGCGCCCCGGCGGCACGGGCGGCGGCAGCAATTTCTTCCTCGGCGCAGGCCACCGCCAAGGGGCCGATTCCGGCTTCCCGGGCGCGATCCAGCACATGGGCGATCATGGGGCGGCCATGGATATCGGCCAGCGGCTTGCCTGGCAGGCGGGTCGCGGCCATACGGGCGGGGATAACAATGATGGGGCGCACGGAAAAGGGCTCCTGCCGCCTTGTCGGCGGGAAGGGTGATCTATATGTTCCCCGCGTTCTAAAGAAGCGTGTCCCCGGGTGCAAACCGGCTGGCAACGCCCGGTGTGAGGAAGAGCTTGGCCATGAGTAACAGCCTTGAAATGAACAAGATTTTCGCCGCAGTGCTGACGGCGGGCGTCACCTTTGGCGTGGCAGGCCTTGTTGCCCGCTTGGTCGTGCACCCCTCAGCGCCGCAGCAGGCTGCCATTCAGGTCGGCGAACCCGCCGCAGCCCAGGCTGCCGCCGCCCCCGCCGCGCCGGCTTTGGAACCGATCACGCCGCTGCTGGCCGCAGCCAATGTGCAGAATGGTCAGCAATTGGCGCAGCGCCAATGCGCTTCCTGCCACAGCTTGAATGAGGGTGGGCGCAACGGCGTTGGCCCGAACCTTTATGGCATTGTGGGCGCCAAGCACGCCCATAGCGAAGGCTTCGCCTACTCCGCCGCCATTCGCGGCATGGCCAGCAAGCCCTGGACCTATGAGGAATTGAACGCCTGGATCGCCAATCCACGCGCCTATGCGCCGGGCAACAAGATGACTTATGCCGGCATGGCCAGCGCGCAGAGCCGTGCGGACCTGCTCGCCTATCTGCGTTCCATCTCCCCGAACGCGCCAGCGCCCTGATCCCGGAACGCTTCATTGCGGTGGCGGAAGCCGCCGCTGATCGGGCAGCGGCTGTCATCCGGCCGCTGTTTCGTTCCGCCCTGCTGGTGGAAGCCAAGGGCGATGCCAGCCCCGTCACCCGTGCTGACCGCGAAGCCGAAGAAGCCATCCGCGCCCTGCTGGCCGAAACCCTGCCAGACCATGGCGTGATTGGTGAGGAACATGGCTCGGAACGCCCGGATGCCGAATGGGTCTGGGTGCTGGACCCGATTGATGGCACCCGCGCCTTCGTCACCGGCAGGCCGATCTTCGGCAGCCTGCTTGGCCTGCTGCATCGCGGCAAGCCAGTGCTTGGCATTATTGACCAGCCCATTACCGGCGAACGCTGGCTTGGCGTTGCCGGCCAGCCCACGCGTTTTTCCGGCCCCTTTGCCGGCACGGCGCGCTGCCGTCCCTGTGCTTCCCTGGCCGAGGCCGAGCTTTCCTCCACCAGCCCCGATATGTTCAGCCCAGCCAATCGCCCAGCGTTTGACAGGCTGCGCCATGGCGCGCGCCGCGTGACCTGGGGCGGTGATTGCTACGCCTATGGCCTCGTGGCCCTTGGCCTGATTGATGTGGTGGCGGAAAGCGACCTCAAAATCTGGGATTGGGCCGCCCTGGTGCCGGTTATTGAAGGCGCCGGTGGGCGCATGATGGATTGGGCTGGGCAGACCCTCCATCCCGGCAGTGATGGGCGAGTGGTTGCGCTGGGCGATGCCAGGCTTCTTTCGGAAGCGGTTCAACTTCTGCGTAGTTGACGCGTTGCGCCATTGCCGCCACGGCCGTGAAGCCCCATCCTGAAGCCTATGCAACGTCGTGACCTTCTGGCGCTTGGCGCCACCCTTGCCAGCCTGCCGATCAGCGCCCGCGCCGCCAATCCCGCCGGGGGGGATCGGCCGGGCCAGGTGGTGCGCACCCATGCCATGGCGCTGCTGGGCGAACCGGCCTTGCCGGCGGATTTCAGCCATTGGCCCTGGGTGAACCCAAATGCACCAAAGGGCGGTGAGATCACGCTGACCGCCATCGGGTCCTTTGACAGTTTCAACCCCTTCATTCTGCGCGGCACGCCCGCCGTTGGGAGCAACCTGATTTATGACACGTTGCTGTCGCGTAATTTGGATGAGCCGCTGTCCCAATATGGCCATCTGGCGCGCATCATTGAATTGCCGGCGGATCGCAAGGGCGTGAGTTTTGAATTGCGTGAAGGTGCCCGCTGGCATGATGGCAGGCCGATCACGGCGGAAGATGTGGTCTTCAGCTTCAATACGCTGCGCGCCAATGGCCGGCCTTTCTTCCGTTCCTATTGGGCGGATGTGACAGAAGTGGTGGCGGAAGATGCGCGGCGCGTGACTTATCGTTTCCGCACCGATGAAAACCGCGAATTGCCGTTGATTCTTGGCGAGATGTCCATTCTGCCACGGCATTTCTGGGAAGGGCGGGACTTCACGCGGCCCAGTCTTGATCTGCCTTTGGGGTCTGGCGCCTATCGCATTGACCGTTTTGAACCAAACCGCAGCGTGGTGCTGCGACGCGTGGCTGATTATTGGGGGCGCGATTTGCCGACCACGCGCGGGATGTCCAATATTGATGTCATTCGTTACGAATATTTCCGCGATACAACGGTCGCTTTTGAAGCCTTCAAGGCTGGGCAGATTGATTTCCGCACAGAAAATGTCGCGCGCGATTGGGCAACGGGTTACGATTTTTCGGCAGCGCGCCGTGGCTTGGCGACCAAGCAGGAAATCCGCCACGAAATCCCGACCGGGATGCAGGCTTTCGCGGTCAATCTACGCAGGCCGCTGTTTCAGGATGCGCGAGTGCGCCGCGCACTGATTGAAGTTTTTGACTATGAATGGATGAACATCAATCTGTTCTACGGCGCCTATACGCGGACCGAAAGCTATTTTTCCAATTCCGATTTCGCCGCGCGGGGCCTGCCGGAAGGCCGCGAACTTGAAATCCTGAACCAATATCGCGGCCGCGTGCCGGCTGGGGTTTTCACCGAGGAATACCGCCTGCCGCGCACCGATGGATCCGGCAACAACCGCGAAGGGCTGCGCCGCGGGCTTGCGCTGCTGCGCGAAGCGGGCTGGACCGTGCGGGACCGCAGGCTGGTGAATGCGGAAGGCCGGCGCTTTGAATTTGAAATCCTGCTGCAAGGTGCGACTTTTGAACGCGTCGCGCTGCCTTATGTGCAATGGCTGGAACGGCTTGGCATTTCAGCGCGCGTGCGCACCGTGGACCCCGCGCAATATCAGGTGCGGGTGGATGCCTTTGACTATGACATGACGATTGACAGCATCGGCCAGGGCTTTCACCCCGGCAATGAACAGCGCGATTACTGGACCTGCGCCAAGGCACGCGAAAATGGCAGCCAGAATGTCGCTGGCATTTGCGACTCGGTAGTGGATGAGCTGGTGGAAATGGTCATCGCCGCACCGAACCAGGCCGAGCTTATTGCGCGTACCCGTGCCCTGGACCGCGTGCTGCTGCACCATAATTACATGATCCCGCATTGGCATAGCCGCAGCTTCCGTATCGCTTTCTGGGAACGCTTCGGCCGGCCTGAAAAAACCCCACGCTTTGGCCTGGGCTTCCCTGCCGCCTGGTGGATAGACCCGGCCCGAGATGCCGCCTTGGCCGAAGCCCGGCGCAATCTTTAGGCATGGCCGCTTACCTTCTTCGCCGCTTGCTGCTGGTGATTCCGACCTTGTTCGGAATTATCCTGATCAATTTCGCCGTGGTGCAATTCGCCCCAGGCGGGCCAGTTGAACAGATGCTTGCGGAGCTGCGCGGTGAAGGCCAGACCATGGGGCGCATCACCGGCGAAGGCGGTGGCGAAATCCGCACCCCCAATGCTTTGGAACAGCGCAGCATGGGCGGTGGCGGCGGTGATGGGCCGGTTGGCAATTATCGCGGTGCACGCGGGCTTGATCCCGCTATCGTGGCGGAAATCGAACGCGCCTTCGGCTTCGACAAGCCTGCGATAACGCGCTTCAAGGAAATGATCCTGGGCTATTTAAGCTTCGATTTCGGGCGATCCCTGTTTCGCGACCGACCAGTGATTGATCTGATTATCGAAAAAATGCCGGTGTCCATTTCGCTTGGTCTTTGGTCCACGCTACTGATTTATTTGATCTCCATCCCGCTTGGCATCAGGAAGGCTGTGCGCGATGGATCGCGCTTTGATGTCGCGACATCGGCGGTGGTGCTGATTGGCTATGCCATACCGGGTTTTCTGTTTGCGATTCTGCTGGTGGTGTTCTTCGCCGGCGGTTCCTTCTTCCAATGGTTTCCCCTGCGCGGGCTGAATAGTCCGGGGTCGGAGGCTTGGTCCCTTGGCGCGCGTATCCTGGATTACGCCTGGCATATGGTGCTGCCGACGGTTGCCTTGGTGATTGGCGGCTTTGCCACGCTGACCATGCTGACGAAAAACGCTTTTCTGGATGAGATCGGCAAGCAATATGTGCTGACCGCGCGCGCCAAGGGCGGTTCCGAAAGCCGCGTGCTTTATGGCCATATCTTCCGCAATGCCATGATGCTGATCATCGCGGGCTTCCCTGCGGCCTTTATCGGCATATTATTCACCGGCGCGCTGCTGGTGGAGATTGTGTTCTCACTTGATGGGCTTGGCCTGCTTGGCTTTGAAAGCGCCATTCGCCGCGATTATCCGGTGATGTTCGCAACCCTTTACATCTTCACCCTGATGGGGCTGGTGATGCAGATCATCGGCGATTTCACCTATACGCTGGTGGATCCGCGCATTGATTTTGAGGCGCGGCGATGACGCTTTCGCCGCTGACGCAGCGCCGCTTAGCCAATTTCCGCGCCAATAAGCGCGGCTATTGGTCCCTGATCATTTTCGGTGTGCTGTTTTTCATCACGCTTTTCGCGGAATTTTTGGCCAATGACCGACCCATCATGGCGCGCATTGATGGGCGCTGGTATGCGCCCGTGCTGGTGGATTACGCTGAAAGCGACATCATTGAAGATGGCTTGCCGACGCTGACCGATTGGCATGATCGTGGCTTTCGCGAAGAAATTGAAGCCAAGGGTGCCACCTTGATCTGGCCGCTGATCCCATATTCCTACCGGACCGTGGTGCGGGATTTGGGGCGGCCAGCACCAGCACCTCCTTCGGCGCGCAACTGGCTCGGCACGGATGATCAGGCGCGCGATGTGCTCGCGCGGGTGATTTATGGCTTTCGTATTTCTGTGCTGTTTGGCTTCACGCTGACCATCATCAGCTCCGTCATTGGGATCGCCGCCGGCGCGGTGCAGGGGTTTTATGGTGGTACGACGGATTTGCTGTTTCAGCGCTTCATTGAAATCTGGTCCGGCATGCCACAGCTTTTTCTGCTGATCATTCTGGCGAGTGTGATTGAACCCAGCTTCTGGGTGCTGCTGATTTTCCTGCTGCTATTTTCCTGGATGAACCTGACCGGCGTGGTGCGGGCTGAATTTTTGCGCGGGCGCAATTTCGATTATGTGCGCGCCGCCAAGGCTTTGGGTGTTTCCGATGCGCGCATCATGCAGCGCCATATCCTGCCGAATGCGATGGTGGCCACGCTGACGTTTCTGCCTTTCATCCTGTCGGGCAGCGTGACGGTTTTGGCATCGCTAGACTTCCTCGGGTTTGGCCTACCGCCAGGTTCGCCCTCACTCGGGGAATTGGTCAATCAGGGCAAGAATAATCTGAACGCGCCTTGGCTCGCATTGACCAGCTTCCTTGTGCTGGGCGGGATGCTGACACTGTTGATTTTTGTGGGCGAAGCGGTGCGCGATGCCTTCGACCCACGCAAGCTGCCCGGGGGGCAGGGCTGATGGCGCTGCTTTCGGTGCGCGATCTTTCGGTGGCGTTCCGCAGGCGGGAAGTCGTGCGCGGCGTTTCCTTTGATGTAGAGCCCGGCGAAACCCTTGCGCTGGTAGGCGAAAGTGGCAGCGGCAAATCTGTCACCGCGCTTTCCTGCCTACGGCTGCTGTCCAGCGCCGGCAGCAACCCGGCCGGGTCCATCACGCTTGATGGCGTTTCCGTGCTGGATGCGGATGACGGGCAACTCCGCGGCTTGCGCGGCGGCGTCGCCGGCATGGTGTTTCAGGAACCCATGACCTCGCTCAATCCCCTGCACACGATTGAGCGCCAGATTGCCGAGGCGATCACTCTCCATCGCGCGATGTCAAGCGAGGCGTTACGCGCGCGGGTGATTGAATTGCTGCGACTGGCGGGCTTTCCGCAGGCCGAGGAACGGCTCGGCGCCTATCCGCATCAGCTCTCAGGCGGGCAGCGCCAGCGCGTGATGATCGCCGCCGCACTCGCCAATGATCCGAAGCTGCTGATTGCCGATGAACCGACCACGGCTTTGGATGTGACCATCCAGGCGCAGATTCTGGAATTGCTCGCCTCGCTCAAGCAACGTCTCGGCATGGCGATGCTGCTCATCACGCATGATCTTGCCATTGTGCGCCGCCATGCGGATCGTGTGGTGGTGATGAAGGATGGCGTTGCGGTGGAACAGGGCAAGGTGGCCGAGGTTTTCGCCGCGCCTCAGCATGAATACACGCGCATGCTGCTGGCGACCGAACCGCGTGGCGCACCAGCGCCGATCCCCGCTGATGCTGCAACCATACTTGAAGCACGTGATATTCGTGTGCATTTCCCGATCCGTCGCGGGTTGCTGCGCCGTGTGGCGGCGGAAGTGAAGGCTGTGAACGGGGTTTCCCTGACCCTGCGGGAGGGTGAAACGCTTGGCTTGGTGGGCGAAAGCGGCTCGGGCAAAACGACGCTGGGGCTGGCCTTGATTCGCATGGCCGATAGCCAGGGCAGCATTGCTTTCGTCGGGCAGGATATTCAGGCGCTGTCCCCCCGCGCGCTGCGCCCTTGGCGGCGGCGCATGCAGATTGTCTTCCAAGACCCCTTCGGCGCGCTGTCACCGCGCTTGAGTGTCGCGGAGATCATTGGTGAGGGCTTGGAAGTGCATGACGCCAGCCTGCCCCGCGCAGAACGCCTTGCGCGCGTGGCGGAGGCTTTGCGCGAAGTGGGGCTGGACCCCGCCATGGCCGAACGCTACCCGCATGAATTCTCCGGCGGCCAGCGCCAACGCATCGCCATTGCCCGCGCCATGGTGCTGAAGCCAAGCCTGGTGGTGCTGGATGAACCGACCAGCGCATTGGATGTCAGCGTACAGGCGCAAGTGGTGGAATTGCTCCGCGATTTGCAGGCGCGTCATGGGTTGGCCTATCTATTCATTTCTCATGATCTCCGCGTTGTGCGCGCCATGGCGCATCGCATTGCCGTGCTGAAGGATGGGCTTGTGGTGGAAGAAGGAGAGGCCGAGGCGCTGGTGCGCACACCAAAGCAAGCCTATACGCGGCAATTGATGGCTGCGGCCTTCGAACTTTCCAGCAATGAAAAGGCAGCGACCCTACAGTGAGTGAATTGGAACGCCTGAAAGAGATGTTGGATGCCGAGCAAGTCAAGCTTGGCGTCAGCCTGCGCCGTATGAATTCGCCCGGGTCGCCAGTCTATCGCACCTGGGAGAATGTCTGGCCAACCGCCACCATCCTGACCACGAGTTTTCTCGCGCTGAAATGGGGTGGCGCGCCTTTCGAAGCGCTTGGCGCGCAGCAAGGCGGCACCTGGGCCGGCATGATTGTGCTTGGCCTTGGCTGCTGGTGGTGGCTCAAGAAGATCATGCCGAAAATCAAGGATGGCGTGTTTGAACGCACCGCCGCATTGGCGCTTTCATCACCGCAGCAATTTGATTTCCTCTGGTCCAAAAGCATCCTGAGCCTTTACGCCAAGCTGCCCGATGGCACGGAATGGGCAGCCGCCAGGCGGGATGATTGGCGCGCCTTTGTGCGCCGGCTGGATGAGGCACTTTCGAAGGAAAACGCGTAATGGCCATTCTGCTTTCCACCAAGGCGCATACCATGCAGGATTGGAAGGCGGCGCTATTGGCCGTTGATCCCAGCCTGGAAATTCGCATGTTCCCTGATGCGGGCGACCCAACTGAGATTGAAGCCGCGGTGGTTTGGACAGCGCACGATATGATGGAACTCCGCCGCTATCCGAATTTGAAGCTGATTGTTTCCATGGGCGCGGGTGTTGATCATTTGCTGCGCCCGCCGGGGCCGCCGCCGGGCATTCCAGTCGCGCGATTGAAGGATGTGCTGCTGACCAGCGCCATGGCGGAATGGGTGCTGCTGAATGTGCTGCGCTTTCACCGGCAAGACCCCGAATACCGCGTCCTGCAACAACGCAAGGAATGGCTGGAACTTTCGGCACCCAGCACGGCAGAACGACGCATCGGCATTCTGGGCATTGGCGAATTGGGCAGTGCTTCGGCGCGTGTGCTGACTTCGCTCGGTTTTCCGGTCATGGGTTGGTCGCGCAGCGCAAAGGCACTACCGGGTGTGCAGACCTTCCATGGTGCAGATGGGCTGATGGCCATGGCGGCGCAAAGCGATATCCTGATCTGCCTGCTGCCTCTCACGCCGCAAACGCGTGGCGTTTTGAATGCCAAGTTGTTGTCGGCTTTGCCGCGCGGCGCTTATGTGATCAATGGCGCGCGGGGCGGGCATATGGTGGCTGCGGATATGTTGGCCGCGCTCGATTCTGGCCATATCGCCGGCGCTGCCTTGGATGTTTTCGAACCGGAACCCCTGCCGCTGGAAAGCCCCTTCTGGTCCCACCCCAAGGTATTCCTGACACCGCACGCCGCCAGCATCACCATCCCTTCCAGCGTCGCGCCGCAAGTGGTGGAGAATATCCACAACATGCGCGCCGGCCGGCCACTGATCAATCTCGTGGATTTCAGCCTGGGATATTGAAAGCTTTCAAAGCGTAGCACCACCATCAATGGCGAGTTCCGATCCGGTCATATAGCCGCTGTCATCGGACAGCAGGAACAAAACCAACCGCGCCACTTCATCTGCCGTGCCCTGCCGCCCCATGGGCACGGATTTCAACCGCGCGGCATTTTCCTCTGACGAGCGGATATCCAACATCGGTGTTGCGATCGGGCCGGGATGAACCGAATTCACGCGAATGCCGCGCGGTGCGAGTTCAAGTGCCGCGGATTTTGTCATGCCGCGCAGCGCCCATTTCGTCGCACCATAAGCAAAAGCGCGCGCGGATCCGCGTAGCCCGGCGGTGGAAGAGATATTCACAATCGAACCACCCCCTGCCCTTTCCATGGCCGGCACTACCGCCTTCATGCCAAGAAAACACCCAAGCTGATTGATGCGCGTATGGCGTTCAAAGAGCGCCGCAACGGTTTCCATCATCAGCTTCGGCACATAGATGCCGGCATTATTCACAAGCCCAGTGAGCGGGCCGAGTGCTTCGGCGGCCGCAACCGCTTGCGCCCAATCCGCCTCCTCGGTCACATCAAGCTTGAGGAATTGCGCAGCGGGGCCCAATTCGCGCGCCAGGGCTTCGCCTTCGGCTTCCAGCACATCGCCCAGAACAACCTGGGCGCCATCCGCGACCAATAGCCGCGCTTCCGCGGCACCTTGGCCGCGTGCGCCGCCGGAAATGAGGATAACCTTATCCTTGAAACGCGCCATGATCCACCGCTTTGCCCATTCTCGGCATCATGGCATCCGCTCAGCGCCCTGGAAAGCTGAGATATGGCTTTCCAGGGTAATGCTGAACAGCTTCAGGCTGCGCGAATTTCACGAAGGAAACCATCCACCTGATTCTTCAACACCGCGCCGTCCTTGCTGAGTGTCCCTGCCGCTGAAAGCAGGGAGGTGGCGGCGCTACCCGTAACATTCGCGGCCTGGCTCACTTGGGTGATATTGCCCGCGACTTCTGTGGTACCCACCGCGGCCTGCTGAACATTACGCGCAATTTCCTGGGTTGCGGCACCCTGTTCCTCAACCGCCGAGGCAATAGCCGTTGAGCTTTGGCTGAGATGATCAATGGTCTCCGCAATATGCGTGATCACTCGCGCGGAACGTTCGGTCGCTTCCTGCATGGCCTTGATCTGGGAGGCGATTTCGTCGGTGGCCTTGGTAGTCTGGGAGGCCAAGGCCTTCACCTCGGAAGCGACAACAGCGAAGCCCTTACCTGCCTCACCAGCACGCGCGGCTTCGATCGTGGCATTGAGTGCCAGCAGATTGGTCTGCCCTGCGATATCATTGATGATCCGCACCACATCGCCAATCCGCTGCGCCGCTTCAGTCAGGCCCTGCACTTCCTGGGTGCTGCTACGTGCCTGGCCAACCGCTTCATTGGTCATACGGCTGGATTCAGCAACTTGCTGAGCGATTTCACGGATGGAAGCGGATAGTTCCTCAGTCGCGGAAGCGACCGTCTGCACACTCTGCGTCACCTGTTCCGAAGCGGCGGCAACAGCAGTGGATTGGCCAGAGGTTTCTTCGGCTGTGCGGGCCATGTCGGCCGCCGTTTCTTGCAACCTGGAAGATGCCTGGGTCACATTGCCCACTACCTCTCCAATGCTTTGTGCGAACTTATCCGCCAGCGCATGCATCGCAAGGCGGCGTTCTTCGGCAGCGCGCTGCTTCTGGCCCTCCTGCGCCCTGCGGAGCTCCTCGGTTTCCATCATGCCGTTACGGAAAACCTCCAAAGCTTCGGCCATGGTGCCGATTTCATCGCGCTTGTCGCGACCTGGGATGGTGATTGATAGATCACCGCGCGAAAGGGCGCGCATGGCTTCTGTCATGCCTGTGATCGGGCGCGTGATACCACGCGCCAGAATGAAGCCCACGGTGACCGCGGCGATCAGCATGGCAAGGGCGAAAACAGAGCTATAGGTCAGGACTTTCCATGCCTCTGCCGCATTAGCCTGATTGAGCGCCGCCAGATCACGCTGCAAAACATCCTCAACCTTTTTCATCAAATCAATGCGGTCCGTGGTAATCCTGAACCAGTCGCGCGCATTCACCCCGGCCAGCGCCTTTTCAGGGCCCGCTTCCACCGCAATACGACGCAGGCGCTCCGCTTCGGTAACAATAGGACCACTCAAGGTCTGTTGTGCCGTATTGCGCTGTGCTTCCGTGGCATAGGATTGGAAGGAAGAAAGAAAGGCCGTCTGTTCCGCGAGAATCGTCAGCAGGATACGGTATTGCGGCGGCGTGAACTGGCCCGACGCAAAGCCGGCTGAACCGGTTGCTCTTTCCTGCCCGGCACGTTCCTTGGCGGCCAAGAAGTTGAAATAGGCGAGCAGATTGGCCGTGACCGCCGGTGAATCCGAAACCTTCACCGATTCCTGCGGTACAGCGAGCAAATTCGTGATGAGCGCGGTATAGAAGCGGAAAGATTCAGGCCCAACAATCTTGAGACCGCTGATATCCCCACGTTTAGCTTCAAGCTCGCTCAGGCCGGAAAGGCCTTTTTCCACGCTTTGGCGGAGTTCTGCGCTGAACTCGGAAAGAGCCAAGCTGCGCAGGGCTTCGCGGACAATGGCGGTCTGGCCATCTGTATCGCGGCGCTGGGCTTCAAGTTCTGCGCCCATCTGCTGACCACGGCTGCCAATGAATAGCGCGGACATGCCGCGCTCCTTCTGCAACTCATGCACCAGATCACTGATGCGGGAGCTGAAATGGCTCAGCGATTGAAGCTGATTGGCCTGCCTTACGGTTTGCGATTGCTGAGAGATGACAAGACCACTCATCACCAACACCGCCAGGATCGGAAGCGCGATGGCAAGCGCAAGACGAGTAGCAATATTGAGGGAGGATTTCTGCCTAGGCATAGTGTAACCTTTCGCGAGGAAACAAAACTGAGTTCCCTGCCTAAAATAAAATCATGAACACGGGGTTAGGTCCGCGTAAGAAAAATTCTGCCTAAACAGGCGGCATAGATTATTGATTTCTGAATCAGTAGTCACGGTAAGGGCAAAGCCAGCCCCCATCAACGCTTGGCATCGCGTGCCAAGATTGGGTTTGGATTTGCCAATGGCGGCTACAGCCGTTCATAGTTTATCAAGTGTTGAGAGCCAGGGCAGGCGCTGGCGTCATTTGACATTTTCGCCCTCCGCTTTCGCAGTCTGGCGGTTCATAAGCAATGGGATTGGATTGAATGGGATGTTAGAGTCAATCACTATGAAGCAAGTTGCATCCAGCACCACGGATGCGGATGCCATCATTATCGGTGCCGGCATATCCGGCATGTATCAGCTGATCCGGCTCCGCGAACTCGGCATGAAGCTGCGCGTCTTTGAAGCTGGTTCGGATGTAGGCGGGACCTGGTATTGGAATCGCTATCCTGGCGCACGGTTTGACTCCGAAAGCTGGTCCTATGGCTATTCCTTTTCGGCAGAATTGCTCCAGGAATGGGAATGGCCCGAGCATTTCTCAGCGCAGCCCGATACGCTCCGGTATCTGAATTACGTCGCTGACAAGTTCGATCTCCGCAAACACATCACCTTCAACAGCCGCGTCAAGGCAGCCCATTTCGATGATGCGCGGAATATCTGGACCGTGACGCTGGAAAATGGTCAGACCTGCCGCGCGCCCTTGCTGATCACTGGGCTTGGTCCGCTTTCGGCGCCAACCTTGCCCAATATTCCGGGGCGGGATTCCTTTCAGGGCCAAGCCTTCCATACCGCCCGCTGGCCGCATGATCCGGTGGATTTCACGGGCAAGCGCGTTGGCATCATCGGCACGGGTGCGACCGCCATTCAGATCATCCAAACCATTGCCATGGATGTCGGCCATCTGACGGTCTTTCAACGCACGCCGAATTGGGCAGCGCCCCTGCATAACCGCAAGATCACCCCGGAAGAACAGGTAAAGATCAAAGCAAGCTATCCTGAAATTTTTGCGCGATGCCGCGAAACCGCAACCTGCTTCGTTCATCAGACAGACCCGCGCAAGGCGTTGGAAGTCTCTGCCGAGGAACGCGAAGCTTTTTGGGAAAAACTTTATGCCGAACCAGGCTTTGGCATTTGGGTTGGCAATTTCGCCGATGTGCTGACCGACAAGAAGGCCAATGCACTGGCGAGTGATTTCATGGCACGCAAGATCCGCCAAAGGGTGCGGGATCAGACGGTTGCCGAAAAGCTCATCCCGAAAAATCACGGCTTTGGCACCAGGCGCCTACCTTTGGAAAGCGGCTATTATGAAGTCTATAATCAGCCCAATGTGCGGCTTGTGGATATCAATGAAACGCCAATCGAATGCGTCACGCCGCAAGGCATCAAGACAAGCGCCGAAGATTTTGCCTTCGATATCCTGATTTTCTCAACCGGCTTTGACGGCGTGACTGGTCCTTATGATCGCATGGACATTCGCGGCCCTGGCGGGCGCAGCCTGAAGCAGGAATGGATTGCCACGCCAAAAACCTTTCTTGGTGTGATGGCTGAAGGCTTTCCGAATATGCTGATGGTGCTTGGGCCCCATACGGCGCGTGGCAATATCCCCCGCAATATCGAAGAAATCGTGGATTGGGTGACCGGCCTTGTCAGCCATATGCGCGACCACGGATTGAAGCGCGTGGAACCTAAGCCCGAAGCGGTGCATTGGTGGGCCGACAAGGTGGAAGAAGCCGTTGCCGGGTTGCTGTTTGCCGAGGTCAATTCATGGCAGACCGGCGTCAATCGCAATGTCGAAGGGCGCGATATCCGTCGCACGCTTGGCTATTATGGCGGCGCCGTGGAATATCGCCGTATCGCTGATGCGGTCGCTGCCGGCGGTTACCAGGAATTCGATTTCACCTGAACCAGCGCCGCAGCCATGCACGTCGGCCATCACTTGGCACCTTTTGGCTTAAAAAGTCTGAGGCCCCTTGCCCCAAGGCGCGCCGCGCGCCACAAACAGCTTATGTCGCTTGAAGCCGATCTCCTCGCTGACCGCCGTCGCCTTTCCAGGCGCATCACTTTTTGGCGTGTGCTGGCCGTGATTGGCGTCATCGCCGCGCTCGGCGCGCTTTTTGGCAGGGATGGTTTGGGCGGGATTGCGCCCAATGATCATGTGCTGCGGCTCCGTATCGAAGGGGTCATCACCGAAGATCGCCGCCTGCTTGAAGTGATCGAAGAAGCAAGCCGCGATGCCTCCGCCCGCGCCATGCTGCTGGTGATAAACAGTCCCGGCGGCAGCATGGCGGGTGGTGAGGCTTTGCATGGTGCGCTCAAGCGCTTTGCCGAAAAAAAGCCCATTGTGGCGCTGATGGGCGGCACGGCCGCGTCAGCCGGCTACATGATCGCCATGCCGGCCCAGCATGTGGTGGCGCGGGAGGCAACGGTCACGGGCTCCATCGGCGTGCTGCTGCAAAGTTTTGATGTTTCGGAATTGCTGGCCCGGCTTGGTGTCCGCCCGGACATATTGGCGACCGGCCCCTTCAAGGCGCAGCCCAACCCGTTCCAGCCGCTCACGGATCAAGGCCGGGCAGAAATGATGCGCGTGCTGGAAGATTTGCACAGCCAATTCATTGGCATTGTGGCTGCAGGCCGGCGCATGGATGAAGCCCGTGTGCGGCCGCTGGCGGATGGCCGGGTCTTCACAGGGCGGCAGGCGCTGCCCCTTGGCCTGATAGACGCGATTGGCGGAGAAGCCGAGGCCCGCGCCTGGCTTGCTGCCCAGAAGGGGGTGGCCGAAGACCTGCCGGTGCGGGACCTTGAACCACGCGACCGGGTGGAGAAATTGCTCAACCGCTTTGTCGGTAACCTTGCCAAAACGCTGATCTCAGAATGGCTTGGCGTTGACGCACCACGCGCGGTCTGGCAGTTTTCCAGATAGGTCAAGTCCCGTAAGGCCCAGGCTTGGGCATGCGGCATTGCGGGCTTTGTATCTACCAGGAGAGGCTGAAAGGTGCCCCAAAAACTAAGGGGCCCGGAAAAGAAGCGCTGAGGGAGAAAACCCAGCATGACAAGATCGGAACTGATCGCGCAGCTCGCGGCAAGTAATCCGCATTTGCGACAAGGCGATGTGGAAGCGATTGTGGCGACGATTTTTGGTGAAATCACCGCAGCGCTGGCGCGGGGTGATCGCGTGGAATTGCGGGGCTTTGGCGCCTTTTCGACAAAATCGCGCGAAGGCCGCACCGGGCGCAATCCGCGCACCGGGGAAGCGGTGCCGGTGGAAGCGAAATCCGTGCCCTATTTCAAGCCCGGCAAGGAATTGCGCGAACGCATCAATGCGAAAAAACCGCCAGCGCCCGCCAAGCGCGCCGCACGCCGAGCGTAACGCGCAAAAGCGGCCTGCTTTTTTCTGATTTCTGACAGCAGCGTTTTCCAGGATGTGATCTTCGCGCCCGGCAAGATCAGCGCGATTATGCCTTGACGCGAAGCCACCACCGGGGATTGTGTGACGAGATTAACCCCCGAAGGCCCCGCAATGCGCTGGTTCATCTTCCTGCCCCTCGCTATTCTGGTGGTGTTCTTCATGCTCTCGAACCCGCAGAGCATCGAATTGCGCCTTTGGCCCTTTGATGTTGCCTGGACCGCCTCGGCCTCCATTGCCGTGCTTTCCATTGCTGCTGTCGCTTTTCTGGTGGGCGCCTTCGTCGCCTGGGCCGCTGCCATGCCCGCGCGCCGGCGCGGCCGTGTTGCGGAACGCCGCGTGATTGAGCTTGAAGCCCAGGTAAAGGCGCTCAACGCCGCCAGGCAATCCTCTGACGAAAAGGCCTTGACCAACGCATGATCACGCGCCCCCAAAGCGGCGCTGCCCGCATCATCCCTGCCCTTGATTCCGGCGATGCGGCGCGTGCCCAAACGCTTGCACAAGCGCTCGCCCCACATTGCGGCGTCCTGAAGGTAGGGCTGGAGCTTTTCACCGCCGCCGGCCCCGCCATCGTCACCGCCATGGCGCGGCATCGCCCGGTGTTTCTGGATTTGAAACTGCACGATATCCCAAATACAGTCGCCGGCGCCGTGCGGTCCCTGCTGCCGCTGAAACCCGCCATGATGACGCTGCATGCCGCGGGCGGTGCCGCCATGATCGCCGCCGCGCGGGCCGAGGCCGAAAAAGCCGGCGCTGATCGCCCCATGCTGCTGGCGGTCACGGTGCTGACCAGCATTGACGCCGAAACCCTGGCCAGCACCGGTGTTGCCGCCAGCCCCGCTGACCAGGTGTTGCGCTTGGCGCGCCTTGCGCTCAATGCCGGGGCGGATGGGCTGGTGTGCAGCCCACAGGAAGCGGGCGTGCTCCGCGCTGCCCTTGGCCCCGCCCCCTTCCTGGTGGTGCCGGCTGTGCGCCCTGCCGGCAACGCCGCCGGCGATCAAGCCCGTACTGCCACGCCCACCGAGGCCGTGGCGGCGGGTGCCGATTGGATTGTGGTCGGCAGGCCAATTACCGGCGCGCCCAACCCGGCAGAGGCCGCCACCGCCATCGCGGCAGGGCTTTAGGCGGTGCTGGTCAAGATTTGCGGCATCAAGGATACGGCCGCGCTGGACGCGGCCCGGCAGGCAGGCGCGGATATGGTGGGGTTTGTCTTCTTCCCGCCCTCTCCGCGCGCCGTGACGGCCAATCAGGCTGGTCTGCTCGCGCGGTCCTACGCGGATGGCCCGAAACGCGTCGGACTGTTTGTGGACCCGGATGATGCCATGCTCGCCGCGATACTTGCCGAAGTGCCGCTCGATATCCTGCAATTGCAAGGGGAGGAAACCCCGGCGCGGGCGGGCGAAATCCGTGCCCGTTTCGGCAAGCCTGTGATGAAGGCGCTTGGCATTGGCAGCAAGAATGATCTCGCGCGCCTGCCCGCATACGCAGACCAAGTGGATTACTTCCTGTTGGATGCCCGCCCGCCGTCTGGCAGCGCCCTGCCCGGGGGCAATGCGCAGGCTTTCGATTGGGCGCTGATGGAGAATGAGAAGCCGCCACGCCCCTGGCTGCTCGCGGGCGGGTTGACGCCCGCCAATGTGGTCGAGGCCATCGCGACCTCTGGCGCGCCGGGGGTGGATGTGTCCTCAGGCGTTGAGCGGGCGCGCGGCATAAAGGACCCCGCCGCCATCGCTGCCTTTATCGCTGCCGCCAAATCTGTGCGCGCGTGACCGCGCCAGGGGAAGACGAGGCCGCCGAAAAGGCCAAGATGCGCCGCGTGCTGGCAATTTTTGGCCCAGCGGTCTTTGCCGGCGCCTTTGCGACCCGCGTCACGGACCCGACGGTCGCTGAAATCGCCGGCGAATTCAGCGTCACAGCGGCCGAGGCCGCGCTGCTCGGCACCGCCTATACCCTCCCCTTCGCGCTGGTGCAGCCAATTCTGGGGCCGGTCGCGGATTCCATCGGCAAACGCCGCATAGTCATGATCTGTGTCGCGCTACTGGGCGTGATGCTGTTCGCCGCCGCGGTTTCGGCGAGCTTTGGCTGGCTGATGGCCTTCCGCGCCGCCTCCGGCATGGCGGCGGGGGGGATGATGCCGCTCACGCTCGCCATCATGGGGGATGCGGTATCGCTGAAATACCGGCAGGTGGCGCTGTCGCGCATTCTGATCTTTGGCATTAGCGGGCAAATCGCCGGCGGCGTGGTGGCGGGGCCGATTGCCGCCATTGCCGGCTGGCGCGGCGTGCTGGTTGTTTGCGCCATCGCCGCCTTTCTTGGCCTGGTTGCCCTGATCCTGGCCGCGCGCGGCGCCGCGCGCGAAGTCATGACGCGCTATGACCCGATAGTCGCGCTGCAACGCTACTGCGGCATCATCGCCAACCCCGCCGCGCTGCCCTTATTCGCCGCGGTCGCGGTGGAAGGTGGCCTGGTTTTCGGCGTCTTCCCCTTCATCGCGCCGCTGCTGATCGAACGCGCCATTGGCAGCACCATGGAAGCGGGCTTTGCGATTGGCGCCTTTGGCCTGGGCGGGCTGCTATTCGCTGCCCTGGTCGCGCCTTTGCTGGCCCGTTTTGGTCAGGCCGGCGTTATCCGCATGGGCGGCGCCACCGGCGCCCTGGCGCTGATTGGCTTCGCCCTGGCACCATCCCTGGCAGTGGCGACCTTGGCGGGGCTGGGGCTTGGGCTTGGCTTCTACATGATCCACAACGCCATCCAGACCCGCGCGACCGAGCTTGCCCCGCAGGCGCGCGGCAGTGCCATGTCCTTGCATGCCTTTTCCTTTTTCGGCGGCCAATCCCTTGGGCCCATCGCCTATGGGTTGGGGACGATGGTCTTTGGCCTGCCTGTCACCTTGGCGCTGGCGGCGGGCGCTATCATGGTGCTTGCCCTGCTTTTGGCACGCCGCTGAGGCAGCGCTGGCGCGCCCGATTCGCGATAGGAAAATCGCTTCGAACCCGCCAAAGTGAACCAAAAAGCAACATTTAACCGAACTGATCAAGATTATTTTTCATTTTTTTCAATACATTAGACGCGACAAAACGAACAAAACAAAAACGCGCGACTCGGGCGAGTGTTTTGCACGATCGCTCCAATATATGGTGGGCATGCTTCACTGGTTGGCACAAGCGCGTTCGCCTCCCGTCCCGGGGCCTCCGCCTCAGAAATCGCTGGCGCGGCCCTTCTGTTCCCAATCGCCAAAGCGGGTTGGTTCTGGGCCCTTGGGGCCGCCAATCTCCTTCGGTTTGGCAGGGGGCGCCTTGGCGGGCGTCGGCGCGGGGGGTGCCGGGGTTTCGGCAGCGGGTTTCTCGGTCATGACAAAATCACCTGGGATCTGTAACGTATTGCATTGAGGGAAAGGGAAAGGCGCCTCATGGCCGGCTATACACGCACCGTCATCCTGCTTGCAGCCATAACCGCGCTTTTTGGCGTGGTCGGGCAAGTCATTGGCGGCCAGCAGGGCATGATCATGGCGCTGCTTTTCGCCGGTGGCATGAACCTATTCTCCTGGTGGAACAGCGATAAGATGGTGCTGCGGATGCATAATGCCCAGCACATCAGCCCGCAGGAAGCGCCGCGGCTTTATGAAATGACGGCGCAGCTTGCCGCCAATGCGGGCCTGCCCATGCCGGCGCTTTACGTGATCCACGAAGCCCAACCGAATGCCTTCGCCACGGGGCGGAACCCGCAACATGCCGCAGTTGCGGTGAATACCGGCCTGCTTGAGATGCTTTCGGAACAGGAAGCCGCAGGCGTGATCGCCCATGAACTGGCGCATATCAAGAACCGCGACACGCTGGTGATGACCGTCACGGCCAGCATCGCCGGCGCCATTTCGGCACTGGCGCAATTCGGCATGATGTTCAATCGCGGGCGTGATCGGCAGGGGCAAAGCCCTTTTGGCCCCATCGGCATGCTGCTCATGGTGATCCTGGCCCCCATTGCGGCGGCGATTGTGCAAATGGCGATCAGCCGGTCACGCGAATATGAGGCCGATAAGATGGGCGCCGAGATTTGCGGCCAACCCATGGCCTTGGCCGGGGCGCTTCAGAAGCTGGAACATTATGCCCATCAGCGCGTGAATCAGCGGGCCGAGGCCAATCCCGCGACCGCCCATATGTTCATCATCAACCCGCTTTCGGGCGCGCGGATGGATAATTTGTTCTCAACCCATCCACGCACGGAAAACCGCGTGGCAGCGCTGGAAAAGCTGGCCGCCAGCATGGGCGCGCAGCCAAGCGGCAGCCCCTGGGGGCAGGCGCTGCCGACGGAAAAACCACAAGCCCAGCGCGGCCCCTGGGGGTAGCGCTGGCAGGAAAAGCGCGGCGCGGCTAATATCGCCCCATGAAAGCCCTGCCGCGCCTCTTCCCCTTGGCCGTGATCGCCCTGCTGATCACCGATATCCAGCCCGCCGCCGCGCAATTTGCGGCGCCGCCCGGCCAACCAGGTGCGCGGCAGCAACGCCCCCCTGCCCTGCCCGGCCTGGCCGCGCGCCGTGCGCCAGATCCCATTCCAGCTGATGAGAGCGCCAATCTTTCCCCAACGCCCGCGCTATTCGATGCCATTACGCGCGGCGATCTGGCCGCCGCGCGCGATGCGGTCAATCGCGGCGCGGACCTCAATGGCCACAACGCCCTTGGCCTGACGCCCACCGATTGGGCAGTGGATCAGGGGCGCAATGATATCCTGTTCTATCTGCTTTCCGCACGCGGCATGGCCGGCAGTTCCGGGCCGAGCAATGCGCGCAGCGCCGCCGCTGCCCGTGCCGAACAGGAACGCGCCGAACGTGCCGCGCAGCAGGAAGCACTGCGCCTTTCACGGCTGGGGCCGCGCGCGCCGAGTGTTTCAATCAAGCCCCGGCTTTTTGCCAATGATGGCGGCGCGGCGCAGCTTGAAGCGGGCTTCCTGGGCTTTGATGCCGGCAGGCCCGGCGCTGCCCGACGCGGCGGCTGATATGGCGTTCTTTGCCGGCTTCACGCTGGAAACGCGGGAAGCCAATGGGCAGAGCATCCGGCTCCGCCGCGCGGGTTCTGGCCCGCCCCTTTTGCTGCTGCATGGCAATCCACAGACGCACGCCATGTGGCATCGCGTGGCGCCGATCCTGGCGCGTGACTTCACCGTGATTGCACCCGATCTGCGCGGTTATGGGTTTTCATCCAAGCCACCGGTCAGCGCCAATCACGCGCCCTATGCCAAGCGCGAAATGGCCGCCGATATGGTGGCGTTGATGGCGGGGCTTGGCTTTTCCCGCTTTCAAATTGTCGCACATGATCGCGGCGCGCGGGTGGCGCATCGGCTGGCGCTGGATACACCGGATGCGGTGGAACGGCTTTGCGTGCTGGATATCATCCCCACGCTTGAACATTTCGAACGCGCGGATATGGCCTTTGGTCTTGGCTATTATCATTGGTTCTGGCTGGCCCAGCCGCATGACAGGCCGGAACGCATGATCCTACGCGATATCGAAGATTGGTTTGATCTGCACACATCGCGCGAACCCAAGGACAAATCCTTCTTTCACCCTGAAGCGCGCGCGGATTATCTGGCGGCTTTGCATCTGCCCGGGACGGTCGCTGCGATTTGTGAGGATTACCGCGCCGCCACTACGATTGATCTGGACCATGACCGTGCGTCGCGCGCGGCGGGGCAGAAAATCTCTTGCCCGCTGCTCGCACTTTGGGGGGCCAAGGGCAGCATCCCCAAATGGTATGATGCGCTGACGATTTGGCGCGATTACGCGGCCGGCCCCGTGACGGGTGGCGCAGTGGCTTCAGGGCATTATCTGGCTGAGGAAGCGCCGGAGGAAGTGCTGGCCTGGCTCAAGGATTTTCTGCGGCGTTAGGCGACAGCAACCCAAGCGCCTGAAGGTCGAGCACCCAAGGCAAATCCGTATCGCCCGTCGCGGCACCTGCGCGCGTCAGCAGCGCATGCGCCTGGCCGCGATGATGCGTCTGGTGATTGAAGAAATGCCCCACCGCAATCCATAGCGGCATGCTGACATCGCGTGCGATAATCGTGGAATGCCAGGTCAGCGGCGCAGCCAGGCCTTCGGGTGTAAGGCGCGCTGCCCAGGCTTCGATCTTCGCATCCGCGGCTTGGCGGCGTGCTTTCAACTCAGCCCAATCCGTGATCATGACAGGGCTTTGCTTCATGCCGACTGCAGGTTTTTCCCAAGCGTCAAAGCGGCTCATCCAGGTGGTGTCGCCCCAAAGGAGGTGGCAAAACGTGCCTTGAATACTGCCCCAAAAGGCACCGCCATCGGCTTCACGCGCGCTGGCATCAAGCCCATCCGCCGCAGCATAAAGCCGGCGGTTCATTTCGCTGTTATAGGCCGCCATCATGCGGCACCAATCGGTCGAGATCATGCGCCACCTATCTGCTTGTAGAAGAAACTAGTCGCCGCAGCGCTGCCATCCGCGTTCAGTGCATAGCCTGGAATACGCCCGGCTTCCTGCCAGCCAAGGCTTCGATACAGCGCTTCACCAGCATCATCGGCGCGCGTATCGAGTGTGAGCAACCGCCGCCCGCGCTGCGCCGCTTCCACTTCCAAAGCCGCCATGAGCGCCCGCCCGACGCCGCGCCGCCGCGCTTCCGGGCGCACCAATAGCTTCGCGACTTCCGCGCGGTGCGGCTGATTGGGCGGCATCGCCAGATCAAGCGTGACAGTGCCCACCAGCACGCCATCCACCCAGGCGACCCAAAGGGCTTTCTTGTCAAGCGCGATATCGGCCAGGCTGCGGCGCCAGAAATCACGCGCGGCCTCGGCACCCAATGGCGGCAGGAAGGAAACTGAAGCGCCGGCGGCAACACAGGCGATCAGGATATCCGCCAAGGGCCTTTCGGCATGTTCAGCTGCCGAGGCATCCAGCAGATGCACCGCGACACCGCGCGCCGGCTTGATGAAGGGGAATTCAAGCGAATTGGACAGATCATTCAAAACGCGAATCGGCCCCTGCCGCACATAACCCAGCTTCGCGTAGAATGTATGCGCGCGGGTGAAGCGTGTGTCGGACCAAAGCCGGATCACCTCCGCCCCCGCATCACGCGCATGGGCTTCGGCCGTGCTGAGCAAGGCCGCAGCCACACCGGTGCCGCGTTGGCTCGCCGCAACATACATGCGGCAAATCTCCCAATCCGGCGTGCCGTGCAGCGGGTGCGCCGCCACCATGCCCACCACCGCGCCGGCTTCTTCCGCCACCCAAAGCGCGCCATCTTGTTCGGCAAAATAGCTGGCAAGGGCGCGGAGTTCCGGCACTTCCCCGTCCAGGTCAAACACGCAGCCGGGATACTCAGCCCAGCAATCCCGGATCAGCGTAATGAAGCCCGCCGCATCCGAATCGCGCCCGGCGCGGAGCATGGCGCCTTCAGCTCAATTCGCGGCAGAACTCCTGAATGCGGCCGCAGGCCTCACGCAGGTTTTCCGTATTGGTCGCATAGGAAATCCGCAAATAGGGTGACATGCCATAGGCCGTGCCCTGCACGGTTGCGACATATTTTTCTTCCAAAAGCGCCATGGCGAAATCCGTATCGGTTTCGATCTTGCGCCCGCCCTTGGAGGTTTTGCCGATACAGCCAGCGATATTCGGGAAGACGTAAAACGCGCCTTCCGGCTTGTGGCAGGAAATCCCCGGCGCGGCATTCAGCATATCCACCACCAGATCGCGGCGCTGGCGATATTCTTCCGCCCTTTCGCGCACCAAATCCTGCGGGCCATCCAAGGCGGCAGCGACTGCCGCCTGGGAGATGGTGGAAACCCCCGCCGTCGCCTGGCCCTGCATATTCATCATGCCCTTGATCAGCGCCTTGGGCCCGCCGCAGAAGCCAATGCGCCAGCCGGTCATGGCATAGGTTTTGGACGCGCCATTCACACTGAGCGTGCGGTCCTTCAGGCGCGGTTCCACATCGGCAATCGTGCAGAATTCAAACCCGTCATAGATCAGGTGTTCATACATATCATCGGTCATGATCCAGACATGCGGGTGCTTCATCAACACCGCCGCAATCGCCTGCATTTCCGCACGCGAACAGGCAGCCCCGGTTGGATTATTCGGGAAATTGATCATCACCCATTTGGTCTTGGGCGTGATGGCGGCATCCAAATCCTCAGGCCGCAGCTTGAAGCCATTATTCTGCGGGCAGTTGATGGTCACCGGGACACCGCCCGCAACCTTCGCCATTTCCGCATAGGAAACCCAATAGGGGGCGGGGATCAGCACCTCATCGCCAGGATCTATCGTCGCCATGAAGGCATTGAAGATGCTTTGCTTGCCACCATTGGTGACCATGATCTCATCCAAGGCGTAATCAAGGTTATTGTCGCGCTTGAATTTCCGCTGCACCGCTTCCTTGAGCCGCCTGGTGCCATCCTGCGGCGGGTATTTGGTATCGCCCGCCAGCGCCGCCTGATGCGCCGCTTCAATGGCATGCGGCGGTGATGGAAAATCAGGCTCCCCAGATGCCAGGCTGATCACCTTAATGCCTTGCGCCGCCAATTCCCGCGCCTTGATCGTCATGATCACAGAGGCAGAGACAGAAACGCGGTTCAGACGTTCGGCAAGGGCGGGCATGGAGAAAACTTCCTGTTAACGACGTTGACAGATTACGGCGCTCCGGCGGCTTAGCCAAGCGGCGCTGGCCGTTCCAGCAAAAGGTCGAAATCCTCTTCGCCCGTTTTCCCGAAGCCTTGCCGCTGCCAAAAGCCCAAGGCAGTGCTTCCCTTCAGCACCTCGATCCTGACAGGCAGGCCGGGGTATTGCCCTGTTACCCGCGCCAGCACTGCCGCCCCCAGCCCGCGTCCCTGAAATTCGGGCTGCACGTAAAAGGCATGAATATGGAGATGGTCAGTGCGTGGTTCAGCACCGATGCACCCAACGCATAGGCCGGCCACTTCAATCGCCGAAAGCGTGGCAGGATGGAAAACCGCACGAAATCGCTCGCGCCGAAGTTCCGGCCTGAAGCGGCCAAGCCGTTCGAGATCCACGCGCAAAACGCGGATACTCAGGGTCAGCAAGGGTTCGAAATCCGCCTCCTCAACGGGGCGCAGGCGGAAATCAGGCGTCACTTCATGCCCGCGCAGAATTTCTTAATGCGCGTGCAGGCTTCCTTCAGCACGTCATCCGAGGTGGCATAGGAAATGCGGAAATGCCCCGGGCTCAAGAAGGCTGCGCCATGCACGGTGGCAACGCCCACTTCTTCCAACAGCGCAATGGTGAAATCCTCATCGGTTCCAATCTTCTTGCCACCCGCCGTGGTCTTGCCGATGCAGCCGCGCATATCCGGGAAAACGTAAAACGCGCCTTCCGGCTTATGGCAGCGCAAGCCCGGCGCCGCATTCAGCATATCCACCACCAGATTGCGCCGGCGTTCATAGACCTTGCGCATATCCTCAATGCTATCCTGCGGCCCGGTCAGTGCTTCAACCGCCGCTGCCTGAGACACGGAAGACGTATTGGAAGTGGATTGGCTTTGCAGCTTGTCCATCGCCTTGATCAGTGAAATGGGCGCGCCGGCAAAGCCGATGCGCCAGCCGGTCATGGCATAGGCCTTGGAACAGCCATTCATGGTGACCGTACGGTCCCTCAGGCGCGGCTCCACTTCCAACACCGTCGCCGGCTTAAAGCCATCATAGGCGAGCTTTTCATAGATATCATCGGTGAAAACCCAGACATGCGGATGGCGCATCAGCACATCCGTCAGCGCCTTCAACTCAGCGGCGTTATATGCAGCGCCGGTCGGGTTGCAGGGGTTGTTCAGGATCAGCCATTTGGTGCGCGGCGTGATCGCGGCTTCCAATTGCTCAGCGGTCATTTTGAATCCGGAATTCTGGCCGCATTGCACGATTACCGGCGTGCCTTCCGCCAGCGCCACGATATCCGGGTAGGAAACCCAGCACGGCGCGGGGATGATCGCCTCATCGCCTGGATTGATCGTCGCCACCAGCGCGTCAAAGATCACCTGCTTGCCGCCGGTGGCGACCAGGATTTCTTCCGGCGTATAGTCAATGCCATGATCACGCTTGAACTTGGCGCAGATGGCCTTGCGGAGTTCTACCGTGCCGGCGACATCGGTGTATTTCGTCTCACCACGTTCAATCGCCGCAATCGCTGCGTCCTTCACATTGCGCGGGGTGTCGAAATCTGGCTCCCCGGAGGAAAGGCCAATCACATCCTTGCCGGCCGCCTTCAGCGCGCGCGCCTTGGCGGTCATGGCAATGGTGAGGGAGGGCGAAATTCGATCGAGACGATCCGCGATGAGCTTCATGGGTCAGGGAACCTTTGCAGGAGACGCGGCAAACTAATCCCGCACCCCCTCAGCATCAACCCAGGGATGCTCAAAAAAGCCGCAGCGGGCGCAATCCCTTATAAGTGAAGCCCTGCTCAGCCAGGCATTTGGCGCGGGCTTCCTGACGGGCCGGGATATTCACATCCACCCAATCATAGATCGGCGGGCGGAGGCGCGGCGGGCGGCGGGTGCAGCGCGTGACACCATTAGGGGCGGTCCAGCAATGGGTCTCACCCGGTTCCCAATAGGCCGGCTGCACCTGCATCCAGACCATGGCGGGCTTGATCTCCTCGGCGGCCTGGGCGCTGCAGGCGGCTTGCGCGGTATCCGAATCGGCTTCCGTCGCGCCGGGCTTTTCCCAGCGTTCGGCACAGGCGGCCAACAGCAGCAAAAGGACGAGGGGAAGAACGCGCATTTCGCGATTATACGTCAAACCTCAGGGCCGAATCATGGCGGCGCATCACGCCCGCCCGCGCCCGAACAGCCATAGCGCCAAGGCCAGCATGCTGCCCACCACCAACACCACGAGCGCGCCGAGCGCATTCACCTCTGGGGTCACGCCCAACCGCAGCATCGAAAACAGCGCAATCGGCAGCGTGGTTCCTGCCGGCCCGGAAACGAAGGAGGCAACCACCACATCATCAAGCGAAAGCGTGAAGGCCAGCAACCATCCCGCCAATAGGGCCGGCGCGATCAGGGGCAAGGTGATGGTCCAAAACGCGACCAAGGGTGTTGCCCCCAAATCCATCGCGGCTTCTTCCAGGCTGCGTTCGGCTTCTGCGAGGCGCGCCTGCACCACCACGGCGACATAGGCTGCACCGAAACTGGCATGGGCAAGCAGGATGGTGAAAGCGCCACGCCCCGCGGGCCAGCCGATCACACCTTCCAGGGCGACAAAAAGCAGCAGCAGCGAAAGCCCAATCACAACTTCCGGCAGCACCAGTGGCGCGCCGATCAAGGCGCCGAACAGCGCCCGCCCGCGAAAGGGACCAAACCGCGCCAGCGCAAAGGCAATGCCACCGCCCGCCAGCACCGCCAGCGTCGCAGAAGCCGCCGCGATACGCAGCGAAAGCCAAACGGCTTCCAGCAGCCTTTCATTGGCCGCCAGCACGCCGAACCAGCGCAGCGAAAACCCGCCCCATTGGAAGGGGATGCGATCCGCGCTGAAGGCAAAGCCCACCAGCAGCAGGATGGGCAGCCACAGGAACAGGAAGCCCGCCAGCATCACCGCGCGCACCACCCCGCCCGGCTTCATGCCCCCGCCCCCAGTCTTTGGAACCATCGGATGGGCAGGATCAGCAGCGCCAGCAAGGCCAGCGCCAAAGCCGCCGCCAGGGGCCAGTCTCGGTTCTGAAAAAATTCCTGCCAGAGCACCCGGCCAATCACCTGCGCCTCTGGCGGGCCAAGCAATTCGGGAATGACAAACTCCCCAGCCGCCGGAATGAACACCAGCAGGAAGCCCGCCGCCGCCGCAGGCAAGGTCAGCGGCAGGGTGACGCTGAAAAATACCCGCGCCGGCCGCGCGCCAAGATCAGCCGCCGCTTCCAACAATGCGGGGTCAAGCCGGATCAGTGCGGTGAAAATCGGCAGCACCGCAAAAGGCAGATAGGCGTGCACCATGCCGACCAGCATCGCGCCTTCGGTATAGAGCAAGGCCAAAGGTGCATCAGTGATTCCCAAGCCACGTAGCAGATGATTAATCAGGCCTTCATCACGCAACAACCCAATCCAGGCCCCGATGCGAAGCAGAAATCCTGTCCAGAAGGGCAACATGAGCAGCGCAAGCATGGGAAGTCGCCAGGCTGGCCGCACGCCCGCCATGCCAAGCGCCATGGGATAGGCGATCAAAAGACAAAGCCCTGCCGTGGTCGCCGCCAGGCGCAAAGCCGCAACCAAAGCATCGGCATAATAAAAATCTTCGACCAGCATGGCGAAGGCGGCAAAGCGCCAGCCGAGCATGAAGGGCGGCACACCATCTGCCGGTGTCGCCAAGGCCATCACCACCAGAATCAACAGGGGCGCCGCGACCAGCAGCAGCAACCAAGTCCATAGCGGCGCAAGCAGGATGCCGCGCGGCATCAGGCGAAAAGCGGTACCACCGCACCCGCCTCCCAGGTTAACGAAACCGCACTACCGGGCGCGGGCGGTGGCGCGTTATGCAGCACGCGCAGGGAAGCACCACCCGGCAGGCGAACAACCATCAGCCAATCATCACCACGAAACGCGGCATCTTCCAGAATACCCGTCACAGAAGGCGCTTCATCAGCGCTGGCCAGCCGGATTTGTTCCGCACGCAAGGCAATGGCGACTGTGTCCGTGGGCAAGCCCATGGCGATATCCGCGCCCGCCTCCGCGCTTTCAAACACGCCATTCCGCATCCGCCCTTCCAGCACATTCGCCGCGCCCAGAAAGCGTGCGACGAAGCGCGTCGCGGGCCGCGCATAAACTTCCTGCGGCGGCCCGATTTGCGCGACGCGCCCCCCTTCCAGCACGGCGATCCGATCAGCGAGTGCCAGGGCTTCCTGCTGATCATGCGTGACCATGATGAAGGCCGCGCCGGTCTTGCGTTGCAGGGCACGGAGTTCAAGCCCCGTGCGTTCGCGCAACCCCGCATCCAGCGCCGCCATGGGTTCATCCAGCAATAGCAAGCGCGGGCGCATGACCAGGCTGCGCGCCAGCGCCACACGCTGCTTCTGCCCGCCGGAAAGCTGCTGCGGCTTCCGCGCTTCCAGCCCTTGCAACCCCACCAGTTCAAGCGCCGCTGCAATACGGTTGCGGCGTTCTTCCACTGGCACCCCGGCGCGCTTCAGCCCATAGGCGATATTGTCAGCGACATTCATATGCGGAAACAGCGCATAGGATTGGAACATCATGTTGATGGGCCGCGCCCAGGGGGGCACGGGCCGCAAATCCTGCCCATCCAGCCTAAGCGTACCGGCATCCGGCGCATCAAAGCCAGCCAACACACGCAGCAGCGTGGATTTACCGGAACCCGATGCGCCAAGCAGCGCGAAGAACTCCCCAGGCTTGATCGCCAAATCAAGCCCGGCCAAAGCACGCACCGCGCCAAAGCGCTTCTCCAGCGCAGTCGCGATCAGCACAGGATCAACGGCCCGCCTTGAAACGCGACCATGACCGGCTGCGCGCGCGTTCAATGTCGCGCGGCGGGGTGCTGGCGATGAAACTAGAGGCCAGCATTGCCTCATCCGGGTAGACATTGCGGTCTTCACGCACCGCGACATCAACAGCAGAAAGCGAGCCCGGCACCGCATTCGGGTAGCGCACATGATTGGTGATGCCGGCCATCACATCGGGGCGCAGCAGGAAATTAATGAAATCATGCGCCGCTTCCTTGTTTGGCGCATCAGCTGGAATTGCCAGCATGTCAAACCAAAGCTGCGCGCCCTGGCGCGGCGCAACATAGCCAATTTCCACCCCGCGCCCGGCTTCTTTTGCGCGTGCTTGCGCCTGAATGACATCACCGGAATAAGTAAGCGCCACACAGGCTTCACCATTGGCCAGCGCATCCAGAATGGCGCTAGACGGGATAATGGCGCGCACATGCCGGCGTATCCCCATCAGCGCCTGTTCCGCCGCGCGCAGATCATCAAGCCCATGCGCATTCGGATCACGCCCCGCCCAGCGCAGTACGGAAGGCAGCACATCGGTGGCGCTATCCATTACCATGATGCCGCACCGCGCCAGCCGCGCAGCGTTTTCTGGCTTGAACAATGTGTCCAAGCTGTCCAGCGCCAGATCAGGCGCAATCGCCCTGATCCGATCAAGCCTGAGACCAAGCCCGACGGTGCCCCACAAATAAATCGCGCCATGGCGATTGCTCGGATCAATCTCGGCCACCCGCGCCATCAGCGTCGGATCAAGATGGCGCCAATTAGGAATACGCGCACGATCCAGCGGCGCCAGCGCCCCAGCGCGCAGCAGCCGCGCAAAGCTTGGTTCACTGGTCGGCACAATGATGTCGTAGCCCGAACGCCCGGCGGAAAGCTTGCCTTCCAGAGTTTCCAGACTGTCATAGACATCATAGCGCACGCGAATGCCCGTTTCGCGCGTGAAGCGCTGCACGGCATAAGGGTCTATGTAATCCGACCAATTATAGACATTGACCACGCGTTCCTGCCCCGTGGCGATGCCTGGCAGCAACAGAACGAGAAAAGCAATAAGCCGAAGGATCATGGGCAGCGGACTCCGCAAGCAAGAATCCCCTTGTAGCGGAATTTGGCGTGATCTTGAGGGGCGGAAAAAATTTGGCCCTAAAAGCTTTTTTTCCTTGACAATAGGTTTATTCTCCTTTATCTGACCCCTCATCAAGGTCCGAATTGCGCCCGAAGCTCCCCTCCCCTTCTCCCAGAACCTTCACCCAAGCTTGCCACCAGCCGGGCGCCTGCCCTGCTGCGCGCAACGCATCAGGAGCGTCCATGCCCTTCATCGCCACCAACCTCACGGTGCTCAGCACCGCGAATGGCTTCACCCTATGGCATTACCGCACCACGGATAGCCGAGCCGAAACCGAAGCCCCAGGCTATTTCGCCGCCGATGCTGATCGTGTGCGCGTTGGCGACGTTATTATGGTGCAGGCCAGTGATGGCAGCACAATGCTTTCATTGCGCTACGGGAATCTGACCAGCGCCCCAACGGTATTGGATGCCTCTGGCGCTCCACCAACCATTCAGCGTTCGGCCAATTTCCCCTTCAGCCCTATCCTGACAGCAAATCCCGAAGCGCGCGCCATCATCTTTGATGCGTTTCCCGATGCCATAGAATCCGGTGCCTCCATCCCCGTCGCTGTCACCATCCAGGGCAATATCAGCAACATCACCTTCCAGCTGCGCAATACAGCCGGAACCGTGCTTGCCACTCTTTCCTCCGCAGTCGCCAATCGCCGGGCGAGTGTCCTGTTTCCGGCGCAGGCCCCAGGCGGCGGCTATCGCGTTCGGGCGTTCAATACGGCTGATACCAATCACGCCACACTTTCAGCGCCATTCGCCATCGGCGCGCCGCCCCGTTTATTGACTGAAGATGGCGGCGTTCTCCTGCTCGAACAAGGTGGCCAATTGCTGCTGTTTTGAAGCCCATTCCAATCCCAAAAACCCATATCGCGCCGAGCTTCGGATCAAAACTCCGAAGCGCTGGCCACAACCATGGAAAGGTAACCCATGTCAGACACTAAGATCAGCGCGCTGCCAACCGCCTCCGCCACGCTCGATTCCGATGTGCTGCCGATCGTGCAAGAAAGCGGCTCAACACTCGCGACGCGCCGCGCCAGCCTTGCACAGCTGCGTAAGGGACTTTTCGCTGATCGGCCCGCTCACGTGCGTGATTTCGGCGCCATCGGCAATGGCCTTGTCGATGACGGGCCAGCTATCCAGGCAGCAATCGACGCTCTCAAGGTCTCCGGCGGCGGCATCCTGCAATTTGGTGCGCGCGTCTATCGCATCGCGAGCCCCATTGTCATGAATGGCGTCACGGTCACGCTGCAAGGTTCAGGCTTCACCGAAGGCCCGAATGAGGCAAACGGAACCTGGTTCAAGATAGACCAGACCGGCTTTACGCCTTTCACCTTTTCAGGATCGATGGCCCGCGGATCCATCGTTCGGGATATCGCCGTTCGTCAATATCACCCGCTTCCTTCCGCCACCTGGGCTCCGACCGATTATGATTATGTCTTCCGCGTGCAGGATTGTCTTGGCGCGGTGGATTTCGAAAACATCCTCCTGGTTTCGGTCAATCGTGGCATTTGGTGCGACAATTCGGGACGCATGAGCATCAAGCGCCTGCGCGGCCAGGTCTTCACCCGCGGCGTGGAGATTGATCGCTGCTATGATATTTGCCGGCTGGAACATGTACATTTCTGGACCTTCCAGACCAGCGACCTGGATGTCCTCGCCTGGCAACAGAAAAATCAGGATGCCCTGGTTTTCCGCAAGGTTGATGGCGTTTTTCTTGACGATATCTTCGTGCTCGGCGCGCGCTCCACGCTCCGCTTCAGCTCCTCCGCATCGGGAGTTACAACCAAATTCTACGGCAGCAATATCTATGCGGATTTCTCGAAATACGGCGTCTGGATTGATGGAAATGGGGTGGAAGGCCGGATCGCGAATATCACAACCCAGGGGGAGGTCATCGGCGCAGGTGCCCCAATACCTTTGGCCGGCGCAGCTGGCATCCAGATCGACAGCAACAATGTGCGTCTGCAAATCGGCAACCTTCGCGTTGATGTCGCTGAAAGCAACGCCATTCGTGTCAATGGCAGCAATAACCGGCTTGATATCTTTGCCCTTCGCGCTGAGCGCTTCAATCGTCTGAATGATGGGTCGACCGCCATTCATCTGGCCAATGTCATCACCGGCGCACCCAATAAGGTTTTCCTTGGCTCACCGGCATTGCTTGGCAATGGCAATGACGGACCGTTGATCAATGCCAGCACAAATGGCTTTGTCGCTTCAGCCGCCCCGGCGGGGCGTGCTGATCGGCCCGGCGCCATGGTTGGCGCAGAAGATACGGGGCTGTTTCAGCCAAGCACAGGCGCCTTGGCGCTCAGCGCTGGCGGTACTGAGCGGATGCGCTTTGCTGAAGGCAATATTTCGATGGGTGGCGCGCCAGGCGCCCATGCCTTTGCCGTCGCCACACCGGCCAGCAACGTCAATCAGCTAACCGTCACCGGCAGCATAGCCGATGGTACACCTAGCATTGCGGCAACCGGGGCGGACACAAATATTCCCCCTGCGCTGTCAGCAAAGAATATCGCGCCCATACGGCTCAATAGCCGCGGCAATATTGCCCTTGAAGTCAATGCCGTGGCCACGCCGGTCAATTTCGTGCGCATCAATGGGGCCGGCGGCACAGCACCGCCACAAGTCACGGCGCAGGGCGCCGGTACAAACGTGGCGTTACTGCTGCTGGGCAAGGGCACGGGCGCGGTACAGGCAGGTTCGCCGCTGCAATTGCCGGCCTATACGGTGGCAACCCTGCCGGCAGCGGCAACCTATCCGCGTTGCGTCATTTATGTCTCAGACGGCGCCACGAACAAGCGCCTTGCAATGAGCGATGGCACAAGCTGGCGCTGGCCAGATGGCGCAGTTGTTGCGTGATGATCTGAGAAACCTGACGCGTCTGATCACCGCTTCTGCAATGCCCAAGCGATATGTCGGACGCGCCCACCACCCCGCAACATTCGGCTTCGTCGAAGCTGCCGCAATGGGAATAGTCGCATGACCTCCTTGACCAATTACGCAAAAAACATGCTTAGCCGCGCCGCGGCCGGGCGCCGCCCAGCCCTGCCCGCCGCTGTCTTTATCGCGCTCGGGACCGGTGGTTCAGATGTCTCAGGTATTTCGGGCGAACCAACCGGCACTGGCTATGCGCGCCAAGCGGTCACTTTTTTCGGCACCGGCCTGCAATACAATGTTTCCCAAGTAAGGTTCACCTTCACCAGCACCCCCGGTACCATCACCCATATCGGCGTGTTTGACGCGGTTACAGCGGGCAATCCGTTATTGTGGGCGCCGCTGCCTACGCCAGTCATCCTGGATGGTCCCGGAATCATCAATATCCCCGTGAACGGCATGAATGTTTTTGGGGACTGAAAACAACGCGGGGTCGCGCGCGCTGGGTGAAACGCAAAGCCCCGCCCGCGACAAACCCCTGCCCGGCGCCATTGGTCCGCACCGGCGAACAAGGCTCATCTGGCGCGGACCGGTCAATCTGGTTTAATGAGACCCCATGATGGATCCCGAAGATCATTCCCTTGTCGCGGCGCTCTGGCGTGTGATCAGCCGGCATGGCTGGCCAGGGCTTTCCATGCGCCGCCTTGCCGCGGAAGCAGGCAAGGAGGCGGCGATGCTGCGGGAACGCTTCCCAACGCGGCTGGATCTTTTGCTGCTGCATGGCCGCGTGATGGATCACGCCGTTCTGGCCGGTACCATTCCTGGCCAGGACGGGCCCGCAAGGGATCGGATTTTTGACGTGCTGATGCGTCGGCTGGATGCCATGCAGCCCCATCGGGAAGGCATTCTGCGCCTGATTGAAGATATGCGCCGCGATCCCCTGCTGGCGCTGGCGCTTGCCCCTCATATCGGTGTTTCCATGCGCTGGATGCTGGAAGCCGCAGAAATTGAGGCAAAAAGCTGTGAAGCGCGGCTGCTCGCGCTTGGGCTTACGGGCGTATGGCTGGCGACGATCCGCGCCTGGGCACGTGATGACAGCCCCGATATGGGTAGCACCATGGCGGCCCTGGATTCAGCGCTGGATCGAGCAGAACGGATCGCCCGTACGCTTGGCCTATTGCGGGGCGAAGCCACGCCGCTACCGCTTCAGGAAGCTGCGGAAACTTCGTGACCTTGGGCTAAGCCGGCTTATACTGGGCATCCTTCAACCGGAGCCCCCCATGACCGACCCCTTCAGCTTCAAGCCCAATATGGACATCACGAAAATCATGGCAGAATTTCGTCTGCCGGCCATGCCGGACATGACGGAACTTGCCAAAGCGCAGCAGAAGAATTTGGAAGCCATCTCGGCTGCCAATAGGGTCGCGCTTGAAGGGGCACGTGCCGTTGCCGAACGGCATATGGAAATCGTGCAGCAATCGGTCGCGGAAATGCAGGATGCCATGCGTTCCATGGCCAAACCAAGCGATGCACAGGAACAGGCCGCCAAACGCGCCGAAATGGCCAAGGCCACCTACGAGCGCGCTGTGGGCCAAATGCAGGAACTGGCCGATCTGATCCAAAGATCAAGCGGTGAGGCATTGTCGGTGCTGCAAAAGCGCTTCGCGGAAGCGATGGATGAGGTCAAAAACCTCTCCACCGACAAAAAGGCCTGAAGGGCTTTACCGCCACGCGGACGCTTGCGTCAGCCCAGCAGACGAAAGCGCGCTGAACACGCCTTATCCAGCGTCAGGGTCTGGCGAATCGCCTCGGCCCCTGCGGCGCTATGGGGTAGGGCAGCAATGGCCGTGAACCAGGGAAGCTCCCCCCGGACACGGCCAAGAAACAGGCGATCCAAGGCCTCCGCCACCGGCCCGCGTGGCGAACAACAGGCACACCCCGGCGCATGGACGCCTTGCAGGGTAAAGATCGCCATGGCGGTGGCTGAAGCCGCGGTCGGCGCTTCCGCAAGCAGGGCCATACCCGGTGCAGGGCTTTGACCCGGCATTAAGAGGTGGACGGGTATGCGCGTATCGAGCGACCAAGCCATGGTGACAGCCTAGATGAGTGGACGATTGAGCAGTGCGGTGTTACCGCCCTTCGGCACCAGACACTAGACATAAGAATATGTTTATGTCTATGTCATCCCCATGCAGGATGTCCTTTCCCAATTACGTGGCGCGGCAGAGCCCACCCGGCTTCGCCTTTTGGCGCTTTGTGCCCGTGGCGCCTGGTGCGTCACGGAATTGGTGGCAATCCTCGGCCAATCCCAGCCCCGGCTGTCCCGGCATTTGAAGCTTCTGGTGGAAGCCGGCCTGCTGACCCGCACGCCGGAAGGCGCCAATGCCTGGTTCCAAATGGCGCCAGAGGCTGATCTGGCCCGCCAAATCCTCGCCCGCCTGCCGGAATCGGACCCGATGCTGGCCGCTGATCGGCGGGCTGCGGCGCGGCTGGCGGCGGAACGGGCGCGCATCGCTTCCGATAGTTTCCGCAGCCACGGCGCCGATTGGGATGAAACCCGCGCCCTGGGCCTGCCGACCGAGGCGATTGAAACCGCCCTACTGAATGCTCTGCCAAGCCCGCGCCTTGGCCGGCTGCTTGATGTCGGCTGCGGCACAGGTGGTGTTCTGGAACGCCTCGCGCCCCGCATTGATGAAGGGCTTGGCATTGATGCCTCCCGCGACATGTTGGCACTGGCGCGCAGCCGCCTGACGGAACGGGGCCTTGCGCATATCGCCGTGCGGCAGGCGGATATGTATCGGCTGCCTTTGCCCGATGCCGCGTTTGATGCCGTGACGCTGCACATGGTGCTGCATTACGCGGAAGACCCCGCCGCCGCCTTGGCCGAAGCCGCGCGGGTTTTGCGGCCCGGCGGGCGCCTGCTGATCCTGGATTTGGCATCGCATGACCGCGCCGATCTGCTGACACGCTACGCCCATCGCTGGCCTGGCTTTGATGACGCCGCGATGGCCGGCTGGCTTGGCGGTGCAGGCTGCACCGCGCCACGCGTCAGCTCTATCCCCGCTGATCTTTCGCTCTGTCTTTGGTCTGCCGAACGCCTGCCGCTTTCTGTTTCCACCCCCGTTTCCTGAAGGTTTCCCCATGGCGCGCCCGCATCTTCTCGACGCCCTTCGTGACCGCGTTTTGCTTTGTGATGGCGGCATGGGCAGCCGCGTACAGGCCATGGCGCTGGAGGTGGATCGTGATTACTGGGGCAAGGAAAACTGCACGGAGGTATTGAACCTATCGCGCCCCGATATCGTGCGCGATATTCATCGCGGCTATTACGAAGCGGGCGCCGATATGGTGCTGACCAATAGCTTCGGCGGTTCGCCGGTGACGCTGGCCGAATTTGAACTTGAAGACCGCGCTTTTGAAATCAACAAGCTTTCCGTTGAATTGGCGCGCGAAGCGGCGGAGAGCTTCGCCGATGGCCGGCATCGTTGGGTGGTGGGTGATATCGGCCCGGGTACCAAGCTGCCAAGCCTTGGCAATATCACCTATGACGCTTTGGAAGCCGCGCTAGTGGAACAATGCCGCGGTCTGATTGCGGGCGGTGCGGATGCGCTGCTGACAGAAACCAATCAGGATACGCTGTTTATCAAGGCCGCCGTGAATGCGGCGAAAATCGCGCGCAAGGCAGCGGGTTCCGATATTCCGATCTTTGTGCAGGTAACAGTGGAAACCACCGGCACGCTTTTGGTCGGCCCCGATATCGCCGCCGCTACCACCGTTGTGCATGCGCTGGATGTGCCGCTGATGGGGCTTAATTGCGCGACCGGCCCGCAGGAAATGGCTGAACATGTGCGCTGGCTCTCACAAAACTGGCCGGGGCTGATTTCCTGCCAGCCCAATGCCGGCCTGCCGGAATTGGTGGATGGCAAAACCCATTACCCGCTGGGCGCGGAAGAACTCGCAGCCTGGATGGAACGCTTTGTTGTTGAAGATGGCTTGAACCTGATCGGCGGCTGCTGCGGTACCTCCACCCCGCATATCACGGCACTGGATGCGATGCTGCGGAAGCTTGGCGGTGCCGCGCATCGCCCCGCACCCATCAAGCGCAAATTTCATTGGGTGCCTTCCGTCGCCTCCCTTTACACCGCGACTGCGCTCCGCCAGGAAAATTCCTATTTCTCGATCGGCGAGCGCTGCAATGCCAATGGATCCAAGGCCTGGCGTGAACGTCAGGCGGCGGGCGATTGGGATGGCTGCGTTGCCATGGGTCGCGAACAAATGGCCGAGGGATCGAACAGCCTTGATATCTGCACCGCCTTTGTCGGCCGCGATGAAATGGCGGAAATGAGCGAAGTGATTCGCCGCTTCACCAGCAGCGTGAATGGCCCGCTGGTGATTGATTCCACCGAAACCCCGGTGATTGAAGCGGCACTCAAGCTGCATAGCGGCAAGCCCATCATCAATTCGATCAATTTCGAAGAAGGCGAGAAAGCCGCCGAAGACCGCATGTTGCTCGCGCGGAAATTCGGCGCATCGGTGATTGCGCTGACCATTGACGAAGTCGGCATGGCGAAGACCGCGGAAGATAAGCTGAGGATCGCGCGGCGCCTGGTGGAATTCGCCTGCGACAAGCACGGGCTGCCGCAATCAGACCTCATGATTGACCCGCTGACCTTCACGGTCGCGACCGGCAATGAGGATGACCGTAAGCTTGGCCTTTGGACACTTGAAGGCATTCGCATGATCCGGGATGCTTTTCCCGATATTCAGATCATTCTCGGTCTTTCCAATATCTCCTTCGGGCTCAACCCCGCCGCGCGGCATGTGCTGAACAGCGTGTTCCTTGATCATGCCGTGAAGGCCGGCATGACCGGGGCGATTGTGCATGTCTCCAAAATCAAACCCTTGCACCAGATCCCAGCCGAGGAGGTGAAGGTTGCGGAGGATTTGATTTTTGACCGCCGCACCGAAGGCTATGACCCGCTGCAAAAGCTGCTTGAGCTTTTCGCGGGCCGCAAAGCCGCCGATGCCACCGCCAAGAAGCGGGCGGAGACGGTGGAAGGGCGCCTCAAGGACCGCATCATTGATGGCGACCGCAAGGGGCTGGATGATGAATTGGCTGATGCGCTGGCCAAGGGCATCGCCCCGCTTTCCATCATCAATGATGTTCTTCTGGATGGCATGAAGGTGGTTGGTGAATTGTTTGGCGCGGGCAAGATGCAGCTTCCCTTCGTGCTGCAATCGGCCGAGACCATGAAATCCGCCGTGGCCTATCTGGAACCCTATATGGAAAGGGTGGAAGGCCAAGAAAAAGGGACCATCGTCCTCGGCACCGTGAAGGGTGATGTGCATGATATCGGCAAGAACCTCGTGGATATCATCCTGACCAATAACGGCTATCGCGTGGTCAATCTGGGCATCAAGGTGCCGCTCACGGAAATTGTCGCGGCAGCGCGCGAACATAAGGCGCATGCCATTGGCATGTCCGGCTTGCTCGTGAAATCCACCGTGGTGATGCGCGAGAATCTGGAAGAAATGTCACGCCAGGGCGTGGATATTCCCGTATTGCTCGGCGGTGCTGCGCTGACGCGCAATTACGTCGAAGATGATTGCGTGCGCGCCTATGCTTCCGGGCGTGTCGCCTATGCGCGAGATGCCTTTGATGGCCTGCACTTGATGGACAAGGTCATGGGCAATGGCTTTGATGATTATCTGGCCGCGCTGCAAACCAAGCGCTCCGGCAAGGCGCGCAATGAAAAGCGCACGCTCGGCACGGCGGACCCGCGCGGCTTTGCCCCCGTTGATGTGAAATACGCGCAAACCCGCCGCCGGCGCGTGGCCGGCGAAAGCCCTGTGCCAAATCCGCCCTTCTGGGGGGCGCGTGTGCTGGAAGCCGCCCCCAAGGCGCTGGTGCCCTTCATCAATGAACGCAGCCTCTATCAATTCCAATGGGGTTTCCGGAAGGCAGGGCGTTCGCTCGATGATTTCCTCGGCTGGGCCAAGCAGGAATTGCGCCCGATGCTCAAGCGCATGCTGGCACTTGCGGAAGAACAGAATATCCTGAAGCCGCAGGCAATTTATGGCTATTGGAAATGCGCTGGCCAAGGCAATGATCTGATCCTGTTTGCGGAAGATGGCGTGACCGAAGTCTGCCGCTTCAATATGCCACGCCAGCCCAAGGAAGATGGCGATTGCATCGCCGATTTCGTGCGCGATGTGGATGATGGGCCGAATGCGCGCGATGTGATTGGCCTGCAGGTAGTCACTGTGGGCCAAAAAGCATCCGATATCGCGCGCGTTTGGTTTGAGGAAAACCGCTATCAGGATTACCTCTATCTACATGGGCTTTCAGTGGAGATGGCGGAAGCGCTGGCGGAATATGTCCATAAGCGCATCCGCGCCGAATTGGGTTTCGCGGCCGAGGATGATCGCGATATCGAAAAAATGCTGCAGCAAGGCTATCGCGGCGGGCGCTATTCATTTGGCTATCCGGCCTGCCCGAAGCTGGAAGATCAGGAAGGCTTGCTCAAGCTTTTGGATGCTGAACGGATTGGGGTTTCGCTGAGTGATGAATGGCAGCTCCATCCCGAACAATCCACCAGCGCCATTGTGCTGCATCACCCGCGGGCCAAGTACTTTTCGGTCTAGGCCGCCTGGGCTAAACCCCCGCCATGGTTGAGGCCCGGCATTCCAACGCCACGCAACTCGCCGCCTTCAGCGTGGCGATTGCGGTGGCGGTTTTGGCCCTGAAGGCGCTTGCCTGGTGGGTCACAGGATCCGTCGCCCTTTACGCCGACGCCCTGGAAAGCATTGTGAATGTCGCAGCGGCACTAGCCGCGCTGATGGCGGTGCGGCTTTCAACCTTGCCGGCGGATGCAAACCACCCTTATGGCCATGCCAAGGTTGAGTATTTCTCCGCCGTTTTGGAAGGCGCGCTGATCATTGTAGCGGCGCTGCTTATTTGGCATGAAGCCTGGGCCGCCTATCAGATGCCTCGCGCGCCGGAACAGGTCGGGGTCGGTTTGGCAATGGCGGCCTTGGGCAGCGGCGTGAATGCCGCCTGGGCCCTGCTTCTTGGTCGTCGCGGCAAGGCACTGCGTTCCCCAGCCTTGATCGCGGATGCGCGGCATTTATGGTCGGATGTGGTGACATCCATTGGCGTGCTGATCGGTGTTGGGCTTGTCACCCTCACGGGTATTTTATGGCTTGATCCGCTGCTGGCGGCGCTGACGGCGGGCAATATCCTGGTCTCCGGCGGGCGCTTGCTGCGCGAAAGTGTCGGCGGGTTGATGGATGAAGCCGTGCCACCCGCAACGCTGGAACGCATCCGCCGCATTGTGGCCGAACAGGCATCCGGCGCGATCGAAGCGCATGACCTGCGGTCCCGCCATGCCGGGCGACACACTTTTCTGGAATTCCATCTGGTAGTGCCGGGCGATATGCGCGTCAGTGAAAGCCATGAGATTTGTGATCGGATCGAAGCCGCGCTGAAGGCGGAACTTGAAGGCGCCATCATCACCATTCATGTCGAACCCGAAGGCAAGGCGAAGCAGCAGGGGGTGCCGGTGCTGTGAGGCTGCTGGCGCGCGGCTTTGGGCTTGGCGCGTCGCTTGCGCTGCATGGCGTGGTGGCGGCACTGCTGATTCTCTGGCCAGTGGTTGAGGAGTTTTCGGCTGACCAGGCCGAAGCCCAGGGCGTTGCGGTAATTTATGATGGCGCGCCTGAGATTGGGGAGGTGGAATCCCCTGCCGCCCCGCCCGAAGTGGCGGCCGCGCCGCCTGCCCCTGATATGCCGCCGCCACCGCCGATGGTAGCCGAACCGCCCCGTATTGCTGAGGCACCGCCGCCGCCACCACCCCCTGCAGTGCCACCGCCCCCCGCGCCTTTGGACTTGGCTGAAGTGGTATTGCCCCCACCACCCCCCACCCCCGTGGCGGCGCCACCGCCTGAGGCACCGCGCCAAATGGCCGAAGCGCCGGCCGAACCACGCTCCCCAACAAGGCAAAGCGCGCCGCAGACGGCGGCACCTCAACCAGTGCGCCTGAATGCGGCGCTGCAAGGGACGGAAAGCTTCACGCTGGAAGGCCGCACCTCTCCACCGGAAGCGGTGGATGCGGCGCGCAACCGTCGCCCCAATTATCCTGAAGCCAGCCGGCGCCGGGGTGAAGAAGGCGTGGTACGGGTGGAATTATTCGTGGACCCATCAGGCAGGGTTGCGGATATACGCATTCTGGAAAGTTCTGGTTTCAGCGCGCTTGATGCGGCGGCGCTGCAATCCCTGCGCGCATGGCGCTTTCGCCCGGCGCAGCGTGGCAATCTGCCGGTGGCAGGCAGCATCACCACGGCAGTGCATTTCCGCCTTGAAACCGCGCGGCGCTGAGGCGATGTGACTCTTTTGCAGGAATTCAAACATGGTCAAGCTTGATGTAATCACCACACGCGGCGGGGATGGTGGGCAAACCTCACTCGGTGATGGGGCGCGGGTGCGCAAGGACGCCTTGCGCGTTGAAGCCTATGGCACGGTAGATGAGGCGAATGCCGCAATCGGCATGCTGCGCCTTTCTGCGCGCGAAGATACTGAGGCCGATGCGATGCTGGCGCGTATCCAGAATGATCTTTTCGATATCGGCGCTGATCTTTGTGTGCCGGGCGAAGCCGGCGCGCGGCTGCGCGTTGCCGATACGCAATCGGCGCGGCTGGAAGCGGAATTGGCAGCGATGAATGGGCAAATGCCCGCGCTGAAATCCTTTGTCCTGCCAGGCGGCACGCCGGGGGCTGCTGCAGCGCATGTCGCGCGCACCGTGGTGCGCCGTGCGGAACGCCTGGTGGTGGCGCTGGCAGCGGAGGAAGAAGTGAACCCCGCCGTGATCCGCTATTTGAACCGGCTATCGGATCATCTTTTTGTGCTCGCGCGGCGGCTGAATGGTAATGGCGCCGGCGATGTGCTTTGGGTGCCGGGGGCGACGAGGGGGTGAATTCTCGCCGCCGCCCGCGCGGTTTCAGAAAACGCCCCGCAGGCCAAAAATGGCGCTACGGCCCGGAATGACGAAACCATTGGCGGGTTCATAGCGCCGATTGCCGAGGTTGCGCGCTTCGATGAAGGCGGTAATTTGCTGAGTGACAGGCAGGGACGCGGTTAGGTTGAAGATGAAGCCCTCATCACTATAGCTATTGCTGCCAAAGCCGCCATCGTCGGGATAAACATAATCCCATGCCTTGCCGATATAGATGAATTCGGGGGCAATGATCAGCCGTGCATTCGGCACATCCACCCAATCCACCCTGGGCGCAATGCGCGGTGATAGGCTCGCGCTATTGCGTGGGCGGCGGGCGAGGGGTGTGTCTCTCACCTCATCACGGGCTTCCTGCACGGTCCAGGCGGCGCGCGTAGAAAAACTGTCTGAAAGCCGCCAATTCACGCCGAATTCACCGCCCTGGATATGGGCGCGGGCAATATTCTCATAGCTCAAAAAACTCGGCGTAAAATTGATCAGGTTGCGGATGCGGCTCTCAAAATAAAGCGCACTCACGGTTAGGTTCTGCGCGATATCGGTTTCAATCCCGACTTCCCAGGCGGTGGCATCTTCCGGGCGCAAATCGGGATTGCCCTGGAAGCCGAAATTATTGATGCCATAGCGCTGATAGATTGAAGGCGCCTTGAAGGCAGTGCCGCCAGAGGCAATCAGGCGCGAGGCAATTTCCGGCAGGCTAAGCACACCCCCGAGCCGCCAGGTGGTCGCGCCATCAAAGCCATCAGGGTCATCCTGGCGCAGCGCGGTGGTCACATCCAACCGATCCCAAAGCCGATGCTGCGTACCGATATAGGCAAAGGCACTTCGCTGCGATCTGTCCACATCCTGACGGAAGCCGCTTTGGATTGATTTGGTAAAAGCGCTTTCGTTTTCAAACCCTGCACCGAAGACAAGATTATTGGCGGTGAGGATACCAAAATCCGCCAGCCTGACGGTATTGTCCCAGGCGAGCCTTTCGCGCCGGCCGCGATAGAGATCATCGGCGGTGCTGCTGCTCAGGCCATTGGGCCAATTTCTGTAGCGTCGACGATCCTCGGTGGCTGAAAGCGTCAGGCCCGTGGTCCAGTTACCGCCAAATAATTCATTTGCACCGCGTAGAAACCCCATCCAGTTTCGGTCGTCGCCGGTATAATTCGGGTCATCATTCGGGATGTTATCCAGACCAAACCGGTTTTCCCGCATCGTCACCAGCCCATCGACCCGCGTCATGCCAAGCACATTGGCAGGCGCAGTTTCGCCGATGTTCACGCCACCGCGCGCGGTGATCACGGCGGATCGGAAGCCATCCCGTTCTCCTTGATTCTTGTAGAAGCGCGGTGCCACAGCGTTTGAACCACGTGTGGAAACGCTTTGTCCCGTTACGCCGTAATCCGTATTGCCGATGGTGCCTGCCACACCAGCCACACCGCGCGCGGTATAATTGGTGCCGCCGGCAAGCTCTCCATAAGGTTGCGCCTGCCGGTCAGTAGGCGCGCGGCGGGTGATGAGGTTGATGACACCACCAATCGCCGAAGTGCCATAGATCGCGGAAACCGGGCCGCGCACGACTTCAATGCGTTCAATATCGCCCAAAAGCGTATTGCCGAAATTGAAGGCGCCATTGGGCTCACTTGCGTCATTGATCGGTACACCATCACGCAACACCAACACATGGTTTGAATTGGTGCCGCGCATGAAGCCGGATGATTGCTGACCAAGCCCGCCACTCTGCACAATGCGGAAACCCGGCACGCTCACCAGCGCATCAGCCAGCGTGACATAACCGCGTTCTTCGATGATCTGCCGATCAATCACTGTGGTCGCGGCCGGCAGGCGTTCCTGCGGCGTGGGTATCCTTGTTGCTGTCACAACGGTTTCAGGGATGCTTGCTGTTTGCGCCCAGGCTGGGGCAAGGGGGGCAAGCGCCAATAATACGAGAATCCGGTGTTTCATCCGGCATTCCTCCGAGCATAGGTATCAACGCACCCCAAAGCCTTGCGGCTCTCGGGCATTTCCTACGCTGTTCGCTGACGGAGATGCGCGGGCGTGCCCGCACAGCTTTGGTCCGTTGCACCGGTGCACCCCGCCCGATACGCGCGAGACAACTATGCACCGGCCGGTCTCCTGGCTCGCGACCTGGGGGATATCCCCCTCTCTGCCCGCCTTCTCGCATATGCATGCAATGGCTTATGGGCAGATATAGTCGCCTACAGTTGCGGGGGCAGCTGCGGATTGGCGGTGGGTTTCACCGTGTCACGCATTCCCGTTTCAGCCCTTGCGGGCCACCGAAGCATGAAGAGACGTTAGTCAGACTTGCAAGATTTGTCAAGCAGCATTGACAGTCAAAAGACGTAACCCAGCGCCTCAACGCCAAACCAGACAATGGCGAGCAAGACCGCGGTTGCGAAAATATTGGCGAGGATGGTCGCAACAATGCCAATCCCAACCACCTTGCTGTCATTCTCCACCACGCCAAGGGACATGATGATGGTGCCAAAGGCAGGCGGGCCATTGGTGCCAGGCCCGGGCAGGATCAGCATCAGCGCGGCATAGGCCGTGAGCCAGCCCACCACCTTATCCGCCGTGTTATTGGTGAAGGGGCCAGGGCGCGGCCTGACATAGCGTTCGACACGCGAAAGCATTTTGGAAGAACCGCTCGATAACCGCATCACATCGCTGCGCTTCAGGCTCTGCCGCGCGATGAAGCCAGGCAGCCTCGGCTTGCGAAAGCCAAGCCCCATTTGCACACCCAAAATCAACATAGGCGTGCCAAAAATGGTTGCCATGCCTGGCAAAAGCCCCGGCAGGCAAAGCAGCAGGATCAGCAGGCCAAAGGCGCGGTCGCCGAAAGCCTCGGCCATTTCGCCAAGGGTGATGCGTTCACCGGGGCAGCGTTCCACCACCTCCGCAATCAGGCGAGAGATTGGCGCATTCTGATGATTGCCGGCAATCGGGGGCAGGGCGTCGTCCATGTGGGGTAGCGGGCGTCCTGAGCTTTGGATTGGCGGAACACGTTACATGGCGTTCCGCCAGCCCGGTTCAACTTATCTTTGGTTAAACTTACAGCCCCTGAAAGGCGGGTTTGCGCTTTTCCATGAACGCCTTGCGGCCTTCCTTGTAATCCGCGCTATCGAAGCAGGCGGTCATGGCGGCATTGATGGCGGCCATGTCGCGATCCGTGCGGTCCTGCAACACCGCCTGCACCGTGCGCTTATTGGCATAAAGCGAAAGGGGCGCGTTTTGCGCAAGCGTCGCGGTCAGCTTGGCCACTTCGCCGGCCAGCGCATCCGCTGGCACAAGCTTGTTGATCAGGCCAACCCTTTCGGCTTCCCGCCCATCAAAGCGTTCGCCGGACATCAGGATCATATGCGCGTGCGCTGGGCCAACCAGGCTGACCAGATGCTTCACCATGTCAAAGCCATAGGCGATGCCAAGCTTGGCTGCCGGAATGCCGAATTGGCTACCCTCGGCCGCGATGCGGATATCGCAGGACATGGCAATGCCTAGCCCGCCGCCCATGCAAAAGCCGCGAATTTCCGCAATCACCGGCTTTGGATAGGAAGCGAGCTTCAAGCGCCCGCCAGCCGTCAGCCGACCATATTCCTTTTGCGCATCGGCGTCTGAGCGCAGCTTATCAAACTGGCTGATATCAGCGCCAGAAACAAAAGCCTTGTCGCCCGCGCCGGTCAGCACCACGCAGCGGACCGAGGCATCTTTTTCAAACACATCCAAAGCCTGGCCCATGCCATCCCACATCGCAACCGACATGGCATTGCGCTTTTCCGGCTGGTTGAAGGTAATGCGCCCAACGCCATCCTTGATTTCGGCAAGAATCTTGCCTTCCGCAAATTCCATTTTTCTTACCCTTCGCTGATCACGCCAAGCGCGCGCAATTGTTCAATCTCGGCGGCGCCATAGCCGGCCTGTTGCAGAATTTCGGCAGAATGTTCGCCAAGCCGGGGCGGGATACGCCGCACGCTGCTTTCAATCCCCTGCATATTGATCGCGGTGCCAACAATATGGGTCAGGCCGCGCTTTGGCGTTGTCATGGGCAGCGCCATCGCCAGATGCTTCACCTGCGGGTCTTCAAACACTTGGTCCACGCGGTTGATCGGCCCACAAGGAATGCCAGTGCGTTCCAGCAGATCAATCCAGTATTCGCTGGGCTTGGTGCTGGTGACTTCACCAATCGTCTTGTTCAGCCGCGCGCGATCATTACTGCGGCCTTTCAGGGTTTTCCATTCCTCGACCTCGAGCCAATCCTTCCGCCCCAAGGCTTCCGCGAATTGCGCCCACATCTTGGGCGAAGACGCCGCGATATTGATCGGCTTATCGGCGGTTGGGAAAACGCCCATCGGGATATTCACCGGATGATCATTGCCGGCCTGCCCCGGAATTTCACCATCCATCAGCCAACGTGCGGCTTGCAGATCCAGCATGAAGACCATGGCTTCCAGCAGGCTGGTATGCACATAGCGGCCCTGGCCGGTTTTCTCCCGCTGGAACAGCGCCATCATCACCGCAAGCGCGAGAAGATTGCCCGCTGTCAAATCAACAAAGGGAATGCCGGCGCGCATCGGCCCGCGGCCAGGCTCACCGGTGATGGTCATCATGCCGCCCATGCCCTGGGCGATCTGATCCACGCCGGCGCGTTCCCCATAAGGCCCGGTCTGCCCAAAGCCTGAGATGGAGGCATAGATCAAGCGCGGGTTGATCCCCTTCAGATCATCATAGGCAATACCCAGCCGGTGCTTCACCTTCACGCGCATATTCTCAACCAAAACATCCGCATTGGCGGCAAGCTTCATCAGCGCGGCCTTGCCTTCCGGGGATTTGAGATTGAGCGCAATGGAACGCTTGTTGCGATGCAGATTCTGGAAATCATAGCCATCGCGATCACCACCAAAGCCATCGCCATTGGCAGGTGGTTCCACGCGGATCACCTCGGCGCCCCAATCGGCCAAATGGCGCACGCAGGTGGGGCCGGCGCGGGCCAGCGTCAGGTCCAGCACGCGCACGCCGGCCAGCGGCAGGGCGGCCTCAGTGGCCAGTTTGGTGTCTATGGGGCTTTCGGGCATGTCATCCTCCGTTCCGGCGAGACTAGAGGCGTTTCGCCGCCTTGGCCACGCGGCGAAAGGCCTCTAGCGCATGTTTTGGTCGCATTTTCCGAGTCGCCAAGCGTTACCGCTTGGCTTGAAAATGCTCCATGTCGGACAGGAAGGCAGGGCTAGGGGGGCGGTTGCCCCCTTCACGCGCGGTCTAGCCCCGAAAGGTCGCTCCCGGTAGCATACGGGCAAAGGAGAACGCCATGACCTCGCAAAGCCTTGAAGCGCTCGCCGCCGAGGTGCCCGATGGGGCGAGCCTTGCCTTGCCGCCGGATAATTCCCTGCCCTCGGTCGCGCTGGCCAAGGCGCTGATCCGGCGCGGGGTGCGCAACCTCAATCTGATCGGCGTGCCGGTCTCCGGCTTTGCGACCGATATCCTGATTGGGGCCGGGTGTGTGGCGAGTGTGCAGACCAGCGCGGTATCGCTTGGTGAGGCCGGCTTCGCGCCGCGCTTTTCGGCGGCGTTGCGCGCTGGCAGCATCAAGGTGATTGACGCGACCTGCCCGGCCATTCACACCATGCTGCAAGCCGCCGAAAAGGGTGTCCCGTTTATGCCGCTGCGTGGCTTGATTGGCAGCGATATCCTGGCGCATCGGCCGGATTGGAAAGTGGTGCCCAATCCCTTCGCGACGGCAGGCGAAGACCCGATTGTGCTGCTGCCCGCGCTCAACCCGGATTTCGTGTTTTTCCACGCATTGATGGCCGATGAGGAAGGCAATGTCTGGGTCGGGCGGCGGCGTGAATGTGCGACCATCGCGCATGCATCCAAGCGCGCCTTGGTCACGGTGGAACGCGTGGTGCCGGGCAATTTCCTGGAAGATGAGCGCCTTGCTTCCGGGGCCATCAACGCGACTTACATTGGCGGCATCGCCATTGCCGAACGCGGCGCGCATCCGGTCGCACTGCTGGATGAATATGGCTTCGATGGTGCCTATGTCGGCGAATACGCCCGCATGGCCCGCAGCGAAGAAGGCTTCGCTGCCTGGTGCGCGCGTGAAGTGTTTGATCAGAAAGCGCAGGCCGCAGAATGACCGAGATCAAGCTTGAAGAACGCATCGCCGTTGCCCTGGCGAAGCTGATCCTGGACCCGAGCGCGCCGCCCGCGCGCCATATCGCGGTTGGTGCGGCATCACCCATGCCGGCGGCCGCCTGTTGGCTGGTGAAAAAGCAGGGCCATCCCGTGCGGCTTTCGCTGCTGCATAAGCGTAGCGGCAATCCGTTCACGGAAGGCACGCGCGAATTATTTGACCTGACCGGCCAGGGGCGGATTGACCTGTTCTTTTTGGGTGGCGGGCAGATTGATGGCAGCGCCAATTTGAACCTGGTTGGCACCGGCGAATGGCCCGGCATGGGCGTGCGCTTTCCCGGCAGCTTCGGTTCCGCCTTCATGTATTTCATGACGCCGCGCACCATTCTGTTCCGCGAAGAACACACGCCGCGCGTCTTTGTCGAAAAGGTGGACAATATCTCTGCCCCCGGTGTCTCACCGCCCGGCGTGTTTCGCCGCGGTACCGCGCAGGCGCTGGTGACGGGGCGCTGCGTATTCCGCTTCCATCCTGATCGCGCGCGGTTTTCGCTGGAAAGCGTGCACCCCGGCGAAACGGTGGAAAGCGTGCGCGATGCAACGGGATTTGCTTTTGACGTGAACGGCGATGTGCCCTTCACGCCCGACCCCACGGCAGAAGAACTCGCGCTGCTGCGCGGGCCGATCTGTGATGAGATGCTGGAAACCTACCCGGAATTCTGCGCCCGGGTCTTTGGCAGGAAACAAGCGGCATGAATGACGCAAGCATTGCAACGCGCGGCTTGGCGCGTTCCGCCGGCGCCTTGGCGGGGCTGCGCGTGGTGGACCTCACGCGCGTATTGGGCGGGCCCTATTGCACCATGGTGCTGTCAGATCACGGCGCCGAGGTGATCAAGCTTGAGCCCCCGCAGGGTGATGAGGTGCGTGATTGGGGCCCCCCCTTCGATAGCGCGGGGGATGCTTCCTATTTCGTTGGCGTCAATCGCAACAAGCGCAGCGTCGGGCTTGATCTGTCCAAGCCCGCCGGCAAGGAAGTGCTGCTGCGCCTGTTGGAAGGTGCCGATGTGCTGGTGGAAAACTTCAAGCCAGGTTCCATGGAAAAATGGGGGCTGGGGTATGAAGCGGTCCTTTCAAAACGCTTTCCGCGCCTGATCCATTGCCGCGTTTCCGGCTTTGGTGGTGAAGGCCCGCTTGGTGGCTTCCCCGGCTATGATGCGGTGTTGCAGGCCATGGTCGGCCTCATGTCCATCAATGGTACGGAGACTTCGGGGCCGACGCGCCTTGGCACGCCGATTGTGGATATTGCGACCGGCTTGTTTTCCACCATCGCCATTCTGATGGCGCTGCATGAGCGGGAAAAATCGGGCAAGGGGCAATATTGCGACATGACGCTGCATGATTGCGGCATGGCGCTGCTGCATCCCCATGCGGCGAATTACTTCCTGTCCGACAAGCGCCCCAAGGCGACGGGGAATCCGCACCCGAATTTGGTGCCCTATTCCAAATTCAAGACGAAAACCTGCGAGATCTTCATCGCCGCCGGCAATGATCCCGCCTTTCGGAAGTTTTGTGAATTTCTGGGCATTCCCGATGTGGCGAAGGATGAGCGTTTTGCCACCAATGGCGCACGCGTGATCAATCGCGATGCGCTGACAGAGATTTTGGAAAAGCGCTTTTCGACGGAAGATGGCCATGACCTCACGCGGCGCATGCTGGCGGTTGGCCTGCCTGCCGGGCCGGTGCTGCATGTGGATGAAGCCATGGCGGCGGATCATACCGCCTTCCGCGACATGATTGCTGATATCGGCGATTTCCGCGCTTTGAATACACCCATCAAACTTTCACGCACGCCGGGCGGTGCGCGCACGCGCCCGCCGCGCTTCAACCAGCATGGGCGGGAAGTGCTGCTGGCACGCGGCTTTAGCGAGGCGGAGATTGCCGCTTTGGAAGCCGATGGCGTGATTGTAGGCGCGCGGCGGAAAGCCTGAACACTCAGGCAGCGGCCGCGATTGTCGGCCCCTGCCCTGCCACCGTGGTGCGTACCATATGGCGCCGTTCTGATGTGCTCGCGAAAGGTGTCGCACGGTGCAGCACGGCGCGGTTGTCCCAGATCAACAGATCATGCGGCGACCAGCGGTGGCCATAGATGAAGCGCTCTTCCGTCGCATGCGCCATCAGCCCTTCAATCAAGGCACGGCTTTCCGCTTCATCCATGCCTTCAATGCTGCGCGCATGGGCACCCAGATATAGCGCGGGACCATAGGGGTTTTCTTCCAGCACCACGGCCTGACGCACGGGGGGATGCTGCGTCTTTTCCGCATCACTCACCAGGGCCGCATCAACACGGGCGCGTGACCAGCCGAAATCATGCCAGGCCGCAAGGCGCTTCAGGCGTTGCTGTTCCGCGGCCTCCAACGCCGCAAAGGCGCCGCGCATGAAAGCGAATTCCGTATTGCCGCCCGCGCTTGGAATCTGCCGCGCTGAGAGCAAGGAAGCCCGCGCCGGGATGGGCTTGAAGGAGGAATCATGATGCCACAGCCGATTGGCCTTATTGTTCAGCACCTGCTTGTCGCTTGGCGCCACAATCTCTCCAGCGGGGCCGATATTGCTCAACACAATCACCGGACTGCCCGCGCCCAAGGCGCCGGCGCGTGTCATTTCCAGGGCACCGAACCCCTGGCTGAAGGCGATTTGCGCGGCGTCATCCAAATGCTGGCCGGGCAGCACCAGGACCGAATAGCGATCCAGCGCATTACGCAGCGCTGCCATGACCGGCGCGGCGACCGGCTGCGCCGCATCAACGCCTTCAATGCGCGCGGCAAAAAGCGGGTGCAGGGGCGTGATGTTGAGCATGGCCAATTCCTCCGGATTGGAGGCTAGGCCGAAAGAAGCCCCTCAGAATAGCCCCTCGATCCGCCCTTCCCCATCCAGGCCAATCGTCTCCGCTGCCGGGCGGCGCGGCAGGCCGGGCATGGTCATGATATCCCCGCAAACCGCCACAATGAAGCCGGCGCCGGCGGAAAGCCGCACCTCGCGCACTGGCAGCACATGATCCACCGGCGCGCCGAGCTTTGTCGGGTCCGCGCTGAAGGAATATTGCGTCTTGGCGATGCAGACCGGCAGATGCCCGAATCCCAATTCCTCAAACCGCGCGAGCCGCTTCGCCACATCCGCCGGCAGCGCAATATCGCGCGCGCGATAAATTTGCTGCGCGATGGTGCGGATCTTGTCGGCCAAGGGCATGGCATCCGGGTAAAGCGGCGCGAAGCGCGCGGATTTCGCCGCGATGCGTGCCTGCACGGCGCGCGCCAATTCCGCAGCGCCCTTGGCGCCATCGCCCCAATGGGTGCAGAGGATCGCTTCCGTCCCCGCCGCCTGAATGGCCGCTTGCACCGCGGCGATTTCTGCATCCGTGTCGGAGGTGAAGCGGTTCAGCGCCACCACCACCGGCAGGCCGAACTTGCCCATATTCTCAACATGGCGGGCAAGATTGCTGATCCCGCGCGTCACCGCCGCCACATCTTCCCGCCCCAGATCAGCCTTGGCGACCCCGCCATGCATCTTGAGCGCGCGCACGGTTGCCACCACCACACAAACGGAGGGATTCAACCCCGCCAGCCGGCATTTGATATCAAGGAATTTCTCGGCACCCAGATCAGCGCCAAAACCCGCTTCAGTCACCACCACATCAGCAAGCTTCAAGCCAAGCCGTGTCGCCATGACGCTATTGCAGCCATGGGCGATATTGGCGAAGGGACCGCCATGGACCAGCGCGGGGGAGCCTTCAATCGTCTGCACCAGATTGGGCGCGAAGGCATCGCGCAGCAGCGCTGCCATGGCGCCATCAGCTTTCAGATCGGCCGCCGTAATCTGCCGCCCATCACGCGTCTGTCCCACCACCATGCGGCCGAGCCGCTGCTGCAAATCCGGCAAATCGCGCGCCAGGCAAAACACCGCCATGACTTCGGAAGCAACGGTGATGTCAAACCCATCTTCGCGCGGGAAGCCATTGGCAACACCACCCAATGAGGAATTGATGCCACGCAGCGCACGATCATTCATGTCAATCGCGCGGCGCCAGGAAATGCGGCGCGCATCCAGGCCAAGTTCATTGCCCCAATAGATGTGATTATCCAGCATCGCCGCCAGCAGATTATTGGCGCTGGTGATGGCGTGGAAATCACCGGTGAAATGCAGGTTGATGTCTTCCATCGGCAGCACCTGCGCATAGCCGCCACCCGTCGCCCCACCCTTGACGCCAAAGCATGGGCCGAGTGAGGGTTCGCGCAGGCAGATCATGGTCCGCGTGCCGAGCGCATTCAGCGCATCGCCCAGCCCAACCGTGGTGGTGGTTTTGCCCTCACCGGCCGGGGTGGGGTTGATGCCGGTGACCAATACCAAAGCGCCATCCGGGCGGTCTGCCTGGGCGCGAATGAAATCCAGCCCGATCTTGGCCTTGTATTTGCCGTAGGGTTCCAGCGCATCGGCTGGAATGCCGGCGCGCGTGGCGATATCCGCAATCGGCTTCAGCGTCGCGGCGCGCGCGATATCAAGATCAGTGGCCATCCCTGAAACTCCTTTGGCGAGAGACCCACGCAACGCCATGGCGGGGCGGTACTGTCAAGGCCGTGGCGGGCGAAACCTGTCCAGATAGGCGGCGCGATGCGCATAGGCGCCGACATGCGCAACCGGCATATCGGTCAGCGCCCAAATCGCGCTGCCCGGCACTTCAAGCCAGCGCCGGCAAAAGGCATAGTCTTCGGAAACAAACCCCTCGGGAAGGTTCATTTCATCAAAGAAGGCCCAATATTCGCCCTCCAGCCCGAATTTGCGGAAGCTTTCGGATTTGCGCCGCGCGACGCCGCCGCTTGCGATCAGTTTTTCAAAGGCGGTCCGCGCGATCATGATGCAGCCAAACCCCATGCGGTTCACACGCAACAAGCCATTGCGGATCACGGGGTCAGCCGGATCAGGTTCGATGTTGAAGTTGCGCGACAGCGCATTCAACCGCGCCAGGTCCGGCGGGCCTTTCGGCGCCTCACGCGCCGCTTCGGCGAAGCGCGCAGCCTCAAAATGCCGCAAGGGGCAGGCAAGGCCAATCACCTCATGCCCTGTCCGCACGAGCCGCGTAATGGCGCCCCTGGACACGCCGATATCGCCATCAAGAAACAGCAAGTGCGTGAAATCAGCACGCGCCAGAAAATCGCTGGCGAGGATATGCCGCGCGCGCGTGACATAGGCGCCATCGTAGTTGAACCAATCCGCACCATGCCCGCCATCGCGCAATTCATTCACCATATTCACGATGGAAAGCGTGGTTTCCACCTGCATGGTGCTGGCGATGGTGGGTGTGGCGATAAAAACCTTCATGCAGCCGCAGGCAAGGCTTCAGCCGGGGTTTCGCGGAAGATTGCGATCTGTTTTCACTTTAGTTGAACCTCGTTTTATTTGACCGTAACGACGCCGCCCGTTCCCGCGAGTTTCCAAACCGACTCTCTCAAATAAGGCCGTTCTGGCAACCTCTGGTATTGTTACTCCCCTTTTTTCTGCATACTGCTGTAATGCAAGCCACTGATCTTCTGAAACCCGAAATGCGACTGAGTGAACGATACTTGGTCCAGTCTGTGGCATAGACGCTACTCCGCTGCGGCCAGAGTTGAGCCCTGCTGCTTAAAGACAGGGTGCTTCATAAACTGATCCGCATCGAGCACTACGTGTGGCAGGGTCGGCTTCAAGATGTCGTCCGACTTCCAATTATTCATGTGCCTTGAAAAATATTCCGTTATGATTGGCTCCCTGTCCGTCGAAATACTATGGCGACCGAGTTCAATTGCAACTCGGGTTGTAACGGCGCTACCACCGAAGAAATCGAGCACCACCGAGCCCTCGTAAGACATGCTCTTGATAATACGGTTGATTAGCGCAATTGGCTTTTGTGTCGGGTGCCCAACCTGAACCGCCCCGGGAATTGAGGAGGCTCCTTACTCTGAGAAGATGGAGCCATGACAACGTCAAACAAGTTCTCACCCGAGGTCCGCGAGCGCGCCGTTCGCATGGTGCAAGAGCACCGGGCGGACTACCCCTCTTTGTGGGCGGCCATTGAATCGATTGCCCCCAAGATTGGCTGCGTACCCCAGACCCTCAATGAGTGGGTCAAGAAGGCCGAGGTCGACAGCGGCCAGCGAGCCGGTACCACCACGAGCGACGCCCAGCGCATCAAGGAACTGGAGCGCGAGGTCAAGGAATTGCGCCGTGCCAACGACATCCTCAAGACGGCCAGCGCGTTTTTCGCGCAGGCGGAGCTCGACCGCCGACTGAAGTCGTGAAGGACTACATCGATCGCTACCGCGATGACTTTGGGGTCGAGCCCATCTGCCGGGTGCTGCAGATGGCCCCATCGTGTTACTGGCGCCACGCAGCACGCCAGCGCAACCCTCAACTGCGCAGTGCACGCGCCCAGCGTGACGAAGGTTTGATGGCCGACATTCAGCGCGTGTGGCATGCCAACTGGCAGGTCTACGGTGCTGACAAGGTCTGGCTGCAGATGAACCGAGAGGGTATCTCGGTGGCGCGCTGCACGGTCGAGCGACTGATGCGTGCCATGGGCTTGCAAGGCGCACGCCGTGGCAGACGAGTGCGCACCACCACGCCAGACACATCGGCACCCTGCCCGCAGGATCACGTCAACCGCCAATTCAAGGCCAGCCGACCCAATGAGCTGTGGGTCTCCGACTTCACCTACGTCGCGACCTGGTCAGGGTTCGTCTACGTCGCCTTCGTCATCGATGCCTATGCCCGACGGATCGCGGGCTGGCGCGTGTCGCGGACAGCGCAGACGGGCTTCGTGCCGGATGCGCTGGAGCAGGCCTTGTACGACCGCCAGCCTGCGGCTGATGCCTTGACGCACCATTCCGACAGGGGCAGTCATCACGTCAGCATTCGCTACACCGGACGCTTGGATCAGGCGGGCATTCAACCATCCGTGGGAAGCAAGGGAGACAGCTACGACAACGCACTGGCCGAAACCATCAACGGGCTCTACAAGGCCGAGTTGATTCACCGCCGGGGACCCTGGAAGACAAGGGAATCCGTGGAACTGGCCACCCTGCAATGGGTGCACTGGTTCAACCACGTCCGACTGCTCACGCCGATCGGGGGCATCCCTCCGGCAGAAGCTGACGCAAACTACTGGAGGCAAACCGCCAACAGCAACACCTCGACAGAGGTATCAACTTAAACCAATCAGCCTCCTTGAAACCCGGGGCGGTTCACAGTGCTTGGCCAAGCCTGGGATCAAAGCTCTTTAGCTTTCTGTTGATTTCTCTTTTCGCAAGAGATATTCGCTGACGAAACTCTAAGTTAGGAAACTCCTCAGAAAGCTTGACCAAAACTCCTGCGGTTACTGATCGTATGGCCAGATCGTGTTTTTGGGCGGCTGCACCGAATATGCCCAGCGGTCCTCCCCCGAGTTCCTGCTGGATACTAAGCCGTAACGCTTGCCCCTTACCCTTAAATTCCCCCTTAGCCTTAAAAGCGCGACCCATGGTATTGCTCATTTTGCGAAATCCGAGAACAGAGCAGACGGGTGCTCACCCAGAGCGTGCGCAAGCTTCACGATGTTATCGAGGCTGACATTCCTTTCGCCACGTTCGATACCGCCGACATAGGTGGGATGCAGCCCCGACCGGGCCGCTAATTCCTCTTGCGTCCAATCTCTTGCGAGACGTAATTGACGAAGACGCTCTCCAAAGCGGGGACGCTGGTTGACAGTCATCCTACATGGATGATTTGAAGACAGACTATGAGTCCAGAGACTAAAAGTATTTTCTCTTCAACCGACAAGGCTGGGTTTGCCTAAATCCACCAATCCGCGCCATGCCCGCCATCGCGCAGCTCATTCACCATATTCACGATGGAAAGCGTGGTTTCCACCTGCATGGTGCTGGCGATGGTGGGTGTGGCGATAAAAACCTTCATGCCGCGGCGGGCAAGGCTTCGGCCAGGGTTTCGCGGAAAATCGCCAGCGCGCGCTGCATGTCATCGGGCGTCAGCGCGCCAATCGCGCCAATGCGCAATGTCGGTTCCGGCGTTGTCCAGAAATTGCAGATCAGCACGCCGCGCGCCTTCAGCGCCTCCACAAAGCGGGCGAAGTCAAAGCGCGGATCGGATGGCTGATGCACCGTGACAATGATCGGCCCCTGTTGCGCCTTGGTCACATAAGGCTTGATGCCCATGGCAAGAAAACCATCGTAAAGCGTATCGGCATTGGCGCGGTAGCGCGCATGGCGCGCCGGCTGCCCGCCTTCGGCATCGAAGAAATCCAACGCCACATCAAAGGCGGCCAGAACCTGCACCGGCGGCGTGAAGCGGAAGGACCCAGGGCCCGAGCGTTCCGCATGCACCAGTACATCGGCCAGATCCATGCACCAGGACCCTGCCTGCCCGGCGCCGGCCTTGATCGCGTCAATCCGCGCCACGGCAAAACCAATGCCTGGCATCCCTTCCAGGCATTTGCCGGAGGTGAACATCAGCGCATCGCATTCGGGGTGCTCGGCCAAATTGAAGGGCAGCGCGCCAAAGGCGGAAACCGCATCAACCAACATGCGCCGCCCGGCCTGGCGCACCGCGCGGCCAATGCCCGGCACGTCATTCACAATGCCGCTGCCGGTTTCGCTATAGACGAGTGCGACATGACCAATGGCGGGATCAGCCGCGAGCACGGGCGAAATATCCTCGGCCCGCGCGCCGCGCGTATTGGGCAGGTCCAGCGTTACCACCTGGCGCCCCGCTTCGCGGGCGAGCCGCGCCATGCGGTCAGCATAGGCGCCATTCATCGGGATCAGTATCTTCGCCCCTGGCGGCACCAGGCTTCGCATCGCCGCTTCCATGATGAAATGACCGGACCCTTGCAGGGGCAGGGTCACATGCTCCCCTTCAATGCCGCCCGCGATGGCACGCACACGTTCACGAATGCGCGCATAGGTCGGGCGAAAACCATGATCCCAGGGCGCAATATCCTGGGCCATCGCGGCGCGGGTTTCGGGGCGGGTCTGCACGGGACCGGGAATGAGAAGCATCATGGGGCGAAGCCATGCCAGACCCTTCAAGCGATGAAAACCCCCGCGATTTCGCGCCGCAGCTTTTCGCGAATGGCCACAGCGAAGCTTTCGTAATCCGGGCAATGCATCACGAAGGCGCCGGGCCCACCAATCACTTCGGCGGCATAATGCGCCATCAGATCGGGTTCTTCATTCAGCACCGCCAGCGCATTGATGGTGATGCCAGCCTGCACGCCAATATCGCGGATCGGCCCCGGTGGCCGGCCCTGATTATGCGCGCCATCGCCCGAGACATCCAAAACCATCCGCCGCGCCAGTTCTGGGCCTGAGGCGAAAAGCGCCAGCGCCGCCGCCATCCCCTCCCCCAAGGCGGTCGCGCCCGGCGGCACCAAACGGGGCAGGGCTTCAATCGCCTCGGCCAGCGCGGCCACATCCGCGGGGCTGGCCAGAACCCGCCAGGGAATGGCGATTTCCTGCGCGCCTGCGCCGGACCAGAACAGCATCGCCACGGCGGATGCCCCGGCCGGGCCGGCAAGCAGCGCCTGGGCGATTTCCGTATCCCGAAAGGCGGCAGCGTAGCCGCCGATCATCAGGTCAAACTCCGCCCGATCCACGGAAGACGAGGCATCAATGGCCAGCACCAGGGCAAGATCAACGCGTTGCATAGGCCCAGAATGGCACAGCCAGGCGCGCGCTTCACCCCATCAAGCTTGCGTTGGGTCAAGCAAATCCCGCGATGACTTCGTTATGTTGCGTCTTCAAGACAGGAGGAAGCCATGCGGGAACGCAGCATGGGTGAAATGGTCCGTGACCAGCACCCCCTGACCATGGGGCCGGAGGCAACAGTGCAGGAAGCCTGCGCGGCCATGCATCGCCGCCGCGTTGGCGCCGTGCTGGTGACAGACCCGGAAGGCCGCCTGCTGGGCATTTTCACCGGGCGGGATGCGGTTCATTTCCTCTCCCACGGGAAGGACAGTGCCGAAATCCGCCTGGTTGAAGCCATGACGCGCCACCCAATCTGCCTGCCGCCCGAAGGCAATGCCATGGATGCGCTGCACATGATGGCCGATGGCGGCTTTCGCCATTTGCCGGTGGTGCGCGATGGCAAGGTAATTGGCATTGTCTCCCGCTATGATTTCCGGGCCAGGGAATATACGCGGCTTGATGAGGAAACCGGTTTTTTTGAGTGCCTGAGATAGGCTTCTACGCTGCACCGCGGCGCGACTTCCGCTAGGCTTGGCGGATGCAACCCGCAACGCTCACGACCGAAAGGCTGATCCTGCGCCCCTGGCGGGATGAGGATCTGGACCCGCTTTTCGCCATTAATGGTGATCCCGACAGCATGCGCTATTTCGCGGCTACCATGACACGGGCGGAAAGCGATGCCTGGGCCGCGCGGATGCGCGCGCATTTTGCCGATCATGGCTGGGGTTTTTGGGTGGTGACGGAAGGCGCAACGGGGGATTTTGTGGGCGTGGTTGGGCTGATGACCATTCCCTGGCAGGCGGCATTCACCCCGGCGGTGGAAATTGGCTGGCGCATCGGGCCGCGTTTTCGCCGCCAGGGCTATGCCGCAGAAGCCGCACGCGCCGCTTTGGCATTCGGCTTTGGCACGCTTGGGCTTCCCGCCATGGTCGCCTTCACCGTGCCGGGCAATGCCGCTTCCTGGAAACTCATGGAAAAGCTCGGCATGGCGCCGGCGGGGGAGTTTGATCATCCGCGCCTGCCGGAGGGTCATCATTACCGGCGGCATTTGCTTTATCGCCTGGACAAGGCGGGTTGGCGTGACGGCGCGAGCTTGGGGTGATAGAGGGCCCTTCACGCCCGCCACGCTGCAAGGATTGCCCGTATGCTCGTCTCCCGCCAGGAATTTCGCGATGCCATGGCCAGGCTGGGGGCGGCGGTGAATATCATCACCACGGATGGCGCGGCAGGACAGGGCGGCATTACCGCCACCGCCGTTTGTTCCGTGACCGATGATCCGCCAACGCTGCTTGTCTGCCTCAATCGCACCAGCCCGCGCAGTGCGATGTTCCTGAAGAATGGCGTACTGTGCGTAAATACGCTCTCGGCTGGGCAGCAGGGTATTTCCAACGCCTTCTCCGCGCCAAGCGACAAGGCCGATATGGCCAGCCGCTTTAACGCCGGCACCTGGGTGCCGCTTGCGACCGGTGCGCCCGCGCTGGAAGGTGCTGCGGCGAATTTTGATTGCCGCATCACGGAAGTATTGGAACAGGGCACGCATAGCGTGGTGTTTGCTGAGGTTCAGGCGGTGCGCTTTGCCGATATGGCAGCCGGCTGCCTGATGTATTACGCGCGCGGCTATCACGGCCTGCCGATGGGCCAGGGCTGAAATGCCTTTACATAGCCAAGGCCAGCGCTTAACCCCCGGCGCCCATGTCCTTCTTCGAAATCCTGCCGCCTTCGGTGCTGTTCTTCGCGCTTGGCTTCGCCGCGGCGGCGCTGCGTTCCGATCTTTCCGTGCCGGATGCGCTGGCCAAGACGCTGTCGCTTTATCTGATGATGGCCATTGGCCTGAAGGGCGGCATTGCCATCGCGCAGCCTGGGGCCTCGGTAGGGTTGGTGCCGGCTTTGGCTGTGGGCATTGCGCTTTCGGCGCTGCTGCCCGTGCCGGCCTATGGGCTGCTCCGCGCTGCCACGCCGCTGGATAAGGCAACGGCGGCCGCGGTCTCGGCGCATTTTGGGTCGGTCAGTGTGGTGACCTTTGCGGCTGCCGTTGGGCAGTTGAATGCGACCAATACGCCGTATGAGGGTTTCATGCCCGCCGTGCTGGCTGCGATGGAAACGCCAGCGATTTTGACCGCTTTGCTGATTGCGCGGCGCGGTGGCGCGGCCACGTCCGGCGGCGCGCGGGAAATGGCGCGGGAAGTGTTTTTGAACGGTTCGGTCGTGCTGCTGCTCGGCGCCTTTTTGATTGGCTGGTTGGGTGGTGCGGCGGCGGATCGGCAGCTTTCGCCCTTCATCACCGCGCTTTTCCCCGGTGCGCTGTGCCTTTTCCTGCTGGAAATGGGCCTGACAGCGGCGCGGCGACTGCGGGATCGGGGGCGCGGGCTGGATGCGCGGCTGATCGCCTTTGGCATTTTGATGCCGCTACTGGGTGGTACCGCAGGGCTGGCCGGCGGCTTGCTGGCGGGGCTTTCCACGGGCGGTGTGGGGCTGATGGCGGTGCTTGGTGCCTCGGCTTCCTATATCGCGGTGCCGGCTGCGATGCGCCTTGCGCTGCCCGCCGCTGATGCCGGGATTTACGTGACCCTTTCCTTGGCGATCACCTTCCCCTTCAATGTGCTGGCTGGCATCCCGCTTTGGCTTTGGGCGGCGCGGCTGGCCACACAATAAAAGGCTGGGGAACGGGGCAATGCATACGCGCAAGAAAATCGAAATCATCGTGGAGGCCGTGCGGGCAGAAGCGGTGACCCTGTTGCTGGACCGCATGGGCGCCACGGGCTGGACGATCCTGCCCGTACTCGCCGGGCGCGGCCATCAGGGCATTCGCCGCGCCGGGGACCCCGGCGGCGTTGATGATAATGTGCTGGTGCTGTGCATCACCTCGGCCGAGGTCGCGGCGCGTATCCTGGCCGCCGATGGTGAATTGCTCGGCGCGCGGCCCGCGATTGTGACGCTTTCGGATTGCCAGGTGCTGCGGGCGGATCATTTCTGACCGGGCTTTGGTTGACCAAGGGCGGCGCGCAAGCCTAGGGGAAGCGCATGGGAAAGCCATTCGGTGCGAATTCCGGTATGGGCGCTGCCAGGCTTTGGCTTGGGCTGATTGGGCTATTGCTGGTTGCCCCGCTAACCGCCATTGCCGCGCCGGATAGGCCCACCAGCCAGCAGCGCCCCGCCGCCAGCAATGCCGCCACGCGGCCTGCGCCGCCTGCCCTGCCGGAACCCTGGGGGGTTTGCGCGGCTGCCATTGCGGCGGCTGAACGCGATGCAGGGATGCCGGCTGGCTTGCTCGGTGCCATTGCCAAGGTGGAAACCGGGCGCCGCGCGCCGGATGGCAGCGTGCAGCCTTGGCCCTGGTCCTATAACGCCGCCGGCGATGGCCGCTACGCCGCTTCCAATCATGCGGCTATCCAGGAAGTGCGCGCGATTCAGGCGCGCGGCGTGCGTTCGATTGATATCGGCTGCATGCAGATCAATCTGCTGCATCATCCGGATGCCTTCGCCAATCTTGAAGCGGGCTTCGACCCCAGCACCAATGTTGCCTATGCGGTGCGCTATTTGCGGAGCCTGCATGCCCGCACAGGGGATTGGAACCAGGCGGTGGCCATGTATCATTCCGCGACACCGGAACGCGGCATGATCTATCAGCAGCGCGTCATGGCGGCGCTGAGCGGCAATGGTTTTGTCCCTGGCCCGGCGCCGGGGGTCATTCCCCTGCCCGGCCCTGCCATGGCGGGGCTTTGTGCTTCGGGTCGCGGTGCGGTGATGCTGATTGGCGCACGTGAACCAAGCCTGAAGCCGGTGCCAACCACGCCTGAGGTTGAACTGCGTCTGCGTGGCGGCGGCACCCCCGGCCCCGCGACCCGCACGCGCATCATGTGCCTGCCCAAGGCGGGAAATGCCGCAACGGAAGTGGCGGAAGTGCGCCCGGCAGGCGCGCGGCGTTAAGCGCCTATTCGCGCCATCCCACCCATATAGGGCCGCAGCACTTCCGGAATGGCGATGGTCCCATCCGCCTGCTGATGCGTTTCCAGCACGGCGATCAGCGCGCGCCCCACCGCCACGCCTGACCCGTTCAGCGTATGCACGAAGCTGGTGCCCTTGGCGTCCTTGGCGCGGTAGCGCGCCCCCATGCGCCGCGCCTGGAAGTCGCGGCAATTAGAGCAGGATGAAATCTCTCGCCATGCCTGCTGGCCCGGTAGCCAGACTTCCAGATCATAGGTGCGCGCGGCACCAAAACCCGTATCGCCGGCGCAAAGAATAATCCGCCGCCAAACCAGGCCCAATTCAGTCAGCACGCGTTCGGCGCAGCGTGTCATGCGTTCATGTTCGGCGTCGCTGTCTTCCGGCTGCACAACCGAAACCAGTTCCACCTTCGCGAATTGATGCTGGCGCAGCATGCCGCGTGTGTCGCGCCCGGCGCTGCCGGCTTCAGACCGGAAGCAGGGCGAAAGCGCGGTCAGGCGCAAGGGCAGATCAGCTTCCGCCATGATTTCCTGCGCCGCGAAATTGGTCAGCGGCACTTCGGCGGTTGGGATCAGCCAGCGGCCATCGGTGGTGCGGAACAAATCCTCGGCGAATTTCGGCAATTGGCCCGTGCCATACATGGTGGCGTCATTGACCAAAAGCGGCACGGCGCTTTCGGTGTAATCATGGGCTTCCGTGTGCAGATTGAGCATCCATTGCCCAAGGGCGCGTTCGAGGCGCGCAAGCGCGCCCTTCAGCACGGTGAAGCGCGCACCCGCAAGCTTGGATGCAGTGGCGAAATCCATCAGGCGAAGCGCTTCACCTAATTCGAAATGCTGTTTCGGGGTGAAGGGAAATTCGGGTGGCGTGCCGTGCTGGTGCTGCACCAGATTGGCGCTTTCATCACGCCCTTCGGGCACCTCGGCATCCAGGATATTGGGCAGGGTTTCCAGCACCGCCTGTTGCGCGGCTTCAGCCTTGGTGGCTTCGGCTTCAAGGGCGGCCATATCATCGCGGAGCCTAATGGCTTCGGCTTCCAGTGCCGCGGTATCGGCGCCCTGACGCTTGGCGATCCCGATATCCTTGGAAAGCGCATTGCGCCGCGCTTGCTTTTCCTGCAACGCGGTTTGCGCCGCGCGGCGCACTTCATCATGCGCCAAAATGCCCGCCGCCGCCGGGGCGATGCCACGCCGCGCCAGCGCCGCATCGAAAGCGGCCGGGTCGGCGCGCAATTGCCTTATGTCATGCATGATACGGACCCTTTTAGAGCATTTTCAAGCCAAGTGGAAACACTTGGCGGCTCGGAAAATGCGACCAAACAAGCGTTTAGTGCGTGTCGCGTGAACCCATGTGAACGGGACGCGCACTAAAGGGATCGTTACGTCTTGCTGCTGTCTTCTTCGGCCTTTGGTGTCATCCACCGCGCCGCCAGAATGGAAAGCTCATAAAGCAGGATCAGCGGCACGGCCAAGCCGATCTGGCTGATCACATCAGGCGGCGTCAGCACCGCCGCCGCGACAAACATACCAACAATCGCGTAACGACGGCCTTTTCTGAGGCTTTCCACATTCAAAATACCAACCCGACACAAAAGCGTGAGCAGCACTGGCAATTGGAAGGCTACGCCAAAGGCCAGGATCATGTGCATGACCAGCGACAAATATTCGCCAACCTTGGCTTCCAACTGCACCGGAATACCGCCGGAACCGGGCATGGTTTCAAAGGAAATGAAGAATTGCCACGCCAGCGGGAAGATGAAGTAATAGGCCAAGGCCGCACCCGCCAAAAACAGAAAGGGTGACGCGACCAGGAAGGGCATGATGGCCCGCTTTTCGCTGCGATACAGTCCAGGCGCCACAAAAAGCCAAAGCTGCGTTGCCCACATGGGGAAGGAAAAGAAAAATGCGCCGAAGAAGGCCACCTTCAAATAGGTGAAGAAGGCTTCATAAAGCGCGGTGAAGATCATGCGCCGATCGCCACCGCCTTGATGCGCCAGAACATCGGCCAAGGGCTGCGCGAGAAAAGCGTAGATTTGCGGCGAGAAATAATAGCAGATCGCAAAAGCCGCGCCGAACCCCCCAACGGACCAAAGCAGCCGCGTGCGCAGCTCCTTCAAATGGTCCATCAGTGGCATGGCCTTGTCGTCTATCTGGTCGTCATCCCGGGTGGTGGACACGGAAAATCCTCAAGCGCTGGCGGCGGGTGGGGTGGATGACGAAGCAGGCGGGGCCGGCGCGGGTTCCGGTGCAGGTTCCGGCGCAGGCGGCAAGGGGGCGGCGAAGCGCGCGACGGTGGGCGGCACAAAGGCCGGCGCATCCGGGGCGGGCGGCACTTCCGGGGCCACATATGGCGCGGGAGCAGGCGGCATGAAGGTATCGCGCAGCGGGTCTTCGGCCAGGGTCTGGCGCACCGTGCCATCCGCATCCACAGCCTTTTCGATCTGACCCTTGATGTCGAAGCTGCGGATTTCGTTGATGGTGCTCTTCATTTCCTGGATCGAACTGCGGACATCATCGAGCTTTGCTTCGCGCACAAGCTCATCGGCTTGCTGCTGGAAATCGCCAGCCATGCGGCGCAATTTCTGGACACCCTTCGCGACACCGCGAATGGCTTCCGGCAAATCCTTGGGGCCGATAACAACCACGGCGACAACCGCGATAACGGCGATTTCTGACCAAGCGAGGTCGAACATGCTTTCCTTTGCCCGCGCGCGCTAAACCCTAAGGGGAAATCCCCGTTAGCAGGAAGCCGGATGCGCGCCAACCGCCCCGGATATGGCGCGCCGATGTTTGGGATAAAAGCACCTTCAATTCACGGGACGCGGAAAAACAAAGGCGCGTTCTGGGTCAAGCGAAACGGCGATTCGCTCCCCACGGCTGAGGCGCCTTCCGGGGGGCAGCCTTGCATGCAGGTGCAAAAGCCCGCCTGTGCCATCCGGCAGGGCAAGATGCGCCAAGGTGGTGGAGCCAAGCAGGCGGAAGGCTTCCACCTCCACCACCGGACCTTCGGCGCCAAGCCTTAGACCTTCAGGGCGGACCAGCACATCAACCTCGGCCCCCTCGGCGAAGTCCGGCGCTGGCAGGGCGCCCAGCGCGGTTTCCGCCTGGCCGCCGGCGATCCGGGCAGGCAAGCTATTCACCTCACCCAAAAAGCTGGCCACATAGCGATCCGAGGGCGCCAGATAGAGCGCCTCAGGCACACCCACCTGCAAAATGCGGCCCTGCCGCATCAGGGCAATCCGGTCCCCCATGAACATGGCTTCTTCGGCATCATGCGTGACCAGCAGGGTCGCGATCCCCGCTTCCTGCAATACATGCAGCGTGTCATCGCGCACTTTCTCACGCAGCCTGGCATCCAGGCTGGCGAAAGCCTCATCCAGCAGCAGCACGGCCGGCCGGGGCGCCAGGGCACGGGCGAGTGCCACGCGCTGCTGTTGCCCGCCCGAGAGCATATGCGGAAAGGCGTTCTGGAAGGCTTCCAGCCCAACACGGGCCAAAGCATCCATCACGCGCCAAACCCTTTCGCCACGCGGGGCGAAGCGCAGCCCGAAGGCTACATTCTCGGCCACCGTCAGATGCGGAAACAGCGCGTAATCCTGAAAGACAAAGCCGATATGCCGCGCTTCGGGCGGCACTTCCCGCCCCGCTTCGGCAATCAACCGTCCGCCGATTTCAATTCGCCCATGCTGAAGCGGCTCCAACCCCGCCGCCAGCCGCAACAGCGTGGTCTTGCCGCAGCCTGAGGCACCCAGCAGGCAGACAATCTCCCCCGCTGCGACACTGAGTTCAATGCCGGCCAGAACCTCCCGCGCGCCATAGGCATGGCGGATATCGGCGAAGCTGAGGCTCACCTTGGGCTGGCTTCCTCGGCGGGTTCGGGGGTGGGGGCTTCTTCGGCGTCATCAGTGCTGATGGGCGCATTCAGGCCGGGCAAGGGCGGCGCATCGCCGGTGACCAATTCTTCCTTGCGCGGCAGGTCGGACAGCGATTTCAGGGAGAATTGCTCCAAAAACTTCGGCGTGGTGCCCCAAAGCGTGGGCCGGCCAGGCACTTCGCGGCGCCCGCGCGGCGCCACCAGGCCAAGTTCCAGCAGGGATTCGAGCGTGGTTTGCGCGAGCGTCGCGCCGCGGATTTCTTCCACATCGCCCCGCGTGCAGGGCTGGTGATAGGCAATGATGGCAAGCGCTTCCATCGCCGCACGCGGCAGGCGGCGCGGGCTTTCCACCACCTTGGTCAGGCGCGGTGCAAGATCCGCCGCCGTGCGGAAGGCATAGCCGCCGCCGATTTCCGCCAGCACCACCCCGCGCCCTTGATAGGCTTCAGCGAGTGCCGAGCAGGCCATGGTGGCGGAAACGCCTTCTGGCAGCACGGCGGCCAGGGTTTGCAGCGATACCGGGCGATCAGCAGCGAAGATCACAGCCTCTGCGATACGCAGCGCCTGGGCCATCGTCGCCTCATCGGGCGTCGCAGGTGCCTCCGGCGTGGGGGGTGCCTCGGGCGTTGTGGTTTCAGCCTGTTCTTCCATCGCTGCCCCCTTCTTCTGTCCGGCGGCGGATCATGATTGGTGCGAAGGCCGCTTCTTGATGCAATTCTAACCCGCCGCTGCGGGCCATTTCCAAGCCGGCAATCAAGGTACTGGCTATGGCGGTGCGCTGTTCCACCGGGTCATCAAAGCCCTCTGGCAGGAAGCTCCGCAATTCGGACCAGCTTGGCAGGGCGCCGACCAGCTTGGTCAGGCGGTCCAAGGCTTCCTGCACGGTGAAAAGCTTGCGCGGCTTCGGCCGATAGGGGCGCGCGGCCAAGGCGCGGCGCCGCCCGGCGACATAGGCTTGCAATAGCGCGGGCAGATCGGCCGAGATGCCGGAACGGTCTTCCACCTTCAGCCGTTCCGGCGCGCCACGGGCAAAGACATCATGGCCAAGCCAGGGCCGGCGATTGAGCCAAAGGGCGGCAGCGCGCATGCGTTCCAGGGTTGCCAGCCGGTCGGTCAGCGCTTCGGCCAGCGCTTCGGCATCTTCGCCTTCCACCTGTTCGGGCGGGATCAGCAAGCGGGATTTCAGCCAGGCGAGCCAGGCCGCCATGACCAGCCAATCCGCGGCCAGTTCCAGGCGAATCCGCCGCGCGCCTTCAATCACCGCCAGAAATTGCTCGACCAGCGCGACGATGGAAATCTTGGCGAGATCCACCTTCTGCGCCCGGGCGAGTTCCAGCAGCAGATCAAGCGGGCCTTCATAACCTTCAAGCTGCAATTGCAGGGAGGATTCGCTCATGTGGCCCCGTTACCCGTGTCCGGTGAGCATGAGAACGAAATCGAAGGCTGGCGCAACCACCCCCCGGAAAAACCAGCCCATGGGGTCATAGCCGGGGACCAGATGGGGCAGGATGAATAGGCCGAGCATGACGACCAGCAGGCCATAGGGTTCGATTCGTGCGAGTGCCAGAGCAGGCGTGCGGGGCAGAAGCCCAACCGCGATGCGCCCGCCATCCAAGGGCGGCAGGGGAAACAGGTTGAACAGGCCAAGCACCAGATTGGCCAGAATGAACAGACCAAAGGCGCGATAGGCGAAGGCCGTGCCATCCGCCCCAAGGCTCGCCTGCCAGGGTTCCACCAGATGCGCGGCCAGCCCCGCCGCCAAGGCAAGCGCGAAATTGGTTGCCGGCCCGGCAGCCGCCACCGCCACCATGCCATAGCGCGGGTTGCGAAGTTGCCAGATATTCACCGGCACGGGCTTGGCCCAGCCGAACATGGCCTCCACCCGCCCGATAGTAAGCAACTGCGAAACCAGCAAAAATCCCGGCAGCAGGATGGTGCCGACCATATCCACATGGCGGATCGGGTTCAGGCTAAGCCGCCCCATCCGCGCCGCCGTGTCATCGCCCAAAGCACGCGCAGCATAGCCATGCGCCGCTTCATGCAGCGTGATGGCAATGATGGTCGCGAAGACCGAAGCCGCCAATTCGGGCAGCCAGGCGGGCATGGGGGTATCTCCCGTGGGCGGTATCCTGTTGGGATAGACGGGAAGACGGGCAAAGGGAAGCCGCGAGGCTTCACGCCCTTTTGCGTTTCTTCACCGGCGCTGGTGCAACTTCTCGCAATAATGGCGCCAGGAAGCGCCCGGTATGGCTTTCGGCCACCGCCGCGATGTCTTCCGGTGTGCCTTCCGCCACCAGCCGGCCGCCGCCTTCACCGCCCTCAGGGCCAAGATCCAGCACCCAATCGGCGGTTTTGATGACCTCAAGATTATGTTCGATCACCACCACCGTATTGCCGGTCTCCACCAGCGCATGCAGCACTTCGAGCAATTTCCGCACATCTTCGAAATGGAGCCCGGTGGTGGGTTCATCCAGAATATAAAGCGTGCGCCCGGTGGCGCGGCGGGACAATTCCTTGGAAAGCTTGATGCGCTGCGCTTCGCCGCCCGAAAGCGTGGTGGCCTGTTGACCGAGATGGATATAGCCAAGCCCGACCTTGCGCAGCACGGATAGTTTTTCACGAATGGCGGGGACGGCAGCGAAGAATTCCTCACCTTCCTCCACGGTCATGTCCAAAACATCGGAGATGGATTTGCCGCGGAACTTCACATCCAGCGTTTCGCGATTGTAGCGCTTGCCCTTGCAGGTATCGCAGGTGACATAAACATCGGGCAGGAAGTGCATCTCAATCTTGATGACGCCATCGCCCTGGCAGGCCTCACACCGACCGCCCTTCACATTGAAGCTGAAGCGGCCTGGCTTGTAGCCGCGCGCGCGGCTCTCCGGCAATTCGCTGAACCAATCCCGAATGGGCGCGAATAGCCCGGTATAGGTGGCGGGATTTGACCGCGGCGTGCGGCCAATTGGCGATTGGTCAATGTCAATGATCTTGTCGAGGTGTTCGAGCCCTTCGATGCGATCATGCGGCGCCGGCACCTCTGCCGCGCCCATCAGCCGCCGCGCCGCGGCCTTGTAAAGCGTTTCAATCACCAGCGTTGATTTGCCGCCGCCGGAAACCCCGGTGACGCAAGTAAAAGTGCCAAGCGGGAGCGCGGCATTGAGGCGCCTGAGGTTATTCCCGCTGGCGCCCACCACGCGCAACTGCCGCTTGGGATCAATCTTGCGGCGCTTTTCGGGAATTTCGATCCGCATCCGGCCGGAAAGATATTGCCCGGTCAGGCTGGCGGGATTGGCGGCGACTTCCGCCGGCTTGCCCTGCGCCACCAATTGCCCACCACCCTTGCCGGCGGCGGGGCCGATATCCACCAAATGATCCGCGCTGCGGATTGCATCCTCATCATGCTCGACGACCAGCACGGTATTGCCGAGGTCACGCAGCCGCCTGAGTGTGCCGAGCAGCCTTTCATTGTCGCGCTGATGCAGCCCGATGGAAGGTTCATCCAGCACATAAAGCACGCCGGTTAGGCCGGAACCGATTTGCGAGGCCAAGCGTATGCGCTGCGATTCGCCGCCCGATAGCGTGGTGGAAGACCGCGCCAGCGAAAGATAATCGAGGCCCACATCCACCAGGAATTGCAGGCGTTCATTGATTTCCCGCAGGATTCGCCGCGCGATATCGCGCCGCTGCGGCGTGAGCGTTTCTTCCACCTGCGCGAACCAATCCCGGGCGCGATGGATCGGCATGGCCGAGGCTTCACCAATATGCGCACCGGCGATTTTCACCGCCAGCGATTGCGGTTTCAGCCGGTGCCCAGTGCAGGTGGCGCAAGGGCGTTCCGCCTGGTAGCGGGAGAGGTCTTCGCGCACCCAGGGATTGTCGGTTTCGCGGAAACGACGTTGCAGATTGGCGATCACGCCTTCAAAAGGCTTTTTCACCTCATAGGCGCGCAGCCCATCCTTGTAGCGGAGCGTCACCACATCCTCGCCCGTGCCATGCAGAATGGCGTGCCGCACTTGGTCCGGCAGTTCCTGCCAGGCGGTGGTCATCTTCACCTTGAAATGCGCGGCCAGGCTTTGCAGGGTTTGGTCGTAATAGGGCGAAGAAGCGCCAGTCCAGGGCATGATGGCGCCATCCTTCAGCGCGACATCATCCTGCGGCACGATAAGCTGCGCATCAAAAAAGCTTTCCGTGCCAAGCCCATCACAGGCGGGGCAGGCGCCATGCGGCGAATTGAAGGAGAAAAGGCGGGGTTCGACTTCCTCGATGGTGAAACCGGAAACCGGGCAGGCGAAGCGGCTGGAAAATACCGTGCGTTCGCCGCCATCGGCCCCTTCGGCATAGGCGATGCCATCGGCGAGGCCGAGCGCGGTTTCAAAGGAATCCGCAAGGCGCTGCATGATGCCATCGCGCACCACGATGCGGTCAACCACCACTTCAATATCGTGCTTGAGCTTCTTGTCGAGCTTGGGGGCTTCCGCGATTTGATAGAGCTTGCCGTTGATTTTGACGCGTTCAAAGCCTCGGCGCTGGAATTCGGCCAATTCCTTGCGGAATTCGCCCTTCTTGCCGCGCGCGACCGGGGCCAGCAGCAAAAGCCGCGTGCCTTCCGCCATGCCCATGACACGATCCACCATTTGGGACACGGTCTGTGCTTCGATGGGAAGTCCCGTTGCCGGCGAATAAGGCACGCCAACCCGCGCCCAAAGCAGGCGCATATAGTCGTGGATTTCCGTGACGGTGCCGACGGTGGAGCGCGGATTATGGCTGGTGGTTTTCTGTTCGATGGATATGGCGGGCGATAGGCCCTCAATCGAATCCACATCCGGCTTTTGCATCAATTGCAGGAATTGCCGCGCATAGGCCGAAAGGCTTTCCACATAGCGCCTTTGGCCTTCCGCATAGATGGTATCGAAGGCGAGCGAGGATTTGCCGGACCCCGACAGCCCGGTGATCACCGTCAGCGTATCGCGCGGGATATCAAGATCGAGGTTCTTGAGGTTGTGCTGGCGCGCGCCGCGGATGCGAATATGGCCGGTCATGCAAAGGGGGCTCCGACCGCCGCCCCAGGGCATGGGTGGCGGTTGTTCTAAAAATGTTCTCGTTATATATGCGCCTGAATGGCGCCCTGGGAAGGGTGCGGGATGGCCCGGCCTTGGGCGATGGTCTATCCTATGGATCGAAATCGCGGGAGAGCTTTGCCATGGCGGGTATCAACAAGGTCATCATCCTGGGCCGTCTGGGGCGGGACCCGGAAGTGCGCAATTTCCAGAATGGCGGCAAGGTGGTGAACCTGCGCATAGCCACATCAGAACGCTACAAGGACCGGGAAGGCAATCAGCAGGAACGCACCGAATGGCATTCGGTCGCGATTTTCAATGATCGCCTGGGCGAAGTGGCCGAAAAATATCTGCGGAAGGGCAGCGAGGTCTATGTTGAAGGCCAGCTGGAAACCCGCAAATGGCAGGACCAGTCCGGCCAGGATCGCTACACGACTGAGGTCGTGCTGCGCCAATATCGCGGTGAATTGCAATTGATTGGCGGGCGCGGTGCGGGTGGCGGCATGGATGATCCGGGGGAGCCGATGGGTGAGCGTAGCGCGCCCGCGCGCCCGGCCCAGCGTGCCGGTGGTTGGGATGCCAAGAAATCCGATTTGGATGACGAAATTCCTTTTTGATCCAATAGCTTGAAGATGGGCGGAGCAGCGCGGCGTGGCGGTGGTTGACGCGGCGCGCGCAAGAGTGCCTATGGACCCTCCACCGTGTGACTTCCCTGGAATCGCAGCCTTCAGAATCGGTTTTCAAGCGTGAGCGACACTCAAAACCCTGGCCAAACCCCGCAGAATACGACCCCGGTCGCGCTTGAGGAGGAAATGCGCCGTTCCTACCTTGATTACGCCATGAGCGTGATCGTGGCCCGCGCGCTGCCCGATGTGCGCGATGGGTTGAAGCCTGTGCATCGGCGCATCCTGTTTGCCATGCAGGAAGCGGGCTACACGGCGGATAAGCCTTATCGCAAATCGGCCCGTGTGGTCGGCGATGTGATGGGTAAATACCATCCGCATGGCGATGCTTCGATTTATGACGCGCTGGTGCGCATGGCGCAGCCCTTTTCCATGCGCCTGCCGCTGATTGATGGGCAGGGAAATTTCGGTTCGGTTGATGGCGACCCTCCGGCGGCGATGCGCTACACGGAAGCGCGCCTGGCATCGGCAGCGGGCGCGCTGCTGGCCGGCATTGACGAAGACACGGTGGATTTTCAGCCGAATTACGATGAAAGCGTGGATGAACCGCGCGTTCTGCCCGCGGCCTTCCCCAATCTGCTGATCAATGGCGCGGGCGGCATTGCGGTGGGTATGGCCACCAATATCCCGCCGCATAATCCAACCGAAATTCTGGATGCGACCTTGGCGTTGATCGCCAATCCGGCGCTGACGCTGGAAGAATTGATGAAGATTGTGCCCGGGCCGGATTTCCCGACTGGGGCGATGATTCTGGGGCGTTCCGGCATCCGTTCTGCCTTTGAAACCGGGCGTGGGTCCATCCCGCTGCGCGCGCGGGCGGAGATTGAGGAATTGCGTGGCAATCGTCAGGCGATTGCGGTTACGGAAATTCCCTATCAGGTCAATAAATCTACGCTGCTTGAGAAAATCGCCGAATTGGTGCGCGCCAAGGCCGTGGAAGGCATTTCCGATCTGCGCGACGAAAGCGACCGTTCGGGGATGCGGATTGTCATTGAATTGCAGCGCGATGCGACCGCGGAAGTGGTGCTGAACCAGCTTTACCGCATGACGCAATTGCAGACTTCCTTCCCCGTCAATTTCGTGGCCCTGCATGAGGGCCGGCCACGGCAAATGGGCCTCAAGGACGCGCTGATGGCCTTCATCGCCTTCCGTGAGGAGGTGATTCTGCGCCGGTCCCGCCATCGGCTGGCGAAGGCGCGGGAACGCGGGCATTTGCTGATTGGCTTGGCGATTGCGGTCGCCAATCTGGATGAGGTTATTCGCGTCATTCGTGAAAGTGCTGATGCGCCGGCGGCGCGCGCGGCCTTGATGAACCGCGACTGGCCCGCTGGCGATGTGGGCGTACTGCTGGCGCTGGTGGATGATTATCGCAATGCCGTAACGCCCGAAGTCACGGTGCGGCTGACCGAAGAACAGGCGCGCGGCATTCTGGATTTGCGCCTGCAACGCCTGACGGGGCTGGAGCGTGAAAAGATCGTCGCCGAATTGGGCGAAGTTGGCGGGCGCATTCGCGAATTGCTGGAAATCCTGGCGAGCCGTCCTCGGCGCCTGGAAGTGATGGATCAGGAATTGCGCGCGATCCGCGCCGAGATCGCCTCACCTCGCATGACCGAGATCGTGGATGGCATCGCCGATGTGGATGATGAAAGCCTGATCGAACCCGGCACCATGGTGGTGACGCTGACGCGCGATGGCTATGTGAAGCGCACGCCTTTGGAAACCTTCCGCGCCCAGGGGCGTGGCGGCAAGGGCCGCAGCGCGGCGGCGACGCGGGAAGATGATGTCATCATCCGGTCTTTCGTGGCGCATACGCATCAATGGGTCTTGTTCTTCACCGATCGTGGCATCGCCTTCCGCGAAAAGGTTTGGCAATTGCCGGAAGCCGGGCCGCAGGGGCGTGGCCGATCACTCCGCCAGGTATTGCAATTGCAAGAAGGGGAAGCTGTCACCGCCATCCTGCCGCTGCCGATTGATGAAGAATTCTGGGAAGGGCTGCACCTGGTATTTGCAACCACACAGGGCAATGTGCGGCGCAATCGGCTGTCTGATTTCAAGAATATGCGCTCGGTCGGCTTGATTGCGATGAAGCTGGATGAAGGCGATAGCCTGGTTGGCGTTTCCACCTGCCGCGAGGGCGATGATGTGATGCTGGCCACACGCGGCGGCAAATGCATTCGCTTCACGGCGGATGCCGATACTTTGCGCGTTTTTGCCGGGCGCGATTCAACCGGCGTGCGCGGCATCAAGCTGGCGCAGGGTGATGCGGTGATTGCGCTTTCCGTACTCCGCCATGTGGAAGCGACGACGGAAGAACGCGCGGCCTATCTGAAAGCCGCCGCGCAGCGCCGCAGCGCCGCCGATGAGGATGCTGAAACACCGCCGGTGGTGGAAGCCGAGGCCGAGGAAGCGGTCGCTGAAATCACCCTTTCACCGGAACGCTTTGAAGCGCTGGCTGAAGCCGAGGAAATTCTGCTGACGGTGACGGATGCGGGCTTTGGCAAGCGTTCTTCCGCGCATGAATACCGCGTCACGGGCCGTGGCGGCCAAGGCATTGCCGGCATTGTGTTGAGTGCGCGCACCGGCCGCGAAGTTGTGGCGACCTTCCCGGCGCGGCCTGGTGATGACATCATGCTGGTGACGAATGGTGGGCAATTGATCCGCCTGAAGGCCGATGATGTGCGCCTGACCGGGCGCATGGCGATGGGGGTGACGCTGATGCGCCCCGCGGAAGGTGAACGTGTGATTTCCTGCTTCCCCGTTGCCGATGAAGGCGGCGATGAGGAAGCCGCCCCCGCGCAGGAGGAAAACGGCAATGGCTGAACGGATTGCGCTTTATCCCGGCACTTTCGATCCCGTGACGAATGGGCATTTGGACATTATTGGCCGCGCCGCGCGGCTGGTGGACAGGCTCGTGATTGGGGTTGCGATCAATATCGGCAAGGGGCCGCTGTTTGAATTGGCCGAGCGTGTTGAACTGGTGCAGGCGGAAGTGACGCCGATTGCGGCGCGCACCGGCACGGTGATTGAAGTGCGCCCCTTTGAAGGCTTGCTGGTGGGGTTTGCGCGTGAAATCGGCGCCTGCATGATTGTGCGCGGGCTGCGCGCGGTGACGGATTTCGATTACGAATTCCAAATGACGGGCATGAACCGCCGGCTGGATCATGAAATTGAAACCATCTTCCTGATGGCGTCAGAGACCAATCAATTCATCGCATCGCGCCTGGTGAAGGAAATCGCCAAGCTGGGCGGCGATATCAGCAGCTTCGTGCCGAAGCTGACGCTGGAACGCACCATGGCGCGTGTCAAAGCCGGCGCCTAAGGAAAGGAGATATCCATGCAACGCCGCCTTATGCTTGCCGCCGGATTGGGTGCCTTGGCCTCCCCCGCCTTGGCGCAGGCGAATGATCCGGAAAACACGCTGTTCCTGGAATTGAAGGATGGGCGCGTGACCATCCAATTGCTGCCCGATCTGGCACCGCGGCATGTGGAACGGATCAAGGTGCTGGCGCGCCGTGGCTTTTACGACAATACGCCCTTCCATCGCGTGATTGAAGGCTTCATGGCACAAGGCGGTGATCCCACCGGCACCGGCACGGGTGGCTCGCCCTTGCCCAATCTTCCCGCCGAATTCAGCGCACCATCGCGCGCCCGCTTTCTGCGCGGCGTTTGCGGCATGGCGCGGTCTTCCGACCCGAATAGCGCCAATAGCCAATTCTTCATCATGTTCGCACCAGCATCTTCGCTTGATGGTCAGTATACCATCTGGGGCCGCGTGACCGCCGGCATGGAAGCCGTGGACAAGATCAAGCGCGGCGATCCCCCCAATGGCATTGTGCGTGGCCCTGATCGCTTGCGCAGCATGCGCGTGGCCGCTGATATTCGTTGAGACCCGAACCGAAAGACCAAAAACCATGTCTGAAACCGAAGCCCCTGCCGGGGATGGCGAAAACACCCTGCTCATGGAAATCGAGCATGGCACCATCACCATCAAGCTGCGCCCCGATCTGGCGCCTTTGCATGTGGAACGCATCAAAACCCTCGCGCGGCAGGGGTTTTACGACAATGTGCCCTTCCATCGCGTGATTGAAGGCTTCATGGCCCAGGGTGGCGACCCCACCGGCACGGGCACGGGTGGTTCGGATTTGCCGGATTTGCCAGCGGAATTCAGCGAACCGTCGCGCGCGCGCTTCCTGCGTGGCGTTTGCGGCATGGCGCGCACCAGCAATCCCGACAGCGCCAATAGTCAATTCTTCATCATGTTCGCGCCGATCCCAAGCCTTGATGGCCAATATACCATTTGGGGTGAAGTGACCGGCGGCATGGATGCGGTGGACAAGATCAAGCGCGGTTCTGGTGGCTCTGGCATGGTGCAGGGACCGGACCGTATTCGCAGCATGAAGGTGGCGGCAGATAACGCCTGAAGCCTGCTGTTGGTAAACGCGCGGCGCCGTGCTAAGGCGCCGCCGTGTTTGGGAGCTCGTAGCTCAGCTGGTAGAGCAACGGACTTTTAATCTGTAGGTCGAGGGTTCGAATCCCTCCGAGCTCACCAATTTCGTATCCCTCCGGCTGGCGCGGAATATTGCCACGCGGCCTTCCCTTCCATAGGCTTTTGCTTTCAGGCCAGACGCGGGCTTCGGCCTGCTACGGCATCGGGGGGAATGTTTGTCATGAAAAGCGCGCCGAGCACACAAATTCCAGGCGTCTATCATCGCCGGGTTGGGGATATTATTGTCACCGCCATCAGCGATGGTTTTCTGGATGGCAATCTGGAAGTGCTGCGCAACATCACCGAAGATGAAGCGCGCGAAATCCTGACAGCGAATTTCCGGCCCGCGCGGCGCACGGCGGTGAATGCCTTTCTGATTTGGTCGGCGGGGCAGCTCGCCCTGATCGAGACCGGCTGCGGCAATTACATGCAGCCGAGTTCCGGCAAGATCCTGGCCAATCTCAAGGCGCTTGGTGTTGATCCCACTGATATCGACGTGGTGATGCTGACGCATATGCACCCGGATCATTCCGCGGGCCTCACGAATATGGCCACTGGCCTGACGCATTACCCCAATGCCGAATTGGTCATGCATGAAAACGAACCGAAGCATTGGTTCGATGATGGCGCGATGGCCAAGGGCACGGATCGCGAAAAGAAATTGTTCTTCCAGGCCGGGCGGGAACAGGTGCTGCCGTACAAGGATCGGTGGCGGCTGTTCCAGAAGGGTGAGGTCTTCCCCGGCGTCACCGCCATGCCGTTCCATGGCCACACTCCTGGCCATTCCGGCTATCTGGTGGCATCAGGCCAGGATCAGTTGCTGATCTGGGGCGATATTGTCCATGTGCCGGAAGTGCAAACTGCGCGCCCGGAGGTCTGCATGGCGTTTGATACCGATACCAAGGCGGCAGAAGCAACGCGTCGGCGTGTGTTTGATATGGTCGCGACCGACAAGCTTTTGGTCACGGGCATGCATTTGCATTTTCCAGGTTTCTCGCACCTCGTGCCGCGCGGCGGCGGGTATCAGCTGATACCGGCAGCCTGGGAACAACAGATTTAACGGACGGGGGGCTGCCATGAACGCTGCCGATCGCTTGCGCCAAAGCCTGAATGCCGGCGGCATTATCGCCGCCCCCGGCGCGCCCGATAGCCTGACCGCGCGGCTGATTGAGCAGGCGGGGTTTGAGGCGATTTACATGACCGGCTTCGGCGCCACGGCGTCCCGGCTCGGGCGGCCCGATATCGGGCTGCTGACGCAGACGGAAATGACCACGCATGCGCGGGATATGGCGCGCGCGGTGACAATCCCCATCATCGCCGATGCGGATACGGGCTATGGCGGCCCCGCCAATATCGCGCGCACGATTGAAGAATATGCGCAGGCCGGTGTGGCTGCGATCCATCTGGAGGACCAGGTGGCGCCGAAGCGTTGCGGGCAATTAGCCGGCATCAGGCTGATCCCGGCGGAGGAAAATGTCCGGCGCCTGCAATGCGCCATTGCGGCCCGCCCCGCAAACGGGCCACTGATTATTGGGCGGACCGATGCCATGCCGGCGATTGGCCCGGAAGAAGCCGTGCGCCGCGTGCTGATGTATCAGGATGCCGGGGTTGATCTGGTGTTCGTCGATGGAATCAAGAAAATATCAGAGGTCGAGATTGTGGCGCGGCAGGTGCCTGGCCCCAAGGTTGTCAGCATTGTGGATGGCAATGAAACCACGGCGCTGACGATGCGCGATCTGGAACAGATGGGGTTTTCTGTCGTGTTCTATGCGGTGACGGCGCTATTCACGGCTGCGCGTGCGGTGGCTGATGCACTGGCCGTTTTGAAGCGCGATGGCACGCCGGCCAAGGCAGCAAGTGCGATGATGAGTTACGCGGAATTCAGCGCCCTGGTTGATCTGCCGCGCTTTCAGGCGCTTGATGAAACCTACGGCTGACCCAGGTTACGGGGAAAAGGATCACAATCATGCAATTCGGTCGTTTGGGTGTTTGGTGTTCCACGGATCGGCTGGATGCGGCGGGTTTGCGCGCCTTGCTGAACCGCGTGGAAGACCTTGGCTATGGCAGCTTCTGGTATCCGGAATCGCGCGGTTATGAATCCATGGCGCTGGCCGGGTTTCTGCTGGCGAATAGCAAGAAGCTGGTGGTCGGCAGTTCGATTGCCAATATCTATGCGCGGGATGCCTTCACGGCACGCCGCGGCCTTGCCACGCTGAATGCCCTGCATGAAGGGCGCTTCGCGCTTGGGCTTGGTGTCAGCCATATCCCGATGGTGGAAGGCCTGCGCGGCCATCGCTATGAAAAACCCATCCCGGCCATGCGTGGCTATCTTGAAGGCTTGCGCAAGGCGGGTGGCGATGCGCTGGAAGGCCCGGTGCTGCTGGCAGCCCTTGGGCCGAAAATGCTGGCGCTTTCTGGCAGTGCGGCGGATGGTGCGGTGCCTTACAATGTCACACCAGAACACACTGCCCAGGCCGCGACCATTCTTGGGTCAGGCAAAGTGCTGGCGGTGGAACAGAAGGTGTGCATCGAAACCGATCCGGTGCGCGCCCGTGCTTTGGGGCGGCGAGAGCTTTCCCGCTACATGGCGCTGCCGAATTACGTGAATAATTGGCTGCGGCTTGGCTTTAGTGAAGCGGAACTCGCCAATGGCGGCAGTGATCGCTTCATTGATGCCATGGTGCTGCATGGTGATGCCGCCAGCGTGAAGGCGGGGCTGCGTGCGCATTTCACCGCCGGGGCTACACATGTTTGCATTCAGCCGGTGACGGATGATGGCGATACCGCGCATCGGGATGCCATGTTGGCAGCGCTTTCGGATACGTGATGGCCATGCTGAAGCTAGGCTATAAGGCATCCGCCGAACAATTCGCACCAGCGCAATTGCTAGATTTTGGCGTACTTGCTGAAGAGATGGGCTTCGATAGCTGTTTCATCTCAGACCATTTCCAGCCCTGGAAACACACGGGCGGCCATGCGCCGAATTCGCTCGTGTGGCTCGGCGCGCTTGGGGCGCGCACGCAAAGGCTTGTCATGGGCACCAGCGTGCTGACGCCAACCTTTCGCTACCATCCTTCCATTGTAGCGCAGGCTTTTGGCACGCTAGGGGCGATGTTTCCGGGCCGCGTCATTCTCGGCATTGGCACGGGCGAAGGGCTGAATGAGGTGCCTTCCACTGGCCAGCCCTGGCCGGAATTCAAGGAACGCTTCGCCCGCATGCGCGAAGCCGTGCAATTGATGCGCAAGCTTTGGACCGAAGAACGCGTGAGTTTCGAAGGGCAATATTACCGCACCGAACACGCAACGATTTATGATCGGCCCGAAACCCCTGTGCCGATTTATGTTGCGGCTGCCGGTGCCATGGTTGCAAAATATGCTGGCCGTGGCGGTGATGGTTTCATCTGCACCAGCGGCAAGAAGCCGGAGCTTTACACCGAAACCCTGCTGCCGAATGTGGTGGCGGGGCTTGAAACGGCGGCGGCGCCGAAGCCCGATTATGATCGCATGATCGAAGTGAAGGTTTCCTTCGATACGGACAAGCAGCGCGCCTTGGAAGATACGCGCCATTGGGCAGCGTTGGCGCTTTCGGCAGAAGAAAAAATGTCGGTGGAAGACCCGGTGGAAATGGAACGTCTGGCCGATGCGCTGCCGCTTGAACGCGCGGCCAGCCGTTGGATTGTCTCCAACGATCCGGAAGAACATGTGGAACGTATTGGCTATTATGTCGGCCTTGGCTTCCGGCATTTGGTGTTTCACGCGCCGGGGCCGGATCAGGCACGGTTTCTGCGGCTTTATGGGGAGCAGGTGCTGCCACTGCTGCGCCGCCGCTTCGCTTGAGGCCGAGCCTTCAGCTTTTCGCACTGCCTGACCTGCCCATGGTGCAGGCGGGCGATGATCTTGCTGGCTTGCTTTCAGCCGCCATGGTGCGCGCTGGTCTGGCGCCGGAATCGGGCGATGTGCTGGCGGTTGCGCAGAAGGTTGTGAGCAAAGCGGAAGGGCGCAGCATTGCGCTGGCATCCGTTCAGCCATCCCAAGCGGCGCGGGATTTGGCGGAACAGACGGGCAAGGATGCGCGCCTCGTCGAATTGATCCTGTCAGAATCGGAACACGTAGTGCGCGCGCGGCCGAACCTGATCATCGTCAAGCATCGGCTTGGCTTTGTCATGGCCAATGCCGGCATTGATCAATCCAATATCGGAAGCGATGGCCATGCGTTGCTGCTGCCGCGCGACCCTGATGGCAGTGCGGCGGCGCTTGCCGCGCGGCTTGGCCTGCCTGTGGTGATTACGGATAGTTTTGGACGCGCCTGGCGGCGTGGCACGGTGGGTGTTGCGATTGGCGCGGCAGAGCTGCCGGCGCTGCGTGATTTGCGCGGCCAGCCGGATTTGTTCGGGCGCATGCTCATGGTCAGCATCACGGGCTTCGCTGATGAAATCGCCGCAGCAGCGGGTTTGCTGATGGGGCAAGGCGCGGAAGGCCAACCTGCGGTATTGTTGCGCGGGCTGTCCTGGTCTGGCGCGGCAAACCCCGCCGCCGAATTGCTCCGCCCAGCGCAGGAGGATCTTTTTTTGTGATCATCGCGCTTTCCGGCGGCATTGGCGGGGCGAAGCTCGCACTTGGTCTTTCGCGGATTTTGCCGCCAGAGGATTTGCTGATCATTGCCAATACCGGCGATGATTTTGAGCATTACGGCCTCACGATCTGCCCGGATACGGACACGCTTTTGTATACGCTGGCGGGCTTGGATAATCCCAAGCTTGGTTGGGGGCGCGCGGATGAAAGCTGGGCTTTCATGGAAACCCTCGCCGCACTTGGCGGGACGGATTGGTTTCGCCTTGGTGATCGTGATTTGGCGCTGCATGTGTTGCGGAGCCATCGGCTGCGCGGCGGTGAGACGCTTTCAACCATCACCGATGATGTGCGCCAACGCTTCGGTATCGGCCCACGCATTCTGCCGATGAGTGATGATCCGGTGCGCACGCAAATCAACACAGAACAGGGCTGGCTTGATTTCCAGGATTGGTTTGTGCGGCTACGCGCCGAACCCCTCGCACGCGCAGTAAGGTTTGGTGGTGTTGAACAGGCGCGCCCACAACCGGCAATGCTGGAAGCGTTGCGCGCAAAGCCGCGCGGGATTGTGATTTGCCCGAGCAATCCCTTCATCAGCATCGAACCCATTCTGGCCGTACCGGGCTTGCGCGATGCCATCAAGGCGTTAGGCGCGCCGGTGGTGGCGGTATCGCCCATCATTGCTGGCCAAGCGGTGAAGGGGCCAACGGCGCGCATGTTTGCCGCACTTGGTGTTGCGCCGAGTGCAGCGGCCGTCGCCGCGCGTTATGGCGATTTATTGCATGGCTACGTGATGGAACACGGCGATGACGCGGCGGGAATTGTGCCGCGCGTATTTCATGCCACGACACTGATGCGCGACATCGCGGACAAGACCGCACTCGCACAGCGGGTACTGGCGGCGATTGACGCACTTCAATGAAGCCTTGGGCCATCCTGCCGGTGAAGGAAATGGCTGGTGCAAAACAGCGTCTGGCGGCCTTACTGTCGCCCGATGAACGCATTGCGCTGATGCGGGTGATGTTGCGCGATGTGATGGCGGCGCTGTCAGCGGCGCAGGGCCTGGCAGGCATTGCGCTGGTGACGCTTGACCCTTGGGCGCAAGCGGTGGCGCCGGAGTATGGCGCGCTGATCATCACGGATGGCGCGCGGCAAGGCCATACCGGCGCGGTGACTGCCGCCGCCGCACTGCTGAAGGCAGAAGGTGCTGATGCCATCATCACCCTGCCGGGCGATATTCCCGCAGTGCAGACACCAGAAATCGAGGCTCTGATCAAAGCGGCGCAAGCCCGGGCCTGCTTCATCATCGCACCCGCGCATGATGAACAGGGATCGAACGCCATTCTGATGTCGCCACCCGATGCGGTGAAGCTGCGTTTTGGTGAGGATAGCTATTTCCCGCATCTGGCGGCGGCGCGCGCGGCGGGCATTACGCCGCAAATCCTGCGCCTGCCTGGGATTGCGATGGATATTGACCATCCTGAAGACATTGCGCGCTTCGCTGGCATTCCGGAAGCCAAGGACACGCAAACGCTGCTTTGGGTGCAGCACAGCGGTATTCTCAGCCGCTTGGCTTAATCGCCCGCCAATAAAACACGCTTGCGCGGTGCGGTCTGCACCATGGGCGCAAGAGGTTCAGCATAACGCGATGCCCGTTCCCGTTCACGCGCCACGGCGCCATAGGTGGTGCTGCGCTGCATTGGCTGCCGCCCGATGGAAAGGATCCGGCTTTCCATCGCCTCCGGTGGAAATTCCTGGCCATGTTCCGTGCCGGCAGCGCGGCTGATGCTTTCATTCATCAGCGTGCCGCCCAGATCATTGGCACCCGCTTGCAGGGCCATCGCCGCCCCTTTGGGGCCCATCTTTACCCAGCTTGTCTGGATATTGTTGAAATGCGGATGAAGCACGAGCCGCGCGATACTGTGCATCAGCAGCGCCTCACGGAAACTCGGCCCACGCCGTGCCAGGCCGCGCAAATACATGGGCGCTTCCATATGCACGAAAGGCAGCGGCACGAATTCGGTAAAGCCACCTGTTTGCGCTTGCAGATCGCGCAGCACCAGCAAATGCCGCGCCCAATGAACGGGCGCTTCCACATGGCCGAACATGATGGTGGCGGTGCTGCGCAGCCCGAGGCTATGTGCAGCGCGCATGACCGCCTGCCATTCGGCTGTGTTCACCTTATCCGGGCAGATGATGGCGCGAATTTCATCATCCAGAATTTCCGCAGCCGTGCCCGGCAAAGTACCAAGTCCGGCATCACGCAGTCGCGTCAGAAATGCTGATAAAGACAGCCCAAGCGTGCGCGCACCCTGATGGATTTCCAGCGCCGAGAAGGCATGGATATGCATCCCCGGCACGGCCTGTTTGATAGCGCGGCAAATCGCCTCATAGGTGGCGCCGGTATAATCCGGGTGGATACCGCCTTGCAGGCAGACCTCAGTCGCGCCACGCGCCCAGGCTTCCTTGGCACGACGGGTGATTTCCGCATGATCAAGATCGTAAGCCGGGCCACGCAAGGCTTCATGCGTTTTGCCCTTGCTGAAGGCGCAGAAGCTGCAACGATAGGTGCAGATATTAGTGTAATTGATGTTGCGGTTGACGACATAACGCACGGTGTCGCCCGCTACCGCTTGGCGCAGCCGATCAGCGGCTTGCATGACATGCGCCTGATCCGCATCACGCGCGGCGAATAGCGTTTCAATCGCCGGCGCTTCAAGCCTTTCGCCCTGCGCGGCACGTTCCACCAGCGCTGCCAGCCTTGCATCCGTCGCAGTCAATAGCGGCGCGGGAAGGCGCGGCGGTGTCAGCGCACCTGGGGACCAATCATCACCGCGCGCGAAGCCGGCTGCGTCACTGGCACGGAGTAGCGCAGTTGCGATGCGCGGCGCGAACCAGTCGCGCGGCGCGCGCAGATAGGCAGGATAAGCAGGCAAGCGTTGCACCAGCACCTTGCCCATGCGCGCGGTATGCTCAGCAAGATTTGCAATGGCGGGCCAGGGGGCTTCCGGGTTCACATGATCCGGCGTCACCGGCGAAATGCCGCCCCAATCATTGATGCCGGCGGCGATCAAGCTTGGATAGGTACCGGGCGAAAGATTGGGCGGCGCCTGGATATTCGCGCGCGCACCCAGAATGATGCGCGCTGAGGCAATGGTCCAGAGCAGATCGTCCAAATCAGGCTCGGGCGCCTCAGCGCGTTTGGTGCGCGGCTTGGCGCGAAAATTCTGGATGATGACTTCCTGCACATGCCCGTAACGCGCATGGCTTTCCGCGATGGCGCGCAAGGCATCCAGGCGTTCCGCGCGGGTTTCGCCAATGCCGATCAGAATACCCGTGGTGAAGGGAATGCGCGCCGCGCCAGCCTTGTTCAGCACCTCAAGCCTGATGGCCGGGTGTTTGTCAGGGCTGCCATGATGCACGCCGCCGGGCGCGCATAATCTTTCACTGGTGCTTTCCAGCATGATGCCTTGGCTGGCGGTCACATCGCGCAGCGCCAGCAGCTCTGCCCTATCCATCACACCAGGATTGGCATGGGGCAGCAGCCCGGTTTCACGCAGCACCAGATCACACATCGCCACCAGGTATTCGATGGTGCTGGCATGGCCCAATTCCGCCAAAGCCTCACGTGCCTGGCGCCAACGCAATTCGGGCTTATCGCCCAGCGTGAATAGCGCTTCCGTGCAGCCGGCCTTGGCGCCTGCGCGCGCAATCGCCAGCACTTCGTCAGGCGTCAGATACGCGCCACGTCCGGCGCGCGGTTTTTCGGCGAAGGTGCAGTAATGGCAGACATCACGGCAGAGCTTGGTCAGCGGAATAAAGACCTTGCGCGAATAGGACAGCACACGGCCATGCCCGGCATCACGCAAAGCCGCTGCTTCTGCCATCAATTCCGCCAGTGGCGTTCGTTCCAGCCTGTCCAGCACCCTTGCCATCCTGCTTCCCCTGGCCCCATCGTGTGGGAATGCCGCGCCGGATGCAATGCGCGGGGATGGGAGGCCCAGCATGCAAATCGGTTTCAACGCCCCAACCGCCGGCCCGCTCGCCACACCTGAAGCGATCACGCGGTTGCTGCAGGGCGGGGAGGCGATGGGCTTTGCCTATGCCACCTTCAGCGACCATGTGGTGATCCCGACCGATATTCACGCGATTTACCCCTATTCGGATAGTGGCGAATTCCCTGCCGGTGCGCGCGGCGCGCGGCACGAACAATTGACCGAGGTGATGTTCGCTGCCGCACGCACGACCAAGCTGCGGTTGGTGACTTCGGTCATGGTGGTGCCGCATCGCCCGGCGGTGCTGACGGCGAAAATCCTTTCCACGATTGATATATTCTCCAATGGTCGGCTCACGCTTGGCATTGGCGCGGGCTGGCTGAAGGAGGAGTTTGAAGCACTCGACGCGCCGGATTTCGCCGCGCGCGGCAAAGTGACGGATGAATACATCCTGGCCGCGCGGGAGTTATGGACCGCGGCCGATCCGCGCTTTCAAGGTGAATATGTGTCCTTCGATAAGATCAGCTTTGAACCCAAACCCGTGCAGCCAGGTGGGCCGCCGATTTGGGTGGGGGGTGAAAGCGGCCCGGCGCTCAGGCGCACGGCACGGCTTGGTGATGCCTGGTATCCCATCGGCACGAATCCGGCTTTTCCTCTGGATAGTCTGGCACGTTACAAGGCAGCCGTTGTCAAGCTGCGCCGCCTGACCGCAGAGGCCGGGCGGGACCCTGCTGCGGTTGGGCTATCACTCCGTGTGCAAAAATTCGGCGCGGAATTGCCCGCACTCGCCGGCGATGGAGAACGGCATTTGTTTTCCGGCAGTACGGCGCAGATTGTGGAAGATATCCAAGCATTACGTACGATTGGTGTTACCGCGATTGATTTTAATTTTCTTGGATCAAGTGTTGAGAAGGTGCTGGCGCAGATGGGAAGCTTCCGCACAACGGTGATGGAAAGGATCTGACCCATGCGCCTTGGCATGACGCTTGGCATGACCGGCACTATTGATATGGCGCTGGTGCTGGAAGCCGAAAGGCTTGGCTTTTCCATGGTATGGTGCGGCGAAAGCTACGGGACGGATGCGGTGACGCCGATTACCTGGGTGCTGGCACAAACCACAAAAATCCAGGCCGGAACTGGCATCATGCAAATGCCGGCACGTAGCCCCGCTTGTGCGGCTTCTACGGCCATGACGCTGCAATCACTTTCCGGGGATCGCTTTCTGTGTGGAGTTGGGCCTTCCGGGCCGCAGGTTGTGGAAGGTTGGCACGGGCAGCCCTATGGCAGCCCGCTGGTGCGCACGCGCGAATATATTGACATCATGCGCGCCATCATCGCGCGCGAAAGGCCCCTGGAATATCAGGGCACGCATTATCGCATTCCCTATGATGGGCCGGATGCCACGGGGCTCGGCAAGCCGCTGAAGAGCATTCTGCATGGCAAGCCGATGCGCTTTTATTGCGCGTCCATCACGCCGGGCGGCATGCGGCTTGCGGGTGAAGTCGCCGATGGCAATTTGCCGATTTTCATGTCGCCGGAGAAAGCCGATCTGGTGGTAAAGCCAACTTTAGAAGGCATGGCTAAGGCCGCGACGCCACGCGTCTTGAGCGATTTTGATATCGCGCCCTATACGAAAATTCGGGTCGGCGATGATCTGCAAGCCTGCCGAGATTCCGTGAAGCCGGAATTGGCGCTTTACATCGGCGGCATGGGCGCAGTGGGCAAGAATTTCTACAATGATTACTGCAAGCGCCTTGGTTTTCCTGATGCGGCAGTTGCCATCCAAAAGGCGTTTCTCGCCGGGCATCGCAAGGAAGCGCTTGCCGCCGTGCCGGATGCGCTTGTGGATGAAATTGCGCTTGTCGGCCCCGCAGATCGTGTGCGCATCCGCTTGCAGGATTGGCAGGCGGCGGCGCGTGAAGGCAAGCTGAATACGCTGGTGCTGACGGGTGCCACGCAGGAAGCGCTGCGGCTTGCTGCGGAGGCGGTGCTTTAACCCACCGCGCGGATTAGCGCAGCCCAGCGGTCTAATTCCGGCAAGATTTCATCACGCTTGGCGGAAGAAAGGCTTAGCACTACGCGCGCCACGCCAAGGTCCTGGTCCGCCAGCAGCGCGTCGCGGTCTTCCTTCACGCCCCAGATGGTGATGGGCAAATCTTCGTCGTGCCGGCCGGCATCGGCGGCCAATTGGCGGAATTGCGGGATCAGCGCGCCGACATCGGCATAGTGCTTGCGCACACGATGCGGCATCCAGCCATTACCATAGCGCACCGCGCGCTTCGCCCCCCAGGGATAGGCGCCACCAACGATGATCGGCGGGGCGGCTTTTGCAGCGGCTTCGGCCCGGTTTCCATGGGCGTGAAATTGACGAATTCGCCGGCATAGCTCGGTTGGGCTTGGGTCCAGATCGCCTTCATCGCTTCAATCCGTTCGCGCGCCAGCTTGTGGCGTGTGGCGAAGACCGTGCCGTGGTTTTCAATCTCATCCTGGTTCCAGCCATTGCCGACACCAAAAAAAAAGGCCCAGCCGAGATGTGATCAATCGTCGCAACTGCCTTGGCGGTCTGGATCGGGTCACGCTGCACCACCAGGCAGATGCCTGTGCCCAGCAGCAGTCTTTTAGTTGCCGCGGCGGCGGCAGTCAGCGTGATGAAAGGATCCATCACCTCATAATATTCGCGCGGCAAGGCGCCACCGCCCGGATAGGAAGCGGTGCGCGCCAGCGGAATATGCGAATGTTCCGGCGCCCAAAGGCTGTCAAAACCGCGTTCTTCCAAAGCCACGGCCAATTCGCCGGGCGTCATGGAATAATCGGTGAAAAACATGGCAGCGCCGATTTTCATGTGATCCCTCCCCTGGTCAGAAGGAAGGCTGGCCCGCCGCGGCCTGGCAGGCAAGCCTCGCACCCTTGCCGAAACTAATCTGCGCCCCCAAACAAGATCGCGAAAGGATCACCGCAATGCTGCCGAGCCATGGACGCTATAACTATCACCCCTGGCGGGATCGTGTGCCCTATGCCTGGCCTGGCGGGGCGAAGCTTGCGGTCTATCTCGGCCTCAATCTTGAACATTTCGCCTTTGGTGAGGGGCTGGGTGCGGAATTGGCGCCGGGCGGGCCACAACCTGATGTGCTGAATTATGCTTGGCGTGATTACGGCAATCGCGTTGGTGGTTGGCGGCTGCTTGAACTGTTCGATGAAATGCGCTTCCCCGCGACCGTGCTGTTGAATGCCGCCATGTATGATTACGCGCCGGAATTGGTGGCGGCCCATCGCGCGCGCGGTGATGAAATCGCCGGCCATGGGTGGACCAATTCGGAACGCCAATCCATTCTGCCGGAAGCCCAAGAAGCCGCGCTGATTGCCGAGAGCAGCGCGGCCATTAATAAACATGAGGGCAAAGCGCCGCGTGGCTGGCTTTCCCCCTGGATTGCCGAAAGCCGCACCACACCTGATCTGCTGGTAGAAGCGGGCTATCGCTATACACTCAATTGGTGCGCGGATGATGCGCCAATTTGGATGCAGACGCGCGCCGGCAAGCTGCTCGCCCTCCCCTATCAGCAGGAGGTGAATGACATTCCCTCCATCATCGGACGCAAGGATGGCGCAGCATATTTCGCCGATATGATCATGGATGATTTTGAGGAACGACGCAGGCAAGGGGCTGATGGCAAGCCGCAAGTGATGGGGATTGCGCTGCATCCTTATCTGGTGGGCCAGCCCTATCGGCTGCGTCATTTGCGTCGTGCGCTGGAACATATCGCCGTGCAGCGAAGTGATATCTGGATCACTACGGCCGGCGCAATTTATGATCATGTGCTGACGCTGCCCAAGGGCAGCATTCCGGGGGAATAGGATGCGCGGTTTTCTGCTTGTTGCCTTGCTGGCGCTTGGCGCCTGCGCCACCCAACCTGGGCCGAAGACGCCGGCCACAGTGGGGCAGGTTGATCTCGCGCGCTATGCCGGGCTTTGGCATGAAGCGGCTCGGTTCCCAACCAGTTTTCAGGATAGCAGCCGTGTGCGCTGTGAAGGCGTGACGGCGCAATATACGCTCCGCCCCGATGGCGCGGTGGATGTGCTCAATCGCTGCTGCAATGCAGCTGCGGATGGCGCGATGCGCAATGCCACCGCCATTGCCCGGAGCGCGAGCCCCGGTAATGACCGGCTGCGCGTCAGCTTCTTCTGGCCCTTCTTTGGCGATTACTGGATCATCGGGCTTGACCCTGAGTATCGCTGGGCCGTGGTTGGCGCGCCGCGCCGGGATTATCTTTGGATCTTGTCGCGCACACCGGTGATGGCGGAAGCGGATTATGCGGCAGCGGTAACGATCGCGCGACGGGAAGGTTTCGCGGTGGAAAAGTTGCAGCGGACGGTACAGCCGTGATCTAAAAACCTTCATGGCGTTCACCATAATCTCGCAAATAGCTGTAACACGAAGAATGGTCGCAACCCTGGATTGTAAGTACAAGATGATAAATTTATTATTGATTAACGTTTTGTCTTAAAGTAAAAAAGTTCGGATTCGTTTTTATTTTAAAGTCAAAAAAATGTCTGGGACAGCCTTTGAAATTTTTTGGATGGGACGCCTACAAATGGCGCCAATCCTTGGATCGATAACCTCGTCAACGGTGGAGTTTGGCGGGACTCGCCCGGGCTGGCCTCATCTGGCTGTCCAGCCCCCTTTTTATGTACCAGTGATTTGTGGGTTTACTAAGTATGTTTCGGGTGCCGGCGGCCGCATGCCGAGGGCGTGGTGTGGCCGGATATGGTTATATTGGTTGAGCCATTGATTGATGATGGCCTGGGCCTGGCGGGTGGTGCCAAACCAT